>Ga0187779_10003069_pt1 | contig 10175 bp, 8 predicted proteins | sample 1015_Q2_SP10_10__FD_132435 | JGI IMG/M metagenome (GOLD analysis project Ga0187779, IMG submission 132435) | Tropical peat soil microbial communities from peatlands in Department of Meta, Colombia - 1015_Q2_SP10_10_MG | ecosystem: Environmental > Terrestrial > Soil > Wetlands > Peat | place...
TTTGGGGGCAGTTTGGGACTGTCAAAATGTTCCTCGAGGAACATATCATAATTTAGTAAACATGATGCACAAAAATATATTACTATTTAGTTAATACAATTGGCCAATTGGCGTTGGTTTTGGTCTACTTGTTGATTTTTGTGTCTGCAGACAATCAGGGATCGGGAAGACGGGGGCTAGTGTTTACTTTTCTTGTTACCTCTGATCAATAATCACTCCACTATTATGGCTTAATATGGTTTGATATGTGGTATGAACCTATCAATTATTCATATTTATGGAACAGTTGCTCCACTTTTACTATGTTGGTTACACGTGATGCATTGTTATGCAGTAGATGCAGGCAAAGCGGGCTCGGGTAGATCCGGTAGGGTTGAGCGCAAAGGATCTGGCTGCATTTCTGGCCTCTCCGCTCCACTTATTGCCCAACTTGATTCGTAGCGGCAAAGGTGCGGTCGCGGGAGCCGACGAGCAGAATGCGGCGGTCGGAGAGCGGGATGGGAATCGCGGGTTGCCAGGTGAATTCGGGCAGGAGTTTGCGGGCGACGGCGGCCTGGGCGGCGCCGATGAGGAGGGCGAGGCGTCCGGCGGGAGCGAGGAGCCGGGCGGCGAGGGGCAGGGAATCGGCGAAGCGCTCGACGGCGCGGAGGCTGACGAGATCGGCGGCCACAGGCGCGGAGGAACCGGCGGGGGAGCTCTTTCTCCTGGCGGGGGGCGAGGGGAGCAGGGACTCGGCGCGTCCGTGGAATACATTGACATTGGTCAATGTGAGGGCGCGGACGACTTCTCTGAGGAAGGCGGCTTTTTTGGCCTGCGACTCGACGAGGGTGAGACGCACTTGAGGGGCGTAGATGGCGAGCGGGAGGCCGGGGAATCCGGCGCCGGAGCCGAGGTCGAGAGCGTGGCTGGGGGCGGGTCGCTGGTGGCTGGTTGCTGGTTGGGAAGGAAAACCGAGATCCCTCGACTGCGCGTTCGGGCGCTGCGCTTCTTCACGCTTCGCTCGGGATGACAAATCAAAACGGGCCGCTTTCGGCGCGGCTGAAGCCGTGCCCTGATACGAGCCAACGGCGGTGGAGGGATCAAGAGCTGCTGGTGGAGGAACAGCAGGTCCCTCTCTCGGACCCGAATCGTTTGCGGGCCCTGGCTCGGGACGACAGAGATTGGTATCAGGGAAAAGTTGGGCGGCGAGAAAGAAAGACTCGCCGAAGTGACGGGTGATGATGGCCTCGGGCTGGCGGACAGAGGTGAGATTTATCTTTGCGTTCCACTTTAGAAGGAGTGCGAGGTAGTCGGATACTTGGCGGAGCTGGCGCGGCGAGAGAGACGCTTGAGGAAGGAAAGGCGAGAGCAGGCGGGGAAGATCTGGCTGCGACATGGGGGTGAGATGAGCCATTAGACCACAGGAAACAATCTCGAAATATTTGGGCGCTCCATGTCTGAAAGCTATACAGTGCAAGTTGTCCTGCCGGCCGGGACTACTTTCGAAGGTGCCTAATGCCACGCAATGAATCTCAACGCCTTAAGCAACTGCTTGAAGATCTTACAGGTCAGAGCGCGCCTTTGTTGCAAGCTCCGCGAAGACTTCGATTTCCCAAGAGCGGTTTGGGCTACAGCCAACTGAATGAACTTCTGTTGCTTCTCGGCTATGACCGGGTGACGCGCTCGTTTTTCCAGTTTCTTGCCGATGGCAAGCTGGACTACAAATCAGGTTGTGCGCTGCGGAGCATTGATGAGCTGGAACGAGGGGTTCAACGCGTGGGCAAGCTATCGCTTCTAATGTTCGGCAATGTAAAGTTCGGCTTCAAGAAATTGGGTAGGGATCTGGACGAGCTTCGCTTCTACTGTGAATTAACTGAACCGATTAAAGTCGGGACACTCAAGCGTAGGCACAATCCCATCCATCCGATTGATCCCATTCCCGCGGACCAAACCTACTATCTTGGTTACCTAGTTCGGCAGGAACTAAATGCAAAGCTCAAGAGATCTCGCGATAAGGCAGCTCAGGCACAAATGAGGGTGTTGAAAGAGACGGTTGGAAGAGGTGTCCGCAATCACCACGCATATCTTGTATCAGATCACCTGGATGTCTATGTAGCCACGTCGATGAGAAAGAGACACGAATACATGGAAGTCGCCGATTTTACGCGCAAACTCTTTCAGCACAGGCGACTTAGGGGACTGAAGCTGCGCTGGTTTGATCCAACACAGGCGTATTGTTCGGACCGTGTGGACAAAGGCCTTTCCGAAGCTCTGATGCTCAAGCGCGCGACCTGTACGCTCTATCTGGCGCAAGAGTCAGATACTTTGGGCAAAGACTCTGAGCTTGCTTCGACACTGGCCCAAGGAAAGCCGGTTATCGCTTATGTACCATCGCCAACGGCGCCTGAGGTGCGGGCCTCGATCAGGCAGCTAGCTGCTCAGAGCTCTGCGGGTGAGAGCAAGGTGATTTTCGAGAGGCTACAGGCACTCGCTCCAGGGCTTGCGTGGACAGATAAGCAACTTCGGAAATGGCTTGATGCACCCAACAAAGTGGATCAGAGCCGAGCCCTTCACTTGTTGGCAGAGACCACGCTCGAGCACTACGACAAACGGGCCAGGGACTTGAGAGAAAAGCACCCGCTAGGCATCCAGGTAAACCTCGAGACCGGCGTTGCAAATGGGGTCTTGGTCGTTCGAACTGTGAATGATTGTGCCGAGCTGATCTATAGGATCGTTACGCGACGACTTAGGTTTCACATTGAGAAGAAGAAAGTGAGGGACGTTACTTACCATTTTCTGCGAGAGGACGTGTCAAAGTCGATATTCCGCGTCATGACTGGGGATGCTATGCTGACTAACAGCTTCTGGAATTTCTATTTGGAGCCTTCTGAGTAGGAGAGTCTCATGAGTGATAAGGGAAATTCTTCGCGGGTTAGTCCCTATGATCTATCTGCGATACGTCGTGCGTCGACCAATGTGGTTAAGACGCCGACGCAGGCGCGACAGCCATATACCCTATCAACGTCACAGCGTCTCATGAAGTCGACCGTTGTGATCAAGAAGAAGTTAACTTAGTTAATTCTGTTTCTGGAGCGGGGCGGTCAGGTGAACTTCTGAGCCGGATTCCACTGGGATCTCCCGCGACCAGTCCACATATCCCTTCAATGACACGCGGATAGCGTGCTTGCCGGGCTTGAGTTTCAGGGCTGCAGGCGTGTCGCCAACAAACGAGCCGTCAACGTAGATATCGGCGCTGTCGGGTGTCGAGGTCACGTCGACCGTAGCGGGAGCTTGCGAGGGTCCGACAGGGCTAGTGGCCTGAGGACCGGGGCTAGCAACCGGTTGCCCCGGCGTTTCCTTTGACTCGCCTCCGGCTACCTCAGCCCCTCTTGTGGTCGGAATGCCGACTGGGACTTCGTTTCGATCTTTGTCGCCTACGGCGACGGGGACGCCGGTTGCTCCCTGAAGAGCGACGAGGATGGCGCGAAAGTTACCCTTATCACCTTGGAGGAGTAAGCCCTGCTTCTTGTCGTCCTTATCGACATAGTTGATCCCGATGAAGTGGAGCTTGGTCTTATGGAGGGCGCTGAGCGCGCCGATCCCCAAAGAGAAAACGCCGATAGCGACTGCTGTGCCGACGCGACGATGGGCTTCCTGACCGTAACTAAGCGATGTGACTTTGCTGGGCAGAATCGTAATGGACTGTCCGTCTTTGAGGGCAAAAGTGATAAGGTCTGAGGTAACAGTGAGCCTATTATCCCAGTCGTCGTGGCTGATTTTAGTTGCAATGGTACCGCCGTTGTAGCGGACCTTATCAAAGGTATTGCCTTGTGCCGCAACCTGAACCACCAAGAGGAGACAAAGGACGAGTGCGGTCACCTGCCAGACGAAATTGCGCATACTTGCTCCTGGGAAGAGCCGCCGCAAGCCTACTCTTGGGACAATGGTATGTCCATAAGAGGGGCTTTCATGATGGCCCTCAGAACGTCAGAGTATCTGTCGTCTTGCGCGGCTAGGAACAAACCTCTAATTTGTTCGGCATTATGGAATCGTTCGCAAGCGCAGGCCGACCAATCTTTCGAGGCTAAAGCGGCTGCTGTTTGGAGATATTGCCTGCATCTGCGAGGCTTTGGGCTTTCTTCTGGCATGATGGGCTCAGTATGCCGCTGAACTTCCGCCTGTATGCAATTTATGCTGTCTCTGGGTCTCTCGACTGCGCATCGGGTCGCTGCGCTCCTTCGCGCTCGCTCGGGATGACAAATCAAGACGGTTGATCGCGCTTAGCGAGTTTAGCGTTATGTTTGGCCGAGCCCAGGCTCTAGAATGCTGCTCTGTGAGACGCTTTCTGGCAACGGGCTTGGCCGTCGGTTGGGCGGTGGCGGCGGCGCAATCAGGGCCAGTGCGGCTCGATCTAACACCTGCGAATGCGCTGATCCTCAGCGGCGGGCAACAGCAGTTCGCATTCTCGCGACGGTTCTTTACGTCGGGGCCGGCGCAGGGTGGGACTCTTTCGGCTGAGACGGCGCATTGGAGTTCAAGCAATCCTGCGGTAGCCACGATAGACGCGGCGACTGGACTGGCCAGCGGGGTGGGCGACGGCACAACCACAATCTCTGTTCAGAGCGGCCCGTTCCAGGCTTCCATCCCGCTGGCGGTCAGGACGGCTTTGCCGCCGCTCGATCACATCACAATCACGCCGCAGGCCCCGGTCGTGGCGCTGGGGAGGAAGCAACAATTCGTGGCTACGGGTTATTTCGTGGATAGCAGCATTTACGACCTTACGAGCACTGTGAGCTGGACCTCTTCTGTACCGGGGACAGCGAACATCTCATCCTCGGGGCTGGCAATCACTCTGGCGCAAGGCAGCACCATGATCCAAGCGGCGGCGGGCGGGCAATCAGATGCCATAACGCTGACGGTGGGGCCGCATGCCGTGGATGCCATCGTGGTGGCGCCGACAGCGCCGGTCGTTCTGCTGGGAACGACGCAGGCGTTCACGGCGCAGGCGAACTACAGCGACGGAATCCTGGTGGATGTTTCGTCGAGCGCGGCGTGGAGTTCCTCCGATGCGAGCATCGCGACGGTGGCTGCAGGCGTGCTCACCCCGCTACGCGCGGGCAGCATGCAGGTGACGGCCATGTTCGATTCGGTCACCGGCTCCGCCCCAGCCTTTGTAACGCAGACCTATGAGACCAACAGCGAGCTTTTTATCCGCAGCCTGGCGCCGGGGGGCATGAATCAAATCGGGCTGCTCAAAGCGTGGGGCGGCAGCATCATCGAGGCGAGCCAGAACGGGGTGAATTTCGTGAACCACGACGATCCGGGGCGGCAGATCCAGGTCTCGATGTGGGATGGGAACGCCGACTACACATTTTCCTGGGGCTGGAACCCGGTGCAGGCAGGCAGTTCAAGTTTTATTGGCAGCCCGCTGCTGGCGCAGGCGCTGCATCCCGACTCGCTGTACATCAAGACGCAGCCGCAACTCTGGGTGGGGCCGGGCCTGGGCCAGGCTTACATCGAGCAATGGGTCTCACCAGCGCCGGGGCACCCGGAAGCCTTCCTGATCCACTACCAGATCACTTATTTCGACCCCACAGAGCGCGCCAACCAGGGGCAGGAGCTGCCGGTGATGTATGTGAATGCGAACCTGACGGATTTCATCTACTACAGCGGCAATGCGCCCTGGAGCGGCGATGCAGTCACGCATTACGTGATGCCGTCACTGGGCAATGGCGGCAGCGGCACGCTTTATGCTCCGGAGTACTGGGCCGCCTACGCGGACGCGAGCGGAGTGGGATTGACCCTCTACGCGCCGGGCAGACTGCCGTTCGTGGGCGGCTTCGATGCCGGCGTGACCAAGAACCTGACGCCGGTGGCAGCTTACAGCTGGTCGCATCGCTGGGCCGGGGGCACGAATTTTCAATTCGACTTCTACGTGATCCCCGGCGAGGTGAACCTGGCGCGAAGCACGATCTACGAGCTGCACGCGACGCTGCCAAACATCACCTACAGCTTCACTCCTCTCATCGCGCTCGATTCACCGCCGCCGGGAGCGACGCTTGCAGGAGCGGCGGAGATCGCAGGATGGGCGGTCAACGTGGCGCGGATCACGAACATCCAGGCGTTCGTGGATGGAGTGGCGGTGACCGATGGCAGCTTTGCAAGAGTAGACCGGCCGGACATCCTGCCGTGCACCTGCGTGCCGGTGGACGTTGGGTTTTCGTTCCAGATCGACACCACGCGCCTGAGCAATGGCCCGCACTCGCTGGTGCTCACGGCCACCGATGCCAACGGGAACATGGCGGTTTTCCCCACGAGGATGATCACGATCCAGAACTGAGCTGCCCAGCGCGACGTGCGGAGGCGCAGCGGTCCACTCCGCTATTTTTCGGTGAGGTCGCGGATGACGTTGAGGACGGTGCCGGGAGCGGCGCCGCGGATGGGGCTGAGGAGGATATCCACGCGGAACTCGCTGCCATCTTTGCGGCGGCCGTAGAGGTCGAGTCCGCTGCCCATGGAGCGGACGGCGTGGGCGGCGACGAATTTATCGCGATGCCCGGGGTGCCGGTGGCGGAAGCGCTCAGGCATGAGAATCTCGACGGGCTGGCCGAGGAGTTCGCCGCGGGTGTATCCGAACATCTGCTCGGCGCGGGGATTGGCCTCGGTGATCTTGCCGTCGCCGCCGGCGACGACGATAGCGTCGGGAGAGACGGCGAAGAGCTCTTCGAGGAATCCTTTGGTGGCGCTCACGGGTCTTGCTCTGTGCAGCGCTAATACTTTACACGCCGGGAGAGCTGGGTGCCAGCGGGTGGCTGGCGCCTGGTACCTTGGTTGGGAAAGGCAAATGCAACGGCAAGATCAACCGCAAGGTCCTTCGCTCGGCAAAACTAGAAACGCCTCGCTCAGGATGACAGGGCTTAAAAGGTGGTGCCTGGCGGCTGGTACTGGTTGCGGGCGGTGGAAATTTGCCGGGTTGGCGGCTTTGGGCGGGCGCTGCGTCTCCGAAAACCAACGGGCATGGACGGGGGTAACAGCTGCCGGGGCGGAAATCGGGTGGATAATGAGGGGCAGGGGAGCCTTCCCAGACACCCATACCTGCAGGGGCCGACGAGGCAGGGGCAAATCCAAGGAAATCAAAATCTGCAGCTTTGGTGGAGGAATCAGGATATGTCACGCATGACACGATATTTTCTGGCGCTGGCGAGCGGGGCGGCGCTGGCGCTGACGCTGCCGGCGATGGCCGATGAGCACAAGGAAAAAGATAAAGACCGCGACGCGAAGTCGCACTGGGACAGCGAGCGGCATAACGAGCACGATGCTGATCATGATCGCGACGGCGACCACGACCGGGACAAGCCTCCGGGATGGAGCCATGGAAAGAAGACGGGGTGGGGCGATTGCGACCTGCCTCCGGGACAAGCGAAGAAATACGGCTGCCATGACCACGAGAAAGATGCGCACCATCACGATGGGGACCGCGACCGCTACGCCCACCATGATCGTGATGGCGAGCACCACGCAACACCAGTCCCTACGAGCCCGAAGTACAAGACCCCGGTGACGCGCGTGGGTACAACGCAGTTGTCGACGGCGAAGCAGGCAACGACGCACACTACGACAGCGAGCGCGAAGACGACGACGCATACGGCTGCGAAGAGCACTGGTACTCACACGGTGGGGAAGAGCGCGACGACCGCGCATAGCGGCGCGCACTCCGCGAGCAGCACAAGCACGGAGAATCGCAAGCCGGTGGTGCAGTAGCAGCTGGTTCTGGGGCAAGGGAGGTCAGGGAACCGGCCGCGGAGCAGGCGAGCTCATCTGAATGAAAGCCGGCGATAGGCTGGGAGAATAGTTGGCATCGCCGCCGTAAGTGACGGTAATGCGATGCGCCCCGATCCTGGTGTGCTGCACGGTGATGCTGGCGCGGCCGGTGCCATCTAGAGCTTGTGAACCTAATGACACGGCGCCGTCGAAGAAAGTGACCGTTCCCGTGGGCGCGGCTCCAGCGGCGACAGGAGCGACCAGCACGGTGTAGGTGACGCTGGTGTGCTGGAAATATGCGGGATTCTGCGACGAACTCACAGCCAGAGTGTTGTTGGCCACGAGAATCGGCCCGCTGGTGCCCTGAACTCCGGGTGTGGCCTTGTCATTGACGGAGATGGTCTGGATTCCCAGCGTCTTCAACGTGGCGCTGAAGCTGCCGAAGCTGTTGGTGAGCGTGCTGTCGGCGGGAAGGACGGCAATAGCGTCAGAGCTGGTGAAGTGCACGGTCCCGCCGTATGCGCTGGCGACGTTGTTGAACTGGTCGAGAGCAGTGACGGTGAAGGCAATGCTCGCCACCGGCGTTGCCGTGGCAGGAGCCACGACAGCAAGTTTGGCCGCCGGGCCGGCGATGACATTGATCGAGGTTGTACTGGTCAGCTTAGGATTTGCCTTGTCCGTGGCGGTGATGGTCTGCTGGCCCAGAGTCTTCAGCGTGGCCATGAAGAATCCGACGCCGCTGGTGAGCTGGGAGTCCGGCGGCAAGACGGCCTGCGGATCAGAGCTGGTGAAGTGCACGGTCCCGGCATAAGTGGGAACAGGCTGATCATTGCCGTTGAGGGCATCTACCGAGACCTGAAGAGACACGCCAGCCTGCGTCACTGGCGGCAGGATGGTGAGCAGACGCACCACGCGGTTGGGTGGAAAGGGAGTGTTGTTGAGCAGAATGGCCACCACTCCGAAGGTATCTTCGATCACGGCGAGGTCGGGTTTGCCATCACCGTTGAAGTCAGCAGTGGCGATCCTGGGCGAGGTATGGAACAGATCCACCTGCAGGCCGAGGGTGAAGTTGCCGCTGCTCGCGCCCTGCATCACGGAGACTGCGCCGATGAGATCATCGGCGATGACGGCATCGGGGAAGCCATCGAGGTTGAAGTCATCCACGGCGATGCCATCCTCTTCGCTGCCGGCGAAGAAGCAGCCGCCGGATTGGAAGGTGCCGTCGCCTTTTCCGGTGAGGGTGCAGATCTGGTTGTCGGTGTGGTCGCTCACGACCAAATCGATCTTGCCAGATTGGCGGAAATCGGCAGCGGCAATACTGCGGCCGTCAGCACTGGCAATGGGGTAGTTCACTGCAGGAGCGAAGGTGCCATCGCCTTTATTCAGCAGAACGTGCACCGAACCCATGGCGCCGCCCGACAAGGTTGCGATGTCGGGATGGTTGTCGCCGTTGAAGTCAGCGGCCACGATGCCGGTGAGAGGCGTTGCTGAGGCTGGGTAGAGTCTTCCAGGCTGGAACGTGCCATCGCCATTGCCCAAAAAGACCTGGACACCAGCCATGATGAGGTCCATCTTGCCGTCGCCGTTCACATCGGCAGCGGTGATGCGGCCACCACCAGCGAGAGGGGCGCCTGCGACGCGCGTGAAAGTGCCATCGCCCTTGCCGAGAAAGACGACGATGCCGCTGGCAGAGTCAACAGCGAGGTCGAGCTTGCCGTCGTTGTTAAAGTCAGCGGCGACGATGGCACCGGGCGTGAGCCCGACGCCGAAGGTGGCGCCTGGCACGAAGGTGCCGTCGCCGACTCCTTTCAGGACCATCACGGCTGAGCCGCCGGTGTTGGAGTAGCCGCTGACGGCGATATCCGGGTGGCTATCGCCGTTGAAGTCGCCGACCGTCAAGTCGACCGGGACGATCACCGGATACAGCACTGGGTTGAGAAAGGAGGAGTTTTGCGTCCAGGCAGCAGCAGAGAGAACAGTGATGCACACGAGCACGGAAACCACCCGTGTCCACGGCGCAGCGGCTAAGATACACCGTCCAGACATGCCAAAAGCAAGCGGGGGCCTGAATTATGCGCGTTGTGCGGCGGCTTTGCAAGCGTGGCAAGAACAGCCAGCGGGCGATTCAGGCAACCAGGCCAACTCCCTTGGGGAGCACATAAAAGCCCAGAGTAGCGATGAGCAAAGAGGCAGTCACGCGAAAAACGCGTTCCGAGATGCGGCGCAGCAGATGGACGCCGCCGAAAGTGCCAGACTTCAGACACACGCCCGGTATCTTATACTTCGGGGATGCATCTCAGGCTATGGGCCGACAGATATCGCTTTTTGAAAGGGTGGTTATGAATCCGCAGATCGTTCGCAAAATCGCAGGCCTTCTCTTACTCGTTTCCAGCGCACTGGCGGCAGAGCACGGCCAGTTTGCCGTCAAGAACAAA
>Ga0187779_10003070_pt1 | contig 10175 bp, 7 predicted proteins | sample 1015_Q2_SP10_10__FD_132435 | JGI IMG/M metagenome (GOLD analysis project Ga0187779, IMG submission 132435) | Tropical peat soil microbial communities from peatlands in Department of Meta, Colombia - 1015_Q2_SP10_10_MG | ecosystem: Environmental > Terrestrial > Soil > Wetlands > Peat | place...
ATTCTGCGCCAACGTCGAATCCATAGGCATTGTTATGCGCCGATTCCGGCGTACAGTTGGCCGCAGTCCAGGCTGCGGAGGCCGAGTAGCAGCCGGCAGAACCATCGGCGAATTTGTACATCGCACCGGAATGGAATGGGCCAACCGTGAGGCGATACTTCAAGGCACTATCCCAACGGCTGTTTTCGGTGTCGCCGCCGCCGGCCATCGTGCCGTTGTACCCGATGTACGAAAAAGCATAGCCGCCGCCTGCCGGATCGTAAGCGAGCATCTCATCCGTGCCGAGAGAGCGCTGACGACCGAAGGTCAATGTTCCGAAATGCGTCGACGATATACCGGCATAAATTTCGTCATTGAAGGGTTGGCCCGCGCGCGCGCCGTCGATGGCGTAGGAATAGCTTTTCCTGGGAAGGCCGTTGTTGATGATGTCAGTCTTGGATGCGTTGGCGAGCAGGCCGGAATTGGGATTGATGCCGGTGGAAGCGTTGAATACAACGGACCAGCCATGCCCGATCCCCTCTTTGCCCCTGATGCCAAGACCAGTCTGCTGAAGGTTGTTCGGTGCAATCAAAAATCGATGTTGAAAGCCGTTTCGGTTGATCAGAGATGCGCCTTCGTAGTTATAGCCATTCTCCGGTAAGCCGTGACTGACCCAGCCCACGCCAATGTCATACGCACCGTACACCGTGATGCCGTGCCAGGTCAGAGTGCAATCGGTGGTGGCGAACTCGTGGCCGCTCTTGCATGGATCGGGAGTGGGTGGAGTTGTCGAAGCCGTTTGGGCCGACGCCGGGAGGGAAAGCAAAAAGCCAACTGCTACGATGAAGAGGTAAACCTTGCGCATTTTCGACCTCAAAAAAAATCACTTGTTTGGGATAGAAGCGGTCAAGTGTACATTACATACGGATTATCTGTCTAATACTAGACGATTTAATGTGCTTTATGGTCCGAGTCTGACTATACTTGGGTGTCGTTGCAGGAGATTTGACTCTGAAACTTTGCTGACTGTACGATTCGGCTCGGTGCCGAGGAACAGCAAATCCGAAGTTGAAAGCGGAGAACTTCTAAAGCTTCCTGACGCCGCTTTGCAATTGGGGATTAGCTACCCCACGATCAAGCAATGGATTTACAAGAAAAAAATTCGCAGCATCCAAACTGCGGGTGGACATCATCGCATTCCGCAGAGCGAAGTGGACAGATTTCTGTTTAGAAGCCGCGGTAAAACTGAAGCGGATCGCCAGCAGAAACTTCGGCGCGTGAGTGGTCGCAATCAGTTGGTAGGGCGGATTGAGTCCGTCCAAATCAGCGGTCTGGTAGCGGAAGTGACGATATCCATCGGGGGACAGCACATCACTTCACTGATCACTGCACGATCTGCCAGAGAGATGCAGCTCAAAGCAGGGCAGACTGCCGCGGCCCTCATAAAAGCGACGGAAGTGATGATCTTGCGAGTGTGAATGATGAAACGGAACTTCTTATGTGCGCTCGTCAGTCTGCTCCTGAGCGCGGTTCTGGCGCAACGTCAGCAACTTACCATCCAGACCGAGAATGGAAAGCAGGCGGTGTTGGCCAGGGGCGACATCGTATCCTTGCCGCACACTAAGGTGGTTACTCACGGCTCGGATACGCCCGCAACAGCCAAGAGAGTGGCGTGAACCTCCGAAGAACGGCCGCAATTTTTTTCACTGCAATCTTCTTGTCTCAGTTGTGTGCAGCTCAGATCACGGTTGCGGCTGCTGCTGACCTTCAATTTGCTATGCAAGACATTTCTGCAAAATTTCAAAAGCAGTCTGGCAAGACCGTCAAGGTAATTTATGGCTCCTCGGGGAGCTTCTTTCAACAGCTTGAAAATGGCGCCCCGTTTGACCTGTTCTTTTCCGCCAATCTCGACTACGCCAAAAAGCTGGACACTGATGGATTAACGGAGCCGGGCAGCTACTTCGAATACGCCAAGGGAAAAATTGTGCTCTGGGTTCGCAAGGAATCGAGAATCGATCTGAATACCGGGATGCAAGTGCTCCTCGATCCTGCGATCAAGAAGATTGCGATCGCCAATCCACAGCACGCGCCATACGGGCAGGCGGCCCTTGCAGCGATGCAGAAAGAAAACATCTATGACAAGGTCAAGGACAAGCTCGTGCTCGGTGAGAACATCTCCCAGACCGCGGCTTTCGTCGTGTCCGGTTCGGCTGATGCTGGAATCATCGCACTGTCGCTTGCCTTGTCACCGGACATGAAAGAGAAAGGCCGCTACGCTGAAGTTCCCGCCAGTGAATATCCGCCGATCGAGCAAGCTTGCGTGATCCTGCGTTCGTCAAAAAACAAAGATACGGCAGAACAATTTTTATCGTTCATCAAGACGGCGACTGTTGCGGATGTGCTGAGGAGCTACGGTTTTGATGTAACTGGCAGGCTGATCATGAAATGACTCTACGAGCGACCACGCGCCTGTTATTGTCAAAGACGGTATGACATCTCTCAGTGCATTTGGGCTATTTGCTGTGACGGCAATGCTGGTGACGTACGCCTTGGAAAAGCGAAGCAACTGGTTCATTCTGGCTTTTGCACTATCGTGTGGTCTCGGATCGGCCTACGGTTTTCTTCAAGGCGCATGGCCGTTTGGACTTGTGGAAGCCGTTTGGATGCTCGTCGCCGTCCGGCGCTGGTGGACAGAAAGCAGGAAGCCGAGGGTTCAGAGCCCATGTGCTGGCGTTAATGGGTAGTCGATGACTATTTGAGAAGCGTCTTCACAATCCTAGGCAGTAGTGGTGGGCTTGTTCGTGCCCCGTTGGCGAGGCACCCTTAACCCACTCCTACGACACTTCCCCTTTGCGCCAGGCACGCAGGTTGAAGCCGTACATCACGATGCACAACAGATTCGCGGGAATGAATCCCGTCTGTGCAGTGCGATAGCCAATCACACAGATAATCCCACTATTAATTCCCGCCAGGACCCATCCTTTCCAACATTTTCTGCCAACCAGGAGGGTCGAAACGATAGTCAAAACGCACGAAAGATAATCCAGCCGCAACACGACGAAGAGCGCCTCCCAGCGCTATCTAACGGGCTAGTGTCGCATGAGTGCATCTTGTGCGTGAGATAACGTCGGTGGTTACCCGTCTGTGCCTCGTCCTTCAGTACAATGCCTTTTATGAACCCTCGGGAGTTCGCGTGAAGGTCCTCACGGAATACCTCAAGTTTCACACCAAAAAGCACCGTGCCTATGTGCATCTCACTCCGCAGATCGAGGTGCTGGTCGCCAAAAGCGGCGTCCAGGAGGGTATGGTTTTGGTTTCTGCCATGCACATCACGGCCGGGGTTTACGTAAATGACAACGAGCCCGGGCTGATCGAAGACATCGATGAATGGTTGGAAAAGCTGGCCCCGTTTAAGGAGCTTTACCACCATCATCAGACCGGCGAGGACAATGGGGACTCGCATTTGAAGGCGCTATTGATTCATCACCAGGTCATTTTGCCGATCACGGCTGGCAAGCTTGATCTCGGCCGTTGGCAGCGCGTCTTCTATGCGGAATTCGACGGGCAGCGGGACAAACGAGTCATCGTGAAAATCATGGGCGACTAGCTTTACGAAAATTTACCTCCAATTACTCATTTTTTACTCTGTTTTTGCTTGGGCTGAGTTTCAATATCTGCGAGATCATCAAATCTAAAATGAAGTCAGCAGCTTCCATCGTCGTTCTGACCCTCTTCTTCGTTGCGCTGATCACCGCCTTTTCTCACAGCCAGAACACCGCGCCGGCCAGTTCGCCGGAAACCATCCATTTCTTTGTGACTGTTCGTGACAAACACGGCAAACCAGTGTCAACTCTTTCCAAAGATGACTTTCTCCTAACGCAAGACGATCAGACTCAGAGCATCCGATCCGTTAAGAACGACTCCGACCTGCCGGTTACTATCGGCTTGATCTTCGACACTGGGATGAACCAGGCTGGCGCGCTCGATCGGGAACGCAGTGCCAGTCACGACTTTCTGGATCAAACTGTGCGCGAAAATAGAGACAAAGCTTTCATCATCCATTTCGATCACGAAGTGGAACTATTACAGGACCTGACCAACTCCCGTGACAAATTGTTCAATGCTCTCGGCCTTCTGCAAGCCGCGCGGCCCCAATTTGATGACAGTGACGAATCCGGGGAGCCTGGCGAAACCCGCGGGCGCCGGCACGGCAGCGTGTTGTACGACGCCATTTATTTGGCCTGCGATGAACTGATGAAGACGCAGCACGACCGCAAACTGCTCGTTGTCCTCTCGGATGGCATAGATCGCAACAGTAAGGAGACGCAAGGCAGCGCCGTCGAGTCCGCTCAGCGAACTGGCACGCCCGTTTATAACGCATTCTCGAAGGCCGAGGAAAACGCTCCAGCCGAACACCGCGGCTTCGGGTTCCCCCGCGGTGGTGGCATGGGACGCCCGCCCGGCGGCGGGCAACGCCGGGCTCCCGAGGAATCACCTGCGGACGCAAGAAAAATTCTGGAGCAAATTTCTAAGCAAACGGGTGGTGGTTTTTTTGATATTTCAAAAAAGGATTCTCTTGACCAGGGTTACCACACGATCGAAGATGACCTGCGGCATCAGTACGAAATCACCTACACACCACAGCACTCCGGTGACTGGTCCGGCTTTCACAAGATTTCTTTGGCCACCAAACAGAAGGATCTCGTGGTGCAAGCTCCCGCAGGGTTCTACGCCAGCAAGTAAAGAGTGCTTTATACGTGCCCAGGCTTTGCGGGAGAATTCGCAGCTTTAGAAAAATGTCATCCCCAAGCACCCGAGCGCGAGGGATCTTACGAAAATATAAAATCACTACTGGCGCACGCGGGGATGGCACTCCTGTTTGCGCCGCCAATCTTTCAGAGCGACGTACGATCCCTCACCCACTGACGCGGGTTCCGGGATGACATGCAACATTGACTCTTAGTTGGACGCGGATGCTCCGCCACTCATGATTTCCGAGAATGGGAACAAACGTGAACCTGCTCCCTATTGTTGAAACAGTCCCACCGCGGCGGCTGCCTGGAATATCTCAATCGTCCCGCTCGCGCCCGGCGTCAGCGTCCAGAACTCGGTAGGCGAAACCGTGTAATAGATCGCTTGGACGTTCGTCGGCGGCATGCTTGTGATCGTGCCTCTACCATTGCCTGCGGCCGCTGAATAGCCTGGGCTTGAACTCTGATTCTGCTGAAGCCCCCCGCTGGTGCTCGCGTCATAAGTAAGCGTAAGCGATCCAGCGTTGGCGCCCGCCTCGGCTACAAATCCGCTCGGGGTTGAGAGAACCCCGGGGATGGAGCCACCGGCATAGGTTCCGCTCACGGTCGATCCCGGAGTCTGCGCCTTCATGAAGCCGAAGGTCACCGCAGCATCAGTGCCAATGAAGAAGCCCTCGTTGGCTTGAACGAGGTAAAGGACTGGGTCGGGGCTTGCCAACCCGGAACCGCTTAGAATGATGCGCGCCGGTACTGAGTTATCGGCGCTGTAAGAACCACTGCTGGTTTGGATTCCACCGCCCGTGCTTTTGTCAAAAGACGTGGTCAGGTGTCCGCTTCCGTCTGGGGTGAGCACCCCCAGCTGTGTCAGCGCTGTGCCTGACGTCAGCGCGCTAGTTTCAAAGACGGATGGCAGGTTGTTGAGAAGCGGTGGAGATGGAGGTTTTCCCAGTATCGTGCCGCCAACCGTGGCTAAGGAATCATCCTCCATAACCAGCAGTTGGTCAGGGCCGGTAGTCACGACGTAGTAGCTGTAATTGTATGTGATGCCGGTGCCAGATACGGCGATGGCAAGTGTTCCACGACCGCTTGTGGGATCGGAGGCATTAATCGTGACCGTACAGGAAGCGCTCAGCGGAGCCGTGCTCTGTAACGTGCCTCCATCGTTGGAATCCAGGTTTCCCGTGCTGCCGCTGAATGTCCCGGCAAGAGCGAATCGATGATTTCCCGGGTCATTACCGAGCAGCCCAAAGGAATAGCCGCCGGAAGGAGTAAACGATCTGGTTGCCTGCTGCAGCAGCACGCCCGACGCTTGATGCGTAATGTTATCGAACTCAATCAGGTTGGCACTCGATATCGAACTGCCGGCGCCGCTCGGTACAAAACTCATGTAGAAGGTCAGCCCGCCGATGTTCAGCGTGCCGACTCCGGTCGCGTCAATTGAGCAGTTTCCCGAAGCATTAGCGAGGTTTACTATCCCGCCATCGTTGGTATCGATCGTCCCATTGCTAAGCGCACATGTGGAAGCCTGAAAACTTCCTGCCGCCACGAAGCGCTTGCCGATCAAATCGAAACCGCTCACCAAGAAGGCATAATTCCCTGTCAAATCCTGGTTTGCACTCACCTGGTTGATCGTAAGCGTCAGATTCTTCGTCGCGGTTGCAGGATTTGGAGTCGCGGAATCCTGCACCTGCACACCAAATGTGGATGTCCCTGCAGTGGTCGGCGTCCCGGTGAGTACGCCGTTTTTCAGTTGAATTCCATTTGGCAAACTGCCATTTCCAGTCAAACTCCACGCATACGGCGGAGTTCCAAACTCCGCCTGCAGCGTGTACGAATATGCCTGCCCGACAGTACCGGGTGTAATGTTTGCGGGACTAATGATCGTTAACGCCGGCGGAGGATTCACCGTGAGGGTGAATGTCCTTTGAATGGGTGTGCCCGCGCTATCGGTGGCCTGGATGGTAACCGTCGAAGTGCCTACCGTTGTGGGGATTCCGGTAATGCTCACCGAAGCAGTGTTGCTGTTGGATAATTGCAGCCCCGCCGGCAAACTGCCCGAGAGAATGATCCAGGTAAACGGGCCGGTTGCACCAATCGTGCTGATGGTTGCGCTGTAAGCGACATCTTGAGTTGCCACTGGCAGCGAACTGGTTTCAAACTCGAATACCGAATTCACTGTAATCGAGACGCTTTCCGTGACGGTCGAGTTTGCAACTGAGGTTGCCGTGACTGTCGCCGTGGAGCTTGTGGTTAGTGCACTGGGTGCAACATAAGTCGCGGCAGTGGTGGTCTGGCTGTTTAGCGAGCCAACGCTGGTTCCAACGCTCCAGCTAACTCCCGAGTTCGTTTTGTCGTTCGCCACCGTCGCGGCAAGGCTTACAGTCTGTCCTTGATTCACGGTGACTGAGCACGTAGAGGTGCTGCCCGTCGTGCAGGTTACCTCCGATCCGCCCGCCGGGGTCGCGGTCAGAGTGATAGTGACGGCTGATTTCCCCGAACATCCCGGCAAGACGATAACGCAAGCAAGCACAACAAAAGCACATAGCCCACGAACTCTGGAATTCGACACGGCCCTTCCTTTAGGATCGCGAAATAGTTTTGCAGCAGGTTACTACAAGCCATCCATAACTAAATTGGGCAGGCCCTACCCGTCCCAGCGACGTCCTGAAAAGATTGGGCTCCAGCCCTCAAGGACGCACTGCGTACCCATCAACCCTTTATGGAATAGCTCTAGAACGAGAATAGCACCTGCAAATCAATCCGGCGAACTGCCCCTTGCGAAGAGTACGGCCCGCCAGCCAGACCGTTGGATGCGGCGAACAGTGGCGAAGTCAGCTCTCCGACCGGCGTACCAAGATTCACACGGTTGAGCGCATTCCTCGCTGAAACGCTAAACGTCAAGCTATAGCGGCGTCCCGAGCTGACCCCACCAAACATACCTCGCCCGCCACCGGCTCCTGCCCCGGAAAGGCCGCCCGGCCCCAGTCCGCCGCCGGGGCCGCCTGGACCACGTCGCCCGCCGAATCCCGGGCCGCCTGACGAATTTGCGCCTTTGGTCTCTCGCCCGAAACCAAAGGTTTTGCTTATCCGCAAATTCAAAGCAAATAGCGTCGGACCACTGGCCGAATTAACTGGAACGACAGCCTGCCCGGCAACCGGCACTGTATTAAATGTCCCCAGAGGGGTGCACAAGACACTTTGGCTGATTGGCAGTGGCTTTCCGGCGCAAGACGCCGCGGATACCAGAGCTGGACGATCATTAAATATCGAATCTCCATTCAAGTCCGTTCCCGTCGTAATGTCGTACGGCACACCGGAACTGATGATCATGAATGGATTCAAGCGGATTGCATACGGCATCGATATCGTGCCGCCCAGAAACGCCCGATGCCGCACATCAAACGCCGATCGCCCGTAGTCCGCCATCGGATTGTACTGGTTGGTTAGGAAATTAGGGCTAAGCGTGGATCCACCCGAAAAGAATCCCGCCCCGCCGCCCGACGCTTCACCCGATCCCAAATCACTGTTTGCGTAGTTCAAAGTGTAATAGCCAAACAGCGAGAGCCGGGCGCCAGCGTTGATCCGCAGGTTCGCAATGATTTGGTTCTGTCGGAACACGCCTTCCGAGTCATATTGATAGATATTGTCGCTGCCGCCTAGTGGCCGGATGCCCGTCCCAGGGCCGGTGTAAGTCCCCGGCAGTGGAGCATTGATATTGCGCAGAAACAGTTGGTGCTGCCCGTTGGAATTTAAATACGTCAACGCTACCGTCGCGCTCTTCGTGAGCTGACGCTCAATGCTCGCCGCGGACTGAATCGTCCTGGGCGCCTGAAGCGTCGGAGACACCTGGTAGATCGTTGGCGAAATTTGCCCGGCTGTCCCGAGCGTCGGCGGAATAGTCTGATAAAAAGTCGGGTTGTTAACAATAAACTGCTGTTGCGTGACCCCATCCAACCGCTCGGCCTGTTCAATCAGGTTATACGTGAAGCGATCGTAGAAAATTCCGAAGCCGGCCCTCAAAACCGTTTTCGGAGAAGGATTACTCCCCCGTCCAAGTCCCCATGCCAAAGAAAGGCGCGGCGCCCAATCGCCGTGATCGTGGATCTGGTTCTGGGTTTCAAAACGGAGGCCGTAGCTCAAAGTGAAGTTCGGCCGGACTCGCCAGTCATCCTGCGCATATAGTCCGGCATCGACGACTCCAACATTTAATACCGGCTCTCCCTTGGTAAGAGAGAACTGGCTCGGCCCGCAAGGCTGAGGCGAAAGCGCTGTACAGGTTCCGCCGCTCAGAAGCACGTTTTGATATGCCGCCAGAGAGGAGAATGTGAATAGTCCGTTGAAATTTGCATTCGAACTGCTCGAATCCGTCGTGCCGCGCAACCGTGCCCCGAACTTGATCAAATGCGCGTGATGCGCCACTGAGGTGTAGTTCTGAAATTCATAACGGTTCTCGTGATCGATGGGACTACCATTCGGATTAGCGCCGCCGGTGAACGCACCTAACACCATGACCGTCGGCTGCGAGAAATTCTGGGCAATTTGGCTCGTATTATCGCGGTTGAACTGAAACCGCGTTTCGTTAATCACATTCGTGCTCAACACCTGTGTATCGCTGATCTGCAGCGTGTGCTCATCCTCGCTCGAGTTGTAACCCTGGCTCGGCAGGGAGAACTGGCCGATACCCTCATTGGTTTCAGAGTCGTGAAAAAACTGATACCGGATCGTAAGCGTGTTGTTTTTGCTGATCTGGTAGTCCACTCTCGGTCCGACATTCAGCCGCGTGCGCGGATTGGGAACGGCCTCAATGAATTGCTGCGCTTGCGCTGGATCCGATGTCAGAGGCACGGTCGCATTCACCACATCCGAGTCGTTAATGTGACGCCCTTCAACATTGACGAAGAAAGATGCCTTTTTTGTCAGCGGGCCGCCCAAACTCGCGTGGAAAAGCTCCGAGTTGTAGCCTGGAACATTAGGCGTAAATGGGTTCAGAGAATTGAATGCGGAGTCATTTCCATCCAGAAATAACTCGCCATGGTACTGGTCCGTGCCGGGCTTGGTAAAAATCTCAATGCGTCCGTAACCGAGCTTGTCATACTCCGACGAGAACGGATTCTGATTGATGCGAATTTCTCGAATCGAAGATTTTGGTGGAAGCTGCCCGCCCGTGAATCCATCGATGTAAATCTGTCCACCGTTCGGTCCGGCTGACGGGCCGGCGAGCGCCTGTAAATCCTGCTCGAGTTCATCTGGATCGTCGGGCAGAGCATCCAGGTCCTTGCCCTTAATCACAATCGCGCTGGCATTGTCGGACGCGTCAGTATTGACGCTTACGCTCTCATCGCGCACTTCCAGCTTTTGCTTTTCTACTTCGATTTCCAACGCGATATTGAATTGCTGCACTTCACCGGCGGAAATCGCCACGTTCTGCTCATTCGACAGGGCAAA
>Ga0187779_10003071_pt1 | contig 10174 bp, 8 predicted proteins | sample 1015_Q2_SP10_10__FD_132435 | JGI IMG/M metagenome (GOLD analysis project Ga0187779, IMG submission 132435) | Tropical peat soil microbial communities from peatlands in Department of Meta, Colombia - 1015_Q2_SP10_10_MG | ecosystem: Environmental > Terrestrial > Soil > Wetlands > Peat | place...
CGGATCGAGGCGACAAGCACGGTGAAGTCGTGCACGGCGCCCGCCAGCACCACCCCCACGACAAGCCACAGCAGTCCCGGGAGGTAACCGAACTGCGCGGCAAGCACAGGCCCGATGAGCGGTCCCGCACCGGAGATGGCCGCAAAATGATGGCCGAAGAGGACCCATTTGTTCGTCGGCTGAAAGTTCTGGCCGTCATTGAGCCGGTGAGCCGGAGTGACGCGGGCGTCATCGAGAGCAACCACCTTCGCTGCGATAAATGCGCTGTAGTAGCGGTAGGCGATCACCATCACGCAGATCGCACCAATGATAAGCGGAAGGGCGTTCACGTCGCAGTCTCCTTGCCACTGGTGAGGGAGGTGAGTTCGATAATATTCCCTCGGAGGGCTTCATCGGGGGCGACCGGCTCCTGTGATCCGTGGGATTGCACATGGACCTGGGCGTGGAATGAGCGGCGGTGGATCGCGCAGAATCCAAGCCGTCCGATCGCCTCGCGGTGTTCGGCGGTACCGTACCCCTTGTGCTTGGCAAAGCCGAACCCGGGGTACTCCTTGTCCAGATCCTCCATCATCCTGTCCCGTGTGACCTTCGCCACGATCGAGGCCGCGGCAATGGAAAAGCACGATGCATCGCCGCTTACGATGGTCGTGAACGCGATCCCCGCGCTCGAGACTCCCGGCCTGAACCGGTTCCCATCGATGAGCAGGTGTCCGGGGCGGAGCGCCAGGGCGCCGATTGCCCGGTCCATGGCCAGGAAGGTCGCGTTTAATATGTTGATCTCGTCAATCAGGCAATTGTCGACGGCGCCCACGCCGACGGCAAGCGCACGGCCCATGATCTGCTGAAAAAGCGACTCGCGACTGATGCGCGAGAGTTTCTTTGAGTCATCGACACCTTCGATATATCCCCCCGGCGGAAACACGACTGCGGCCGCAACCACGGGACCTGCCAGGGGCCCTCGCCCCGCTTCGTCGATCCCGGCGACGATCGTGCCGCCGCTCCGCAGTTCCTCCTCGATCGACAGCAAACCCGTGCGCCGATCGCTCCCGGCTTCAGAAGTCATTGATCAACCCGAAGTGGATCTTTGCCGTGCTGAATGAATCGCCCTCTCCCAGGGCGAAGCTCACTGCCAGATTGCCGAGCGCAGTGTCGAGGCGGATCCCGATTCCGTAGCCGTAGCGGAAGGCTTGCGAGGAGGGGATCCCGCGGAAATCGTCTCCCGGATGATTGTAGTAGCCTGTATCCAGAAAAGTGAAGAAGTAGGTCCGTCGCGCCAAGATGAACCGGTACTCCGCGTTGGTCCAGGCAACCTCGGAACCGAGGAATTGATTTTCCCGGTATCCACGAAGCGTGCTCGCTCCGCCGAACTGGTACATCTCGCTCTCCTGGACCTCGCTGGTATGAACTTCCCTGCCGTGAAGACCGATGGCGATCACCTGTCGGCGGAATGCGGGAATGTAGAATTCGAAATCCACGCCCACGCGCTGGACGGTCCCCCCTCCTGCGATCAGTCCCTGGGCATACGTCGGGACCTCCGTAATCCTCTTGTGGCCGTAGTGGTAGTCGCTCCGGTACCTGGCGCCGGACTCCGGACTATAGATGTCGTCGCGAGAATCGTACTGGATTTCCAGCCCGGCGGTGACCTCGTTCGTCCCGATGACCCGCGGCCCCGTGAGTGAGTCCGTCGCGGGGATCACCTGTATGGTGTTGAAAAGGAGCGCAACCGAGAGCTCTTCGGAGAACATCAACTCCGTTCTCAGATCGAGCGTCCGGCGCACGTATGACGTATCCTGCTGATGCTGGAGCCATCCGCCTCCGAGGTTGACGGGTGCGTCGAACACCCACGGTTCGAGGTATTGAATGCCGATCTCTTGCGAATACCGGTCTTCACGCTGCCAGTGGAAGCTGAGTTTTCGACCCGTGCCGAACAGGTTCCGCATCGCGACTGAGGCAAGACCGGTGAGATATCCTCCCCCGCCAGAGGCGGCAACAGGGATGTAGCCCACGATTCCATCGAAGGTATTCGTGCTTCCTTCCTGCACCTTGACGAGGAGCCCCCCTTTGCCCGCACGCGTATAAAGCTCCGGTTCTGAAACCGACGAGAAGATGTTCAGGCGGTTCAGCCGCTGCCGGATCGCGCTGATTTTCGTCGGGTTGTAGATCTCGCCCGGGACGATCCGGGTTTCGCGAACGATGACATCCGCATTGGTTTCCTTGTTCCCTTCGACGCGGATTTCATCAATGTGCATCAGGTCCCCTTCCTCCACGTCCAATTCGATGGCCGCGGAGTCGATGTCAGATCCAAAACGGCGGTCGATTGATCCCACGGAGCACCGGGCAAAGGGGTAGCCGAGTTTTTCATAGCGGACAAGGAGCACCTGAATGTCCTGCTCCAGGACGGCGTCGTTGAACGGCGCGCCGCTCCGCAGATCAAACTCCTCCAGGATCTCGGCTTCCGTGAGGCGGAGCGAGCCCCGGACGCGCACGGCTGCGACGAGAGTCTGTCTCCCCTCAACCAGTTCAAGCGTGAGGTCCGCACTCGCGCTGTCGGAGGTGAATTGTGGAGGCACAAAATGCGCGCGTGTGCCGAGATATCCGAGCGAGCGGTATTCGTCGAGGATTTGTCGCAGGTCGCCCTGAAGGGCCGATGGGGACAGGGCGGACCCGGCGCGCGATGTGAGCCACCCGGCGATTTCGCGCGCCGTGAACACGGTGTTGCCATGGATGGCAATCGACCGGATCGTCGCACCTGGAGAGCGAGCGGAGAGCCCGATGAGAAGGACAAGAGTGCCGAACCGAGTGGCAGTACCCATAGTCCGAGTATACCGATTCAACCGGATATCCTCAAGGAGTCGTCGGCTGCTGACTAGTCCCGTCTGCGGGCGAAGACCTCGGAGAGCGGTGTAATAAGCCTGTAGTCACCGAATCCGTTCTCATCGACAAAGACATACTGGTAATTCAGATCATAGTACGCCCAGATCTCATACGGCTTGGAGTCGATCTCGAATGGGTGGCGATCTACGTTGCTGGGAGGTCCGAGGACGATATAGACGAGTCCCATGTCGGATCGCCATCCCTCGCGGTAGTGGCTGAAATGTTTGTTGGCGTAATCCACGCGCGCATAGTACTGTTCCATCCTGAGATTTCGGGACGCATTGGGGTTGGTGCTCCGGCGTCTCCAGAATTCCAGGAACTTCCGCTGCTTCTCCTCCAGGGTCTTCGCCGAGCGCATCTCGTCCAGCTCGTTGTCTTTTGCGATGTACTGCAGTTCGTCAATTGCCACATCGATATCCTTCAGCGACCGGGGCATGCCCCTCCAGCGCACGATGAAGGGACGAACGCTGAAGGCGATAAACCCGCTGTCCGCGCCAGGCGCAATATTGCGCGGGTAGGCACGGACCTCCAGGACATAGTCTCCCATCGGCAGACGGGTTTGATCGACCCGCATGAAAAGCTCCGATCGACCTTGCGGGGCGAACTGCACGGAATCGCTCCGCATCTTCAGGACCCTTTGGGTGTCGTATACGCGGACTTCGAAGCGCACGCTGTCCGGGTGCACGCGGTTATACATCTCGAAGAAGGCGTAGAAGGGTTCGGAGAGGGAGCCGACATTCGGCGAAACGTTTGGCTGGATCGACCGCTTATCTCCTTTGAAGCTCAGCCGGCTGACGATCATGATGTCGCTCAGCGCGACAGGGAGGCCCCCGAAATCGTGGACGTGGCACCTGTATGTCTCGCGGCGGACCACTTTTGAGTCATTGTCCCGAATGGCAGCCGTGACTGTGTAGCGCCCCGGGGGGACCATGAAAGATCGCTGCAGGAGGGCGAAGGAGCCCGAGGAGACGGACTGGTCAAACGTCATTCCTTTGATTTCCTCGTCCGAGGTCTTCTCCGCGACGTGCGTGCCCGCAGTGTCTTCGATGGTAATCGTCAGCTCGTATCCTGCCCGGTAGGTGTCCCCCTCCTTGACAAAGGTGAGATTATCATAACCCACCTCGATGAAGACATCGAGTCTGCTCATCCCCGGCTGGCTGTCCAGGAACGCCACCGGATCGACGAAGAGCGTCGGTGAGTAGTCTTCGGGGACAGACCGGGGAATATCAGGCTGGGAAAAGGCATTCCAGGAGAGGAAAAGAAAAACGGCGCAGAGGCAGCTGACGCACGCTTGGCGTAGCATGGCTAGGCCTTTCCGTACAGATCGTATTCCGTGGCATCATGGATGTCCACGTCACAGAAGCTTCCGATCTCAAGCGCCCGGTCGCTTCGAACGAACACTTCGTTATCGATCTCCGGTGCGTCGTGCTCGGTACGCCCGACGCGGAACTGGCCCTCGACGCGGTCGATGAGGACCTTCACGCGCGATCCCACGAGAGCCTCGTTGCGCGAGAGCGAGATCTCTTTCTGCGCTTCCATGATTGCCGAGCGGCGCCGCTCCTTTTCGGATTCGGGGACCGGATCGCCGAGCGCGAATGCGCTCGTCCCCTCTTCCTGCGAATAGGCGAACACGCCGAGGCGGTCGAAGCGGGTTTCCTGTACGAATGACTCGAGTTCGGCGAAGGCGTTCTCCGTTTCCGCGGGGTAGCCGACGATCAGCGTCGTCCGCAAAGCGATGCCTGGAACTTTGGCGCGGATCTGTTCAACGAGAGAGATGAGCGCGCGGCGGGATATCCCGCGCCGCATCGACCGGAGCACTTCGTCCGACACGTGCTGAATGGGAATATCGAGGTACTTGCAGATGCGCGGGTGGGACGCCATGACCTCAAGCAGCTCGAGCGGAAACTGGGCCGGGTACGCATACATCAGGCGTACCCACTCGATCCCTGAAACATCAGCAATGCGCTCGAGCAGTGTCCCGATCTGGCGCCTGCCGTTGATGTCGAGCCCGTAGTAGGTGGAATCCTGGGCAATCACGACGATCTCCCGGACGCCTTGCAGGGCGAGCCACTCCGCTTCACGGAGGATCTCCTCTTGCGGGCGGCTGGCGTGGCGACCGCGCATGAGCGGGATGGCGCAGAACGAGCAGGGATTGTCACATCCTTCGGATATCTTCAGGTAGGCGGTGTGGGCGGGGGTGCTGAGGACCCTTTCCCCGAGAAGGGACGTTTTCAGCTCCGCGCCGAGCGCGCGGAGCACGGGGCGCGTGTCGTTTGTACCGAAGAAGCCATCCACCTCCGGGATCTCGGCCCGGAGATCCTCGCCATAGCGCTCGCTCAGACACCCCATGGCAAAGACCTTCTGGAGCCTCCCCTTCCCCTTGCGCTTGACCTGCTCGATGATCGCATCGATCGACTCGCGCTTTGCCGCGTCGATGAATCCGCAGGTATTGACCACCGCGATGTCAGCATTTTCGATCGTGGGTGCAATCTCGATGGCGTTCAGCCGGAGCTGCGCCATGAGTTTTTCCGAATCCACGACGTTTTTCGCGCATCCCATCGTGATCACGTGCACGCGCAGCACTTTGCCCTCCGTCACTTCCCTCCCTCCGTGCATTAGAACACTATGAAATCAAGATACACAAACATCGCCGGAGCTACAAAGAGCAGGCTGTCGAACCGGTCCAGCACGCCGCCGTGACCGGGAATCAGCGACGAGGAATCCTTCACCCCCGCATCCCGCTTCAGGAGCGACTCCGCCAGGTCGCCGATCTGACCGATGAGGCCGACGATCGACCCGCAGACGATCGACTGGGGCACGCTGAGATACGGTAACACAAGCACCCTGGCAAGGAGAAACACGCCTATCGCAGCGATGAATCCCGCCACTGCCCCCTCCCAGGTCTTATTCGGGCTTACGCGGGGGAACAGCTTGTGGCGCCCGATGGAGCGACCCACGAAATACGCGGCGGTGTCGCATATCCAAATAGCGGCAAAAATCGAGATCACCGTATATCCCCCCCAACCGTAAAGCCGGGAAGAGATATCCTCCGGCACCGAAATCCCCTGTACCGGGAAGAACGCGCTGACGGGAAAGTCTTCCGGGACGAAGAGTTCGCGGATACCGATCAGGGAGCCGAAAAAGAGGCCGAGGTAGCTTGCCCCAAACACGGATACCGAAATATTCGACAGGGACCCCGACTTCCCCCGAAACATCTCAAAAATCATGAGTAGGGGGACGAATATCAGGTACAGAATCAGTACCCACTGCGCCATGGTGGGAAACGGGAGAGCCACGCCGTGAGCGAGCGACGCTCCGATGACCATAGCGCGGATCTTCACATACAGGAAACTTGTCAGCAGGAGAACGCCAAAGACCGTTCCACAAACGCCCTGCGGGTCAATCCCCTTGGCGCGGGCGAGCGCGAAGAGCTCGCCGAGCGCCAGAACGGCAGCAAGCAGGACGAATCCATAGAAATAAAAACCTCCCGCCATAGTGACCAGGAGGATAAGGGGAATACCCACGATTGCAACGAGGACCCGGGTCGCGAGATTGCTCACAGGATCGGATTCATAGTGTTTCGTCAGGTTCGTCGCGGCTGGTGGTTTGGATAAAATACAAAGTGGCTGCCACAAATACCAACGCGAATACCGCAAAATTGGCCATGGCGAGCGCAATCGTCGGACGGCCGGCGGGTGCTACGGCGACGAAATTGTCGTCGAGCTTGAGGTAGACGGCCGCGCAGGCGACGAAATTGTTGAAGAAATGCGCTGACATCGCCAGCGTGATATTGTCCGCTCTGTACACGATGAACCCGAAATATGCGCCCAGCGCAACGAGCGGGACGATCTCGAAAGGGTTAAAATGGAATGCGCCGAAGATGACCGCCGTGACCAGCACTCCCCGCCAGGGACCTGCGGCCATCTCGAGGTTGCGCTGGACGAGGCCGCGGAAAAGCAATTCTTCGATTACCGCAGGGACGAGCGCCACCACGATGAGCACGAGGACGAACTCACCGGGAGAATTTGCCCGAACGAGCGTCAGCATCGTGTCTTCGATTAATTTACGGACCATGTCGACCATCTTCTGAAGCTCGTCCGGAAGCGGAATCAGATCCTGGATCATCATGTAGCTCTGCAGGATTTGCTGCAGGGCAAACACGCCGATCATTGTCGCGACCAACTCTCTGGTTTCGGGAACGCGAATGCGGAAAAAACTCCTCAGCTCTCCGTGTCGTTGCCGGGCAAGCCAGAGCGTCGGCAGGAGGATAAAGAGCACCTGGCCCAGAAGAGTCGCCCATCGCACGAGCGCGACGTTTTCCAGGGAGACTTCGCCCTGGCTGAAGCCGAGGCCCAGCAGGGTGATCAGTCCGCCCACGACCTGGTACAGGACGAAAACGACGGCGAGCGCCAGGATGGTAAACGGCACGGGGCCGATCCTGCGAAGGAAGGGCTCCCGGCGCGGAAGGTCAGGGGATTCGCTTTGCGGAGGTACTCCTGAAGGATCGATGTCTGCCATGGGCAAGGCTCCCTCTAGCGCAGGCGTGAGTTGATCATTGCCGCAAGCAGCGGGACCATGATCTCGTGGTGTCCGGTGAAATAATACCCCTTGCCGCCGTCCTGTGTGGGACGCAGCTGGACGTTCATCGTGGGGCGGTAGTGCTGGTTCATATCAAAAACAGCGGTGGTGAATCCCCGGGCGCGGGCGCCCAGGTTGCGAGCCACGGTCAGAGCCTTCAAGAAGACCTCCGGCATGATCACTGCCGATCCGATATTGAGCACCACTCCCCCTCCCGTGAGAGAGGCGCACGTCTGGCACAGTGAGCGAAAGTCCCGAAACGTCATTTCCCCGGTGTCCGCGCCGTCCATGGTCGGCTGCTGGTGAACGATGTCGGTACCGATCGCCGCGTGCACGGTCACCGGAACGCCCATCGAGTACGATGCGACCAGGATGCTTTGAGCCTGAAAAGGTGCTTTGCGCGCAATCAGCTCCTTGGCCAGAACCTCTCCGTAGCCGTCGTCTGAGTCTCTTGCTCCGCGGCGCAGCGCACCGTTAATAAACTCGCCGGTCTCTCTCGCCATGCCGAACCGGCCCTCCCGCAGATTTTCTGCGACGTCTTCCGATGTCCGGCCCCACATGGCCGTTTCGACATCGTGGATCGATGCAGCGCTGTTCATGGCGACGGCAGTGATGACCTTGCGCGCGAGCAGATCAATCACGACGGGCCCCAGGCCCACCTTGACGACGTGTGCCCCCATCATCCATAGGACCGGCTTCTTCTTCGCCCGCTCGTGCACGATCTCCTCCACGAGCGCCCTCAAATCCTTCGCCACGAGGATCTTCGGCAAGCTCTCTGCAAATGCGCGGAAGGAATCGCCCGCGGCGTCGAAGGCCCGCGCGAAATCCGCGGGGGATACGCGGCTTTTTCGCTTGGTGATCGAAATGGTCTTGATTTTCGAGAGATCCACGCGTTTGTGCTGAGTCATCGATGAGCCTCGTATCGATGGTTTGTCTTGCGGCAATCCTGGTATAACGGCGGCGTCATTTTATTCTTGCACGGATCGGCCCCCGGATGCCCGAGTATCCGCGGAGTTCGGTATCAATCGAGCCGACCACCACTTTCGTATTCACCCGGATGGGGATCTTTCGCTCGTCGTCGGTGAGCCAGATGACGATCCGCCCTTCGCTCTTGAAAAGCCCCCCCTCCTTGACAAGCGGTTCCACCACCACCGTGTTGAATGTCCCGGCCGCGACCTCGAGTTCCTGCCGGCCGAGGACCTTCACGGCGAGATCGTACGCCTTATCCTTGTAGAAATTCGACAGGAGGATCAAGTCGCCTACTTTCAAGGGCGCCATATCAATCGTGCGCGCATAATAGAACGCGGACAGGATATCGTGGACATAGGGCGGGATCGGATAGGTCCCCTCGCTCGTTTTGGCCACGTTGTGCACCTGGTCGAATTCGGCGGTGAAGTCGCGCTTGTAACTCCCTTCCCGGACGTGCTGCTCGAATTTCCAGGGAGCGATCGTCTCGACATCAATATAGGTGAGGTAACGATCTTCAACACGATAGATCCAGGAGAAGCTCGGAAGCGAATTGACCTGAAATTCGATCCGGAAACACTGCCTTCCCTCGACGGTGTCGTAGCCCGCGACCTGCATCACGGCCTCGCCCGCCGTGATGAAACCGTAGTTCACATCGAAGACGAGCCGTTCGCCGACATCGAAGGCGTCGTTCTTGATCTTGCGCAGATCGTGCGCGCGGAGCGAATCCGCGCGATGCGCCTGGGCCAGGGAATCGGCACGACGTGCCAAGGAATCCTCCAAGGCGATCCTGGCCCGCGCCTTCTGGAGGGAATCCGCCCGCATAGCGGCGAGCGAATCCTGCATGGCGCGCGCGGATCGCGATGAATGGGCAGACTTCGTCTTTGAATGATGGGTCTGACTCTTTTGCGTCGTTTGCGCAAAGATGATCGAGGCGATCGTCGCCGCACTGAACAGAAGCAGGGCCGGGCGCGCAAGGAGTCCCCGTTTCTTACGACGCATGATGCGCCTTCGCACGTGAGACGGGAGAGCCCCTGAGAAGCTCTTGTGCGGCCGCGATTGCCCCTTCGACGGAAATGCTTGCCATGCAGGCGCATCGCGCGCCGGGCCTCCGGCAATCGGTGCAACTGGTCGGCTTCTCCGGAATCAAGACTCGCGCCTTCTCTGTCCACGGACCCCACCTGCGGGCTCCCATCACGGGTATCTGCGGATAAAACCCGAGGACGGGCGTATTGAGCGCGGCTGCCAGGTGGATCGGCCCCGTCGAATTGGCAGCCACCAGTACGGCGCGCCTGAGCAAGGCGGCCAACTCCTTTACCGAGAGCGCTCCGGCAAGACTCACTGCCCGTCCCCCGCTTAGATGCACGATCTCCTCGGCAAGCGGCGCCTCCTCTGAGGTCCCAGTGACCACAACCGAAAGCGAGAGTCGATCTATAAGAGCCGCGGCCAGAGAGGCGAAGTGCTCGCGCGGCCACTCTCGCGCAGAGCCGCCGCTTCCCGGGTGAATGACCGCATAGCTGCCGCGGATGCCGAGCCGGGCAAGCAGTCGCTCCACCGAGCGTTGGGACTCTTCGTCGACGACGAGCGGAAAGACGAGCGGTTTACGCGGGGTCGCCTTGCACCCCAGAGCGGAGAGAAGCTCGATATTATACTCCAGTTCGTGCCGCTCCGCGGTCTTTCGGTGGGTGTACACCCGCCGGTTAAAGAGGAGCGAATAGAACCGGTATCCGGTCCCCACCCGCAGCGGAACCCCGGA
>Ga0187779_10003073_pt1 | contig 10170 bp, 7 predicted proteins | sample 1015_Q2_SP10_10__FD_132435 | JGI IMG/M metagenome (GOLD analysis project Ga0187779, IMG submission 132435) | Tropical peat soil microbial communities from peatlands in Department of Meta, Colombia - 1015_Q2_SP10_10_MG | ecosystem: Environmental > Terrestrial > Soil > Wetlands > Peat | place...
CGAACGACGGCATGATCGTCGACCAGCATGATTCGAGTGATAGTCTCAGGCATCTGCCATCTCCCGCTGCCTGACGAACGGCACCGAGACCTCGATACGCGTACCGCTGCCCGGTTCCGATACGATGTAGCAAGAGCCACCCAAGGCTCGTGTTCGCTCGCGGATTCCCGTCAGCCCCAGGCCACGGTTTGTCGTTAACTGGAAGAAGCCTGCACCATCGTCAGTAATCGTAACGTCTATGCGACCCTCTGCCAGCTGTTCGGCACACTGAACACTCAGCTCGATTGAGACGTTCCGCGCATTGGCGTGAACGGCGATGTTGGTGAGCGACTCCTGGACGACGCGGTATATCGTGACTGCCACTTCCTCGTCCAGGCCGGCGAGGTCACCCTGTACATCCAGCGCGCATACCACGTTGGGGTTACGCTGCCTGAATGCCGCGACCTGTTCATGAACTTCGGCCTCGAGTCCGAGCTCCTCGAGGTAAGCGGGTCGGATGCGTCGCAGCATGCTGCGGACGGTCTCCTTGATCTGAGCAACGACTTGCACGATCGCCTCGGCGCTCTCCTGCACCGCACTTCCACCGCGCCTTTTGATCGTCACCGCGTCTGCGTGAATTGCGCTTACGCATTGAGCGATCTCATCGTGCAGCTCGTGCGCCAGATGACGCCGCTCCTTCTCTTGGGTATTGAGAAGCTCCCGGGTAAGTCTCTGGTTTTCGCTGACACTTTGCTCGAGCGTCTCCGCCATGTGGTTGAAGCCGACGCCCACTCGTGAAAGCTCCGGCAAGTCAAACTGCGGGAGCCGCACGGCCAGATCACCTTCTCTCACCCTCTGCAGCGCCTGGAGAATCTGGTCGATAGGCCGCAGGGCGCGGGACACCGACCACCATACCGCGGCGTTCACCACCACGAAGAACAGAGCAAGGATCGCCAGCAGTCCGCGCGAAGTACCCCACATCTCCTCGATCTCGTACGTCGCATCCGGAGCCATCACGAGTCGTCCCACGGTCGTACCGTTGAACGACACGGTGCGCGTCTGGGATTCAGCTGGTATCGAGGTGAGATGCACGAGCCAGGTAAACCAACCCGGCGCGCGCGGTCTTCGATCCGTCGTATCTTCGTTGCTGTCGAGAAGACGACCCTGGTTGTCGTAGAACCTCAGGTCGACGTGTCTTACATCTCCCAGGTTGCGCAATTGAAACAGCGGTACCGCATAGCCGCGGGCGACCCAGCGATCTCGCAGTACATCGAGCTGCGCATCGAGAAAATGACCGGTAAGAGTCAGGGTCGAGCGCACCTCGTCGCGAACATCATCACGCGCCTTGCGAATCACATAAATGCCGTCGGCGACGGTCAGCAGCGCAAGCAGCACTGTAATGATCAGACAAACCCGCAGCCTGAGTGTCGCACCTGACAAACTATCCGAGTCGGCTCTCGGCACCGTCACGCTCGGCGTCACGCGCTCGGATCCAAGTTTTTCTGTCGACGTATCCACGTCCACCTCTTTACCCACGGCCGAATCCCCTCTGGCATTCTCCGACAGGTAGCTCGGGATTTTGTCCCGACCTCTTCTGGGATTTTATCCCGTACCCGGTCGCTCGGCGGCGCTCGAACTTCGCCAGAGCCGCTTTGTGATTGCTCTGATGAACCACGCCCCTAGACTAAGCATCCCCACCGGAGGATCCCTTCCGAGGAACTGCGCAATGCTTCTGCATCACGGTCGTCTGCCCTCACTCCTTGCGAGCGCCTGCGTTGCGGGTGGAACCCTTGCCGTCCTCACACCCCAAACGGCCAACGCCTCGCCATACGAGATCTTTGTGTCCAATGAGAAGTCCGGAGACATCACGGTAATCAGTAGTGGCGACTTCAAGGTCCTCGCCACGATCCCTGCGGGGAAGCGCCCGCGCGGCATACACGCGAGCCCGGATGGGCGCACGGTATACGTCGCCTTGAGTGGAACACCGATCGAGGCCCCGCCCCGGCTCGATGCTAAGGGTAACCCCATACTGCGTAAGCACGAAGAAGAGGATGAGGAGCAGGCCGTCGCCGACAAGTCCGCCGACGGTATCGGTATCGTCGACGTCGCGGCGCGCAGGCTCACGGGCAAGATCAACGCGGGCTCGGACCCGGAGGAGTTCGCCCTGAGTAAGGACGGTACGCGTCTCTATGTGTCCAACGAGGACGTGCGGACCGCAAGCGTAATCAATATCGAGACCCGCAAGGTCGAGCACATTATTCCGGTTGGCCAGGAGCCTGAAGGCGCTGCGACCTCCCCCGACGGCGCTCGCTTTTACATTACCTGCGAGGCGGGCGGCGACATCTACGCGGTCGACACGAAGAGCTACAGGATCGTGGGCCACTTCAAGGTTCCCGTAAGACCCCGCAGCATGGCGTTTCTGCCCCAGGGCACCCTGGCCTTCATTCCCTCGGAGTCGACGGGTCAATTGAATGTGATCGACACCGACGACCTCAAGGTGCTCAAAGTCATCGATCTGCCCGAGGGATCGCGACCCATGAGCGTTAAGGTCTCCCCGGACGGCAAGCGAGTCTATGTTTCCGACGGCCGTGCCGGAACGGTCTCGGTCCTCGATACGCATACTCACGCGTTGCTGGCCACGATCAAGGTGGGCCAGAGACCCTGGGGCATTGTCCTGTCACCTGATGGAAGGTACCTGTTCTCGGCCAATGGCCCCTCGAATGACGTTTCCGTGGTCGATCTGACGCTCAACAAGGAAATCACCCGGGTCCGGGCGGGGGAACGCCCCTGGGGGGTCACCATCGTAGCCCGACCCGACTGAAGGCCGACTCGAGCGGAGGTGATCCAGACCGAATGCGTCGCGACAAAACAGGGATCAGCTCAGGAGGTCTCTCAGGGAGTGGCGTGCGCAGTGCGGCCACCCCAGGCGCGCGAACTCTGGTCGCGTTGGTGATCGGCACGCTGGCTCTGAGTGTCTCCCGCGGCATCTGGGCATCCGACACTGTCCACGGCCTTTCTGCACCGCGCGTGATCCCCAGGGCATATCTCAATATGCCGCAGCGTTCCTCGGTGCCACCACCCGCGCTCCTCTCACAGACCGGTGTCTTCAGGGACCTTCGCACACTCACTCCCCTTCCCGGCCTGATCCCGTACGACCTCGTGGTCGCCTTCTGGTCGGACGGAGCGGTGAAGTCGCGGCTGGTGGCTATTCCGCAAGGCAAGATCGCCTTTTCCTCGAGCGACGAATGGCGCTTCCCGCCCGGCACGGTATTCATCAAGACATTCGAGCTGCCGGTCAACGAAGCCGATCCGAGCGTCACGCGACGCCTGGAGACCCGCTTACTGGTCTGCGCTGCAGACGGAGGCGTCTACGGAGTGGTCTACAAGTGGCGGGACGACGGGAGCGATGCGGATCTGCTCCAGCGAAGCCTGATCGAGGATATTCAGATCAAGATCCGAAGTGGCGGTACTCGTACCCAGCGGTGGTACTACCCCAGCAGGAAAGACTGCCTGGCTTGTCACAATTCCCGGGCGGGCGGGGTACTCGGTGTGAAGACGCGTCAACTCAACCGAGTCTATGACTACCCGTCCGGGGTCGCCAGGAATCAGTTGGAGGCGTGGAATGACCTCGAGCTGTTCACCCCCTCCCTCACTGGCACAGACCCCTCCACGCTGCCGCGGCTCGCTGCTGCCGACGATACGAGTCGCAGCCTCGAAGATCGCGCCCGCTCTTACCTCGACGCCAACTGCGCACAATGCCACCGGCCTCGAGGCACGGTCGCGTACTTCGACGCGCGCTATGCAACGCCGCTCGACCGCCAGAACATCGTCGATGGGCCGGTACTGATCGATGAAGGGATCGATCGCCCGCGTGTGGTCGCGCCCCACGACATTTGGCGTTCGATCGCCTACATGCGGGTCGACACCCTCGATGACATCAAGATGCCTCCCCTGGCTCGCGAGACGATCGATACCGGCGGAGTCGCGTTGCTGCGCGCCTGGATCGAATCCCTGCCGGGGAAGCCCGTACTTGCCCCACCGGCAATCTCTCCGGCGGGCGGGAACTTCCCTTCGGCCATCGAGGTTAGACTGACCGCCGCTGAGTCGGGCTCCGATATCCACTACACGTTGGATGGGAGCGAACCCGATCGCAATGATCCGGTTTACACCGCCCCGATCCGTCTGAAGGAGACGTCGATCGTACGAGCGCGCTCATACAAGAACGGCTTCCTCCACAGCGTCACGGCCCAGGGCGTCTTCGTCCTGGGCAACTAGCCGTCGGACCGTAAGCACGCAGCGGCGCGGAGTCAGCCTACAGCAGTAGCCTGAGCCCCCCGAACACCTCGAACGGTGGCGCGGGACTCAAGAAGCGGTTGTCGACTCCCGGGCCGTTGGTGACGCCGTTGGGAGGGATTCCGGGCGCTCCGATACCCGTGGGATCGCTCAAGATTCCCCAGGTTGCGTACTTCCGGTTGAGTAGATTGTCGATCGAAACAAACAACTCGAAATGCGAGCTCGGTTGATACGTCGTGTGCAGGTTGACGACCGTGTAACCCGGGATCGGCTCGAGCTGATTGGACTCGTCACCCACATAGTGGAAGTCGCTCACCCAATTCACTGTGCCGCCCACAGACCATGCCGGAACGACCTTGAAATCCGCGCCGAGCTTGACGCGGTTCTCGGGGATCCCCGGGAGCTTGTCGCCGGGTTCGATCTGGATGTCACCGGCAGCGTCCTGAAACGGATTCGAAGGTGAAGGGACGACGAATGCCGATTGGAAGGTCGCCTGCACGAGGCTGTAATTGGCGAACGCCGAGAACCGCGCGCCCCGGAAGCTCAGGCCCGCTTCTATCCCCTGTCTTCGGGTATCCCCGATGTTCTGAAAGAAGCCCTGACTGACTGAAGTTGCGATGCCGTAGATGTCATCGTGCAAGAGCGTTCGAAACACACTCAGGTTCCAGCTCACCTGCCCGTCGTCGCCCCCATTGGCGAATTTGCCCCGCAAGCCCAGCTCGGATGTGTGAGAGATGACCTGCTGCAGAGTCGGTGGATCTCCCGCGAGATTCGTGGGCAGCAGGCACGGGGTGAGCGGGTCGGAGCACTCAATCTCGCTCGCGGTCGGTGTCCGGTTATTCACGGACCAGCCGCCGTAGAGCGTCGTACTCGGAAGCAGCTTATAGGTCGCGCCGATCGCAGGGTTGAAGTGAACGTAACGGTTACTGCCGGTAAGGCTGGTACCCAGCTGATCGACAAGGTCGATGTTAGCGATGTTGTATCGACCGCTGACGGTGGCCGCGAAATCCGGGGTCAGGTTCAAGGTATCGGTGAAGTAGGCACCGAGGCTCTTATTCACGGAATCGACGCTGACCGGTACCGGGTCACCGTTGGCCATCGCGCCCGGCGAGTTCTCCGGAGTATAAACGTACAGGTTGGATGGCAGGACCAGCAATTCAGAGTTGATCACGCCAATTTGAGCACCGGTGTAGAAGCTAGTCGAGGCGTAGTCGATCGCGGCGCCGAGGCTGAACTGATTCTCCAGCCCAAAGACCCGATCGTTATTCGTAACCTGTAGCACGGCACCTCGACCCCAGGCGTTAATCAATTCAAAGTCGTTTTCCCCGATATACGTCGTGCCGCCGTTTGAGATGTCCGGTAGCGTCTGACCGGCCGCGTTCATCAGCGGCGTGACACCGTCGGGCTGACAGAGGATTCCGGGCACTGTGAAACACGCCATGTAATTGGTCGTATTGCCGTTGGATACGCTCTGAGAGTAGACACGGTAATAGGCCACGCCTTGAAGCGACCAGGTGTTCGTAAGTCGAAACGTACCGTTTAGCGTGAAGAAATCGAGATCGTTGACGTTGGTCTGCGGGCCAGTGAATACCAGCGATCGGTTCACGGCAAGCTCCTGCACGGGAGCTGACCCCTGGCCGTTTAATTCGTTCTGCGCGAACGAATAGCCGAGATCGAGCACCACGCGGTCGGTGTGATAGCTGAGCGCCGCGTACAGCGTCCGAATGCGGTCGTCCGAAAACTGTCGCCAGCCGTCCCAGTCGAGCGCCTGACCGGCGACGTAGAATCCGAAGGGGCCGGAGTTCATTCCGAATTGTCCCACCGCTGAGTGCTGTCCGTACGATCCACCCGACAGCTCCAGCTCACCCCCGTTGTAGGTGAACCCATTCTTCATGCTTACCGAGACGGCGCCGCCGAGGGCATTCAGTCCGTAAAGCGGGCTCGAGCTGACAAGCTCGACCTGGTTGATCGCGACGTTGGGGAAAAGATCCCAGTTAACCGTATCGCCAAACGCCTCGTTGATCCGTACACCGTTCTGATATACGGCCAACCCCTGAGGGGTCCCGAGTACCGGCGATGCTTCGAAGCCGCGATACAGGATATCGGGCTGGAACGGATCATCGAGGTCATCATTGATATTGACGCTACTGAGATTTGAGTTCAGCGCACGCGTCAGACTCGGTGAACCCTCACGCCAGAGGTCCGGGGCCGTGAGAATCTGCACGTTGCCCGGGATCTTGTCGACATCCATGGTTGTGCCGGGGATGGGTGTCGTTCCGAATACGACCACCTCTGCCAGAGCGCTGGTGGAATCAGAGCCGGTGTCTGCACCGAACGCAGCAATCGCCCAGCCGGCACCTCCCAGTGCAAACGCGACTCTCAACGCCGGCGCCGTCGGACGTCGGTGCTTTCTGCTCGGTTGCATTGATACCCCCGCGGCTTTCTGCAGCGGAAGATGACGCCGAGCATTCCCGTAGATCAAGGGATTTTATCCCGATAAATCCCGGGAATAATTCCCACTCCTCCGCGTCGTCCGTGCCAGTCCCCGGCAACGGCGCGTCCCTGTAACATCCTGTAAGGAGACGCAGACTCCTATGGTCGTTGAGGTGTAGGTTGCTGCGAATGCGCCACAGCTCAGGGATACGAATGCGTTCCGCCAACCATCTTCGCTCTTTCGTATCCACATCTTTGCGGGCGCGCCTGATCGTGTCGATCACGGTGGTGCTCTTCCTGGTGCTGCTGCCCTCGAGCGTGCTCGTGTACTGGCACGCGGTTCACAAGGTTGATGTTGAGTTGCGCGCCGCGGCCGCAGTTGGAGCTAACACGATTCACAACGCGGTGGACGATGCCGAGGAAGCCGAGACGCCACGGCGCCATCTGGAACTTCTCGTTGCCGATTTCAACGGCGACCGACACCTGCGTGTCACACTGCTGGACCCTGCCGGGCGCCTGCTGTACCAGTCCACGCCCCTCAAACCAAGCGAGCCCGCACCCGAGTGGTTCTATCGGCTCTTGGCACGGCGCTCAGCCGGTGCTCCGGTTCCCCTTCCCGCGCCTTTCGACCGGGTGGGAACCATTCTCCTGGAAACTGATGCGCACAACGAGATCAGTGAAGTCTGGGACGATGCTGTATTGACGCTATTGATCCTCGCTCTGCTCTGTGGACTGAACGCGGCGCTCGTATATTGGGTCACCGGGCGGGCGCTGCGCCCGCTCGAGACGCTTTCGTCCGCCTTTGACCGCCTCGGCGCGGGAAACTACGGCACGCGCGTCCCGGAGCTCGGGCCGCGAGAATTCGCGCAGGTATCTCGCGGGCTGAATCGTCTCGCGCGCCAGCTCGCAGACGCAGAAGCGCGGCGTCTCAGGCTCGAACAGCAGCTCTCCGCCGTTCAGGAGGAAGAGCGCGCCGAACTGGCCCGCGATCTGCATGACGAGATCGGACCTCTGCTGTTTGCCGTAGGCGTCGACCTCTCGATGATTCAGCACGATGAGGCTGTTCGTAGTACCGACCTCGCGACACGAATCGCAGCAGTGCGTGAGTCAATTTCGCGGATTTATGCGGATATCAAACGTATCCTCGGGCGCCTCCGCACGGTTACAGCTAGTGAGCTCGGCCTGTCGCAGGCGGTCGAGAACCTGCTGTCGTTTTGGCGCGCCCGCTACCCGTCAATTGAGTTCAAGTGCGACGTTGCCGACGAGGACCTCGGTGCCGCGGTCGACGACGCCGTCTATCACGTCATGATGGAAGGCCTCAGTAACGCACTTCGCCACGGACATCCGACCTCCGTCACGGTGGCGGTGACCCGGCTTGAAGGGGACGTCGTTGCCAGCGTGCACGATAATGGCCGCGGGTTCGCTCCCGCAGGGATGCGGCGCGGCTTTGGACTCGCGAGCATGGAACAGCGCGTGCACGCGCTCGGTGGCGCTCTGGAGGTCACCGCCGCTGCCAACGGCACCGGAGTGACCGTAACCGCAAGGATCCCTGTCACCGCCCCCAAGCATGACCCGGCGGCGACATTGCTGCGCGCGGTGTCGTCATGAAGCTTTTGATTGTAGACGATCACGTGATCGTGCGCGAAGGCGTACACCGCCTGCTCGCTCCCTACCCCGACATCGTGGTGCGGGACGCCGCTGCCGCGGCACAGGCACTCAGTATGTTCAGGGCCCAGAAACCCGACGTCGTGCTTCTTGACCTCAACCTGCCGAACGCAAGTGGCCTCGAGCTGCTGCGTCGGCTTCTCAAGGATGACCGCAACGCCCAAGTGCTGGTGTTCAGCATGCACTCCGAGCCGCTGTACGCGTCCCGGGCCCTGAATGCCGGTGCTCGCGGATACATCAGCAAAGGCGCAGCGGCCGAGGAGCTGGTGACGGCGATCCGGCGCGTGGCTGAGGGCGGTCGCTACGTTGAGCGGGACATCGCCGCTCAGATTGTGCTCATGCCGAGCGCAGGCGCCGATCCCCTGCAAAGCCTCTCGACGCGTGAGGCCGACATTCTGCGGATGCTCGCCGAGGGTAAGACACTGGCGGCAATCGCCAGTGCGCGGGGCGTCACCTACAAGACGATCGCGAACTCCTGCGCAGCCTTGAAAGAGAAGCTCGGGGTAGCTCGGACGGGTGATCTCATTCGCCTTGCGATCGAGATGCGCGAGGATCGCTGACACGCCAATCGTCAGGGAGCCACGGCAATCCCCCACGGCAGCTTTCCCACGGCAATCGTCTGTCGAACTCTTCGTGTAGGGACATCGATCACGGAGACATCATTCGTGAGCCCGTTGACGGCATAGAGCGTTTTCGCATCCCTGCTGAGACCAATCTGCCACACACGCCTGCCAACCTCGATGTAACCCCGGACCTGGTAGTCCTGCAGGCCAACCACGGCCACATGGTTGGCGCGCCCCAGTGCAACGAAGACGGTGTCGGTCGCAGGCACGAAACGAATGCCTTCGGGCTGGATAAACTCACTGCGCACACCGGATATATCGAACGCTATCTTTCGCTCGACCGATTTCGATGCACTGTTGATTACTGCTACGGTACCACCCACTTCGGAAGCGACCCACACGTGGCGCTGATCGGGTGTGAACTCCACCACGCGCGGCCGCGTGTCCACCAGGACGTTCGCGATGAGCTTTTGAGTACGCGGATCAAAGAAATGTGCCATGCTGCTCGACTCGGAAACGACCACTGCCATGGTCTCATCGGCATTGATGGCGACCCCTTCCGGCTCGATGCCCACCGCAATTCTGCCGATCAGCTTGCCGCTCACGCGATCGAGCATCGACAGCATGCTGTCGTCCTCGTTGGCGATGTATACCGTGTTACCCGATGGTGAAAGCCCGAGCGTTTCCGGATCAGGGCCCGGGTTGAGGCTGCGAGTGACTGCCAGAGTGCCGGTATCGATGACGTCGATACGATTGTCGTCACCGGCACACACGAGGACCTCTTTGAAGTCCGGCGTAATCACGATGCCGCGCGGCCGACGGCCGACCGGAATCGTTTTCACGATCTTGAGGCTCGTGCCATCGAGCACGGTGACGGTGTTGTCACGCTCGTCACTGACGAAGAGCGTGTCCGCGCACGCCATCCGTGTTCCCATGCCTATCGCCGCGGCGATCATCAGGACTCGAGATAACCCGGTCATTGGACGCTCCTAACCCGCCGACGCCGCTGCCAGATTGCAGTGGCCGCCGCCCGCGGCTCCAGCCGTCTCCCGTTGAGTGTCCGCGGGCGCGAGCCGCAGGAGAACCTTCGGTCCGAAAAGCAGGATGGGCTGCCGGAGCTGCTGGTCCGTTGAGCGAAACGTCAGCCCCTCGCCCTTGAAAGCTGCAACCGAGAAGCGACTGGATCGCAGGAACGCCCGGACGCCCGCGGGCTCAGTCACTCCACCTCGCAGTACCG
>Ga0187779_10003075_pt1 | contig 10167 bp, 11 predicted proteins | sample 1015_Q2_SP10_10__FD_132435 | JGI IMG/M metagenome (GOLD analysis project Ga0187779, IMG submission 132435) | Tropical peat soil microbial communities from peatlands in Department of Meta, Colombia - 1015_Q2_SP10_10_MG | ecosystem: Environmental > Terrestrial > Soil > Wetlands > Peat | place...
AAATCCAACTCCGGCGTCGTCAATACCGTAGCGCCGAAGCCAGCCAACTCCGCCACGTGCGGCGCCAGCTTGTCGAGTGGCATGGATTTCGGATGCGGCGCAAAACCCTGCTTGTCGAACGGCACGCGCTCCAGGGTTATGCGAGTGGTTTTCATCTCGTGATCAAATTCGGGCAGTAAAAGATCGCTAATCGGCATAAATCCTCCGTGGCGAGTATAAGGTCAAATTAGCCTAACCGGCTTCCAATTTCAGATGGCTTGCCAGAAGGAAGTTCTGTTTCACATCGTAACCCGGAAGTAGAACACGATATAATCCCGTGGGAAGCCATGAAAGAAAGCGAGATCATCTTCTCGGTTCAGGAGTCACCGGAAGGCGGCTTTGAGGCGCGGGCTCTTGGGCACGATATTTTTACCCAAGGAGAGACGTTGGACGAGCTCCGCACGATGGTGCGCGATGCCGTCAACTGCCATTTGGACAACGAGACCCTCCACGTCATTCTCCGGCTTCCTTCCTGATTTGAAATTCTTACTCGCTCCTCCTGTTTGCCGCCTTCTCCGTGCCCTCTGTGCCTCCGTGGTGATAACGGGTTAGAATTCTTGTTTTATCTCTGCTGATCATTTTCTGAAAGCTGACAGCTAGGAGCTAGAAGCCAGAAGCCAGAAGCTATGACCCGTCCCAAACCTCTTGTCCTCATCATCCTCGATGGCTGGGGCTATCGTGCCGAAAGCAAAGCCAACGCCATCGCTCTGGCCCGCAAGCCGACTTATGACCGCTTGCTGCGTGAGTATCCCAACACCCTCATCCACACCAGCGGCAAATATGTCGGACTGCCCGAGGGCCAGATGGGCAACAGCGAAGTCGGCCATCTCAACATCGGCGCCGGCCGGATCGTGCACATGGACATCACGCGCATCGACCTGCTGATCCAGAACGGCGATTTGTTCAGCCATCCTGTCCTGCTCGCCGCCATGAAGCATGCGCGCACTGGCGGCCGCCGCCTGCATCTCTTCGGCTTGGTCTCCGATGGCGGGGTCCACTCCCAGCAAGCCCATCTTTACGCCCTGCTGAAAATGGCCAAACAGAATGGCGTAGACCGCGTTTTCGTCCACGCCTTCATGGATGGCCGCGACACCCTCCCTACCAACGGCGCCGGATATCTCGAACAACTCCAGCAGAAAATGCGCGAGTACAACTGCGGCAAAATCGCCACCGTAAACGGCCGCTACTACGCCATGGATCGCGACCTCCGCTGGGAACGCATCGCCAAAGCCTTCAACGCCATGGTCAATGGAGATGGCGAGGCAGGGAAGTACGTTGACGCGATCCAGGGCATGAAGGACTCCTACAACAAGGGCATAACCGACGAATTCGTGTTGCCCTTCGTTTGCATCGACAATCGCGGCGAACCGCTTGCCACCATTCGCGACGACGATTCCTGCATCTGCTTCAACTTCCGCGCCGACCGCGTGCGCCAGATCACCCGTGCCCTGACCCGCAACAGCGGCCTCAACGAGGAAGCCGGGCGCGATCTTCCCGGAGCCGACGATCTCGATGCTACGATTCCCCGCGACCGCGTCCCCAAAAGCCTCCATTACGTCTGCATGACGCAATACGACAAAAATTTCAGGCTGCCGGTAGTGATTCCGCCCGAGTCACTCGACAACATTCTGGCCAATGTCATGGCGCAGCGCAACATGCGCAACCTGCGAGTGGCAGAAACCGAGAAGTACGCCCATGTAACTTATTTTTTCAACGGCGGCATCGAGCAGCCATTCCCGGGAGAAGACCGCGTCTTAGTGCCCTCCCCAAAGGTCGCCACTTACGACCTGAAGCCGGAGATGTCCGCTAACGGTATCGCCGACGCCGTCGTCAAAGCCGTCAACGACAACGCGTTTGACGTCATCATCGTGAACTTTGCCAACGCAGATATGGTCGGCCACTCGGGCAAGATCGAGCCGACGATAAAGGCCGTCGAAACCGTCGACGCTTGCCTGGGCCGCATCGAACCCGCGGTGCGCGCCAAAGGCGGAGCCATGCTGATCACCGCCGACCATGGCAACGCGGAGTTGATGATCGATCCCGCTACCGGCGGCCCGCACACCGCGCACACCACCAATCCAGTGCCGTTTATCGTGGTCTCCGACAACAGCAAACGGTTGACGCTCACGCCGAATGGCTCTCTGCGCGATATCTCGCCCACGATTCTGGCAATGCTAGGCGTTGATGAGCCGAAAGAGATGACCGGCAAAGACCTGCGGGTCGCGGCAGAAAAGTGAGCCCCCAGAGCTTTCGACCATGATTCTTCTCGAAACCAACCGGCTGCTTTTCCGCTCGCACGAAGCCCGGGACGAGAACGATTTCGTCAAAATGCACACCGACCCTGAAGTCCGCCGCTACGTTGGCGGGCAAGCCTGGCCGTTGGAGAAAGCCGTGCACCGCTTCCGCCGCCAGTATCTCGGACGCCCTGCCAAGACCTACGGCTTGTGGGCAACCATTTTGAAGGAAGAAGATAGATACATCGGTTGCTGTGGCCTGCGTGCCCTGGGAAATCGTACGGCGAGTCTCGGCTACTATATCGCGCGCCCTTACTGGAGGCGCGGTTTGGCCACCGAGGCCTCACAGGCTTTCCTCGAGCTTGGCTACACACGTCTGCGCCTTGAGCGCATTAGGGCAGATATAACCAAAGGGCATGCGGCATCAGAGCGTGTTTTGCAGAAGTTCAACTTCAGGTACGTGAGTCAGGAAGAGCTCGGCGGTGGCGAGCGCATCATTTGCTCGTACGAGCTTCTCAAAGCCGACTGGGAAAGAAATAACGACCAAGCCCGGCACCCGGCCTGACCTGATGTTCCGCTGTGTCCCTCTCTGCCCTCTGTGGTTAATTTCTTTGACATAACGGGCTCAACAGACGCCTTCCACCGGGTCACCAGCCCGAGGTTACCGCCGCGGAAGTGCATTGTCCGTTCGATTTCCGGGTAACCTTCTCAAATTGGCCACCCCACGCTAGGATCAGTCTCGTGAAGCGTCCGTTCATTTTCTACGCCCTGCAGATAACCGCCCTGATTTGGGCCATGGCCGTGTGTCTCCGCACGGTGGGCCTGGGCTGGAACGCTTTTGCCGGACTTGGACTGGGCATGTTCGGATCGCTGCCCATCTGCTTCCTCGGCATTCGTATCAACTCCAAGTACGCCGGCGAATCACAGCACTCCTGACTCTCGGCGGAAATATCAGCCTTACCCCCATACGTCTTGCTTCCTCGACGGCTCGAGGTTCTGCATCCTGGCGATCTTTAAAACATCTGATCTAGAACGCGCCTGTACAATGTGGCGTTGACTTTGCATGACCTTTCCCGTCCAAGGCTGTCAGGAGAACTGCCTGTGAAGTCGGAGTGTCTGCCCTTCACCCGGATTCCGCACACCACCAGGCTTTTTACCGACTTCCTCACCGATCCCGCCAGGCTACAGCAGTTTTATCCACGGTCACCGTACTTTACAGAGTGGCTGCAAGATGAGCGTTCCCACGTCCGTTACGATTCCAGCCGGCGCGAGCGCGTCTCCGCCATTCTGGAGCGGCAGAATCAATCCTGGGGTGCTTCTCCCAGAACGGTGGAGAACATTGCGCGCCTGCGCGCAGGAGCTTGCGCGGTCGTAACTGGCCAGCAGGTTGGATTACTCGGCGGTCCCGCATTTTCGATCTACAAGGCTCTCACCGCCGTCAAACTGGCTGACCTGGCGACCCAGAGCGGCGTGGATTGCGTTCCGGTGTTCTGGCTGGCGACAGAAGACCACGACCTGGCTGAGGTCAACCAAGTCTCCCTGCCCGGTTCTGACAGTGCCGTGCAGCCGTTCGCCGCTTCTACGACGAGCCAGCCGGATGCTCCCGTGGGAACGATCAGGTTCGGCGCCGAGATCGAAACCGTCGTTCAATCAGCCGCGGAATTGTTGGGCGATTCGGATATCACCGCCGCTTTGCGGGAGAGTTATCGTCCCGGCGAGAGCTTCGGCAGTGCCTTTGCCCGCCTGTTCGCTCGCTTGTTCGCGGATTGGGGTGTAATCCTGTTGGACGCATCCGATCCCGCATTTCACCAGATTTCCCAGCCGCTCTATCATGCAGCCATCGAGCGTGCCGCTGAGCTCGACGATGCTCTGCTCACACGCGGTAACCAGCTCGAGGCCGCTGGATATCACCAGCAGGTCAAAATCACGCCCTCGTCGGCGTTGCTGTTCACTCTGCAGGACGGAGCGCGAATTCCGATTCGTCTGCGTGTCAATGGACATCCGCAGCAAACCGAATTTCTTATCCACGGGGAAAACATCGCGCAATCTCAGCTACTAGACCGTATAGACGCCGCACCACAGAATTTCAGCGCCAACGTGCTGCTGCGGCCAGTGGTTCAGGACTTTCTCCTGCCGACCCTGGCATACACCGGTGGTTCAGCCGAAGTCGCTTATTTCGCTCAGACCGAGGTGGTGTACCGGGCGCTTCTGGGAAGGGTGACACCGATTGTTCCGCGCTTCTCCGCCACGATCGTCGAGGCAAAACCTGCCAGCCTGCTGGATCGCTATGGCGTGAGTCTCGTGGATTTGTTTCACGGTCCCGAGCCATTGCGCGAGCAGCTGGCTGGCCGTACTCTGCCCAGGGAATTGCAATCGGCGTTTGAAGAGGCCGACGCTTCCTTGAAAAAGTCGCTCGCTGCAATTCGCAGCGCATTGGAGCGCCTGGACAAGACCTTGATCGATGCCGCGGACAATGCTGGCTCCAAAATGCAGCACCAACTGGAGAGCCTGCGCTCGCGGGCGGCCCGCGCCGAACTGCGCCAGGCCGAGGTGCTCACTCGTCACGCGCAACTTCTGAGCAATGCACTATACCCTGACAAGATCCTGCAGGAACGGGAAATCGGAGGAGTATATTTCCTCTCGCGCTATGGATTTGATCTGTTGCATAGCCTCTACGGCGCGATCCACGCCGACTGTCTCGACCATCAGGTAATCACGCTCTAAGATGCATCTTCGCCTGCAGCCACCCTCAAGATAGCGCCAGCAGCTTCCGCTCTAACTCTTCTAACGATTCGACTCTCGGCAGGCCGGTCTCGCGATACGCTCCCGAAACGTCGAACAGCATCGCCTGCATTCCGGCCCGTGTCGCTCCAAGATAATCAACCGAATAAACATCGCCCACGTACAGGCTTTCCTCAGCTTGGGCGTCCATCGACCGCAGGGCAGCTTCGAAAATGGCTGAGTCCGGTTTTTCGCATCCCACAATCCCCGAGTCTGTGATGGAAGCAAAGCAGTCCGCGATTCCGCAGCGTTCGAGCACGGCGGCTATTTTTCCATCGGCATTGGAGATCACTGCCAGCCGGTATCTCTGTCCAATGCGGCAAAGCGCTTCCCGCGTACCCGGCCGAATTGCGCACCAGTTGGCAGATTGACGGGTCGCCTCTACCAGGGCACGGTGCAAACTCTCATCTTCCACTCGCAACTGGGTAAGCATCTGCGCATAGAACATGCGCCAGAAGCTGTGATCCGGAGGGCCGCCGTGCTGCACGATGTCATCGAACTTGTTCTTGGTGACGCGCTCGGTCGCGTGCCACTGCTCCAGGCTCGGTTTTACCTGGCGCTCTATGAGGGGCTTGAGGATGTAGTCGCGGTCGGGAAAGAGCAGCGTATTGCCGACGTCAAAAAAGATGTTTGTCAGCGGTTTGCGCATTCCTTCTTCATAGTCGCACATTTTCCGCAAAGATGTGGCGCGGGCGCCCTCGCCCGCGTGGAGGTGTATGCTGGTCTTGGATGGATCTTTGCGATCTTCGCGCAGACTTGGCGCACTTTGCGGTAAAAAGCTTTTAGGAAACCTGAACGTAGCTTGCCGATCTTTGCGAATCTCTGCGCTGACTTCGCGCACTTTTGCGGTAAGAAGCTTTTAGCAAGCCTTACTCTAATTCCTCGTCCCGGTTCTTCCCGTACCGCAGGGCCAATCCCACTCCCAACGTCATGAACCCGATTGGCGGCACGAGCAAAACCAGAATTCCCCGGCTGATGGCTCGTTGCCCGTCCTTGGTTGTGCCCGCCGCATTGCTGTAACACATGGCGCAACCCTGGCCGAATGCGGGCGCGGCCCACAGAGCCATCAGCAGTCCGATGATTGCGACGCGTGATTTCATTTCACTCCCAGCTGAAGAATCCTGGCGGCATCGGCAAAGAAAATGCACATCAGGCACAGACAGGCGCATACCGCAACCATCAGCACCCACTTCATGGCCGCGATTTCATACTTCAAGTGCATGAACCAGCCGATGATCAGCGCTGACTTGATAATGGAAAGCACCATCAGCGCTTCGAGCATCTGAATCGGCTGAAACACTTGCTTGTAGGCAAGAGCCACTTCCACAGCCGTAAGGAGCAACAGCACCCCCCACACCCATAAATATTGCCCCTTGCCTTCATCGTGATGCGCCGCAACCGTATGCATCGTTGACCCCGCTTTCCTCCGCGAAACTCTGTGTCCCTCGTGTTTGCCGCTAGCCAGTCACCCGTGTCGACATCAGGTAAACCAGGGGGAAGATGAACATCCAGACCAAATCCACGAAGTGCCAGTACAATCCGGCTATTTCCACATCGTGGGCATCATAATCCTTGGGTTTCAGAACCAGGATCATGGTTGCGATCACCAACCCTACCAGCAGCACGTTAACCGCAAGATGAAAGAAACCTGCAGACGGCGTGGTGAAGAACACGATTGCCCAAATGGCCAGCAGAATCGGCAGGAATGCCTTGCGCAAGGAAACCACTCCCAGGTAGATCACGCCGATAGTCACGTGCAGCATGTGCATGCCGGTTAGAGTAAAGAACGTTCCACCGAACTGCGGCACGGTGGCCGACCACGGATTTTTCCAGGGCATCATTCCTTCGCCCATCAACTTGTTCCACTCCATGCCGTGCAGCACCACGAAAGCCGAGCCAAAGAACATGGTGAACAGGATCCAGTTCCGGGTCCAACTGCGATCACCGCGCCGGGCGGCCAGCACTCCCAGCACCATCGTAAGGGAACTGGAGAGCAGGCACGCCGTCATGACAGTGGCGTTGATGATGCTCTCTTTGTGGAATGGCGTGGGCCAGTCGGGATTGGAAATGCGGTTGTAGCTATAGGCAAACAGCAGCGCTCCGAAAGTCAGCGAATCGGAGAGCAGAAACAGCCACATCCCAATCTTCTTGGAGTAGGTGCCGAACAGCGACGGCTCGTACGCCTCCGCTACCCCGTGCGTCACCGCAACATCAGCCATGTTTTGGTTCTCCCATCGGTATTCTGAGTCCTCTGTGGGACTCTGTGTACTCTGTGGTAATCTTGCTCTCCCTCTATCTTACGAACCACACCAAGGCAAAAATCCCGATCCACAGCAGGAACATAAAGTGCCAATACCAGGCGGTCACGTCGACTACGATGCGTCGCGCTTCCACCGGCTTACGCAAGAGGGAAACCACCGCCGCGTAAAGCAGCACAGTAATCCCGCCAGCGAGATGTACCCCGTGAGCCGCCGTGAGCAGATACACGAACGAGCTGCTTGCGCTGGTCGCCACATAGAAGCCGCGATCAGCCAGCTCCCTCCACGCCAGCCACTGCCCAATCAGAAATCCACTGCCCAACAGAACCGTGACTGATAACCACGGGAAGCCGCTTTCCTGGCCCAGGGAAACGCCGGGAATCGATCGAACCGGGGCCAGTGCCGCCTGTCGTGTGATCTGCCGCCTCGCCAGTTCTGCCGTAATGCTGCTCGCCGCCAGCAGCCCCGTATTTATCAGCAGAAGCGCCAGCGGAAGTTGCACCGGGAGCCAGTCGCGCACATAAGTGTTGGTCCGCTCATCGAACGTGGGCAGTCCCTGGCGCACAATGTATGCGCTGGTAATCGAAACAAAGAACATGAAGATGGGAGCCAGCGCGATGGCCAATCCCAACCGTGCCCGCCGCAGCCGCTGCCCATAATTCGGATAGCCATCTCCGCGGCCGCCGTCCCCTCCGCCGTTGTACACCGGCGGACGAGCTCCGCCTCCACCTTGGCCCGCCTTGGGGACCCGCACCGGAATTGTAGGACTTAAACTCGCCATAAACCTAAGCCCGTCGTGAGAACCTCTTTAACTTGTCATTCCGAGGAGCAACCGCGACGAGGAATCTGCAGTTCTAACCGCAGCGCTCCGCTCGGATGACAACACGAACTCCTAATGCGCCGCCACCCCCGCCGGATCCGTCTGCATCACGTAATCCTTGGCGGCGCCGGGCACTCCATATTCATAGGGCCCGTGATAGACAACCGGCGTGTGTCCGCCAAAATTGTCGTGCGGAGGCGGAGTAGCAGTCGTCCACTCCAGCGTAGTAGCCTCCCACGGATTGTCGCTCGCCTTCGGCCCCTTGAACATGCTCCAGAAAAGATTGATGACAAATATCAGCTGTGCCCCAATCGTGATAAACGCCGCATAGGTCATGAACGTCTGCAGCGGGATCAGTTTGGTCTGATAAGCAACCTCCGTGAACTGCGAATACCGCCGCGTCTGACCGGCCATGCCCAGGTAGTGCATCGGCATGAAGATCGCGTAGGTTCCGACCAACGTGATCACGAAGTGGATTCTGCCCCAGGTCTCGTTCATCATCCGCCCGAACATCTTGGGGAACCAATAATACGTTCCCGCAAACATGCCGAAGATCGCCGCCACGCCCATGATCAGATGGAAGTGACCGACCACGAAATACGTGTCGTGCAGCGGAATATCCAGAACCGGCTGCGCCAGGAACGGTCCGCTTAATCCGCCAGAAACGAACAGAGAAACGAAACCGATGGCATAGAGCATCGGCGTGTGGAAACGAATCCGCGCCTTGTACAGTGTCCCCAGCCAATTGAACGTCTTGATTGCCGATGGAACGCCGATGCACATGGTCATGATGGAGAAGGCAAAAGCCGAATACGGACTCATGCCGCTCATGAACATGTGATGACCCCAGACCACAAAACCCAGAAGCCCGATCGCCATGATGGCGTAAACCATCGCTTTGTAGCCGAAGATCGGCTTGCGCGCGAAGGTCGAAAGCAGCTGCGAGGCTACGCCCATGCCCGGCAGGATGGCGATGTAGACCTCAGGATGTCCGAAGAACCAGAACAGATGCTGCCACAGCAGCGGTGAGCCGCCTTTGTGTCCCATCACCTGGCCGTTCACCACAACCAGCGGAACGTAGAAGCTGGTTCCAAGATTGCGATCCAGCAACAGCAGAATCCCCGCCGACAGCAGCACGCCGAACGCCAGCAATCCGAGAATCGCCGTAATGAACCATGCCCAGCAGGTCAGCGGCATACGGAACATGGTCATGCCCTTGGCGCGCAGATCGAGCGTCGTCGTGATGAAATTCAGCGCACCCATCAGCGAGGCAATACAGAAAATCGCGATGCTGGTGACCCACAAATCAGCACCCAACTGTTCACCTGGCCCGGAATTGGTCAGCGCGCTGAGCGGCGCGTATCCCGTCCAACCGTGCAGAGGCGCACCGCCGGTGACGAAGAAGGCGCAGATCAGCACCACAAAAGCCACAAACGTCGTCCAGAACGACAGCATGTTCAGCACCGGAAACGCCATGTCCGGCGCTCCGATCTGGATGGGTAGAAAGTAATTCCCGAACCCGCTTTGCGGCGCGGTCGTCAGCACGAAAAACACCATGATGGTGCCGTGCATGGTCAGCAGGCTGAGATAGGTCTCCGGCTTGATCTCACCTACCAGCGGCAACACCGCCGCCGGCCAAATCAGGTGAATGCGCATCAGCAGGGAAAGAAACATGCCGACGAACACCGCCGCCAGTGCCAGAAAAAAGTACTGCAGCCCGATGACCTTGTGATCCAAACTGAAAACGTACCTGCGAATAAAGCCCTGTGGGGCCGCATGCGCGTGCGTCGTTGCCGAGGTTGCCATTACTGTTTCTCCGCCTCCCGTGCTGCCAGCCATTTGTCAAAATCTTCCTGACTCACCACGTGAACCATGCCGTGCATCTTGTAGTGCCCCAGCCCGCAGAGTTCTGCGCAGGCAATCTCGTATTCGCCGATTTCTGTCGGGGTGAAATGCATATGGATCGCGAGTCCCGGCACCGCATCCTGTTTGAACCGGAACGCTGGAACAAAGAAGCTGTGGATCACGTCCACCG
>Ga0187779_10003076_pt1 | contig 10163 bp, 8 predicted proteins | sample 1015_Q2_SP10_10__FD_132435 | JGI IMG/M metagenome (GOLD analysis project Ga0187779, IMG submission 132435) | Tropical peat soil microbial communities from peatlands in Department of Meta, Colombia - 1015_Q2_SP10_10_MG | ecosystem: Environmental > Terrestrial > Soil > Wetlands > Peat | place...
AATCGTGGAAAAAGAGGCCAGTGGGCGTCCTGGCGATAAGCGGCGAAGAAGAACGCACTGGCGGGAAGACAGAATGAATTCGTGGGCACAGCCTTGTCACGACGCGCGAATTTAATATAGAAGGGGTAACGAGCGAGATGTCTGCTCGCGCCCAAGTTTGTGATTAGCTATGACACCTGCCTCTCTCGTCATCGTGGCTGATCGCGGCAGTTTGAAAGCATACCAGGTGAGCGAAACCCCGACCCGTGGGCCGTGTTTGAAATTGGTGCAGGCGTTCGACGTCACCGACGCACATGGCCGTTTAATTGACAAGGTAACTGATTTGGCCGGCCGATTTCCGGTTACCGAAGGCGCAGGCCGTCGTCACGGTCCGGCTTCAATCGCGGAACGGAAGGTCGAAACAGAAATTGATCGTCGCATTTATAAACAACTTGCCGACCAAATTGCGAAAATCGTGAAACCGAGCGGCGCTGGTGGGTGGTCGTTCGCAGCGGCAGCCGACATTCACGGTGCAATTGTCGATCTTTTGCCCGCGGCAGTTCGCAGTCGGATTGTCGAGAATGTGAAGTCGGACCTCGTTAAAATCCAGCCGGCAAGATTGCCGTTGCATTTTCGCTCGCTCCAGCTCACCTAAAATGAAAATACCGGACTCCAGATGCAGGATGAAAATACTCGGCGCCGATAATCAAACATGTGCTGGCCGCGACTTTTTCTTTCTTCGCAGGACTTCGTGACCTAATCTTCACTCAGTATGGAACTTCCTGTTAACATCACCTACCGCGGATTGGAAAAATCGGACACGATGGACGATCTGATTTTGAGTTACGCGAGTCGCCTGGAAAGATTCTGCGATCACATCAATCGCTGCGATGTCGCGGTCGAACAGCCTAACCACACCCATCACAAGGGAAATCCGTACCGTTGCCGGATCGACGTGACGGTCAGGCCGCGGCATGAATTGGTGGCTGACGAGAAACAGATGGACAACGGTTCACACCAGCCGCTGAACAAAGTGATTCACGACGCGTTCAAAACCATGGAACGCCAGTTGCGCCATCTTGTCGAGAAGCAGCGCCGCGAATAGTTCTGTCGGGATCGCCAGTTTACGCAGGTGCGCCGCCGAGTGCGCCCGGAAGAGGAGGAGCGACGTCGGGACCGACCACAACCTGGCGCGGCGGTTTTTCAGGCGGCATTTTCTCGCCTGACGGCGGCGTGGAACTCGGTGGGGGATTGATCAGCCGGCCGTGCTGAATGATTTCCTTGATCTGTCCACCGTCCAACGTCTCGTACTCGAGCAATGCCTTGGCGATCGCATCGAGCACGCCTCGATGTTCCAGCAGAGTTGTCTTCGCTTGTTGGTAGGCATCATCGAGGAGACGGCGCACCTCCTGATCGATTTCTTCGGCGGTCGCTTCGCTGTAATCGCGCGCTCGAGAAATGTCGCGGCCAAGAAAAACGTAATCTTCGTGTTCGCCGTATTCGACCATTCCTAGTTTTTCGCTCATGCCCCATTCGCAAACCATTTTTCTCGCCATGGCTGTAGCCATTTTGATATCGCCGGCCGCTCCGTTCGTCACATCGCCGAACGCAATTTCCTCCGCCACGCGGCCGCCCATCTTCACCGTCAGGCTCGCCAGAAGTTCGTTCTTACGGTTGGTGTATTTGTCTTCCTCCGGCAACCACATGGTCGATCCAAGCGACGGCCCGCGTGGTATGATCGTGACTTTGTGCAGCGGCTCGGTATGCGGCAGAAGCTCGAGCAGCAGAGCATGGCCGGCTTCGTGATACGCAGTATTTGTCTTCTCCTTCTCGCTCATGGAAAGACTGCGGCGCTCCTTGCCCCAGCGGACTTTGTCGCGCGCTTCTTCCAGCTCGGCGAGCGTGATTCCTTTCAATCCGCGGCGCGCGGCGAGCAATGCCGCTTCGTTGATCACATTCGCCAATTCGGCGCCGGAATAACCGGGCGTGCCGCGCGCGACCACTGCGAGATCGACGCCCTCCGCGAGTTTCACTTTCTTGGAATGAACCCGCAAAATTTCTTCGCGGCCTTTTACATCCGGCAGATTGACGGTGATTTGTCGATCGAAACGACCGGGGCGGAGCAGCGCCGGATCAAGAACGTCCGGTCGGTTGGTTGCGGCGATGATGATCACGCCCTCCTGCGTATCGAACCCGTCCATTTCGACGAGCAATGCATTCAGCGTTTGTTCGCGCTCATCGTGGCCGCCGCCGACGCCGTGGCCGCGATGACGGCCGACTGCGTCAATTTCGTCAATGAAAATAATGCAGGGCGCAGATTTCTTGCCTTGTTCGAACATGTCGCGCACTCGACTTGCGCCGACGCCGACGAACATTTCAACGAAATCCGATCCGCTAATCGAAAAGAACGGAACGTCTGCTTCGCCCGCGATGGCGCGCGCCAGCAAAGTTTTTCCAGTGCCGGGCGGTCCAACAAGCAACACTCCCTTTGGAATTCGACCGCCCAGTTTCTGAAATTTCTTCGGGTCGCGCAAAAATTCGACCAACTCCTGCACTTCATCTTTTGCTTCCTCGACTCCGGCGACATCGCGAAAGGTGATTTTATTTTTGTCCCGAGCGAGCATCCGCGCGCGTGATTTCCCGAAATTAAGGGCGCCCTTGCCCGCCATGCGGATTTGTTGTCGAAACAAAAAGTAAAGAAGCGCGAGAAGAAAAATTACGGGCAGAAAGCCGACCACGGTCTGGCTAATCAGATGCGTATCGGTCACGATAGCGGGCTCGATTCCAGCGGCGGCGAGCCTCTGCTGGAGATCGGTGGTGAAAGTCAGAAAGACGGTAGTGTGAAATGGCACTTGCTGGGCGGGGGCGCCGCCCGCAGCCTGCTTGATATATGTGCCGCGCAACATTTGGGTGGAGCGATCATTTTCCACCGCCAGCACGAGCGGCGAATTCTTGTCGTTCACAATCTGTTTGTTCGCCAGCAGGTCGAGAAAGCGATTGTACGGAACTTCTTCGTAACTTTGATAACCGCCGCGATAAAAAAGTAGAGCCAGACCGAAAAAGCCAAAAGCGATGGCGACCAGAATGACGCCGCGCCAATTGAAACCTGGTTCGGTTCCACGAGGCTTGTTTTCGCGTTGGGGGTTGCGATCAGGTTGTGGCATAAACTCTGCGAATTACTCGCGGTGGGACGCTAACATGGACGTTTTTGCATTGCAAAGAGCAGGGTGTGAGCCGGACCGGCAATTTTTGGAGTCTGCCCAGTTTGAGGAAAAAAATAATAAATACAACTCTGGTCCGGAGGCTTTGTCCGCCTCTCCCTCGGGGAAAGAGACCGGTTGGGACAGAGGCGTAATTGCAAGATCGGCAACTCAGGCGGTCGAGTCATTGAACAGTTGAGGCGTTGAAGTAAAGTCCGGTTTCGAAGATTTCAATGACCGAGTTTGTTACAACCGTTGCCGACAAGATCGACCGGGTCGTGCAAAAGGTGACGCCGTTTGCCTATCGCGTGCGGCGGCAGAGCCGGCGTTTGATGCGGCGCGCCTTGCGCAAACCGCGCAGCGTGTCGGAAGGGCCGAATCTTTTGCCTCTGCTCATTCAGGTTTTGGCCAGCTTTTCTAAGGCTGACGGCGTCTTGTTGGAAGAGGAAATCGACTCGTCGTTAGGCTTTCTGCGGTACGATTATCCGGAAACGGTTTATTCGGAGCTGCGCCAGCTTTTTCGCCAGGCCCTTTACGAGCAGCAGGACCTGTCGGCGATGGCGCAGAAGCTGAGCACTGAACTCAGTACCGAACGAAAGATCATGCTCGGGGTGCAGCTTTACGATTTGATCTCGCAAGCCGGCCTGAAACAGGAGCAGGTGGTCGCATTTTATTCGTTCATGTCGCAACTCGGGATGGCGGCGCAGGCAATCGACATTGTTTATCAACTGAACGCATCGGAAGATTCCGATCCCTCGATTTATCAACGCGGCGCGTCGCCGCTTGAGTCGCTTTCCTTCGGAACAAATGGCAAGGCCGATGTGAATCTGAAGGCGTTAAAGGAAAACGATCGGTTGTTGGCTTTTCGTTATCACGATCTGATTTTGTTGAAAAACTATACCGGCCAAAATGTTTCGGTGCGCGGCCGGCCGCTGGTGCGCGGTGGCTTTTGTCGAATTTATCCCGGCCAGCGGATTTTGGTCGGCGATCAGGTGCTGAGTTATCAGGAGCTGGCGCAATATTTCAACGCGAAGAAAAACGTCTCGCTTCCGCAGATTTTCATTCGGATAAGCAAAGATGCGGATGAGGTCGGATTGGAACGCGGGCGAACGCGCGACAGCGCTCTCGAAATTACTTTCGGATTAAAAGTGCGCGTCAAAGCGCTGCGGGATGTCGACGCCACCATCAACGGGGTGAAGCTGAAGGCGGGCGTGGAGGTGGAAGCGACGCTGGAAGACCGAATTATTTTCCACAACAACAGCGAAATGGACTTGATGGACCTGCGCCGCCGCGCTCGTGCCCTCGGTGGCCGGTTTCAACTCAAAGCGTCCAAGTCGGAATACTTGGTTTCGAACAATCCGAGCTTGCTCGAAGCGGACGACATTTTGCTTTCGCCCGGGACAAGCGGCGACGTGCTGCTCAAGATTTTTTGCGATTACGACAAGCGTGTCGGCACGCTTGAAGTCATCGAAGCTGATCGGCCGATCATGATTGGCGATACGATTGTGCGGACGACCGCGCATTTGCACGACTGCGACACCATCCGGATCGACGTCGGGCAATTTTTGCGCTGCAATTTTTCCGAACGAATCATTGAGGAAGAGCGGAACATCATTCGCGCGCTCGAAGTAAGCGATATCACCCATCGATTTGGCAGCGGCGATATCGGTTTGGACGGAATCTCGTTCACGATCACACGCGGCGAGCTGGTTTGCGTCATGGGCGCGAGTGGCTGCGGAAAAAGCACCTTGCTCAAGGTTCTGGCAGGACAACTTCAACCCTCCAGCGGAGAAATTCTTCTCAATGGCCGATCGCTTTACGCGCACCTCGACGCGCTGAAGCGCTATATCAGCTACATTCCCCAGGAAGACGCGTTCGACGAACACCTGACCATTCAGGAGAATCTGCAATTTGCCGCCGCTATTCGGTCGCCGCACCTTTCCCGGCGGGATCGAATGCGCCGTTTGGAAGCGAAATTGGTCGAGCTCGGGTTGGGCGAGCGCCGCGACGCAGTGGTGGGAAGCGCGGTCAAGAAAACGCTCAGCGGCGGAGAGCGCAAACGGCTGAATATCGGTCTGGATATGATCAGCATGTCGGACGTTTATCTTTTCGATGAGCCGACCTCGGGCCTCTCATCGAAAGATTCCGAGCACGTGATCGAAATCATTCGTTCGATGGCGCACAACAAAATCATCATTGTCACGATCCACCAGCCGAGTTCGAAGCTCTTCCAAATGTTTCACAAAGCGATCCTGCTGGACAAAGGTGGCCGGCTCGTTTTTTTCGGCACGCCGTCGGACATGTTACGCTATTTTGCCGAGGCTGAGCACCAGCATCAATTCGGAGCCGAGTTGGGCGCCTGTCCGGCTTGTGGGACAACCCGGCCGGAATTTATCTTCGATGTTCTCGAGACGCCGCTGCGTGACCTGAGCGGAGACATTATTTACGAAGAAAACACGCGCGGGCAGTTAGTCGCAGCCCGGCGTTACTCGCCTGATTTCTGGCGCGACAAATATGAAGCGTTTCGTTTGATTCAGGACGTCAAGCAGGTTTCGCTGAGGAAGGAATCCGATACCGCTCTCCCAATTGCCGTGCCGCAAAAAAAGCGAATGCGTTTGCGCTGGCATGATGAATGGACCCAATTCCGCGCCCTGCTGCGCCGCGCGTTCATCAGTAAGCTGCGAAACAAGGTTAACCTCCTAATTACGATTGCAGGAGCCCCGATGCTCGCGCTCGGAGTAGGCACCCTCTTCCGCTACTCCGATAGCGGCGAGTATGACTTCGCCTCGGCGTTTCACATTCCGACCTATCTCTTTGTCGCGTTGCTGGTCATTATGTTTTTGTCGCTTGCAAACAGTGCCGACGACATCATTCGCGACCGCACGGTGCTTCAGCGGGAACGCAATCTCGATATCCGTTTACCCTACTACATCTTTGCCAAGATCGCTTCACTCGCTCTTTTCGCGCTCTTGCAATGCATCTTCTTTGTCTGGATTGGCAATTCCATCCTCGAAATCCGGGGAATGTTTCTGATTCATTTGTCGCTCATGTTCCTGACCGCGCTTTGTAGCCTGGCGCTTGGTCTTCTCATTTCTTCGCTTGTAACTGACTCAAAGGCAGCGGTTAACATCATGGTCTGGGTATTGATTCCCCAGATTCTGATGAGTGGCGCGCTGATCAAATTTGAAAACATGAATCGCAACCTCGGCTTCCGTTATCTGATGCAACGCTGGTTCAGCGAGCATCCGTCGAAAGAGGAGGGAAGGAAAATGAGCAGTAAACTGGAAGTGCCGGTCGTTTGTGAGTTCGTCGCGATGCGCTGGTCATACGAAGAAATGATCGTTGCTCAGGCGAAGCTGAATCCACTTTCGCGTCGGCAGGAACGAACCCAGAGAGAGATCGATCAAATTGTTGCCAAACATCGACAAGACAGCGCGGAGGGCAAGCGGCTCGACGATTTGAAGGAAATCCTGGCCGTCCTGTCCGGGCTGGAAGCAAAATCTGCGGCTGAGCTCGATCGCTATCTTAAGTTGGTCGACCAAGTACTGGACGGGAAACGGCCCTTTGATCGTGCGTTGTTCAAAGGAGCCAGTGGCCCGGTCACTGCGGAGCAGCTCTATGTGAACCAGAAAATCTCCGATCTCATTTCGAATGCAGAAATGGACCAGAGCGATTACCGCCGCGGCAATCGCCCGAATGTCTTTTTTGGTGCCGAGAAACATTATCTCGGCTTGCAGGTGGGAGTGTTTGCTTTTAACACGTTCGTTTTGGTCGCCTCGACCATCGCGTTGCTGGCCTTGCTTCACTGGATTCTGCGCCGCCAGCTGGAGGTCCGGAAAATATGAAAAAACAAGCCCGCCTGATCGTCGCAGCAAGCGACATTGACGCCAATATTCTCTACGCGACGCACTTTTGGGCGCCTGATCCTTTCATCTTTCTCCAGCGGAACGGCAAACGCACCGTCGTCTTGAGTGATTTGGAAATTGGTCGCGGTCGACGGGAGGCGAATGCGAATGAATTTGTCTCATTTAATAAACTCGAGCGGGAAGTGCAGGGTAAATCCAGACAATCGCCGCCGTACGGAAAGGTGCTGGCGCATTTTCTCCGGCAGCGCGGCGTAAAATCGGCAATCGTGCCGGCGAATTTTCCCCTGGCATTCGCGCGGGAATTGAGCCGGCAAAAAATCCGGGTCGAACCAACCAAGGGCGAGTTCTGGCCGGCGCGTGAAGCAAAATCGAACGAAGAAATCAAAAAGATCGAGCGTGCACTGCGGATGACGGAAGCGGGGTTGAAACGAGCGATGGAGGTCTTGAAAAGATCGACTATTGCCCGCGACAAGAAATTGCGCTGGTCCGGAAAGGTTCTGACCTCCGAGATTTTGCGCGCCGAGATCGATACCGCGATTTTGCGTGAAGGTGGGGTGTCAATCGGCACGATCGTGGCGGGCGGCGATCAGGCGTGCGATCCGCACGAGCGCGGTTCCGGTCCGCTGCTGGCCAATTCACTGATTATTCTGGACGTATTTCCGCGCGACGCGAAGACCGGATATTATGGCGACATGACGCGCACGGTCGTGCGCGGCCGTGCGAGCGAGGCGCAGCGCAGACTTTGGCAGACAGTGAAAGACGGGCAGACGCTGGCATTGAAAAAAATCAAAGCCGGCATCGATGGGATGACGATTCACAAGGCGATCCAGGATCTTTTTCTGAAGCGGGGATTTCCAACCGAAGTTCGTAAAGGGAGGAACGTAGGATTCTTTCACGGAACAGGTCACGGACTAGGTTTGGAAATTCATGACTATCCGCGGTTGCAAAGGGTGGTCCTGAAAGAGCGTCAGGTGCTGACCGTCGAGCCGGGGCTTTATTATCCGGGTTTGGGCGGTGTGCGGCATGAGGATGTCGTGGTCGTGACCAAGACCGGGTGTCGCCTTTTGTCGCGGTTTCCGAAGCAAATGGAAATCTAAAGCGCGGGACTGACTTTTCCGTCTACGACCTCGAGGCATCCCTGGAGCAAATGAACGAAGCGCAACTGGAAGCGTCTAACTACTGAGCTACACTTAAGACAGAGATGTTCTACCCAATCGGCTATGGCGGTCAGCACTGGATTCTTTATCTGATTGTTCCCGCAATCATCGGCATCTGGGCACAGATCCGCGTGAGCAATGCGTTCAACAAGTGGGGCAAAGTCCGGGCCAGCTCGAACATCACCGGCGCAGAGTGCGCGCGAGAAATTTTGCAGGCGGCGCAAATTCACGATGTCGACGTGGTGCAGGTCGACGGGTTTCTCGGCGATCATTACGATCCGGCGAGCAAGCGACTTTGCCTTTCGAGTAATGTCTTCAACACGCCTTCGGTTGCGGCGCTGGGAATTGCTGCGCATGAAACGGGTCATGCGATCCAACACGCGAAAGCGTATGCGCCGCTTAAAGCGCGAATGGCAGTCGTGCCGGTGACGATGGTTGCTTCGCAAATGCTGCCGTTTATTTTGATTGGCGGCATTTGGTTTCATCTCACCGGGTTGATCACCCTTGGCATTTATTGCTATGCGATTCTGCTCGTTTTCCAATTGATTACGCTACCGGTGGAATTCGATGCTTCTCGCCGGGCCAAGATTATTTTGCAGCAAATGGGCATAATTCAGCCGGGTGAGGAAGTCGCAGGTGTGAACAATGTGCTCAACGCTGCCGCGCTGACCTATGTGGCCGCGTTTATCGCCGCGCTCGGCAACCTCCTTTGGCTCATGTCCATGCGCGATCGACGCAACTGAACGATCAATTTGCTTCGCCGAAAATGAATCCTTCGCTTGCGATCGAGCCAGCTCGACTTGGGTTGCCACCCCGCCTAACGGGTTTGTTGTCGTCCGGGCTGGATGTTCATGCTAAACCTAAACGGGAGCGAATGGACCAGCCACGAAGCGATGACGATCAGCAGTTGGTAGCGCGGACGCAAGGCGGCGACGCGGCCGCCTTCGATCAACTGGTGGTGAAGTATTCGCCGCGGCTTTACGGCCTCATTTATAACATGACCTCGAATCACGAGGACACGAACGACCTGTTGCAAGACGTTTTTTCCAAGGCTTACCGTGCAATTCGCGGTTTTCGGGGCAAATCATCTTTCTATACCTGGATCCACTCGATCGCGGTCAACATGACGCTTAATTTTCTCAAAAAGCGCGGCCGGCGATATAACCTTAGCCTGGACGACGTTGATTCGAATATTCAGAACGACAAGGAATTCCTCGAAGCAACGGCCACAAACAGCCCGATCCGGGAGGCCGACCTCTCGGAGCTTCAGAAAAGGTTGAACGAGGCGATGATGAAGTTGTCTGATGAACACAGAGCAGTTGTTACCATGTTCCATATTCAAGGAATGCCCCACGCCGAAATCAGTAAAATCTTGCGTGTTTCCGAAGGGACGGTACGTTCCAGACTCTTTTACGCGAATCGGCAGCTGCAAAACTATCTGGACGAATTTCGAAAGAACCCCGTTTCTTAAACCAGCCGCTCATGGACGAATTTAACGATAACGAAATCAGCAAGCTGCTTCGGCTGAAGCGTTACGAACAGCCGCCTCCCGGATATTTCGATAATTTTCTGCACGAATTTCACCGGCGCCAGCGCGACGAGCTTTTGCGCGAACCGCTTTGGCGGATCTGTTTCAACCGCGCGCACGATTTCATGCTCCGGCTGAACCTTGCCACGCTCACTTCCTACCCGGCCGCAGTGACCGCAGTGCTCGTTTGTGCCGCGGTCATTTCGTTTAAGCTTTATCAGACGCCGCCAGCGCCCAATTTCGCCGCCCAGGATCGGTCTTCATCTTATCGGCAGGTCTTTGCTGCCCAGCCAAACGCGGACACGGAATGGAACCTCGCTTCCCCGGTCGCGACGAGGTTTTTCAGCACCCAATCGCTACACAACTCCACTGAAAGCGCCCACACTCACAACAGCGCGACGCCTCCGCGTTACGTGCTCGACAGCGTTCCCGT
>Ga0187779_10003077_pt1 | contig 10161 bp, 11 predicted proteins | sample 1015_Q2_SP10_10__FD_132435 | JGI IMG/M metagenome (GOLD analysis project Ga0187779, IMG submission 132435) | Tropical peat soil microbial communities from peatlands in Department of Meta, Colombia - 1015_Q2_SP10_10_MG | ecosystem: Environmental > Terrestrial > Soil > Wetlands > Peat | place...
TGAGGGACATGGAGCGAAGCCCCTTCTCGTAGGTGACCCGCGACCGCGCATCGCGGCCTACGTCTCCGGCGAAGAGAATTCGCTGGGAGCGGTTCCAGCTCACCCGGTACCGGCCGGGGTCGGACGGCGAGAACTGATGCACCGTGGAGGACTCCAGGTCGAGCCAGAGACTCTCGGCGTCCAACCGGAGCGAGCCGCGGCGGGCGACGATGACTTCATCGCGGTCGGCGGCCGGGTCCTCTTCTCCCATCTTGAGGAAGACCCCTTCGAGAGACCGGCCGTCAGCGGCGACCCGGTCGAAGAAGAGCGTCACGCCGGGCCGAGGCTCTCGAAACGTACGCGGCGAGACGAGGTTGACGACCGACGTGGCGGCCAGATGCGCCATGGTGTCGGACAAGAGCGTATTGGCCCAGGGCAGCACGGTGTCATAGACGAAGAAGACGAACAGGAAGAGTCCGGCAGCCGCACCGAGGACGGGCCTGTAGACCCCCATGGGGCCGACGCCGCAGCTTCGCATCGCGACGAGCTCTGAGTCGGCCGATAGCCTCCCGACGCCCACGAGAACGCCGAGCAGGAACGCCATCGGAAGGGTCAGGACGACGATCCAGGGAACGGAGAGAACGATCATCCATGCAACCTGCAGAAGAGTCGCGCTGCCGCGAACGGCGAAGTCCGTCAGCAGGAAGATCGTCCGGACGAGGAGCAGGAAGGTGTAGGCGGAGAAACCCAGAAGAAACGGCGGCCAGATTTCTCGGAGGACTGCGCGGGAGAGAAGCCGCATTAGAGCCGATGGTCCGCGCCGCGCTCCAAGGAGTCAAGGCCGCGATGGGTGGGGGTTCTCGGGGCAATCAGGGCGGGGGAAACCGGCGGGCTGCAACTCGTAACGTCCGATAAGATATATTATGTAAAATCTCCTGCCAGGCCCGCCCACACGGCCCTTTCTCGGCCGGCCCCGCCCGTTCTACTTCTTTCCGACGGCAATCTCGCCGCTCTCCAGCTGCCGAAGGATCTCCCGGAGGGTCTGAACGATCTCTCCCCGATCCACGTGGGACTTGTGGAAGGAGAGGTTCAACTTGAAGGGTCCTCCCTTGGGACGGTAGACGAAAGCGAACCGCTTGCCGCGCCGCTGCGCGCTCGAGTTCGCGCGCTTGCTCGCGCGCAGGTCATCGCGTGTGGAGCCGGACGCGATTCGGCCGATGGCCTCTTCCATCTTGCGTCGCTCTCCGAGACGCGCGACCTCGAGCAGCACCGAGCGCGCGTCGATGTCGGCGCGCCGACATCGAGCACGGAGGTCGTCGGGAATCTCGAGCAGCGAGAGCGCCTCGGTGATGGAGACGCGCGACTTGCCGACAGCGTCGGCGATCTTCTGCGGCGTGTAGCCGGGTTCCCTGGCGAGGGCCGCGTAGCCCTCCGCCTCCTCGAAGGGATGGAGATCCTTTCGGTGGAGGTTCTCGATGAGGGCAAGCTCCATCATCTCGGGCCCGGAAACTTCGAGCTCGATGCACGGAACTTCCGTGAGGCCCGCCTCAATGGCGGCGCGGAAGCGCCGCTCCCCCGCGATGATCGTGTAGCGCCCGTTGGCGGAGGGCCTGACCAGGAGCGGCTCGAGAATTCCCTTCGATTCGATCGATCGCGTCAGCTCCGTGAGGTCTCCGACGTTCGTGCGCGGTTGGTCGGGATTCGTTTCGATCTCCTCTATGGGAATCCATCGGCCGAGCGAGGCGCCGAATCGCTCCGAGAGGGTTTCGACGAAGTGGGAGTCGTGGCGCATGTGCGTCTGCTCGGGCAACCCTCGTCTCTTAGACACGCGACAGCACCTCCTCGGAAAGGGAGTAGTACTCGGCGGCGCCGCTCGAGCGCGGAGCGTAGCTGAAAATCGACTCCTGGTGAGCCGGACTCTCCTCCAGTCGAACGCTCTTGGAGATCGTGGTTTTGAACAGCTTGTCGCCGAAGACGGCGGCGATTTGCTGATACACGTCCTTGCCGAGCACGGTCCGACGGTCGTGCAGGGTGATCACGACTCCCAGGATCCTCAGGTGCGGATTCGGCCGCGACTTGATCTTGTCGATGGTCTCGAGCAGGTCGTCGGTGCCTTCGAGGGCGAAGTAGGACGACTGAATGGGGATGAGCACGTGGCTCGAGGCGACCATCGCGTTGACCGTGATCATCCCGAGGGTGGGAGGAGTGTCGATGAGGACGGCGTCGTACTTGCGGCGCACGGGATCGATCTTGTCTCTGAGGCGGAAGTGGCCGTCGAACTCCCCGAGCAATTTCGACTCGATCTTCGCCAGTGAGATCCGGGCGGGAGCGAGGTCCAGGTTGGGAAAAACCGAAGGACGGATGACGTCCCGGAATGCGACGTTTGCGTCGGTGAGGACTTCGTACATCGACTTGTCGACCGTTTTGCGATCGAGGTACGACATCGTGCTGTTGCCCTGGGGGTCCAGATCGATCAGAAGGGTCTTCATTCCCTTCTGTGCAAGCGCCGCGGCGAGGTTGATCGCGGTCGTGGTCTTTCCGACGCCGCCCTTCTGATTGGTGATGGAAATGATCACGCGACGGAGTGTATCCGATGGGGTCCGGGATTGGACATCTGGCCCGCCGGCGACTCGCGACTACATCTTGTACTTTCCCAGATCTTCCGGCCTGGCTTCCTCGAGCCACTTGCGCAGTCGCTCCGGGTCGGGCTCTCCGGCATCGGCCCGAAGGTTCTTGCTCTTGTCGAGGACGTCCTGCTCGACGAAGATCTCTGCCCTCGAGCGCAACGCCAGAGCGATCGCATCGCTCGGGCGGCTGTCGATGTCGAAATGCGCGTCGCCCCGCGTGAGGTGAATGCGCGCGAAGAAGGTATTGTCCTTGAGCTCGTTGATCACCACCCTGTCGACCCGCGTTCCGAGCGCCCCGAGGACGTTCTTGAGCAGGTCGTGGGTCATCGGCCGGGGCGTGGAGATTTTTTCCATCTCGAGGGCGATTGCATTGGCCTCGAAGAGCCCGACCCAGATCGGGAGAAACAGGACGTCGGTCGCGTCGCGCAGGATGACGACCGGCATGTTCGAGACGGGATCCATGAGAAGGCCCTTGATCTCCATCTTGACGACGGCCATGGTCACACCGCCATCTCGGAACGGAGCGGTCCCCGCAGCTCGATAGCACTGCCAAGCAAAGAATTGGGAAGTCCCCTCTCAATTCTTGCCCTGACGTAGCTTCCCGGAGGGAGGGTGGCGGCTCCCTGAACGTGCACGATGCGGTTGCAGGGGGTTCGTCCGCGGCTGTGCCCCTGACGATCCTCCCCTTCGATCAAGACCTCGAACTCTCGACCCTCCAGCGCCCGGTTGGCGACGACCTGAATCTCCTCCTGAACCGCGAGAAGCCGGGCGAGGCGCTCGGCGGAGACGGCATCGGGCACTTCAGCGGCTCTCCCCCACCGCGCCGAGGCAGTGCCCGGGCGGGGGGAATAGCGAAAGGCGAAGAGACTGTCGAAGCGGATTTCGCGCACCAGATCGAGCGTCGCTTGGAAGTCCTCTTCGGTCTCCCCCGGGAAGCCGACGATGAAGTCCGACGATAGGGCGATCTGGGGCAGGGCGGCGCGGATCCGGCCGACGAGGGCCCGGTAGTCTCTCGCGTCGTAACGGCGCTTCATTCGATACAGGATCCTGTCGGAACCCGACTGGGCCGGCAGGTGGAGGTACGGCGCGATCGGGCCGCCGGCTGCGAGGGCTTCGATCATCGCCTGGTCCACGAGCCGGGGGTGGGACGTAATGAACCGCAGGCGCCGCAATCCTGCGATGCAGGCCGCGCGGCGTAGGAGCTCCCCGAGACCAAATCCCTCGACCGGGTCTCGGTAGGCGTTGACCGTCTGGCCGAGCAGGGTGACCTCGGTAAATCCCCGCGAGGTCAAGTGCTCGATTTCCTCAAGGATCTCGCCGCTGGAGCGACTGCGCTCCCGGCCGCGCGTAAAAGGCACGATACAAAAAGTACAGAACTGGTCGCATCCCTCGATGACGGTGACGTAGGCCTGGAATCTCGAGCCTCGCGTGATTTGGCGGAATTGGTACACGGGGGATTCCACGGGCATCTCGAAAGACGTGTGTTGCCGGCGCTCGCGCCGGATGCGTTCCACCACATCGCCCACGGATGCCACCTGTCCCGTCCCGAGCACGAAGTCCACCCAGGGAGCCCGCTCGAGGATCTCGTCCTGGTCGACCTGGGCCACGCAGCCCGTGACACCAATCACCAGTTCCGGCTCCTCGCGCTTTCGTATTCCGAGCACGCCGAGCGCGCTGTAAACCTTCGCTTCCGCCTTCTCCCGAACCGAGCAGGTGTTCAAGATGACCACGCCGGCTTCATCGGGGCTCGACGCGGGTCGGAGCCCCAGGCCCTCCATCTGGCCGGCCATGCGCTCGCCGTCGAGGACGTTCATCTGGCAGCCCCATGTCTCGATGCGATAGAGCTGTCCGCTCGGCGCGCAAGTGCCTTCCTTTCTTAGTGTTGCGACGATCGGGGGCGTGGTCATTCGCGAATCCAGCCGGGCAACGCGCCCGCCTTGCGGGCCTTTTCGGGAAGGTCGGCCAGATCTCTTTCGGCGTCCTCGAGTTCGCGGCGCGCCGTCTCGAGCTCCTCTCGCTTCTTGTCCCACGCCGGCTTGATGACGTTGTCCCGGTACAGCCCGTCATCCCACGAATAGAAATCGTTCTCGAGCTTCTTGGATTCCGCCTCCAGCCTCGAGACACTGTCCCTCGCATCGGCGACTCGCTGTCGGGCTCGACGCGCAATCTCCTGCCACCGAGCCTCCTCTGAGGGCGCGCCGGCGCCCGCCGCAGCCGGTGCGGGGGCCGCTTCGGCGGCTGCGGTCGGCCTGGCGCTCGGCGCGAGCCTTGCCGGGCTGCCGCCTCGGGGGGTTGGAGTGGGCTGCCAGGTTGTCAGGCGGCCCCTGTTCGGGTCGGTCACGAGCGTCCCGTTCGTGATCGCGATCCCAGGCCTGGGCGTCTCCTTGGCCAGACGGGTCTCCGATGCGGCGCGCACGACGTCCGCCATCGATTGGCCCCTCTGCGCGGGCGTGACCGGCGTTTCCTGCTGCCGGCCAAAGCCTCCGGAGAGACGAGGCGGCGCAGGCGTCGGAGTCGGAGTGGCCACGGCCATCGCGGGTAGCGCCGACAGGACACTTGCGATCCAGAAACGGTGCCGGCTCACGGCGTCGTCGTTCCCTCGCGGCCGTAAGCATCCTCCAGGCGGACCACGTCGGAAAGCTCGGGGCTTGAGACCTCGACGAGATCGCAGACTTGCTCGGCGCGCAGACGGTGGCGCACGCCGGGGCGAATTCGATAGGCCTCGCCCGGCACGAGCTTCATCTCCCGCATCTCGCCATCGACCTGTATGGAAAGGTACACCTCACCCGACAGAACGTACAGCGTCTCGTCCTTCTTTTCGTGGTACTGCAGTGACAGCTTGTGGCCGGGCTCGATGTGCAGGATCTTTCCGGCATAACGCTCCGTCTCGGCGAAGATCAACTCGTGTCCCCAGGGCTTGGGCACTCTTCTCATGGCCGCACCCGAAAGAGTCGCTCGACTTCGGCAGCGTCCGCGGCCAGAAGCGCTTTCTCGAGCAGCGCCGACGCTTTCGTGGTGTCGACCGTTCGGACGTGTTCCTTCACGGCGCCGATCGCCACGGGCGTCACCGAGAGCTCCGTGATGCCGAGGGCCAGCAGGACCGAGATGCCGGTCGGATCCGCGGCCATCTCCCCGCAGACCGCCACGGGCCGTCCGTGGTCCCGGCCCGCCTCACAGACCATTTGGATCAACCGGAGAATCGCCGGATGAAGAGGCTGATAGAGCTCGGACACCTCCGGGTTCGCGCGGTCGACGGCCAGCGCGTACTGGGCCAGATCGTTGGTTCCGATCGAGAAGAAATCCGACTCCCGCGCCAGCTGCTCGGCGACGAGGGCCGCGGACGGAACCTCGACCATGACGCCGAGGGCCGGGGGCTGCTCGAGGCCGACCCTTGCGGCTGTCGCCTGGAGGGCCCGCCGCGCGGCCCGCAGCTCGGCAATCGAAGTCACCATCGGCAAGAGGATTCTCAAGTCACCCCGGGTGGAGGCCAGGCACAGAGCCTCCAGCTGGGCCTCGAAGAGCTCCGGGTGCGCGAGGCAGTATCGAACGCCTCTGCGCCCGAGCGCCGGATTCTCTCCACGGACCGGACCGATGCCCTTCTCCCCCCCCAGGTCGTACGTGCGCACAATCACCGGCTGTCCTGCGGACGCCGCGAGCAATTGCTCGTACGCGTGCCGCTGCTCCGAGACGCTCGGCGAGGAGGGCGCGACCCTCAGGTACAGAAACTCCGAACGGAACAGGCCGACGCCTTCCGCGTGGTAGCGCTCGAGAGCGGGCACCTCCTCGGGCAACTCCAGGTTTGCCCGGACCGTGACGCGGACCCCGTCGCGCGTGACCGCGGCGCGGGCAGTGCGCGCCCGGAGCCGCCGGTTGCGTTCCTTGAGCTCCCGAGCTCGGGCCAGGCTCTTGCGCAAGCGCTCCTTCGAGGGGGCGACGTCGACGGTGCCGCGGTCGGCGTCCACCACGATCGGGCGATCCGGGAGAACGGAGGCGCACAGCTGCGAGACTCCCACGATCGCCGGAATGCCGAAGGATCGGGCGATGATCGTCGCGTGCGACGTCGGACCTCCCCGTTCGAGCGCTATTGCCCGGACGCGCCGGGGGTCCAGCCGCGAAGCGTCCGCCGGGGAGAGGTCGTCCGCCACCAGAATCGACCCGCGCGGAAGCTCCTGCGCCCGGAACTCCGCGCCGCCCGAAAGCTGGAGCGAGATCTCGCGGGCGACGTCGGAGATGTCGACGGCGCGCTCGCGCATGGCGATCGAGTCCGCCGCCCGCAGACGTCGTCCGAACTCTTCGGCGACGTCGCCGAGCGCCCACTCGGAGTTGACCCGTTGCGCCCGGACCCGCTCGACGACCGCGGCGAGGAACGTCTCGTCCTGTGCGATCAAAGCGTGGGCCTCGAGGATCGCGGCGAGCTCGGGCCCCATTTCGCCACCCGTCCTTTGCGACTGGAGACGGAGGCTCTCGGCGGCTCTTCGGGCGGCCCGCCGAAGCCGGCGCTCCTCCTCGCCGGTGTCCGGCGCGGAGACGCTGCGCCGTCTCTGGGGCGTGCCGTCGAATCGGACGAGAACCGCCCGCCCCACGGCGACGCCGGGCGAGACCGACAGGCCCTGGAGCATTGCGCGGGCCTCGGCTTCAGGAGCCTCGGATCGGGGGCGAGGGCTCGCGTTTCCCTTCCCGACCCTCGGTTCCTGGCGCCGGGAGGCCGCTACTCCCCCTCATCGAAGCTGCGCGCGACGAGGTCTTCGACGGCTGCGAGAGCGTCGGTTTCGTCCTCGCCGCTGACGCAGACGATGATCCGCGTGCCCTGAGACGCCGCCAGTAGAAGAATCCCGAGAATGCTCTTCCCGTCGACTTCCTCGCCGTTTTTTCGCACCTTGACGGCGGACTTGAAACGGCTGGCTGTCTGGACGAACTTGGCTGCGGCGCGGGCATGCAAGCCGAGGCGGTTTCGGATCGCGAGCTCCCTCTCGATCATTCGCGGGTCCCGCGCGGCTCCGAAGGGGCGCCTTCGCCGGCGTGCTCGCTTCCCGCGGCGACGCCCTCCTCGTCGAGCAAGAGGTCCGAGGCGACGTAGATCGAGCGCTGTCCTCGGTCGCGCACCGTGTGCGCCATTTCGACGACCGAGCGCGCGGTCTTCTGCAGAGTGGCGGACTTGAGCACCATCGGGAGGTTCACGCCCGTGACGATCTCGACGCGGTCCTTCTGCAGAAAGGAGAGCGTCAGGTTCGTGGGCGTTCCGCCGAACATGTCCGTCAAGATGACGGCGCCGTCGCCCTGGTCGGCCTCGGCCAGCCCCTGCCGGATCCGTTCCCGGGCGTCCTCTCCCGTCTGGCTCCACTCGAGCGCCACCGAGACGATGCGGGCGATGTCGGGTTGGATCGTCAGCGCCGAAGCGCGCAGTTCGTCCGCAAGGCGGCCGTGGGTCACGAGGACGATGCCGATCATGGGTTCGTCGATTCTAAGTCGGAGCGCCGGAGGTCACTCGCGGGTGGCGTCGCGGTGGGACACCCGCACGGGGAACCCCTTTCGCTTGAGAACTTCGGCCAGGCGCTCGGCGATGTAGACGGAGCGGTGCTTGCCTCCCGTGCATCCGACCCCGATCGAGAGGTAGGTCTTGTGCTCGTTCTCGAAGCGCGGGAGCAGGTAGTCCAGGAAGTCGCTCAGCCGTGTCAAGAAGGCGGCCGTCTCGGGATCCTTCTCGATGTAGGCGGCGACGGCGGGATCGAGGCCCGTCTTTCCCTTGAGCTCCGGCACGAAATGGGGGTTGGCCAGGAACCGGACGTCGAAGAGCAGATCGACGTCGTGGGGGGTGCCGAACTTGTAACCGAAGGACGTCGTCGAAACCACCATCCGGGCCCGGCCGGGATCGCCCACGAAGGTCTTCTGAATGACCGACCGCAGCTCGTGGACGGTCAGAGCCGAGGTGTCGACGACGACGTCCGCGACGGCCCGGACCTCCTTGAGCATCTCGCGCTCGCTGCGCAGCGCCGAAAGCAGAGAGCTGTCGCCGGCCAGCGGGTGCGGACGGCGCGTCTCCGAAAAGCGTCGGATGAGGGACTCTTCCGAGGCGTCGAGGAAGAGCAGCCGGGTTCCCGGGCAGCGGCGGCGAAGGCGCGACAGGATCTCGGGAAACCGCGCGGCGAATCCGGGGTTGCGCACGTCGAGGATGACTCCCACCAGACGGGCCGTCACGTGATCGAGCAGAGGCTCGACGAGTTCGAGAGGCAGATTGTCGACGCACAGGTAACCCATGTCCTCCAGGCACTTGTTCACGTAGCTTTTCCCGGAACCCGAGAGGCCGGTCACGATCACCAGGCTCTCGGGAACCGCGGGCACGGAGGCCGGGGCGCTCATGACTGGCGAAGCGTTAGTCGCGGCGCACGGGGGACGCCTGGGCATTGCGCGCGATCTGCTCGTCGACCTTCAGCGCGAATTCCTTCGCCGCGTCGTAACCCTGCTGCTTGAGCAGCTCGTTGCGCGCCGCGATCTCGATCAGGAGCGCGAGGTTCCTGCCGGAGGCCACCGGCAGCGTCATGAAGGGCCTCGGACGGTCCAGGATGGCGTAGGTCTGCCCGTCGAGGCCGAGACGGTCGTACTTGCGCGTCGGATCCCAGCGCTGCAGCTCGATGACGAGCTCGATCGACTTGGACGCCCGCACGGCCGAGACGCCGAACAGGTGCTTGATGTTGATGATCCCGATGCCCCGCAGCTCCATGTGGTAGCGGATCATTTCCGCCGCGCGGCCCACGAGCGAACCGTTGGGATACTTGCGGATCTCCACGACGTCGTCCGCCACGAGGCGGTGGCCCCTCTGGATGAGATCCAGTGCGCACTCGCTCTTGCCGATGCCCGAGTCGCCGATGAGCAGAACGCCCATGCCGTACACGTCGACCAGAACGCCGTGGATCGTCGTCGTCGGTGCGAGCTCGTCCTCGAGCAGCCGCGTAATCGACTGGATGACGACGGACGTCGTCTGGTTGGAAACCAGCAGCGGCACGTCGCGCGCGCGGCACTCGCGTGCCAGGTCCTCGGGCACCGCCTGGCCCTTCGTCACGACGAACGCCGCGACCGGCAGCCGGCAGATCTCGGCGATCCGCTCCGCCCGCACGTCGAGCGGCATCGTGTCGAGATAGTGCAGCTCGCTCTCTCCCAGGATCTGGATGCGCCCCGGCTTGATGAAGGCGAGGAAGCCGGCAAACGCGAGCCCGGGCCGCTGGATCCGGCCCCACGAAACGGGGCGGCTGAAGCCCGCTTCTCCGGCCACGACTCGCAGGCTGAGATCCTCGAGCAGCGGCGACCGTAAGACTTCCGCCGTGAGCTTCGAGGTGCGCACGGCGCTTTCGGCCGGGCTCATGCGGGCGCCGCCGTCAGGGCCGGCGCGTCCGCCTCCCAAAGCAGCTGCGCGATCGCCTCGCGGGACGGCGCCCTCCGCAAGCGGTCGGGAAGGCCCGGCGCGCGGACCAGCCGCGTGATGCGGGCGAGCGCCTCCAGATGCGCCCCGGGCGCCTCCTTCGGCGACAGCAGCAGGAAGAGCAGCGTGACCGGAATCCCA
>Ga0187779_10003078_pt1 | contig 10159 bp, 8 predicted proteins | sample 1015_Q2_SP10_10__FD_132435 | JGI IMG/M metagenome (GOLD analysis project Ga0187779, IMG submission 132435) | Tropical peat soil microbial communities from peatlands in Department of Meta, Colombia - 1015_Q2_SP10_10_MG | ecosystem: Environmental > Terrestrial > Soil > Wetlands > Peat | place...
CGACCATGGAAACCTTGGCGGCAACGGCTATCCTCCGCGAGCATTTCTCGGATCTCAAGGTCCGTTTCATCAACGTCGTCGACCTATTCAAACTGGAACCTGAACCGGAACACCTCCACGGCCTGTCGGACCGTGACTTTGACTGCCTATTCACCGTGGACAAGCCGATCATTTTCAACTTCCATGGGTACCCCTGGCTGATTCACAAACTTGCTTACCGTCGCACCAATCATGGCAACCTCCATGTTCGCGGCTACAAGGAGCACGGCAATATCAATACGCCGCTTGAGCTTGCCATCCAGAATCAGGTCGACCGTTTTGATCTGGCGATTGACGTCATCGACCGGGTTCCTAAACTCCGAGTCGCAGGGGCCCATGTCAAGGAATGGCTAAGAAATCAGATAATCGAGAACACCAACCATGCCCACGAGTATGGCATCGATAAGCCCGAGTTCACCAACTGGAAGTGGCCGTATTGAATCAGCGGACTTAGGTTCTAGGTCTTGATGTGCAGAGCGACAAAAACGAGATGGTAGGCAAAAGTAAGACATCGTTATTGGTCATGAAAAGATGGTTTCTTGCGGCGGGCTGATGCCTGAGCGTTGCCACATATGACGTCGCAATCCCCGCAAATCAGTTCGAGGAGATGGCAGTCTCCACGAAATCGTAAGGAGATCACGAATGAAACACACAGCATTGACGCGGTTGGAACGGAACGCTCGCAGGGCGAGTGAAATCGTCGGCGTGCTTGCAAAGTACGGCCTGGCCGACTGGGTAAAGGACCTCGATTACCATTGGATCCAGGATAGAATAAAGAGCCTCGACGGTCAGCGTATCCCCGACTTAAAAATCGAGGAGCGCGTTCGCCTGGCACTCACCGAACTCGGCACCACCTTCATAAAGCTGGGCCAGATGCTCGGCACGCGCCCAGACCTGATCGGCCCTGACATGGCCCGGGAACTGGCCAACCTCCAGACCGCCGTTCCGGCCGATCCCCCCGACACGGTTCGGGCCACGATTGAAGCCGAGTTCGACAGACCGTTGGGCGAGTTGTTCGCGCAATTCTCGGATGCGCCGTTGGCCTCGGCCTCTATCGCCCAAGTCCATGTAGCCCGGCTGCATTCAGGCGAGGAAGTTGTCGTCAAGGTCCGGCACGCCGCCATTGAGGACAAGATCATGCCTGACCTCGACATCCTCACCGACCTGGCAGGTTGGGCAGAAAAGCATGTTTCTCAGATTCGCCGCTACCAGCCCGCGACGATCGCCCGGCAGCTTCGCCGGACCCTCCTCCGGGAGCTGGATTTCACCTTCGAACGCCGCAATCTCGAGGAGTTCACAGAACATTTTGCCCAGGATGACACTGTTCATTTCCCCCACGCTTACCCGGAGCACTCAAGACGCCGTGTTCTGACCATGGAACGGCTGGAAGGAATCCTCGGTACCGACTCTGCAGCCCTCGCCGCTTCGGGTGCCGACCTCGATGAACTCGCGCGGCGCGGCGCGAACATGTATCTCCAGATGATCTTCCGTGATGCGTTCTACCATGCCGATCCGCATCCGGGCAACCTAATGCTGCTGCCCGGGGGAGTGGTTGGAGTCCTGGACTGTGGGATGATTGGACGCCTCGATGAAGAAATGGCGGAAGGCCTGGATGAAATGCTCATGGCCATCATAAGCCACAACTCGGCGGATCTGGCGTATGTTATCCTTCGCCTCGGCTCCGTGCCACCTGGCACGCCCTACGACCAATTGCGCGCCGACCTTGGCGATTTCGTAGGCGACTTCGTAGGTCAGTCCATCCAGGACCTGGACCTAGGCACCGCGTTGAGCAGCTTTTTTGAGATCATCCGGAGCTACAACATCACGTTGCCGCCCACCCTCTCGCTACTCCTGCGCACACTGATCGAGTTGGAGGGGACCGCCCAGCGGTTGAGTCCATCGTTCAGCTTGGCCGAAGTATTCCGCCCGTTCTACACAACCATGGTCAGCCAACGTCTCTCTGTGCGTCGCATCCTTGGCAGGGTCCAGCATGCCTATCGTGACTGGGAGCGGCTGGCGCAGTCAATGCCGCGCGATCTGAACGACATTCTCAAGCGCGTGCGCGAGGGCACCTTCTCAATTCACCTGGATCATCGTCATATCCACCCAGTCATCAACCGCCTGGTGCTCGGCATCATAACCGCCGCGCTGTTCGTCAGCTCAGCGCTCCTCTGGAGCATGAAAGCACCGCCTATGATCGGCGGTGTTTCAGCACTTGGCGGTGCCGGTTACATAGTTGGGGCTTATCTCGGCTGGCACCTGCTGCGCACCATCAGGAAGACCGGCGACACTGACTTCAAGGAATAGGATGCATCTCACCACGGCATAAACAAGCGATTGACAGATGCGGCATTTTTTGATACTAGAGAACATATATTTCTAACAGCTTTGCCTGAAAGGGAACACTCTATGGATTGGGCCTTTAAGTTTGGATTGGTGATTGGCGGAGTCCTCCTCGGTATTATTTCCTTTTGGTTCTTTCGATTCCTTTTTATGGGAACATGTCCTCACTGCGGCCGCTTACGGCATTTGGGTGCCACATTCTGTAGCAATTGCGGTCATCGATATGAGGAGTGAAGATAATGAGGTGTTACCCACAAAAAAATCCATATTCAATTTTCAGAGAAAAAGACAGGCTCCTTCATTTCTGCCTTTTTGTTTATTTCCTTCGGTAATCATCAATCCTTAAAGCACCTCTTGACTCAACATTTGCAGTTGAAGCCCGCAACCCGATTTCCCAGGACTCTTTCCTGAAGCCTTGTTTTCCCATTTCTACTCTTCTGTACAACATTTCAACTGCAAATCAGCGATAGGATTGAAATTACCGAAACAAGTCTTACGTTGCTAACACACACAAGACTGTTTTTACTTGACAGACATAACATTTTTTGATATTTGAAATTTGGGCCAAATTCCGAATCGGGATGCTTACAAAGGGAATTCAAGTGACGCACGGTCGGGGTTGCGTCTATTTTCCACTCCGAGGACATACAAAAAATCCTCAAAGCTTTCCGAAAAGTTGCAAGGGAGACGGCAGGTACACTTTAGAGTTCGGAGGTTTGTTTGAGTTTCAAAATTTCACAATATTTAAAAGGAGGCCGATATGATACATTTAGCGGGCAGAACAACAGCGTGGGTACTGTTTTTCACTCTGGTTTTGGGAGGGATGGTTATCGCAGCGCAGCCAACAAAAATTGGTGTGATCGTAGTGGATGTTCAGGGAGACTTCACAAAACTTAAAAATGGCTCTTTAGCCGTGGATGGAACGGACGAGGCTTACATCAAAGCGGTCGAAGAAAATACAAAGAAACTAAAAGAAGCAGGGTTTCCAATTTATGCAACTCAGGATTGGCACCCAAAAAATCATGTCTCATTCTTTACCAATCACAAAGGGAAAAAGGCTTTTGATGTTATTAAACTTGGCGGGAAAGACCAGGTTCTCTGGCCGCCCCACTGTGTCCAAAATACTTCCGGGGCGGAAATCTTGTTAGACAATAAATTATTTAAGGCCATCGTGAAAAAAGGCTGGGATCCAAAATATGACAGTTACTCTGGTTTCCAGGACGATGGTGGGAAAAAGACTGACATGGACAAAATTCTCAAAATGGAAAAGATCAACAAAGTGGTGGTTTATGGCATTGCAACGGATTATTGTGTAAAGGCCACTGCACTCGATGCCGTCGCTGCGGGTTATAAGGTAATTATGATCAAGAATTTAAGCCGGGGGGTCGCGCCGGATACGTCTCAAAAGGCAATTGAAGAGATGAAGGCGAAAGGGATCGTGGTCTTCGACGATCTGGAGTTACAAAAGATCAAAGCCAATTAGCCACGGCCAGAATTTGTTTGTTAGAGATAAATTGTGAAAATCGCGACTTGGCCTTACGGATAGGGCCAACGGAGAGCTGTTGTTCGGAGCCTGAAGTGTCTCAGCTTGTTGGTCCCGGGACATCTTGCTACTGCCTTTCATCAACCTTGTAACGCGCTATCCTCTCGCGTTAATACGCCATACTCAAGGTCTTCCTCTCAAGTTTTGTCCAAACGCCGCGCCCTATATTAGGGATCAGGAACCCGATAATTAAGAAATCATTCCTTTCCTCAGAACCTACCGCGGTTCTTCCTGGGGCAGAACAAACTTCAATTCCTCAGAAGGAAGCCTCCTCAACGGAGGCGTATAAAGATCTGCTGGACACTGCTGATTTACCCCCTTATGGCTATGGTTAAATGGTAATCGCAAGGCACCCTTCAAATACCCGATCGATTTCCTCGGCCAAGGTCAAATCCAGACAGTCTAAAAAAAAGTCTGTCCATACCGTTGCTTGACAAGCTTTTGAAAACGGAGTAATTTTTGACGGAGTTTAACTATTGAGCTTCGCAAAAGTAATGAAACCTGTTCATGGGACTGTGGTCATGGGTAGGGGAGGCTTCAGCCTCCCGAACCAGGGCGACTGAAGTCGCCCCTACCCTTGCTGGGAAGGTAGAGTGTTCCTTTATTTATACGAAGCTCAATATATCTAATTAGTCTCTGATGAGTGAGATTGCTGAAAAACTGAACGCCTTCCGGTTGACCAACGGAATGACCCTCACACAACCGGCCAGCAAGGCTGGTTGCACAGACGCTTACCTCTCACAACTCGAGCGAGGTCGTGCGAATTCTTCCATCACGATCCTAAAAAAAGTCGCTTCCGCCCTTCAGATGAAGGTCGTTGATTTCTTCCCTGAGCCAGAGACGAAGGAGAATGATGTGGTCTGCAAAGAAAGGAAGAGAGTAAATATTTGCTTCAAGCAGGGGGATGCAAAGATTCAAGTGCTTGTTCGAGGTATCCAAAATAAGCGGATGTGGCCTTTTTATGTAATTATACAACGGTTGAAACCGGGGGTGGATCAAACGGATCTTACTCTCGTATCGGAGAAGAATTTGGAATTGTTCTCCAAGGAGAGACAGAGGTCAATGTGAACAGGAAACCCTATCGAGTGAAAAAGAACCAAAGGTCTTATTTTTCATCCCAAGAGCTTCATCGCTGGTCGAACCCTGGCAAAAAGAAGGCGATTGTGATATGGGGAGTGAGCCCAGCCACTTTTTAATGAAACCAGCGGTGAAAGAAGTTGAAGGATCAACCTATCGATCTGAATCAAACCGTGTCATCATTTTAGAAAGGAGGGAATTTATGCGGAAGATATGTCTCGGACTTATCATCGTCGGACTGGCGACCTTTTTGACTTCCGGAATTGGTTCAGCCCAGCAAAAATTCAGAATCGGATGTGCTGATCCCCTTACGGGAATATTCGGCAGAGATGGGAATCTGGTGAAGGATGCGTATACCTTCTGGGCCGATCTTGTCAATTCAAAGGGAGGTATCGAGGTTAAAGGGAAAAGATACCCGGTTGAACTCACCTTCATTGACGATAAATCGATTGCTGCCGAAAATGCAAAATTCACGGAAAAATTGATCACCGAGGATAAAGTCGATTTCGTCCTGGGCGGGTTTGGTAGCGATTCAGTCTTCGCAGGCAGTGCTGTGGCAGAGAAATACAAGTATCCTTTAATCAGCGGTGCGGCCAGTTCGAACAAGCTCTTCGATCGGGGTTTCAAATACTATTTTTCCACTATAGGGAAAGCGACGGAAGAAGTCCGCGGTTGTGTGGACATCGTTCAAATTCTCTCTCCAAAACCTAAGACAGGGGCGATCATCGGAGCAGACATCCTTTTTACTGCCCTGGCCTGTGAAGGCTATAAAAAATATGCTGCTCAGAACGGGATTGACATTATCCTTTTTGAACTCTTTCCCATTACCCTCCAGGATTATAACTCGATGCTCCTGAAAGTGAAGCAGAAGAACCCCGATGTTTTGTTTGTAGGATCTCATTTGATGGTGGCGATGAAGACGATCAAGGCGATGAAGGAGATTGATTTTACGCCCAAGATGGTAACTTTCAGCTACGGTCCAACGGTCCCCGACTTTGTCAAGAATTTGGGGAAAGATACAGAATATGTCCTAGCGGCGTCTGAGTGGGCTCCGAACTTGCCCTGCAAGGACCCACTTTTTGGTACGGCTAAACAATTTAATGAAAACTATTTCAAAAAGTACGGACGCTACCCTGACTATGTCGAGGCAGCATCAGCAGCAGGAGCCTATGCCATGCAGATAGCTGTTGAAAAATTGGGGATCACACCCCCTGTCAAGGAAGAGGACAGGGTGAGGCTGATGGAGGAACTTCATAAACAAAATCTGATAACGTTCTACGGCGTCGTCAAATTTGCTGCCGGTGGCGCGAATGAGGCCCACCCGCCAGTGGTCGTTCAGGTACAAAATGGGAAGCTGGTCAACGTCTTTCCTAAAGACGCGGCGGAGGCAGCTCCATGGTATCCTGTGAAACCCTGGAAAGAAAGATAGATAAAGGTCTGTTGAGGAGAGAGAGGGGCGGGTTCCCTCCACTTGCCCCTTATCATCGTCTTTGGGCCTAAATATCAGGCACGAAGGTTTTCGAAGAAATGCTTCTATTCTTACAATCCTTACTCAATGGAATCCTCCTTGGAGGGATTTACGCCTCCTACTCAGCCGGGTTTTCGTTGATCTTCGGGGTGATGGGGGTCATCAACCTCTTCCACGGTGAAATGGTAATGTTAGGAGCCTTCCTCACCTACTGGGTATTTACGCTATTTCATATCGATCCATTCTTGACAATCCCTCTTTCAATTATCTCTCTTTTCATCTTCGGCTATCTGGTCCAGAGATTCGTCATCAATAGGGTGGTTGAAGAACCTCCCATGATTTCTTACATTCTCACGTTTGGTATCCACTTAATAATCGCCTATACAGCCTTATGGATCTGGACGGCAGATTTCAGAACGGTGACGACGAGCTACTCGGGATTTAATGCGAACATTGGTGGAATGATTGTTCCTTACGCCAGGTTAGCCACCTTCGGATTAGCCCTTTTGGTCGTCGTCGGGCTGTACATCCTTCTGTATAAGAGCGAGGTGGGAAGAGCCATTCAGGCAACAGCTCAGGATAAAGAAATGGCGCGCCTGATGGGAGTTAATATCAATAGAATTTATGCCATAACATTTGGGGTCGGAGCAGCTATTACAGGGATTGCCGGCTCATTGATCTCGACCTATTTTATCATCTTTCCACAAATGGGACTTCCTTATACGATCATTGCCTTCTGCGTGGTTGTTTTGGGAGGAATGGGATACATTCCGGGTGCCCTCTGGGGAGGGCTGGTCTTGGGCGTGGTTCAATCTCTCACGGCGACCTATCTTAATGCAGGGCTATCTGGCGCCTTCACCTTTATCCTACTCTTCATGATGCTGGTCGTTAGGCCTGCAGGTATCCTGGGAAAGGGAGTGGTGGAATAAAAGCATGGGGAAAAAATTATCACCGATGGTTGTCGTCCTCATCACGGTGGGTCTTCTCATTGTCCCTTTTGGTGGATTTTCGGAATACTTCATCCGGCTTCTTGCCATCATCTTTCTATGGATTGGAAAGACAGGCTGTTGGAACATCATATCAGGATTCACGGGTTATATCGATTTTGGAGCGGTAGGATATTATGGAATTGGCTCTTACGTCACCGCCCTGCTCATGTCAAAAGGACATGCTCCATTCTTGATCTCGATTTTGGTAAGTGGCGTTGTTTCTGCTTTGATCGCCCTGCCCGTTGGCTTGCCTACTCTTCGATTGAGAGGAGCTTATTTCGGGATTGCCACCCTTGCCTTCGCTGAGGCGATGAAGCAGATTATCCTGGAGTTCGATAAAACGGTTGGGGTCAATTTTTTTGAAGGTCCCCATGGGATTACATTACCCATTGGTCCGAAAAACGAGTTCTTTTATTACATTGGATTTGGGGTCATGATAATCGTTATCGGGATTGCTTATTGGATCAGACGATCCAAATTGGGCTACGCCCTTCGCGCCATTCATGAAGCTGAGCATGCGGCAGAGCTTTCAGGTGTGGATACGTTGAGGACGAAAGTCAAAGCTTACATGATCAGTGCCTTCTTTTTGGGGTTGATCGGAGGGGTTGAGACTTATTGGCTCACTTACATCACCCCTCATATGGTATTTGACCTCCTCATCACCATTCAGATGGTGGTGATGTCCTTACTTGGAGGAATTGGAACGGTGTTCGGACCGGTGGTCGGAGCTTCCTTTTTAACGATCATTTATGAACTGCTTCACAGAGATTTTCCTTATACCTATACGATCATTGTCGGGTTTATCATCGTCGTGGTGGTTCTTCTCATGCCCAAGGGGATCATAGGGACCCTGCAAACAAAACGGGTGATACAGAAAACTCGACCAGCGGAATAAACTGATATGGGATTACTCGAAGGAAGGAATTTAACGAAATATTTTGGGGCACTTGCTGCCGTCAATTCTGTCGATTTCTCAGTAGAAAAAGGGGAGATCTTAGGGATGATCGGTCCGAACGGGGCTGGAAAATCAACGCTCTTCAATGTGATTATGGGAGTCTATAAACCTGATCGGGGCGAAGTGGTTTTGAAGGGAAGAACAGTTTCGGGGTTAAAACCTCACCAGATTTGTAGGATGGGAATAGCGAAGACCTCGCAGATTGTCCAGCCTTTTGCTCAGATGAGTGTCCTTGAAAATGTCTTAGTGGCCGGGCTTTACGGGAGGAACCTTTCTCTTGCCGATGCAACCCGGGAGGCGGAAGAGATTTTGGAACTCGTTGACCTTGGAGGTTTGAAGGAGATCGCTTCCGGTTCCATCACTGTTCCACGTCGAAGGCGGCTGGAACTGGCGAGAGCAATTGCCACAGGCGCAGAGATCATCCTCTTGGACGAGAATATGGCAGGATTAAATCCAACGGAGATCGAAGAGGTTCTGAAACTTTTAAGAAAGATTCGAAATCAGGGCAAGACGCTAATCGTGGTGGAACATATCATGCGTGTCGTCATGGGAATTTCTGACCGGATCATTGTTCTTAATTACGGAGAAAAGATCGCCGAAGGGACGCCTTCTGAGGTGGCGAATGATGAAAAGGTGATCGAGGCCTATTTAGGCGAAAAAGTATGCTTCGTGTAGATAAGATCAACGTGTTTTATGGAGATGTTCAAGTATTATGGGATGTTTCTCTAAAAGTGGAGCGAGGAGAAATTGTCACAGTAGTAGGACCCAATGGCTCGGGGAAGTCAACCCTTCTCCATACCATTGTAAATCTAAATCATCCCAAAAAAGCCGCGCAAAAAGATTCAGGTATTTTTTATCGAGGTAACAGGATGGATGGTTCCTCCCCTGAGGAAACGGTGAAGCTTGGGATTGCCATTGTTCCGGAAGGGGCCAGGGTATTCCCCGAAATGAGTGTGCTCGATAACTTGAAGATGGGATCTTATATAAAGAAAGCAAGAGAGGTTCGAGAAAAAACTTTAGAAGAGGTTTATACTCTTTTTCCAAGGCTGAAAGAGAGAGAATCTCAGAAGGCAAAGACATTGAGTGGGGGAGAGCGACAGATGCTCGCTCTTGGAAGAGCCCTCATGTCAAAACCAGACCTTCTTCTTCTGGATGAGCCCTCCTTGGGACTTCAACCTATGTTGGTCACTCGCACCTTCGAAGGGATTAGGGAGATTAACAGGAAGGGGGTCACCATTCTTTTAGTAGAACAGAATGTTCATTACTCCCTTGAGATTAGCCACCGAGCCTATGTCCTTGAAAACGGGAGGATCGTGTTAGAGGGAAAGGGGAAAGACCTTCTGAATGACCCCCATGTCAAAAAGGCCTATCTGGCAATGTGAGCGTTTGGTATTGAACCGTAATCGCCACTCCGGCCGGTACCCTCAATTCTACGATAACCTCCAATATTTTTTAGAGTATCTCTATTGTTCCACAGCGTTCAAACTCCTCCGCTTGCCGGTCCCGCTTTTCCGTAAACAAAAAAAACAAAGTTGGAAGTAAGAATGGAGGCGTGCCCAACCCTTTCCGGAATTTTTAGGCCTCGATTTCTCACGGTCACAAGTCCGAAGCTAAATATTTTTAATAGAGTTTAGATATATTCAAGCTCTCACATTTTTGCTTGACATCTTTTGGGAGGCTAAATATAATTAGCGCAGTTAAGAAATATTTAATGCGTTTATGGAAGAAATTGCCAGAAAACTTAA
>Ga0187779_10003079_pt1 | contig 10157 bp, 10 predicted proteins | sample 1015_Q2_SP10_10__FD_132435 | JGI IMG/M metagenome (GOLD analysis project Ga0187779, IMG submission 132435) | Tropical peat soil microbial communities from peatlands in Department of Meta, Colombia - 1015_Q2_SP10_10_MG | ecosystem: Environmental > Terrestrial > Soil > Wetlands > Peat | place...
CTATCACCCTGACGTCACGCTCGACGAGGTGAAGGCGCTCGCGATGTGGATGACGTGGAAGTGTGCGCTCTCCGGCATCCCGTTCGGTGGCGCGAAGGGCGGGGTCGTCTGCAATCCGAAGGAGATGACCGAAGGCGAGCTTCAGCGGATGACGCGGCGCTTCACGAGCGAGATCATCAACGAGATCGGCCCGGAGAAGGACATCCCGGCACCGGACGTCGGCACCGACGGGCGCGTGATGGCCTGGATCTTCGATACCTACTCGATGAACAAGGGTCACTCGGTGCTCGGGGTCGTCACCGGCAAGCCGCTGACGATCGGCGGCTCGCTCGGGCGCCAGGAGGCCACCGCGCGCGGCGCGCTGTACTGCGTGCGCGAGGCCGTGCGCAAGAGGCAGCTGTCGCTGCAGACGACGACCGTCGCGGTGCAGGGCTTCGGCAACGTGGGCTCCTTCCTCGCGCGGTTCCTCGCCGAGGACGGAGCCAAGGTGATCGCGATCTCCGACTCGGTCACGGGCCTCTACAACGCGAATGGCATAGACGTCCACGCGGCGATCGCGCACAAGCGCGAGACGGGCTCGCTGGTCGGTTTCCGCGGTGCGGAGCGGATCACGAACGACGAGCTGCTCCTCCTCGACTGCGACGTCCTCGCTCCGTGCGCGCTCGAGCAGGTGATCACTGACGAGAACGCGGCGCGGGTGAAGGCGAAGATCGTGGTCGAGGGCGCGAACGGCCCCGTGACACCGGCCGCCGACGACATTCTCGAGGACAAAGGAATCCTTGTCCTGCCGGATATCCTCGCGAACTCGGGCGGCGTGATCGTCTCGTACTTCGAATGGGTGCAAGGCCTGCAGGAGTACTTCTGGAAGGAGCCCGAGGTGAACGCCAAGCTCAACGACATCGTCACGCGCGCGTTCAACGAGACCTGGCAGACGCAGGAGAGCCGCGGCACCTCGATGCGAATGGCCGCGTACGGGATCGCGGTGCAGCGTGTCGCCGACGCCACGACGACCCGCGGGATCTATCCCTAGCCCGAGAGTCGTCGTCTACCACGCGGAGGACTGCCACCTCTGCGAGCGCGCGCGCGACGTCGTCGCACGCGTGCGACTCGACGTGCCGTTCGAGCTCGAGGAGATCGGGATCGGCGGCGATCCCGAGCTGGAGCGGCGCTACCGCCAGTGGCTGCCCGTCGTCGAGATCGACGGGGAACGGGCTTTCGTCTACCACGTCGACGAGGCCGCGCTCCGGCGCCGCCTCGCCCGTGCCTGAGCCCAGGAGGCAGGAGCCTCCGAGGGCGCACAAAGTTCGGACCACGACAACCGCGACGCGGCTTTGGCGCGGGCTGATACAACTGCCGACTTGTCACAAGGGGCGACCATTGGAGGGTCTGTGGATCGGCTGACGGTCGGCGTGGCGGCCAGGCTCTCGCGGTACCTCCAGGTGCTGACGCAGTCCAAGAAGATGGGCAAGGAGCGCATCTCCTCCCAGGAGCTCTCGGACTACACCAACATCAATGCGACGCAGATCCGGCGCGATCTCTCGGCCTTCGGCAAGTTCGGCAAGCGTGGCGTCGGCTACAACATCGACTCGCTGCTCGCGGAGATCCGCAAGATCCTGCGGACGCAGGGACAGCACAACATCGCGCTCGTCGGCGCAGGGCGTCTCGGACAGGCGATCGCAAGCTCGTCGATCTTCGCGGAACACGGGATCAACATCGCCGCGGTGTTCGACACCGACCCGGAGAAGATCGGCAGGACGGTCGGCGCGCTCCCGGTGACGGAGTACGGCCGTCTCGCCGAGACGATCCGCGAGAAGAACATCATCGTCGGCGTGCTCGCCGTCCCTGCGGATAGCGCGCAGAGCGCGGCCAACGATCTCGTGGACGCGGGCGTGAAGATCCTCTTCAACTACTCCGAGGCATTGCTCGACGTGCCGCACGACGTTGCAGTGCACACGTCGAATCCCGCGGTCGACCTCCTCTACGCGCTCTACTTCCACCTGACGTAGGGCGCGCGCGTCGCGCAGACTGCCGTCGTGCGCATCGTTCTCTGGCACGGCTACCTGCTCGGTGGAACCGGGTCGAACGTCTACACCCGTGCTCTCGCCCGCGAGTGGAGCCTCGCGGGACACGACGTGGTCGTCGTCTGCCAAGAGCCGGATCCGACCGCGTACGACCTCGCCGGCGCCGCGGTCGTGCGGCCGGACATCGGCGGCCTGTTGCCCGTGTTCGTGATCGACCGCTACGAGGGGCTCGAGCCGAAGCTGCTCCAGGAGTGCACGATCGCGGAGCGCGACCGTTACGTCGCGCTCAACGCCGAGGCGGTGCGGGCACTCATGCCGGCCGATCTCGTCTTCGCGAACCACGTCCTGCTCGGTGCGCCGGTCGGGGCCGCGAGCGGTGCGCCCTTTGCGGTCAAGGCCCACGGCTCGGAGCTCGAGTACTCGATGCGGGGGAACGCCGAACTGTCGGCGTGGGGGCGCGACACGCTCGTCGGCGCACGCGCGGTCTTCGTCGGTTCCGAGCACATCCGCAACGTCCTCGAGGAGGTCGTCGGCGCCGTCGAGCACGTGTACGAGGTGCCGCCCGGCGTCGACGTCGAACTGTTCAGGCCGGAGGATCGAGAGACGGCACTCCACGCGCTGCTCGCCGAGTCGCGTCGAGATCCGCCGAATCCGGGAAACGCGGACGCGCGGCTGCCGGACGAAGGAAACGCCGAGCGGCTCGCCGAGTTCCTCGCGGGTGAAGAGCCGACGGTCGTCTACTTCGGGAAGCTCCTCTACAACAAGGGCGTCCACGTCCTGTTCGAGGCGCTGCGTCACCTCGACGCCCGGGCGGTGATCGTCGGCTTCGGCGACTACCGCGCCGAGCTCGAGCGCATGGCGCCCCCGCGGACGCTGTTCACGGGCGCGCTCGAGCATCGACACCTCGTCCACCTGCTACCGCTCGCGGACGCCGCAGTCGTCCCCTCGATCTTCCCGGAAGCGTTCGGGATGGTCGCCGCCGAGGCAGCGGCCACAGGCTGTCCGCCGGTCGTCGCGCGGCACTCCGGGCTCGCAGAGATCGCGGAGGGCCTCGAGGCCGAGTACCCGGAGCGGCTTCGGGGGCTCGTGAGCTTCACGACGGGCGACGCCGACGAGCTCGCGGCGAAGCTCACGAAGCTGCTGTCGCTCCCGGCCGAGGAGCGCACGGAACTCGGCAAGGCGGCCAGACGCGCGGCCGTGGAGCGCTGGAGCTGGCGCAACGTCGCGAGGAGGCTGCTCGAGCCGCTTCAAATACGATAGCCCGCGTGGGCGACGCGCAACGACTGAGCCCTGAGGAGCAGCTCGAGTTCGCGCGCGACGCGTTCGAGAACGCGGACGACCTGACGGTTGCGGTCGAGGAGGAGTTCGCGCTGCTCGATCCCGAGACGCTCGAGCTGACGGGCCGGTTCGAGGAACTCAAGGCGGCCGCTGCAGGAACGGCGTTCGACGCTGAGGTCGTCGGCGAGCTGATCTCGTCCGAGATCGAGGTCAAGACGGGCCGCTGCGAGACGTTCGCCGAGGCGGCGGAGCGCATGGTCGAGCGCCGTGCACAGCTGACGGAGCTCGCGGACACCCACGGCGTCGCGCTCGCGTGTACGGGGACACATCCCTGGAGCCGCTGGCAGGACCAGCACATCATCGACACACCGCACTACCGGCGAAACGACGAGATCCTCCGTTACGTCGTCTGGCGCAACAACAGCTTCGGCATCCACGTCCATGTCGCGGTCCGCGGCGCGGACCGGGCGGTCGCCGTCTGCAGTGCGTTTCGCAACGTCCTACCCGAGCTGCTCGCGCTGTCCGCGAGCTCTCCGTTCGTCGAGGACGTGGTGACCGGACTGCACTCGGCGCGGACGCAGATCTTCACGCGCATGTTTCCGCGCTGCGGCGTTCCAGACGCGTTCGAGAGTTGGGACGAGTTCGAGCGCTACGTGCGCTTCCTCTACGACACGCGCTCGATCGACGAGCACACACAGCTCTGGTGGAGCGTGCGCACGCATCTCGGGTTCCCGACCGTCGAGGTGCGCATCTGCGACGGACAGCCCGACCTGCGCGAGGCACAGTCGCTCGCAGCGTTGATCCACGCGCTCGGCGCGAGGTTCGCGCGCGCCGTCGACGAGGGCGAGCCGTTGCCGTCGTTGCCGCACCGGTTGATCGAGGAGAACACGTGGCGTGCGATCCGCACGGGCCTGAGTGGCGAGCTGATCGACTTCGATCTCGGCGAGGCCGTGCCCGCACGGGCGCGAATCGAGCAGTTGCTCGAATGGGTCGAGCCCGTGGCGAGTGAGATCGGCGCGGCGCCGTACCTGACCGTTCCCGCCGCCAATTCGGCCGAGCGGCAGTACGCGCGCCTCGAAGAGCTCGGCTCCCACCGTGCCGTCTTCGCTGAGCTCGTGCGACAACGTGAGGCGGTCGCGTGAGCGGACAGCGCGTCACCGGGATCGGAGGCGTGTTCTTCCGTGCCCGAAACCCTGAACAGCTCGCGTCCTGGTACAAGCGCCAGCTCGGAATCCAACTCGCGCCCGACTTCGTCGGCTCCGTGTTCACAGCGACCGCGGACGACCAGACCGTGTGGTCGCTCTTCCCGGAGGACACGGACTACTTCGGCCCGCGCGGCCAGCAGCTGATGGTCAACTACCGCGTCGGCGACCTCGAGGCGATGCTCGTGCAGCTTCGCGAGGCCGGAGCCGAGGTCGACGACCACGTCGAGGACTCGCCGTTCGGCCGCTTCGGTTGGGCGACGGACCCCGAGGGCAACCGGTTCGAGCTGTGGGAGCCTGTGTGACCGAGGAGCCGCCGAAGCAGCCGAGCGCGGACGACCTGAGCCGCCTCGAGCAGGAGCTCCGCAAGCTCACCGTGTCGGACGTCGTCGTCCAGCTGATGTACACGGTGTCGTCGCTCGGCTACCGCAAGCTGTCCGCCGAGGACCGCGACCTCGACCAGGCGAGGCTCGCGATCGAGTCGCTGCGCGCATTGCTGCCGGTCGTCGAAGGGAGCGTCCCAGACGACGTCGTCCGCGACTTCCGACAGGTGACGTCGAACCTCCAGCTGGCCTACGCGGATGCGACGCGCCAGTAGGGGCTTGTGATACAAACTCGCGTCGCGCCGAGCCGATCGGCGTCGACTTTGTGAGGGGGTAAAAGGCGTGATCGTCGGAAGCTTCTTCAACGACCACTCGGTGCTGTTCGCGCTCATCTGTGCGGCGATCGCGGTCGCCTACGGAGTTGTCCTGACGGTCTGGCTGCTCGGTCGCCCCGAGGGGAACGAGCGGATGAAGGAGATCGCTCGGGCCGTCCAGGAGGGCGCGTCCGCATACCTCAAACGCCAGTACCTGACGATCGCGGTCGTCTCGGTCGTCCCGTTTCTGCTGATCGGCTTCTACGACAAGCTTGGCTGGGGAACGGCGGTCGGCTTCCTGATCGGCGCGATCCTCTCGGCCTCGGCCGGGATCATCGGCATGAACGTCGCGGTCCGCTCGAACGTGCGGACGGCGGAGGCTGCGCGACAGGGGCTGAGGCCTGCGCTCAACGTGGCATTCCGCGCGGGCTCGGTCACCGGCCTGCTGGTCGTCGGGCTCGGCCTGTTCGGCGTCGCCGGCTACTACTGGGTGCTCACGGGCTGGCTCAACCACGACCCCCGGACCGCGGTCAACGACCTGATCGGGCTGGCCTTCGGCGGTTCGCTGATCTCGGTGTTCGCGCGGCTCGGCGGCGGCATCTACACGAAGGCCGCGGACGTCGGCGCCGACCTCGTCGGCAAGATCGAGGCGGGCATTCCCGAGGACGACCCGCGCAACCCGGCCGTGATCGCGGACAACGTCGGCGACAACGTCGGCGACTGTGCCGGCATGGCAGCGGACCTGTTCGAGACGTACGCGGTCACCGCCGTGGCGGTCATGCTGATCGGCACCCGCTATCCCGACGCGAAGCTCTACCTCTATCCGCTGGGACTCGGCGGCATCTCGATCCTCGCCTCGGTGATCGGCACGTTCTTCGCACGCGTCGGTCGGAGCGGCTCGATCATGAACGCGCTGTACAAGTCCGTGCTCGTCGCCGTGATCCTCTCGGCGATCGGCTTCATCCCGGTGACGGCGGCATTCGACAACGGGCCCTACTCGTTCAAGGATCTCTACATCTCCGCGCTCGTCGGGCTGATCGTGACCTTCCTGCTCGTCGGGATCACGGAGTACTACACGGGTACGAGGTGGAAGCCGGTCAAGTCGATCTCGGCAGCGTCACAGACCGGGCACGCGACGAACATCATCGCCGGCCTCGCCTACGGCATGCAGGCGACAGCACTGCCGGTCGTCGTGATCGCGGCGGGCATCCTCGTCGCCCACCATTTCGCCGGTCTCTTCGGGATCGGGGTGGCGGTGATGGCGCAGCTGTCGATGACCGGCCTGATCGTCGCGCTCGACGCGTACGGCCCGGTGACGGACAACGCAGGCGGCATCGCCGAGATGGCGGACCTCCCGGACGACGTGCGCGCGATTACCGACCCGCTCGACGCCGTGGGCAACACCACGAAGGCGGTCACGAAGGGCTACGCGATCGGCTCGGCCGCGCTGGCCGCTCTGGTCCTCTTCGACTCGTACACGAGCGGCCTCGGGGACGCGGGCTACACCGTGAGCTTCAACCTGAACGACGCCTGGGTGGTCGCGGGGCTCTTCATCGGCGGGTTGATGCCGTTCCTGTTCGCGTCGCTGGCGATGCAGGCGGTCGGGCGCGTCGGCGGCGAGGTCGTGACCGAGGTGCGGCGGCAGTTCCGTGAGAACCCGGGGATCATGGAAGGCACGGCTCGCCCGGAGTACGGCCGGGCGATCGACATCGTGACGGGCTCGGCGATCAGGCAGATGCTGGTGCCTGCGCTGATCCCCGTGACGTTCCCGATCATCGTCGGCGTGATCAACGCGCGCATGCTCGGCGGCCTGCTCATCGGCACGATCGTGACCGGCCTCTTTCTCGCGATCGCGATGACCTCGGGCGGCGGCGCGTGGGACAACGCGAAGAAGCTGATCGAGGACGGCGCCTTCGGCGGCAAGGGCTCGGAGGCCCACGCCGCCTCCGTGACGGGGGACACGGTCGGCGATCCCTACAAGGACACCGCCGGTCCGGCGATCAACCCGATGATCAAGATCGCGAACATCGTCGCGATCCTGATCATCCCGCTGCTCGTCTCGATCCACACCTAGACATCGATCAAGGGAGGCGGACGTCCGTCACCGCGCGGGCGGCGCGCCGCTCGTCTTCGGGCAGCTCCGTCTCCTTGACCGGGCTGACGAGCGACCAGTGGTCGCCGACCGGGCACCGTTGGAACCTCCACCAGCCGAGGCGTACCGATTTGAAGGAGACGCCGGGGATCCAGATCGTCGTGAACAGGTGGCCTTGCCGGCAGCGGACGACGAGGTTGGCGCCGACGCGATAGCCGCGCCAACGAGCGACGATCGTTCCCACGACGTGGGCGACGAGGACCGCGAGAGCGATGCGTCTTCGCCGCGGCGACGGCATCCGGTCAGGGTAGCCCGCTACTGCTGGTGCGGGACGAGGCCGTCGCCTTCGAGGATCAACGCGGTCAGGCCGGTCGCGCTCGTCGTCTCGTGCTCCTCTCCCTCGGGCCAGTAGACGGCCTCGCCCGCCGCGATCGGTTCGGCGACGCCGCTCGCGCCGCTCACCTCGCCCGCTCCTTCCAGCACGGCGAGGATCTGGGGCAGGCCCGCGGGATGACGCGCGATTCGACCGCCCGGCGCGATGCGGAAGATTGCCGCTTGGATCGAAGAGCCCTCGTGGACCGGACGCGTCAGCGGCGCGACGGTCACCTGCTCGAGCAACGTCTCCGCGCGGGGCTCGAATGCGACGTCGGTGTCGAAGCTGAACCGTTGCACTGAGCTACGCGACGTGCGGCTCCCAAGCCGCCTCGACGACGTATTCGTCCGGGTCGAGGCACCTGACGCTGACGTACTCCGGCTCTTCCCACACCGCGACGATCGTGACGCCGTCGGCGGCCAGGCGGTCCCGGAATCGCCGAACTGCGTCCGGGCTCTCGAGATGGACGCCGAAGTGAAGGATCGGCTCCTCGGCCGGCCCGAGCGCGAGTGAGAAGCCTTCGGCGTCGTAGAGCATCAGGACGTCCCCGTCGTAGCGTCGGGCCGGTTGCGCGTCGAACCCGAAGTACGACTCGTAGAAGCGCCGCGAGCGTTCCTGATCGGAGACCGGGAGGGCGAGGTGCTTCACGTCCGAGCGCGAAGGTACCGACGCTCCGTCGGGCGAGCAACCGGACGAGGTGCGCGGCCATCGTCGTTCCTCGTTAGCTTTCGTCCGTGAGCGCGACGCCCGAGGCCGCACCCGCTCAGCGCCCGGTCGGGCGCAGGCGCAGGCGACAGCAGGGGCTCGAGCGCGTGCTCGGCACGCCTGCGCTCTTCGCGACCGCGTACGGGAACGTCGGCTCGTCGATCTACTACGCGCTCGGCGTCACCGCGGCGATCACGCTCGGCCTGACGCCGCTCGTGTTCGTGATCAGCGGGCTGATCTTCGCCGCGACCGCCGCGACGTACGCGGAGGGGACGGTCCGCTATCCCGAGGCCGGCGGCTCGTCGTCGTTCGCGCGGCATGCCTTCAACGAGCTCGTGTCGTTCGCGGCCGCGTGGGCGCAGATGCTGAACTACGTGATCACGATCGCCATCTCGGCGTTCTTCGTGCCGCACTACCTCTCGATCTTCTGGGAGCCGCTGAGGACGAACCCGTGGGACATCGTCGGCGGCGCGATCGTGATCGTGATCCTCGTCGGCGTCAACATCGTCGGGATCAAGGAGGCCACGGGGCTGAACGTCGGACTGGCGGTGATCGACTTCGCCACGCAGCTGATGCTCGTGATCGTCGGGTTCGCCCTGATCTTCAGCCCGCACACGCTGAAGGCGAACGTCCACTTCGGCGTCGCGCCGACGTGGGCCAACTTCCTCTTGGCGATTCCCGTGGCGATGATCGCGTACACCGGGATCGAGACCGTCTCGAACCTCGCAGAGGAGGCTCGTGACCCGCCGAGGAACATCCCGGCCTCGATCCGGTTCGTGGCGATCGCCGTCTTCGCGATCTACTTCACGCTCCCGTTGATTGCGCTGTCGGCGCTTCCCGTCGCGAAGGATGCGAGCGGCCATTACGTGACGAAGCTCGGCCAGGACCCGTCCGTCGGCGGCTACAAGAACGATCCTGTGCTCGGCCTCGTGAACAACCTCGGCCTGCACGGCGACGTGCTTCGCGGTGCGCAGTACTACGTCGGCATCCTCGCCGCGACGATCCTGTTCATCGCCACGAACGCAGGCGTGATCGGCGCGTCACGGATCACGTATTCGATGTCGAGCTACCGGCAGCTGCCGGAAGTCTTCCGGAGGCTCCATCCGAAGTTCAAGACGCCGTGGCTCTCGCTGCTCATCTTCGCCGGCTTGATCGCGATCATCTTCATCCTGCCGGGCAACGTCGACTTCATCGGCCGGATGTACGCCTTCGGCGCGATGCTGTCGTTCACGATCGCGCACGCGGCCGTGATCCAGCTGCGGCGGACGCACAAGGACGAGGACGTGAGCTACCGGGCTCATCCGAACCTCAAGATCCGCGGGATCGACTGGCCGCTGTTCGCGATCCTTGGAGGAATCGGTACGGGCGCGGCCTGGCTCGTGGTCGTCGTCCAGGACGCGCCGACGCGGTACGCGGGGCTCGCCTGGCTAGCGCTCGGGTTCGTCATCTACACCGTCTACCGGCGGAGGCTCGGCCTGCCGCTGCGCGAGACGGTGCATGCACCGGTGATGATCGGGCCGTCCGCGGCGCTCGAGTACCGGAGCATCCTCGTCCCGGTCAAGCCAGGCCGGATGTCGCTCGAGGCGGTCGACGTGGCGTGCCGGCTCGCGACCGAGCGTCGCGCGTCGATCGTCGCGCTCGCCGTGATCGTCGTGCCGCTCGAGCTCGGCCTCGACCAGGAGCTGATGGAGGAGGAGGCGCTCGCGAACGACGCGCTCGACGAGGCGAAGGCGATCGGCGAGCTCTACGGCGTGCAGGTGATCGGACGGCTCGTGCGCGGGCGCAACGCGGGTCGGGCGATCGTCGACGAGGCCGAGAGTCGCCGCAGCGAGATCATCGTCATCGGGAC
>Ga0187779_10003080_pt1 | contig 10156 bp, 9 predicted proteins | sample 1015_Q2_SP10_10__FD_132435 | JGI IMG/M metagenome (GOLD analysis project Ga0187779, IMG submission 132435) | Tropical peat soil microbial communities from peatlands in Department of Meta, Colombia - 1015_Q2_SP10_10_MG | ecosystem: Environmental > Terrestrial > Soil > Wetlands > Peat | place...
CCGACCATGGGCGGGCAGACCGCGCTCAATACCGCGCTGTCGCTGCGCAAGATGGGCACGCTCGAGAAGTTCAACGTCAAGATGATCGGCGCCACCGCCGATGCCATCGACAAGGCCGAGGACCGCGAGCTGTTCCGCGAGGCCATGACCAAGATCGGCCTCGAGACGCCGCGCTCGCATCACGTCAAGACGTTGATCGACGCGCTCAAGGCGCTCGACGACATCGGCCTGCCGGCGATCATCCGCCCGTCCTTCACGCTCGGCGGCACCGGCGGCGGTATCGCCTACAACAAGGCAGAGTTCATCGAGATCGTCGAGCGCGGCATCGACGCCTCCCCCACCAGCGAAGTGCTGATCGAAGAGTCGGTGCTCGGCTGGAAAGAATACGAGATGGAGGTGGTGCGGGATAAGAAGGACAACTGCATCATCATCTGCTCGATCGAGAACGTCGATCCGATGGGTGTGCACACCGGCGATTCGATCACCATCGCGCCGGCGCTGACGCTCACAGACAAGGAATACCAGATCATGCGCGACGCCTCGATCGCGGTGCTGCGCGAGATCGGGGTGGAGACCGGCGGCTCGAACGTGCAGTTTGCCGTCAATCCGGCGGACGGACGGCTCGTCATCATCGAGATGAACCCGCGCGTGTCGCGCTCGTCCGCCTTGGCATCGAAAGCCACGGGCTTCCCGATCGCCAAGGTCGCGGCCAAGCTTGCGGTCGGCTACACGCTCGACGAGATTGCGAACGACATCACCGGCGGCGCGACGCCCGCCTCGTTCGAGCCGACCATCGACTACGTCGTCACCAAGATTCCCCGGTTCGCCTTCGAGAAATTCCCCGGCGCCTCGCCGGTGCTGACAACGTCGATGAAGTCGGTCGGCGAAGCCATGGCGATCGGCCGCACCTTCCAGGAATCGTTGCAGAAGGCGCTGCGGTCGCTGGAGACCGGCCTCACCGGTCTCGATGAGGTGGCGATCGAGGGCTACGACCCGGCCAAGGGCATCGACGATCCCGACAACAAGAACAACATCCGCGCCGCGCTCGGCACGCCGACGCCGGAGCGTCTCCTGAAAGTCGCGCAGGCAATGCGGCTCGGCGCCGGCGACGAGCTCATTCACAACGCCTGCCGCATCGATCCTTGGTTCCTCGCCGAAATCCGCGGCATCGTCGAGGCGGAGGCTTTGATCAAGGCCAAGGGCCTGCCGACGACGGCCGCGCCGTTCCGCCGCCTCAAGGCGATGGGCTTCTCCGACACCCGGCTCGGCAAGCTCACCGCGAGTCCTGCCGAGACGGTCGGTGAAAAGAGACGCAAGCTCGGCGTGCGGCCGGTGTTCAAGCGCATCGACACCTGCGCGGCCGAGTTCGCCTCGCCGACGGCGTATATGTATTCGACCTACGAGACGCCGTTCGCCGGCCAGGTCGCGAACGAAGCGGCGCCGTCGGCCAAGAAGAAAGTCGTCATCCTCGGCGGCGGACCGAATCGCATCGGCCAAGGCATCGAGTTCGACTATTGCTGCTGCCATGCCGCCTTCGCGCTCAAGGAAGTCGGCTTCGAGACCATCATGGTCAACTGCAATCCGGAGACGGTGTCAACCGATTATGACACCTCCGACCGGCTCTATTTTGAGCCGCTGACGCCGGAAGACGTGCTGGAGATCATCGACACCGAGCGCAGCAACGGCACGCTGCACGGCGTCATTGTGCAGTTCGGCGGCCAGACGCCGCTCAAGCTCGCCGAGCCCTTGGAGAAGGCCAAGGTGCCGATCCTCGGCACCTCACCCGACGCCATCGACCTCGCCGAAGATCGCGACCGCTTCAAGAAGCTGCTCGACAAACTTAAGCTGCGGCAGCCGAAGAACGGCATCGCCAACTCGCTCGATGCGGCGCACGCCATCGCCGACGAGATCGGCTTCCCCGTCGTTATGCGCCCGTCGAATGTGCTCGGCGGTCGGGCGATGGAGATCGTGCGCGACGCCGGCCATTTCGACCGCTACATGGCGCGGCTGACGAGCGATCTCGACCGGCCGAGCGAGCTCGTCGTATCGAAGCGTAGTCCGCTGCTGATCGACCGCTATCTGTCGGACGCCACCGAGGTCGACGTCGACTGCCTTGCCGACGGCGAGGACACCTTCATCGCTGGCATCATGGAGCACATCGAGGAGGCCGGCATTCACTCGGGCGATTCCGCCTGCGCGCTGCCGCCGCACTCGCTCGATGCCAGAACGCTCGCCGAACTCGAGCGGCAGACCCGCGCGCTTGCACTCGCGCTCAATGTCGGCGGCCTGATGAACGTGCAGTACGCCATCAAGGACGGCGACATCTACGTGCTCGAGGTCAATCCGCGCGCCTCGCGCACCGTGCCCTTCGTCGCCAAGGTGATCGGGCTGCCGGTCGCCAAGATCGCGGCGCGCGTCATGGCCGGCGAGACGCTCAAGAGCTTCAACCTCAAGACCGAGAAGCCGAAACATCGCGCGGTAAAGGAAGCCGTGTTCCCCTTTGCCCGCTTCCCCGGCGTCGACACCGTGCTCGGCCCGGAGATGAAGTCGACCGGCGAAGTCATGGGGCTCGACTCGACCTTCGAGATCGCCTTCGCCAAGAGCCAGATCGGCGGCGGCACCAACCTGCCGCGGGCCGGCACCGTGTTTGTCTCGGTTCGCGACGAGGACAAGCCCCGGATCCTGCCGGCGGTGAAGCTGCTCGCCTCCCTGGGCTTCAAGTGTATCGCAACGTCAGGCACCCAACGCTATCTGGCGGAACAAGGGGTCGAAGCGGCCAAGATCAACAAGGTCCTGGAAGGGCGCCCCCACATCGTCGACGTCATCAAAAACGGCGGTGTTCAGCTGGTTTTCAATACCACCGAGGGGGCGACCGCCCTCGCCGACAGCCGTTCCCTCCGGCACGCGGCCCTCTTGCATAAAGTGCCATACTACACCACTCTTTCAGGTGCCGTCGCCGCGGCGCAAGGCATCAAAGCCTATCTCGGGGGCGACCTCGAGGTGCGCGCGCTGCAGAGCTACTATGGTAGCCGCGCCTGAGCTTGTGAACCCAAAGCGGCGGTGTGAGTTAGGCCGGGAAGTCCACGGTCGCGGCATCAGGTGAAGCTGGCCGCGATCAGGGTTTTTTTACCCGGCCGCCGGCCACCAGACTCCGGTTTCGCGGAAATGAGTCCGTGGCCGGAGTCGTATTACGAGTCGAAGGAACGTTTGCTGAGGAATGGGAAGGGGCTTGGCGGCGCTGGTCGCAGGTTCGACGCCCGCCAGGAGGAGATGAGACGATGGACAAGATCCCGATGACGGCCGCCGGCTATGCCGCACTCGAGGCCGACCTCAAGCACCGCCAGTCGGTGGAGCGGCCGCGCATCATCCAGCAGATCACCGACGCGCGTACGCACGGCGACCTATCGGAGAACGCCGAGTATCACGCCGCCAAGGAGCAGCAGTCGCTCAACGAGGGCGCCATCGCCGAGCTCGAGGACAAGCTCGCGCGCGCCGACGTCATCGACGTCTCCAAACTGTCCGGCACCACCATCACGTTTGGCGCGACCGTGACCTTGATCGACGAAGATACCGACGAGAAGAAGGTGTGGCAGATCGTCGGCGAGCCGGAGGCGAACGCCAAGGCCGGCAAGATCTCGATCACCTCCCCGCTTGCCCGCGCGTTGATCGGCAAGAGCAAGGGCGCGTCGGTCGAGGTGAACACGCCGGGCGGCGCCAAGGCCTACGAGGTCAAGAAAATCGAGTGGCGATAGGACTCGCTACGCTTAACAAAGTCTTTTCAAGACCGCGCAACTCGTTCCTATCCACGTAACGAGAGTCCCATCTGTTTCCGGTAGACGGTTCCATCACTGGACCATCGCGGATGTGGGTAGGGTCGCGTGGATTCGGCGGCACTCATTGAGGAACTTAACGTTGCGGTTGCGCGCGGCTCGATCGGCCGGCGCGCCGAGATTCTGCATCGCGTCACCGACCTCTTCGTTGTCGCCTCCGTCAACTACTCCGACGACCAGATCGAGCTGTTCGACGATCTGCTGGTGCGAATCGCCACCACGATCGAGATGTCGGCGCGGGCGGCGCTGGCGCGGCGCCTTGCCGGCGAGCCGCGCGCACCGGTCAAGATCAGCCGCGTCCTGGCAAGCGACAGCGCCATCGAAGTCGCCGGACCTATGCTCGAGCACTCGCAGCGGCTCGATAACGAGACGCTGCTGTCGACCGCGCGCAGCAAGGGTCAGCAACACCTTCTCGCCATTTCGCGGCGCAGCGCGCTCAACGAAGCGCTGACCGATGCGCTGGTCGAGCGCGGCGACAAGGCGGTAATGCTCAGCACCGCCGGCAATCCCGGCGCGCGCTTCTCCGACAAGGGCTACACCACGCTGACGACGCGCTCCGAGGGCGACGACGAACTCGCCGCATGCGTCGGGCTGCGCCACGACATTCCCCGCCACCATCTGATGCGGCTTCTGGTCAAGGCGTCGCAGGCAGTGCGGCGCAAGCTCGAGGCGACGAATCCGTCGCTGGCCGGCGCGATCAAGGACGCCGTGTCGGAAGCCGCATCTGCGGTGCTCAAGGAGGCTGGCGTGCCGCGCGACTACGCAGCCGCGCGCAAGCGTGTCGAATTGATGCGCGCCGGCGGTCAGCTCGGCGAGCCCGAGCTCGCAATGTTCGTGAAGACCCATCAGTACGAACAGGTGGTCGCGGCGATCGCGACGTTGTGCGACCTGCCGATCGATGTGGTCGACAACGCAATGAACCAGGACCAGCCCGACGCGGTACTGATCATGCTCAAGGCGCTCAACATGTCGCGCGAGACCGCGCGCGCGGTGCTGCGGTTGCGCGCCGGCGGCCGCGGTATCTCGCCGGGTGAACTCGAACAGTGCCTCGAAAGCTTCTCGCGTCTGTCCTCGACCATCGCCAAGCAGATCATCAAGTTCCGCGACAATCCGGCGCTGGCGATGGGCGGGCGCTTCAGCCGCGCGCCAGCGTAAGCGTCAATCGATCGGCATATCGAGCAGCAGGAACGACAGCGACTTGCCGTGACCGTCGAGGCCGAGGCTGCTGTTGACGCCGCCTTCGAGCACATTGTCGAGCACGAAGTTGAAGGCCGCGAGCTTCGGCAGATCGTAGCGCACGACCTGCGTAGGCTTACGCGCGGCAAAGGCCTCACGCACGCGCTCGACGGTGACGGCCTTTGCGACCGCCGCGTAATCTGCCGGGTCGCGGCAGACGAGCGCGATGTTCAGGCAATTGCCCTTGTCGCCGGAACGCGCATTGGCGACGTCGCGCAAGCGGCACGTCATGACGGCTCCAGCATGGTAACGCGCGGACGCGTGTAGCGCCGCTCGATCAGGCAGGACGTACTGGCAAGCCGCGGCGTGACGCGGCGGCGCACACCGGCGCCGCCCGCGGGGCCCGCGCAATAGAGCGCCTCGACCTCATCGAGCATGACGTCGATCTCTGCGCGGTCGGACGACTGCGCGGCAAAACGCAGCCGGACGTCCTGGGGCCCATCATCACGCAACGCGGGTGGCGCGTCGGTTGCGCCGAGGATGCTCACCGCGCCGATGGCGTCGACGCGAATGCGCAGGTTCGGCGCTTTCTCGCCGACACGCCGACGGATGACGTCGGCGGCCAATTGCGCGCGCGCCGCCGCGCCCGGCCCGGCATAGGAAATCTCGGCCTCGCCGAGCAGGCCGCCGTCAACGCATACGGTCGCCTTGAGCGTGTCGGGCGCGGGTTTGCCGCGCGCCCCGGTTACACGGACGCGGTCGTTGCCGATCTCGGCGACTTCAACATTCATAAGGTCGAGCACGACGTCGGGCGCGAGGTAGGCCGATGGATCGTGGATTTCGTAGAGCAGCTGCTCGATGACGGTGAGGCGATTGACCACACCGCCGGTGCCGTCCGGCTTGGTCATGACGATGCCGCCGCCGTCGCCGACCTCGGCGATCGGGTAGCCGACATGCGCCAGATCCGGCACATCCTTGCACCCCGGATCGGCAAAATAGCCGCCGGTGACCTGTGCGCCGCATTCCAGCAGATGGCCGGCCATCGTGCCAGCGGCAAGCTTGTCCCAGTCGGCGGCGCGCCACTCGAAGGCGTGCAGCAGCGTTCCGAGCGCAAGCGCTGAATCCGCGACGCGCCCCGTGACGACGATGTCGGCGCCCTGGTCGAGCGCATCGGCGATGGGCCGCGCGCCGAGATAGACATTGGCGGAGACGATTTCGCGCGCGGTCTTGAGCAGCGCGCCGCCGGTTTCGCACGCGGCCAGTTCTTCGCGCGTCAGCACACCGGACAGGTCGTCACCCTCGACGACAGCGATGCGTGGCGGGCGAAGCTTCTGCGCGCCCGCCATCGCGGCGAGCTTGCGGGCTGCCGCCTGCGGATTGGCAGCGCCAAAATTGCCGACGATCTTGATGCCGGCGGCAAGACAGGGCGCGAGCACCGGCGTGAGCATGCGCTCGAGCGCGGGGCTGTAGCCGTGCTGCGGATTCTTGCGGCGCTCGATCTGACAGAGCGCGAGCGTGCGCTCAGCCAGCATCTCGTACATTAGGAAACGCGGGCCGTCGCACTTCGCAAGCGCCGCGGCGAGCGGCACGCCCGCGTCGCTGCGGTCGCCGGCAAAGCCCGCCGCTCCTCCGATATAGACCGTCGCCATTGGCGTTTCCCCGACGGCGACGTTCGCCCGCGTGCCCTAGATGGTCAAGTCGACGATGAGCACGACGAAGGCGGTCACGCACAGCGCGGCGCGCACGAGATGCGAGCGTTCCCAGCGGTCGCGCAGCTTCGTCCATTCCGGCATGGCGCGGCTGCTTGCCTGCTCGACGGCGAAGAATCGAGCGCTCGCCGCCCCGATCTTCTCGTGGACCAGCCAGTATCTGTTGACGGGCAGCGTGACGGACCCAGAACAGGACATGCATGGTAATGAGCGCCAGCGCGATGGCGATGCTCAGCGGCTCGCAGATGCCGGCGAAGTTGAAGCCGGGAGATAATAGATCGTCTGCACCGCGAAATAGGCGTCGCGGTCGAGCCGCAGCTTGCCCGGATATTCAAGGACCTGGGCGAGCGACATTGCCAGCGCGACGGCGACGATCAGCACCGTGACGATCTGAAGACCACGGAACATCGGCGACCCCGTTTTGCGGCGGTCCACTGTAACGCGCGAGGCGCATTCCGGTTGTGGAACTAGACGCCTTCCATTGGCACCATGGCCGCGTCCTTGGAATTGCGCAGCGTCAGCGAGGTTTTGACGTTGCGCACATTGGGCACAGCGGTCAGACGTTCGACGAAGGCCTGGAAGGTCTTGAGGTCGGGCGCCACGCATTTGAGGACGAAGTCGATCTCGCCCGACAGCATCCAGCATTCCCGAACCAGCGGCTCGGCGCGTACGAATTTCTCGAAGGCAGCGAGATCGGCGTCGGCCTGGCTCGCCAGATGCACCATGGCAAAGACCGCCACCTCGTAACCCAGCTTCTTTTCATCGAGCAGAGCGCGGTAACCCTTGATGTAGCCGGCCTCCTCAAGCGCGCGGACGCGGCGCAGGCATGGCGGCGCGGAGATACCAACGCGGCGAGCCAGCTCCACATTCGTGATGCGGCCGTCGTCTTGTAGTTCCTTGAGAATCTTGCGGTCGATGGCATCGAGTCGGGCTGACACGAGACGCGGACTCCCCTGCGGGCCCGATTGACCGGGCGCGAATCCATACCGCGAAATAATGTTTCGCGAAACATTATTGCGCGCTCGCCTGAAAGTGATACCGCGCAGGCCCGAAGCCTGTGGCTTTGGGGGTTGCGTATCTTGCATGGCTCGGCCGGAGGCCATAGATCGAAAAGGCAAAAAGAGCCGGCGTCGGTCCGGCCGCGGCGGCAAGGGCCGCCCAAAAGACGCCCGCCAGGGGGGCGCAGACACACAATGTCGAAGACTGTGCACACGAAGGTCGTGATCATCGGCTCGGGTCCCGCCGGCTACACGGCGGCGATCTACGCCGCGCGCGCCATGCTGGAGCCTGTACTTATCCAAGGCATCCAGCCGGGCGGCCAGCTCACCATCACGACCGACGTCGAGAATTATCCGGGCTTCGCCGACGTCATTCAGGGGCCTTGGCTAATGGAGCAGATGCAGGCGCAAGCAACCCACGTCGGCACCAAGATCGTCACTGACACGGTGATTAAGGTCGAGCTTGTGCAGCGGCCATTCCGCCTCACCTGCGATTCCGGCGATATTTATCTCACTGACAGTTTGATCATCGCGACCGGCGCGCAGGCGCGCTGGCTCGAACTGCCGTCCGAGCAGAAGTTCAAGGGCTATGGCGTATCGGCCTGCGCGACCTGTGACGGTTTCTTCTACCGCAACAAGGAAGTAGTGGTGATCGGCGGCGGCAACACCGCCGTCGAGGAAGCCCTCTTCCTCACCAACTTCGCCTCCAAGGTGACGGTCGTGCACCGGCGCGACTCTTTCCGCGCCGAGAAAATTCTCCAGGATCGCTTGTTCAAGCATCCGAAGATCGAAGTGATCTGGGACAGCGTGCTCGAAGATGTGCTCGGCAGCGAGAACCCGCTAAAAGTCAACCGCATTAAGCTGAAGAACCTGAAGACCGGCGCCGTCAGCGAGCGCAATATCGACGGCGTGTTCATCGCCATCGGCCATCAGCCGGCGTCCGAACTCTTCGTCGGCCAGGTGCAGATGAAGAGCTCCGGCTACATCATCACCGCCGGCAATTCGACGGCGACCTCGGTGCCCGGCGTATTCGCCGCCGGCGACGTCACCGACGATATTTATCGTCAAGCTGTCACTGCGGCCGGGCAAGGTTGCATGGCCGCGCTCGAGGCTCAGAAATTCCTGCATGCGCAGGAGCACCAGCGCGCCGCCGCGGAGTAGAGCATGGCCATGGCCAACGGCAATACGTCGATGGACTGGGACAAGCTGAAAGTGTTTCACGCCGCAGCGGAAGCCGGCTCGTTCACGCATGCCGGCGAGCGGCTCGGCTTGTCGCAGTCGGCCGTGTCGCGTCAGGTGTCGGCGCTCGAATCCGAGCTCTCGGTGTCGCTCTTCCATCGCCACGCGCGCGGGCTGATCCTCACCGAGCAGGGCGAATTGCTCTATCGCACGGCGCACGAAGTGTTCATGAAGCTCGAGGCCGCGCGCACCAAGCTGACCGACAGCCGCGAGCGGCCGAACGGCGAGCTCAAGGTCTCGACGACGCCCGGCATCGGTATCCACTGGCTACTGCCGCGGCTCGGCGAATTCATCGACCTCTATTCCGACATCCAGATCACTTTGATCACCACCGACGAAGAGCTCGATCTGGCGATGCGCGAGGCGGATGTCGCCATCCGCTTGCGCCAGCCGACCCAGCCCGATCTCATCCAGCGCAAGCTGTTCTCTGTGCACTTCCACGCCTACGCCTCGCCTGATTATCTCAAGCGCTTCGGCACGCCGCGCACGCATGAAGAACTCGACAAACATCGCATTGTCATCTTGAGCGGCACGGTGCCGGCGCATTTCGCCAACCGCCGCTGGCTCCTCGAAGCCGGCCGCGACGGCAAGGAGCCGCGGACGCCGCATCTGACCATCAACAACGTGCTGGGCCTGTTGCGCGCCTGCCAGCGCGGCATCGGCATCGCGATGCTGCCGGACTATCTCGTCGAGGAAAACGGCGGACTGGTGCAGTTGTTCGGCGAGGCGGAGACGCTCGCGCTCGATGCCTATTTCGTCTACCCGGAAGAACTTAAATCGGTTGCACGCATACAAGTATTCCGGGACTTCCTGGTCGCAAACGCCCAACGTTGGCACTTCTAGAGAATCGATTGCCCACAATGCCGTCGGACGTGGAAGATTTTTCACGTTCGTGAAATTGGGGCGCCCCACGTTGGTTGGGACGCAATTCGGCATGGCTGACATGCGGCTCCCGGCGTTGTGGGTGCGCGGCTCGGCTCGCATAGTATTTTAGGCTGTTTCGCCGGGTGGTATCCTCCCAGAGTAAACCCCGAAGCAGCCTTGTTCCCCTCTGGAATGTTGTCGGCCCCCCACGCCGGCAAACCTGCAACCGGGCCCTCGTAAGGGGCCCGGTTTTTATTCAGCGGAAGCCAAAGAAGTATTGCCGGCTGCGGCGGCGCGGTTCGTGGCGCGGCTCCTCCGAGGACTCGCGGCCGCCGCGCGC
>Ga0187779_10003081_pt1 | contig 10155 bp, 10 predicted proteins | sample 1015_Q2_SP10_10__FD_132435 | JGI IMG/M metagenome (GOLD analysis project Ga0187779, IMG submission 132435) | Tropical peat soil microbial communities from peatlands in Department of Meta, Colombia - 1015_Q2_SP10_10_MG | ecosystem: Environmental > Terrestrial > Soil > Wetlands > Peat | place...
GCGACCAGCGGGAACAGGATTCCCCCGTGGTACACCACGGCGTAGGCCGTGAAGATCGGCACCGCCATCAGCGCCACCATCCACGAGGAGTTGATCAGCGTCTCGCCGAGCTTGGCGACGTACAGCCGCACCCCGTCCACCGGGGAGCTCACCAGCAGGTCGAGGTCCTTGGCGAGGAAGAACGACGACAGCGCGGTGATCACGTTGGAGAGCAGCAGCACCGACACGAACGACAGCAGCGCGAGGGAGAGCAGCTTCCCCGCGAGCAGCGCGCCGATCTCGCGCACGTCGCGGAAGTAGCGCAGCACCCGGAACAGCACGCCGAACACGGCGGCCCAGAATCCCAGGCCCACGACCGCCAGCACCACCAGCTTGCCGGCGCCGCCGCTGGCCCGGTCCTGGCGCGCCCGCGTCAGCGCGGTGCGCCACTTGGGCTGGAGCACGTGGACCAGCGACGGCTGCCTCAGCGGCCGCCCTCCAGCACCGCCGCCAGCTCCTTGGCCTCGGCCCCGCCGGTCAGGCGGAGGAACAGGTCCTCGAGCCCGATGTTGCCCGAGGCCGTCTGCGCCCGCAGCTCGGCCATCGTGCCCGCGGCGACGATCCGGCCGCCCTGGATGATCGCGATGCGGTCGCACAGCGCCTCGGCGATCTCGAGGGTGTGGGTGCTCATCAGCACCGTGCCGCCGCGGCCGACGAAGCCCTTGAACAGGTCCTTCAGCAGCCGCGCCGCGCGCGGGTCGAGCCCCACCATCGGCTCGTCCACCACGATCACCTCGGGGCGGTGGATCAGCGCCGAGGAGATGATCAGCTTCTGCCGCATCCCGTGGGAGTACGACTCGACCAGCTCGTTCTTCCAGGTCGTCAGCTCGAACACCTCGAGCAGCTCGTCGATGCGCCGCTCCACCAGCTGCCCGTCCTGGCCGTACAGGCCGGCGACGAACCGCAGGAACTCCGCGCCGGTGAGCTTCTCGTACACGAACGGCCGGTCGGGGATGAAGCCCAGCCGCGCCTTCGCGGCCATCGGCCGGCGGATCACGTCGTCGTCGCCGATGAGCACGCGGCCGGCGGTCGGGCGCAGGATCCCCGCGATCATCCGCAGGGTCGTGGTCTTGCCGGCGCCGTTGGGGCCGAGGAAGCCGTACAGCGCCCCCTTCGGCACGTGCAGCGTGACGTCGTCGACGGCCCGGAACGAGCCGTAGTCCTTGGTGAGGCCTTCGAGCTTGATCACGCGATCAGCGCCCGCCTCCGACGACGGTGACGTGGACGCGCCCGATCAGGCGCAGCAGCTCGACCTGGCGCGCCAGGCCGCCGATGACGAACCGCAGGTGTGAGGCGTCGGCAGGAAACTGGCCAAACGTCGGGTCCACCGCCACCCATTGCCCCAGCCACACCTCCGGCCAGGCGTGGTAGTAGAAGCGGCCCCGCAGGTACACGAGCCCGGCGGCGGTGCGCGCCGGCAGGCCCAGCGCCCGCGCCAGGGCGACGTACAGCACCGTGTGCTCGTTGCAGTCGCCGCGGCGCTCCTCGAGCACCTGCGCCGCGCTCGGCACGCCGATGGTGATCTCCTTGCGCAGGTTGTCGTGCACCCAGCGCTCGAGCAGCCCGGCCACCGCGCCGGCGCGCCGCTCCCGGCCCGCGATCAGGCGCGCCTGCGCCTGGACGCGCGGATCGTCCGCCTGCACCAGCGGCTCCGCGGAGAGCTCGGCGGCCAGGGCGGTGTCGGTCACCGGCAGCATCGCCGCGTAGAGCGGCGGCGCCGGCCCCGGCTGGGCGCCCACGCCGGTCTCGCGCCGCACCACCAGCGTGTCGCCCGCGAGCGACTGGCGGCCGCCCGCGAGGTCGAAGCCCGGGAGCGGGACGTTGTCGAGCGCGACGCGCAGCACCTCGAGATCGTGCGGCTGCAGCGGCACGTTCGCGGTGATGGCCGTGGCCGCGATCACGTCCCCCACGCCGCCGGCGGCGGCCCGCGCCGCCGCCGAGCGCCGCCAGTTCTCGACCGCCATCTCGAACGGCATCCGCTCCGTCCGGAAGCCGATGGGCGACACCGAGCTCACGATCCGACCCTGCCGGTCGATCCACGACTCGGTCGAGACGCCCTCGAACTCCTCAGCTACCTTCCAGGCCCGGACGCTGTCGACGTGCGCGGGCACCCAGCGCCGCGCCGCGGAATCGCGCTGCGCGCTGTCGGTCACGGCCAGCGCGCTCTCGGCCAGCACGCGCACCGTCACCTCGCGCTCCTCCATCAGCATCGGGTCGAACAGCCGCACCGAGTACTCGCGGCCCGGCGCGAGCCGGTGCCCGAAGGCGAGCTGCAGCGGCAGCAGGGCGCTCATCACGATGGGGTGCTTGAGGCTCACGCGCGCGATCTGCGGCCGCGATCCGCCGGCGTCGAGCGTGACGGCGAGGACCGAGTCGCCCTCGACCCGGCCGCCGGCGCGGAAGGCGGCGCCGGGCGCGTCGAGCGAGCCGTCGAACCCCCTCAGCCGCAAGTCGCGGGTGAGGCGGATCTCGGTCGCGATCTGGGTGCGCTGCACCTGCCCGAGCGCGTCGATGTCCACGACCATCAGGTCCCGGACCCGCACGCCGTCCGGCGTGGTGTCGACGGTGCTCGACGCGTACCCGATCGGCCCGTCGCCCATCGAGATGGCGTAGAACTCGGCCCCGGGCCCGACGCGCAGCGCCGCCTCCTCGAGCCGCAGCGCGCTCGGCTTGAAGTACTCGCGGTGCACGAGCAGGGCCACCCCGGCCGCCCACGCGGCCAGGATCAGGGTCGCCAGCACCTTGCGGCTCAGGAGGGGCTGCCTCGCGCCAGGCGGGCCTCGAAGACGTCGCGCTCGGCGTCGGTTTCCACGACGATTACGACGGTGGCGGGATGCGCGGCGCTGCGTCCGTGCTCGAAGACCGCCCCGAGCAGCGTGTCGGCGGCGTCGTCGAGGCTGAGCTGCCCGGCGCCCGTGCCGAGCGGCGGGGTGGCGAGGGTCACGATGCGCCACTGGTCGGCCTGCCGCAGCGCCGCCTCGGCGGCCCGCCGCACGCCGGCCCGCGTCACCGGCTCCGCGCTGGTCATCACCACGGCGTGGACCACCAGCTCCGCGGGGAGGTCGCCCGCGGCCGTCACGACCGCCGCGCCCACCCCCAGCTCGCGCTGGACCCGGCACAGGTCGCGAAACTTCGGCCCTGCGGCCACCTCGAGGCGGCGCAGGGCCGGAGTGATGGCGTCGAGCTTGCCGTTCGTGGGCCGCACCACGGCGTCCGCCGTGGCGGACCCGAGGTCGTCCACGATGACGCGGACTACCGTCGGCCGACCTCGCGGGCGCGGCGGTACATGTGGGCGGCGTCGTCCGGCCGGGCCAGGCGGTCGTAGATGATGCCCAGGCCGTACAGCGCGCGCGGATTGGACGGCTGCAGCTCGGCGGCGCGCCGGTACGAGGCCAGCGCCCCGTCGAGGTCGTCCACGTGGTTCAGCGCCTCGCCGAGGTAGTAGTACGCCGACCCGCGCGACGGGTCGACCTCCAGCGTGCGCCGCAGGTGCGGGATCGCCTCGCCCCACAGCCCCTTCTTGGTCATCACGACGCCGAGATGGAACAGCGCTTCCGCGTTCGCGGGCTCGACGCGAAGGACGGCCTTGAGGTCGCGCTCCGCCGCCGCGTAGCGGCCCAGCGAGCCGAGCAGGGCGCCGCGGCTCACCAGCGAGGCGCTGTGCTCGGGGTCGATGTCGAGCGCGCGATCGAGCTCGGCCAGGGCCGCCTGGTGGTTGCCCTGCGCATCCAGCACCCGCGACAGGGCGTGGCGGGCCCGGACGTGCCGCGGCGCGCCCGAGAGCAGCTGGCCGAACAGGCGCCTGGCCGCGTCGCAGTCGCCGGCCTCGGCGGCCGTGCACGCGGAGTCGTAGAGCACTTCGATGGGATCGGGTGCGGGGGGAGCCACGGCGACCGCTGCCGCGGCCACGGGCTCGTCCGTCGCGGCCGCCTCGGGCTCGGCCAGCTCGAACACCGGCGCGCCAGGTGTCCGCGCGGTCGCGGCCTCGACGACCTCCGCCGACGCCGCCTCCAGCTCGAGCTGCGCCGGGTCGTTGGCGGGGAGCACGACCTCTCCCGCCTCCGGAACCTCCTCGAGCACCAGGCCCGGGCCGCGAATCTCGGCCCACGGATCCAATCCATCCAGCTCGAGCACGGGAGCCGGCGCCGGGGGCCGGTCCACCACGGCCGGCACGTACGCCGGGGCGAAGGGATGCTCGCTCGCGACCGGCACGTAGGTTGGTGGCAGGTCGCTCACGACCGGCTCCTGGGCCGGGGAGAGTACCGCCGCGAGCAGGGCGGCGTCCGGTGCATATCGTCTTCCATTCCCATTGCCATTCCCGCTGCTGAGCCGCGGCAGCCGGAGCCGCCGCCTCGAACGACCCATGCCCTCACTCCTTCCGCTTGCGCCGAGACGCGCGCGCACGCCCGCGCGATCTCGCCCTGCCAGCCTCCGCCGCCCCCGTCTCAGCGCGCAGCCACTCGAGGTAGGGTCTGTAGCCGCCCGCGATCGGAAGGGCGACGAGCTCCGGCACCTCGTACGGATGTAGCGCGGGCAGCGCCGCGGCCAACGCCGCCCAGCGCGTGGCCGTCGTCTTGAGGATGACGACCACTTCCTCCTCTTCCGTCACCGCGCCGTGCCACCAGTACGTCGAGGCGGCCCCGGGAAGGATGGTCCCGCAGGCCACCAGGCGTCGCTCCACCAGCGTCCGCACCAGACGCTTCGCCGTCTCCGCCGACGGCGCAGTGGTGAGCGCCGCCAGAAACGGAGTGGTCGAGTCGTCGCGTTTCATCAAGGGCACGGCTCTCGGCGCGGACAGCGAAAATGCAGAGCGGGCGGGGATGACGCAAGAGCCACGGGGGTGCGGGGTTAGGCGCCGGGACCGGCCCCGGGGCGTGGTGACGTGCGGCACAGCCCGCCGGGGGATTCCGACTCTAACTTTCGGGAATCGCCGGCGTTATCTTCCGCGCCCGATTCCCAAGCTCCGCATCCGTTCCGGAACCTCGCTGCCCGCGCGGGCCCGCGCCGTGCGTGCGCCACCCTGATCAGGAGATTCGCCCGATGATCGTCTTGAGCCGCCTGGCCTGCACCGGCGCCCTGCTCTCGCTCGCAGTGGGCTCGGGCCCGCGGGGCGCCGGAGGCCCGCCCGCGCGGACCCGCACCTACTACGTCGCGGCGGACACGGTGACGTGGGACTACGCGCCGGGACCCGAGGTCAACCTGATCACGGGCCAGCCCTACGACAGCGTGGCGCGGTTCGTCGTCGGCAACGACTCGATCAACATCGGCCACCGCTACCTCAAGGCGATCTACCGCGAGTACACCGACTCGACGTTCACCACGCTCAAGCCGCGCGACGCGGGCTGGGAGCACCTCGGCATCCTGGGGCCGCTGCTCCGGGCGGTGGTGGGCGACACGATCCGGGTCGTGTTCCGGAACGACACGCCGCATCCGGCCAGCATGCACCCGCACGGCGTGTTCTACGCGAAGTCGTCCGAGGGCGCGCTGTACGCCGACTCGACGACCGGCGCCGACCACGAGGACGACGCGGTGCCGCCCGGCGGCACGCACGTGTACGTCTGGCCGGTGCCGGAGCGCGCGGGCCCCGGTCCGGGCGACGAGAGCTCGGTGATGTGGATGTACCACTCCCACACCAACGACGAGCGGGACGTGGACGCGGGGCTGGTGGGCCCGATCATCGTCACCGCGCGGAACGCGGCGCGTCCCGACGGGACGCCCAGGGACGTGGACCGGGAGCTGGTGGTCGCGTTCGCCGAGTTCGACGAGAGCCAGAGCTGGTACCTGAACGAGAACATCCGGCGCTACGCTCCCAAGGAGCACATCGTCAACGATCCGTTCGGGCAGGACGCGGGCGTGCCGCACCCCGAGGGCAACTTCAAGGAGACGATGAACGGGTACCTCTACGGCCACCTGCCGGGCCTCACCATGAAGGTGGGCCAGCGGGTGCGCTGGTACCTGATGGCGACCACCGGCTTCGAGTTCCACGCGCCGCACTGGCATGGCAACAGCGTGCTGATCAACCGGATGCGCGCCGACGTGGCCGGCCTGCTGCCGATGGGCATGGTGACGGCCGACATGGTCCCGGACAATCCCGGGATCTGGCTGTTCCACTGCCACGTCGGGCCACACCTCTTGATGGGGATGCAGGCGCTGTACCGCGTGGCGCCGCGGTAGCGTCGTCGGACAGGCGGGGGCGGAGGCCTGGCGGCTCCGCCCTCGTGCCTACGGTGCCGGTTTCGGAAGCACGGCGATTCCGCCGTCGGACTGCGCGATCAGGAGCTGCGGTCCCCGCGCGGCCACCCCGACCGGATGCACCAGGCCGGGCACGGCCCAGGCGCCGCGCACCGTCTGATCCTGCAGGTCGATCTCGAGCAGCGTCGAGTACGCGGCGCTGATCGCGTACAGCCGGCCGCCGGCGACCGTGGCGCCGGTCACGAGGTAGTCCGCCAGCGACCGCCCGGGCGCGAGCGTCAGGCCCGCCCCGGCCCGCGGCTCGAACTCGGACGACACCACCATGTCGCCGCGGGCGAACCGGGAAACCACGAGCTGGTGGTGCCGCGGGTTCGGCACGCTCACCGTCACCAGCTGCTGCGCGGCCGGGTCGAAGGCGAGCGACCGGACGTACATCTGGTGCGCCCTGACGGTCTGGAACCGCCCCAGCCCCACCTCGCTCACCCGGCCGTCCCAGGAGAGGAAGTGCCGCCATTCGGCGCGCTCGTCGGCGCGCGGGTCGGGCCGCAGCAGCGCCCAGCTCTTGTTGTCCGCCACGACGGCCAGCGTGTCGCCGCCGAGAAACGCGGCGCCGGCGAGCGTCGAGACGTCGACGCTGAACCCCGGGTCCAGGACGACCTGGTGCAGCACCCGGGACGTCGCGCTGTCGAGCAGCACCACGCCGAAGCGGTCGGTCGTCACCAGGCAGCGGCCGGTCGCCGAGTCGCGGGCGAAACCGCTCAGCGCGCCCGCGAGCGGCGCGCCGAGGCGCTCCCAGCCCGACACCGCGAGCACCGGCAGGCCGGCGAGCGGTCCGTGCGCCGGATCCGGGTCGGCGACCGACGGGTCCGGCCGCGGAATCGTCCACGAGCCGCGGAGCGAGACGTACGGCGGGTCCAGCTCCTCGAACGACCACACCCAGTGCGTCGGGTTCCACGACAGGCGCACCGGGTCGCCCTGCCCGAACCACGGCGGCGGCCCGGTCGAGGCGAAGGCCTGCAGGGCGTTCGCCGCGACGACGACCACGAACAGCCCCATCGCGAAGCGGCCGGCGCGGCCGGGCTCGCGCGCGCCCTCGGCCGGCCCGATCTGCTTCACGAACAGCAGCAGGACGCCGATCACCGTCAGCGCGATCACGTAGATCACGAGCGCCCAGACGTAGGTGTGCACGCCGAGGATCGGCGCGCTGAACCCCTGGCCGACGTCGCGGGCCGCGTGCAGGCCCGAGTGGCGCAGCGACATGTAGACGCCCCACACCCCGAGCAGGACGGCCATGCCGAGGTAACGGGGGCGGGGCCCGTAGCGGACCACGAACAGGCCCGTCAGCGCGATCAGGACCATGCCGACGCGCTCGGCCCAGCACAGGATGCAGGGCGAGTCGCCGTGCAGCACGCCGAGCAGGACGGCGCCGAGGACGGGGCCGCCGATCAGCACGATCACCACCCATGCCAGGATCGAGCGCAGCCGGTCTTCGGAGAGGGCCATCAGAGGTTCACGCCCGGCACCAGGGAGCCGTGGCTGCCGATGAAGAAGCCGAGCGCCATCAGGAGGCAGGCGACCACCAGCAGCAGGAACGCCAGCCGTTCGCGCTCGGGCCGCCGCCACAGGAGCCAGGCGGCCCAGCCGATGATCAGGAAGTTGAGGAACTCCATGGCACAAGTGTCCGCGCCGGAGCCCGCGGTCGCAAGGGTCCGGCCGGGGATGACCCGGGTCACCGGGATCGGGCCGGGTCGCTCTTGCCCGCGCCCGCGGACCGACATTGATTGCAGCCGTTCCCATTCCTTAGTAGAGCACGTCAGCGGGGGCCGCAGCACAGAGACCGTCGGATTGTCGCGGCGTTCGCCCGTCCGCGGCGGGTCGCCGGAAGGCCGGGGCGCCGGGAGGGTTGTGTGCGGGAGGAGACGTTCAACCTCGAGATCCGGAAGTTCCTCAAGCAGTTCGGCATCACGGCGCAGCGCGAGATCGAGCGCGCGGTGGCGACGGCCGTCGGGTCCGGAAAGCTGAAGGGTGACGAGGCGCTGAAGACGCGCGCCGTCCTGACGGTCGAGGGCCTCGGGACGCTGGCCACCATCGACGGCGAGATCCGGCTCGAATGACCGGGGCCTGCGGGCCGAGGATGAGGGTCCTCGCCCTCGCGCTGTCCGCCGCCGCGTCGTCGGGCGCGTGGCGTCTCGCCGCCGCGCAATGCCCCGACGGCACGCCGCCCCCGTGCGCTCGCGCGGCCGGTCTGACGGTGCCGGCCGTGAACAGCGTGGCGGTGCTGCAGTTCGCCAACGTCACGGGTGACTCGTCCGACGCGTATCTGTCCGACGGGCTCGCGTCCGAGATCGCCACCAGCCTGGCGAGGGTGCCGCGGCTCGCGGTGACGAGTCCCGGCGTGGTGCGCAGCGCGCAGCACGGCGGGGACGCCGACCCGCGCCGCCTAGGCCGGCGGCTCGGAGTCCGGTACGTGGTCGAGGGCGACTACCAGCGCGGCGGCGACCGCATCCGCATTTCCGTGAACCTGGTCGCCGTGCCGACGGGGACACAGCAGTGGGCCGAGTCGTACACGCGACCCGCGTCGGACCTGCTCGCGGTGCAGGAGGACATCGCCGGTGCCGTCGCGACGGCGATCGCCGGACGGCTGCTGCCGGCCGAGCGCACGGTGCTCGCCAGCCGGCCCACGAGCAACGCCGACGCCTACGACCACCTCCTCCGCGGCGACTTTCACCTCGCCCGACGCACGCCGGAGGGAGTGGCGCGGGCGATCGACGAGTACGGCGAGGCGGTGCGCCTCGACTCGACGTTCGCGCGCGCCGAAGCGCGGATCGCCCTGGGCTACGCGCTCTACCTCGACTGGGGCTGGGACTACCAGGGGCTCGGCACGGACAGCCTCGTCGCCCGCGGCACCCGTGCCGTGGACCGCGCGCTGGCGCTCGACTCGACGTCCGCCGACGCGTGGATGGCGCGCGGCTACCTCCTCGCCTTCGTGCACCCGCGGACGCTCGAGGGCGTGCTTCCCGCGCTCGAGCGCGCCACCCGGCTCGACCCGCGCAACGCCGAGGCGTGGCACCAGTACAGCTCCTGGCTCTCCGTGGTGGATCCGGAGCGGTCCCTCGGCCCGGCGGCCCGCGCGCTCCAGCTCGAGCCGGGTCGCGCCATCACCCATTTCCAAGACGGCAACACCTACGAGATCCTGGGCCGGGACCGCGACGCCGTGCCGGCCTACGACAGCGCGCTCGCCGCGGACCCCGACTTCTACCTGGCGTACGCGTCGCGCGCCTACGTGCGGCTGCGCCTCGGCGACACGGCGGGCTCGCGCGCCGACGCCGAGGCTGCGATGCGCACCAGCCCGCCGTCGGAGCAGTACTACGGGCTCGGGGCGGCCGCGGCCGTCGCGGCCGCGCGCGGCGACTCGGCGGCGGCGCGCGACCTGGCGGCGCGGGCGGCCGCCGTGGCGGGGGGCCGCCGCGGGCCGTTCATCGTGGGGGCCCTCGCCGAGGCGTTCGTGGCCGCCGGGCAGAAGGAGCGGGCGCTGGAGGTGCTCGAGGAGGGCACGCCGCGCGGCGCCGCGCTGTGGAGCAACATGCTGTGGCCGGAGCTGAATCCCCTGCGGTCCGACCCACGGTTCCAGCGGCTGCAGAGCGAGAGCCGGCCGCCGGGAGCGGTCGAGCCGTGAGGCGGCCGCACCGGCGCACGTCCGCGCATGACTGACGCCGTCGCTCGCCTGACGGGCGCGCTGGCCGGCCGCTACCGGATCGAGCGCGAGCTGGGCGCGGGCGGCATGGCCACCGTCTACCTCGCCCACGACGTGCGCCACGACCGCAAGGTCGCGCTCAAGGTCCTGCGACCCGAGCTGTCGGCGATCCTCGGCGGCGCGCGGTTCCTGACCGAGATCCGGACCACCGCCAACCTGCAGCACCCGCA
>Ga0187779_10003082_pt1 | contig 10153 bp, 12 predicted proteins | sample 1015_Q2_SP10_10__FD_132435 | JGI IMG/M metagenome (GOLD analysis project Ga0187779, IMG submission 132435) | Tropical peat soil microbial communities from peatlands in Department of Meta, Colombia - 1015_Q2_SP10_10_MG | ecosystem: Environmental > Terrestrial > Soil > Wetlands > Peat | place...
CGGTTCCCGCAGGTTATCGATGACGGACAGTTTTCGCTCCCCATCCACCGTGCCGATGGAGAGGCGGATCGCATTTGACCCAACGTCTATACCTGCAAATGTCGGCATCGCGCGCTCAATGTCGTTCGATAGAGGCCCACACCGGTGGGGATGTTCATCCGCCGATCCTGCTCATGGTCCGTTCGGGCCGCACGAATCCGGGACGGTTGATCAGATGTCCTTCCTCTTTGTGGGCAACGGATTCGATGATGATCCCGGCAATTTCCTCATCGCCCGCCCCCCGGCGGAGCAGGGCGCGGAGGTCCGTCTCGGTGAGCGAGAACAAGCATGTGCGAAACTTCCCGTCGGACGTGATGCGGATGCGGTTGCAGTCTTTGCAGAACGGCTGTGAGACAGAGCTGATTACGCCGATCTCCCCCTTGCCGTCTGCGAAGCGATAACGCTCCGCGGGGGCGCTCCCGTTGGTCTCGTCCACGGGCACCAGGGGCGACATGCGACCAATCCGATCGATCACTTCCTGTGAGGGAACGACCTGCTCGCTCGACCATCCATCCCCAAGCCCGATCGGCATGAATTCGATAAACCGTACGATCACGGGCCGCGTCCGCGCCAGCGAGGCGAATGCCTCAATTTCCGTGTCATTGATGCCGCGGATCAGCACGGCGTTGATCTTTACGGGAGTCAGTCCGCACGCGATGGCCGCTTCAATTCCTTCCCAGGTTCGCGCAAACTGGTCGCGGCGCGCCATCGCGGAGAACGTCGCGGGATCGATCGCATCGAGGCTCACATTGACGCGGTCGAGACCGGCATCGCGCAGGAGGCGGACCTGCTCTGCGAGAAAATACCCGTTCGTGGTCAGAGCGATGTCACGGATCCCCGGGATCGATCGAATCATCCCGACCAGTTTCCAGAGCTCTTTGCGCATGAGCGGCTCGCCGCCTGTGAGGCGAATCTTCCGCACGCCGAGCGAGGCAAAAATATGCACCAGGCGTTCCATTTCCTCGTAGGTAAGAAGGAGACCCTTCTTCAGCCATTCCATCCCTTCCTCCGGCATGCAGTAGCGGCACCGGAAGTTGCATCGATCCGTGACGGAAATGCGCAGATTGTTGGCTACCCGGCCGTATGTATCAATCAGTGACTTCATACCTTCGTGCGATCTCGTCGGCTCCCTTTCACGGATGTGATTTCCAGGTCCCGTCCGCTTCTCCTTTGGCAAATTCCTTCTTCCAGATCGGCACATCCGCCTTGATGCGCTCGATTGCAAACCGGCATGCTTCGAATGCTTCAGCCCTGTGTGCGGCGCCGACCGCCACCAAGACAGCAACCTCCCCGACTTCCAGTGTCCCCACCCGGTGAATCATGAGCACGCTCTCGACGTGCCAGCGCGAGCACAGCTCCTTCTCGATTCTCTGCATCATCTCTTCGGCCATCGGGATGTACGCCGAGTATTCAATCGCGTCCACTGCGCGTCCGCTGTCATTATCGCGTACCGTCCCAATGAATAGATCGATCCCGCCCGTCGCACGGGTCCCGAGAGAGCGGAGCGCGGCCTGCGGATCGATCGCATGTTCTGTTACGGAAACCATCCGATCACCCGCCGCTGACAGGGGGGATAAAACAGATCTCATCGCCTTCGCCGAGCCGGTGTTCAAAAGCGGCGTACTGCTTGTTGACGGCCAGCCGAAGACTCGTTCTCCAAGCCGCAAGGGCCGGAAATTTCCGCACGAGCGCCTCAAAGGCCGACTGGCCCGTTGCAGAATCGTCCAAAGGAAGAGAGAACTCTTCCGCGCCGACGATATCACGCAGCGGGCCGAAAAAGAGGACTTTCACCGTCCGTGTGTCCGTCACCTGCCCAGCAGCTCCAATTTCGTGCAATATACATATCCTTTGGGATAAAACCACGGCATCTGGATCGACCCTCGGCGCCATTCTCCCCCTGTTCGGGAACACGGGGACGGATTGCAAGGTTCTCCATGATGCAGGAAGCGTCACACGACAACCCATAGGCGGAGGGATCAGAATGCCCGAACGACGGAAGCTCTCGGAAGCTGAGGTTCAGGAGGCAATGAAATCACTCAGCGGGTGGTCGCTACAGGGGGGAAAGCTGCACAGGGAATTCACGTTTGCCGACTTCGTGACGGCATTCGGCTTCATGACGAGCGTCGCCCTCATCGCCCAGGAGATGGACCATCATCCGGACTGGTCCAACGTGTACAACCGGGTGACCATCAATTTGACGACGCACAGCGAAGGAGGGATCACGGGATTCGATCTGGAATTTGCCCGCCGGATCGCGCGCCTACCTACCTAAAGCGCAAAGACAGGCGCGCCGTTCCTTTCGGGGGGGGGAACGGCGCATTGATATCCGCAGCGCGAGGGCCTCTTTTAGATCTTCGCGAGAGACTCCACCATCGCGTTGAACTCGCTCTCGGCCGCGCCGACCGTTTTGGCCGGACCGGTAAACTTGAAAAAGACCGGTCCCTGCGGCGCTTCGACGATCGCTCCCAGGAGCCGAAAATTCTCCTTTTTTCCCGTCGACTGCATCATTGGTCCTCCCGGCGCAAGATATGCGCCTGCAATCTGAACGAGCGTGACCTTGAGCCCACTGACTTCTTTGGCAGATTTTGCGGGGACCCCGCTTTGTTCAAACTGGTGAACCCAGCGGTCGATATTGTCATCGACGCTTCCCCCCTGTCCAACTCCAAAGTAAAAGATAGCGCACTCTCCCGGTTCTGTATCTCCCTCGGAAGCCGGAACGGCGTATGTTCCGACCCGCATCGGGCGCTGACCCTGTTCGGCCCAGCGCTTCGGCACGGACCACTTGATCCCGGAAGCAGACCCGACCGAAGTGCCAAGCAGTGGGGAAGACGCACCTCCCTGGCCGGACTGCTTGCTGCATCCGGAAAGGGCGACAAGCGCCACGAGAAGTGTAAGCAGGAAGCGCTTCATTCGTTTCATCCTTTCTCATCTATGAGGGGGGAACCCCCTTCGGGGTCCGTGAAGGTACGAGGCTCCCGGCACATTTGCAATCCGGGAATCAGAAGCTCAGAGCAAACATGAGGCCGGGCCCGGCGGGCGTCACCGTGGGCAGGACACGAAGGGCCTGGCTCGGATGTGCATCCATCGCCGAAACGTCGTCGCTCTCGTGGTGGGCAGCGATTTTGCCGAAGGAGTATCCCAGTGCGATGGCCATGGGAAAATCGCTGTACCAGTGCCACCCCTTGTTCACCAGGCTGACGGCCAGAAGGGACAGGGCCCCATAGCCCGTGGGCCGGATCCACTGCGCCTCCGGGTAGTTTTCTGCGATGACGGTGAGTGTGGCCATCGCGGTGGTCATGTGTCCGGAAGGGAACGAGTAGTAGCGCGCCTGATTATGGTTATAATTGTCGAGTGCAGGAAACGGACGCCAGGTGCCCCGCAGTCCGGTCGCTGCCTGCGGGCTCTCCCGCCCGCTGACGTGTTTAAGGACTTGGACGACGAGGCCGGACGCCAGAAGAGCCTCCACCGACTCGCTCGCCGTGCGGAGTGCGCGGGAGTCATTGCCCGCAAAACCGTACAGGGCGAAGAGGGCCGAAATCCCCACAGTCGTCCTTCCATCTCCCAGGCGCATGATCAGATTGCTCGCCGAATTTAGTGTCACGGAACGATGGATGATGTCATGCGATGCTGTGTAGGTCGCGTGATCTCCCAGCAGAAGAACCCCAGTGGAAAGCGCGACGCCGCCGATCGCCGGGAGGCTCTCACCGCTGAAGACCATCGAAGTCGTGCCGACCCAATCGCCAGGAATGTTCGACAGCATTGAGTGCCACCTGAGCGGTGGGATCATACTCTCGCTCGAAAAGTTTGGCCCAAGGCTGTCGGAGGCCTGCAGATCAAACCCCTCCTCAAACGCAGTGCATTCTTCTGCCTGAGTCCCTTCCTGCGGGGTTTGCCCCGCAACGGGTCTGACGGCAGCCATCAAGAGTAACGCACCGGGAAGAATCAGTCTCATCCACCTACCCTTATTACCAACGAATCGTCCTGTCCGCACGGCCACATCGACCCTAGAACGCGAATTGAATCGCAAAACCCGCCCCCTCCGGCGTTATGCGCGGGGCAATGGAGAGCTTGGAATCGCAGGAGGCTTGTTCCGACTTCAGCCCGCCCATCTCGCGCGGATGGGCGGCGATCATGCCAAACGAATACCCGAGCGCAAGCCCGAGTGGGTAGTCGCTGTACCAGTGGATACCGGTATTCCCCATACTGATGCCGATCAAGCCCACAATCGTATAGCCCAGCGGCCGCGCCCACCACCATTCCGGATAGTTTTCGACGACCACAGTGACGGTCGTCAGCGCTGTCGCAATGTGCCCGGAGGGGTATGCATCATATGCAGGGACGTGCTTGTGGTACTGAATCTGATTCGGGAAAAAATCCCACCGCCCCCCGGGACGGGTTGAAAGATAGGGACTCTCTCTTCCGGTGATATGCTTCAGGACCTGGACGACCACGCCGCAGGCGAGGATGGCTTCGCTGATCTCGCTTCCGGTACGAAGCGCGCGCCGATCGCTCGCAATGAATCCGTATGCGGCAAACGCCGCGGAAAGGCCGAACTGCGGCCTTCCGTCCCCCATGTATTCAAAAAGGTCGCTGGCATTTTTGACCGTCGGCGAACTGGTATACCAGCGATCTGCGGCACGCCACGTCTGATTGTCCGTCGCCAGCAGCGCTGCCGTGCTGACGGTGATCCCGGCAATGAGAGGAATATTCTCCTCCCGGAACGCCGTATTCCAGAAGCGAACCCAATCCTCGGGGAGCTTCGTGATCAGGGAATGCCACTCGGGAACGTATTCCTGCTGAGCCGAACTCTGAACGGTGTCCGACGCGTTTGTAGCCCGGGGCGTCACGGGTTGAGAATTTACCGTCGAATCCTGGGCCTTTCCAAGGTGAATCGCGATGAGGGTGATCAGAAGCAAAAGCAACTGCGCCCGACCGCACGACCTATCAGTCCTAAGTATCAACTCATCAAGCTTTCGGAAAATGATCGGAATCCCCCGGGAAAAAGAAGAGGAGTGACCCGCTCCACATAGGGAGTATTAAATATTGCGAATTTTGCAGGGAAGATCAAGTGCGAGATGCTCGAGGTGCGCGTTCGCGCGGTCGCTCCGGCACTGAAGTCTCCTCGTCGGATCCTGCAACCGCGGCCAGGCGGCGGGAGTGGTCGTCAGAATCGCTGGACCACTTTTGTTACGATCAATCCGTCCTTAATGATCTCCTTAAAATGCGGGAGGACGGCCCGAACCTTTTCCTCTTCCTCGATAAACATGATCATGATGGGCCCTTCGTCAGCAAGCCCGATTCCTTTGGTCCGGTGGAGGTGGTGTTTGCGGCCATAACCCATCATGGCCGTGAAAACCGATGCACCCGAGACGCCATGGTGGAGCAGGTAGCGCATGAGATACTCGTACGTCGGTTTGCCTTGATACGTATCGTCTTCATCCAGAAAGACTGAGACCTCGATCATGTCTCCCCCGCTACTTGTTCAACGAATGGATCCGGGCCTTCGTGCAGCTTCGAAACTCACCACAGCATTCCGCGGGATCACAAACCCACCTCATTCAAACTATGTAAGATTACGAAGCGGAAAGCAACATCCTAACGCGTTCTCGTTCATCCAGGAGCAGGATCAAAAGAAGAAGCGAGCAAAAACGATCGCGCCGGTCGAGTACACCTGTTCTTTTGCGTTCTGGGGATAGCCTGGCAACGCTGGATCCTCCATCGGGACTCCGTATCCCGTGCTTGTAAGCTGCAACTCTCCCCCCAGAGCGAAATGGTGTGAGAGGTGGTATTCGGCCCCGAACGAAGCGGTCGCGACAAACGCTCCCCAGTGAGTTCTCCCTCCAAAATATCCGGGGGAGGCGCGGGAATAGGACCTGTATTCCACGGAAGAGAGCACGCCGACGCGCGGGCCTGCGTAGAGGACGAAGGAGGAATCCGCCGACCACGTGTAAAAGACCCCGAGCGTCGATCGGAGAATGCTCTGGGAGACACGTTCGGTAAATTCCCCCAGCGAATCGGCGTCAGTCTGATCCGATGTCGGGCTGAAGAAGCCAAACTGAAGTTCCGCACGAAAATACTGGCCGACTTGCATGATCAGATAGTAGTCCGCCATCCCGTCGCTGTGAAACCGTCCGCTATTGTCCCCGGGGGCAAACGCGGGATTGTAGCTGATGCCCAGCCCAAAATTGACGGGTTCCTGAGCGGGTGCGGGCAAGGTACAGAAGGCGACCATGATGCAGATGAGACCGCATGGGAGCACGGCACCACAGTGAGGGGGGCAAATGCCCGAAGAGGTTCTCCGCATATTCTTCATAGTTGGACCTTGAATGGATACAGGAGATAGAGCCGCTTCTGACCCGGCATCTGAATCTCCAGGGCGGGGCCGGGGATTTTGAGGAAGACAAGCGTTTGTCTCCACCAGTTCCATACTGCCCCTCCCTTGGGAAGAATCTTCGCCAGATTGAAATCAAGTGCGAAAACAAGAACGCGAAAGCGGTCCGGATATCCGAGGTTCCGCGCTGAATACCCCACGGCAAGATTCAGCCAATCGGGGTAATACCTTTGCGTCGCTGAAGGGAGAAGATGGTGGACATTGGCTGACATCCAGAATGTCCACGCGCTGTAGTCATCGATCGGTGTTTTGGAGAGATATTTTTGCTTCTGCCCGAATGAAGACGCCGGATAATAATCCGTCTTGGGAACGAAGTCCTGAAGTGCAGGCCAGGAATACGAAGCATAATAGTAGATGGTGCCGAGCGTTTGCCAATAGAACTCGTACGGAGAGAATCCGTAGTCCTTGCCATATCCGTCAAGCGCTTCGACATAGAACTGGTAGGCAAAGCCCATTAAGGTGCCGCAGATGGTGGCCATTTTCAGCCCGAATCCGGAGGTGAGCAACATCTCCGTTGACAGATAGGAGAGAAAGTACCCGCCAGTGAAGTGTCCTCCGTAGTTTGCGCTGAGCGATTCATCGTAGTTGTCGGCAATGCGAAATGACGATCCGGCTGCCCAAATGGTTCGCTTCTGGTAGAAGTGGAGCCATGTCAGGCTTCCAAAATAGAGTCCGCCAACCGTTGCTGCTGGTATCGGCCGGATCTGGGTCGAGAGGTTTGGCTGGGCGCCGTCCATGGTACAGCGGGGCGACCCCGCCCATGTGAATTCACTCCATGGAACGAGCCGAACTTCTTGGGAGGGTGCAGCATTCAAGGTCCCGTGGACATCCTGGTTCTTTTCTCCCATTTGGCCGGTGGCGTCACCATCGGGGGCCACCCTCGCGGAATCGGGGACGGCCGACAGATTCTCTCCACCGCTCAAGCACTCACAACGCATTGCAACGAGCAGAACACAGAGGAACATCAGCGTGACCCGCGATTGGTGGGGTGAATCAAGCCCATGTTCTGCGTGTGATTGCATCTCACGAACCCATGAACTTCTGCAGGCAGGGAGAACGCGCACCCTTGGGTGAAGCGGGCTGATCCGGAAGGAGAACGGAGCCATGGGCACCTGCGCTCTTTCATTCACTGTATCGTGTGCGTGGAAAACGGGGCCGCGCACGGGCCAGATAACGGCAGACCCCTCTTAGAAGTCGAATCGAAATGAAGCGGTTGGCACCGGCAGATACCCGGCCTCGAAGGGCACGGCACGTGCGCCGAGTGAAATATGAACTGCACGGTTCGCCGCAATTGCGGAAAGAGCGGCATCAACAGCGCTTCCCACATGGTTGATCACAGCGATGGCCACGAACGTCGTGGCCGTCGTGAAGTCCTTGTTCATCGCTCCCCGCTCTGTGGCATAGTAAGTGAACTCCGGCGTGACCGGTTCGCCGTACACATAGGAGGGAGGGGCATCGTCCCATCCCTGGTTGAACTGCTGGTACTTCCCGATCACTTTCCAATATTCAATGTTGTTGTATGGCGGAAGGACGTGAGAATAGTAGCTCCCGCCGGGCAGCTGGGAGATGTCCTGTTCCATCCTGTTGAGCTCCGCCCAATTGACGCGATCCCACGGAGGGAGGCCTTCGGTCCCCGGGATGAACCAGTTGTACGGCCCGTTCGGCGGGGAGAAGTGATCCTGTGAATACTGCGCATACCGAACAACGCTCCAGTGCGCGTTGCCGTAGTCCTGAACATAGTCCCTGAGCCGCGTTCCTTTATGGTCATTGATGTAGTAGAGCGTGAGGAGCCCCGCTTCTGCCACAAGGAATGCCCCCGCCTTCCACCAGTTGTTCGTGTAGATCTCGCCCGCCCCCGGCAGGACGAGCGAGAGCGAAGCGCCGAGCCACGGAGACTTCTGCGCCGGCGAGACGGAAGCTACCACCGTGTCCGCAGAGATCTCTTCGTCCAGGACCAGGTGCGCAAGATCAATGCGTGCGCAGCCGGTGAGTTGCACCTCACTGCTGCGGATCATCACGCAAGAGGGTTTTTCACCAGCAAGGCACTCGACGGACAGACATGCGCACGCCGCTGCGATCCACAAGAAATGTTTCATCGTCTTCCTCGCGTATTGGATCATCATCGATTCCTGGCCCTTCGACAGGTGGGATCCTCTTGGTCTCGTGAGCAGTCCGACCGCCACAGGAATGCCGATACCAGGCGGGCAGAACACACGATCCCCCTTCCCGACTGCGTGCCCGATGCTACGCCCGGCGCGCTTCGTTTTGATGATTTCCCCGGTCGCCCGCGATCAGCAGGTACAGCGCCGGAAGAACGATCAGCGTCAGGAGCAATGCCGAGGCTAGTCCGCCCACGATGACTGTCGCCAGCGGGCGCTGTACATCGGACCCGATTCCCGTCGCACCAGCCGCGGGAATGAGTCCCAGAAGCGCAAGGGCCATCGTCATCAGGCGGGGCCGCAATTGGATATTGGCCGCCTCGAGCACCGCGTCCGCCAGCGGAAGACCGTAATCTTCAATCAGCCGGTTTGCGCGCGAGACGTAGAGCACGCCCGACATGATCGACACACCGAAGAGGCTGATGAAACCGACCCCGGCAGACACATTGAAGTGGTACCCCCGGATCAGGAGGGCAATCACGCCGCCGATGAGCGCAAGCGGGATGCTGGAGATTGCCACGATGACATGACGGACGTTTTTGTACAGGGCATAGAGGATCAGGAAGATCATCCCGATCGTGAGCGGAATAACGATCGCGAGCCGCGCCGCGGCACGGGAGAGGTTTTCAAACTGTCCCCCCCAGTTGATGCTGTACCCCTTGGGAAGCGTGATGGCGGAGGCAACCCGCGCCTGGGCTTCCTCTACGAAGCTTCCCTGGTCGCGGTCGCGGATATTACACCGAACGGAGATTTGCCGTTTTCCGTCCTGCCGTTGGATGACCGTCGGGCCGTCGACGAGCCGGATGGAGGCAAGCTGCTCCATCGGGATGCGGCCGCCGGTCGGCGAGCCGACGACCATGCGCTTGATTGCATCAACGGAGGACCGGTATTCGGGGGCTTATCGTACGACAATATCGAAGCGCTTCTCACCGTCATAGAGCTTGCTGATCGCTTTGCCGCCGATGGCCGCCTCGATCATGCGCTGGACGTCGCTCACGTTGATCCCGAAGCGCGCCACCGCCTTGCGGTCGATGTCGACCGACAGCTGCGCTTGGTTGCCTTCCTGCTCAATGCCGTATTCGCTCGCTCCCGGGATTGTTTTGATAATCGAGAGAATCGTGTCCGCTTCGCTTCGCATCAAGTTGAGATCGCTGCCGTTGATCAGGATCGCCAGATCCGCGACACTTCCGGTGACGGCCTCTGTGACATTGTCCAGGATCGGCTGCGAAAACGAGATCAGCGCGCTCGGAACCGCTTCCTCGAGCTCCTGTCGCATCTTGAGGAGCAGCTCCGTTTTCGAGGTATCCTTCGTCCAGCTCGAGTAATCCCTGAGTCCGACGAGGATTTCCAGCCGGTTCGGTCCGTAAGGGTCGGTGCCGTCATCGTTGCGGCCAAGCTGCGTAAGCACCACATCGACCTGGCGGTGATTGCTGATCACGCGCCGGATCGTTCCGCAGTACCGGTTGGCCTCCGCCAGCGAGATCCCCACAGGGAAGAAGCAGCGGATGTTGAACGATCCTTCGTCGAGCTCCGGCAAAAACTCCGTCCCGATCGATTTTACGCC
>Ga0187779_10003084_pt1 | contig 10145 bp, 8 predicted proteins | sample 1015_Q2_SP10_10__FD_132435 | JGI IMG/M metagenome (GOLD analysis project Ga0187779, IMG submission 132435) | Tropical peat soil microbial communities from peatlands in Department of Meta, Colombia - 1015_Q2_SP10_10_MG | ecosystem: Environmental > Terrestrial > Soil > Wetlands > Peat | place...
AATGGAAACCAATCCCGTGTTGGAAGAGTTAGCCGACGAGCCAAACCCGGAGGAAAAAGTCGAAACCGAGCCGAGCGCGGACGAGAATTTCAAGGAAGAGTTCGACAAGCTGGCCAAGCTCGATGAGGAGTGGCGCGATTATATGGCGCAGTCGAGCAGCTACGCCGGACGTTCGCAGGAAGCCGAAGACAAGCGCCAATTCTTTTTCGATTCGATCCCGACCCAGGAGACACTTCAACAACATTTGATGTCGCAACTCAATCAGCAGGTGTTAAACGCGAACGATCGTAAGACGGCAGAGCTGATCATCGGAAACATCGACGACAATGGATTTCTCCAAACGACGCCGGAAGAAATGGCGCTCAACACCGGCATCGCACAGGAAGATTTTGAGCACATGCTGACGCTGATCCAGAGTTTTCATCCGCCGGGCGTGGGTGCACGGGATTTACGGGAGTGTTTGCTGATTCAACTCAAACGCGACGGCAGACAGAACAGCCTGGAATACAAAATTATTTCTGACCACATGGCGGATTTGGGCAAGCGCCGCTTCCCTGAGATCGCGCGTCGGATGGGCATCGGGGCGGAGCAGGTGCAGAAATGCGCCAATAACATCGCGCAGCTCGATCCGCGACCGGGTGCAATTTTTGCCGAGGCTCCGAAAAACTATGTCCTGCCAGACGTCACCGTCGAAAAAATAAACGGAGAATACCAGGTCATCTTAAACGGCGAACAAATTCCGCATCTGCGTATCAGCAACACTTACAAGGATATCATGGCGCAGGACTCCAACGGCAGCGAAGTGAAGGATTACATTCGCGACAAAATCCGGAGCGGGAAGTTCTTGATCAAATCGATCCATCAACGCCAGCAAACGATTTCCAACATCGCCCATCAAATCGTCGGCCGGCAGCGGGAATTTTTCGACAAGGGCTCGGCCTTTTTGAAACCAATGACGATGGTTCAAATCGCCGACGCAGTCGGCGTTCACGAAACAACCGTCAGCCGCGCCATTTCCGGCAAATACATGTCCACGCCGCAAGGCGTGTTCGAGATGAAATATTTTTTCACCCCCGGTTACCAAACCGCGAGCGGCGAATCGATGAGCAACACCAGCGTGAAAGAAGCGATCCTCGATCTGGTGAAAAATGAAGACGGCAATGCGCCGTTGAGCGACAAAGAGATTGTCGAGATTTTGAGCAAACGCGGCATCCCGATTGCGCGCCGCACCGTCGCCAAATATCGGACCGAGCTTAATATTTTGCCGAGCAACATGCGGCGGAAATACTGAGAGTCGGACGTTGGCAGAGTCGAGACGATCTGTTTTGATTTTCTGATCGACAACGACAGATTCGTCGACTTCGCTCGGAATGTTAAAAATGAATCCCTCTCTCCGCGCCGCCGTCGTTGCTGAATGGCGCGGATTACCGGAAAGATTGCCCGCCCCGGATCGCTGGCAATCGCCGGCGGTCGTTTTGCCGAAGCTGATGCAGCGCCTGGGTTTGAAAGAACGCCTGCAAGAAACAGAAGTGATCGATGCCTGGGCCAAAATTGTGGGCGAATTTATCGCGGCACATTCGGCGCCGGTCGCCCTGCGCGAGGGCGTGCTCTTCGTGCGTATTCTTCAACCGGCGCTCCACTACGAGCTTGAGCAGATTTCCAAAATCGAAATTTTACGAAAGCTGAAACAGCGTTTCGGAGGAAAGACCATTCGGGATATCCGTTTTCGGCTCGGTTGATCGGGCTTTAACAGGCCGCCGCCTAGTCGAACTCGTTCTGCGATTGGTCTGTGCCGATCGGTGGGAGCGGTTCGTGGACTTGCAGCAGCCACCGTGGTCTAACGAACGGATAAGGCTCGGCTGCCAAATCGACATTTGGATCGAGAAAAAGCTGTGGTTTGCGTCCGTTAACGGAAACGAGCATTCGCACTTCAACCTTGAGGGGCTCAGGACCCGCGCGCGGCATCACGCGGGCGAGGAATTGCGCAAACTGCCAAACCATGTCTGGCCGCCACCCCATGTGTAAAATCTGCTGCGTGGAGAGATAACGGCCAGGCTGAATCTGGTACGTTTCGCCATTGTTCGGATCGGTAATGTAAAAAAACGTGATCGTCCTTCGGTTCCGAAGGAGCATTTGCCAGCTAAAACGATGCTCCATATAGGTCCACTCGACGCCGCCCGGATAAAGGAAGTGACGGAGAGGAACCAGAACTTGAATCGCGGCATAAGTCCCGGCGAAGAGCAGGGTCGCAAGCCGCTTTCGTTTTGAAGGAACAATCGTTTTGACCGCACAAGTGGCTACTGATTGGGGCAGAAAACGGAAAATCCGCCGCGGCCAGCTCGGCGAGAGAAACAGAGTCGTGCCTGCGATTCCGAGCCATGGAAAAATGTCGATGGGGAACATGCGCGCGTTCAAAACATGAAAGCAGACCGCCAAAAAAAAGGCCACCAGCCGAGTCCGGCGCCAAAGGAGCAAGGGCACAATGAACAAATCGAGAGAAAGCGAAGCGTAACTTGCGAGATAACCTGCAAGGTTTCCCTGAAAAAAATTGTGCAGAAATGGAAAGACGTCGCTTCGGGCCAGCACTCCACGCATTGGTTCTCCGCGGAGCCAGTCTGGTGAAACTTTCGCCACGCCGGCGAAAAAATAAACCACTCCCATTTGCGTTCGCATCAACCAGAGGTTCCACGCTGGCGCAGTCTCCGCTCGCACCGACGGGAAGAGCCAAGCGTCAACCGAGAACGCGCGATTTGCCGGAACGAAGATGAAAAGAAAGCCGAAAAGACAAATCAGATAGTAGTGATTTACGTACGCTCCTTGCTCGAGCAGAAAAAAATAGGTCTGGCTCAGGAAAAAGAGCACAGCGCTGATCCGGTAGAAGAAACCGGCCGCGATAAATAACGCCAGAATCCCAAGCAAAATCCAGTGAGCATAAAGCCAGTGCCCCGGCCAAGGATGGACCCAAAAAAATCCACAATATTTGAATAGAAAACGGGGATTGATCCAAACCTGATTGATTTGATCGTGAGTCCAAACGCGTTGCACCCTCCATGCAACCAGGAGGCCAAAAAAAATCCGGAAGAAGGCCAGTGACGCAATGTCGACCGAGGTGAAGGCGTGCGTCTGGAACCTCTCTAAAAATCCTGAACGCCGACGCCTGGCCATAATTGGATAATTTTTCGTAGGCTGGAGCGAGTGATCAGGTGCTGGCGTTCCGTAACTCGTCGCGACGGCCTCGCACCTCGTAACGAAGCTCCACTGTGCCACTGTTGTACGCTCTGACCTCCAGCAAATGGAGGGCGACCTCTCGGTCGAGCTTCTCGAAGAATGGAATCCCGTCGCCGATCAAGATCGGCAGGATCGAATAACGAATTTCGTCGGCTAGCCTTAGACGAAGGCATTCGCCCGAAACCATGCCGCCCCCAACAAACCAGATATTTCGGAACTTCGGCCGCAACCGCCGGTTCACGAACTGCGCGAGATCGCCTGAGTAAAATTCGATCGTATCCCTAGTCCGCGGCAGCTCGCGACTAGTGAGGACGAAAGTGGGTTTGTTGCCGTACGACCACCCCAACCCCTGGGCTTCAAAACTCAATGCGGTCTCATAAGTTCGCGACCCCATGACGTAGCAATCGATTGTTTTTAGGAAGGCGTCGACGGATTCCGGATCCATGGTGTCTCCGCCTGCGAATTCGTCTGAGGTCTCAAGCCAGTCGACGCGTCCGTCCTTTCGAGCAATGAAGCCATCGAGGCTCGCCGCCATGTGAATCGTTATGTGAGAATCAGAATTGGCCATCATTTCGCTTTCATGAGTGCAGGGTTAGCACGACTGCTTGGAATCGGCTTAGCTTGAGTCCGCATAACGACAAAGAGATAAGTCATGGGATCCTCTGCTGGCTACATCCAACATCAACATTCTCTGCGTTGGCGGCATCGTTTGGCTAACCTTTTCCGACGTGATCGCTGGAAGCAGTATTCGCCCTAACGAGAATTAAACAAAAGCCCTTTGTCTAACACAACGGGATTTCTCCCGTCCGCCGATGCTCACGACTTGGCTAACCGGTTGGCCATTCCCGCGTCCGATTTCTCAAAAAACACGAGTCATTACCGAAACTTCAACCGAACAATTCCGTAGAAAGAGGATGAAAATGGATCGCCATCGATGAAGCCGTTTCGCGAATCGGCGACTGATCGATATTGTCGACTCTTTCCGCCCTGCTCGCTTCCGACCGACGTCGATCTCTATTGCCGAAACCTGACTGCGCTCGGTCGCGCAATGATTGATGACGGATCGCGCGTCTCAAACAACCGGCCCGAAATTTTGGCGGATTGTGGCTATACCTACTTTGGCCAATTCATCGCCCACGATCTCACGAAGGACGCAAGCTCGATCGACGAAGCGTGGAAGAAGGAGCCGGAACAGCTCCAAAACCTGCGAACTCCGCGCCTCGATCTTGATTCATTGTACGGCCGCGGACCAGCCGTCTCGCCTGACCTCTATGAAAACGATCAAGTCCGGCTTCGAGTCGGATCTGCGCAATCATCGGACAAAGGATTGGACATCTGCACCGGTGCGCAGGGGGAACGCATTTTGGGAGACGAACGGAATGCCGAGAATTTGATCCTTCGCCAAATGACTGCTGTCTTCGCGCAGCTGCACAACTTCGCGGTGGACCAATTTGAAAGCGAAATAACCGACCCCTCGAAATTGTTCGAGCGCGCTCGACGGCAAACGCAACGCCAATTTCAATGGCTGGTCTGTCACGATTATCTACCAACGCTGCTGAATCTTGATGTTTATAACAAAGTTTTCAGAGACGGAAAATCGACGATCGATTGGGATCGATTTTCCATTCCGATCGAGTTTTCGGCGGCCGCGATGCGTTTCGGCCATGCAATGGTGCGTCCGAATTACATGTTCGCGTTCGGAAACGACATGCTGTTCGGAAAAATTTTCGGCCGGACAACCGACCGCGGCCCGCTCGTCCAACGTCAGGAGCTAAACTGGGGATTTTTCTTCCAAGGTGCCGCCGACGGAGGCGCGGTTACGGCCCGGCCAATCGACACGAGACTGTCCGAACCACTTCACCATCTGCCAGGCGATCTGGTCGGCGTGCCTGAAATCCCCTGCCCGCATTTTCGATTTTCAAAACATCCGGCGCAGCTAACCGTGCGGACTCTACTTCGGGGAGCTGGCCTGCATCTGCCTTCGGGTCAGATCGCCGCGCGTGCATTCGGTCAGGATGTATTGACGGATTTCGATTTGGAAAGAAATGTCGACGGACAAAAGTCCGAGCAAGGTCAAATTCTTCGCGATGCCGACCTTCTCGATCAGACACCGCTCTGGTATTATATATTAAAAGAATCCGAGGTCCGGGAGAACGGGAACCGTCTTGGACCGACCGGTAGTATTCTGGTCGCTGAGACGATTCATGGCGCGCTACGATCAGATCCGGAATCGTCTCTCAACCAGCCGGATTTGGAAGGCCTCCCGCCCATCTGGAATTTACCAGATGAGCGGACCAGAATTTATGGACTATCGGAACTCTTCCGACTGGTCCCGTTTTTTCAAACGGCTTCGGCGAGTTCGCAATGCCTTTGACTCCTTGTTGGAGACGAAGGCACGGGATCGAGTTGATATGGATACCAGGTTCCGATCCAGTACTTGAAGGCGTCGAGATGTTCAGGCGACGTGCCTTCCGGCGGCAACACGAAGACAATCAAGCGATCGCGCTCTTGCGTGCTGGGTCCGACGCAAATCACTTCGGCATCTTCGGGGATGTCGATTTTACCGATTGTCCCGAAGAGGCGACGCGCCGCTTGTCTATCTTTCAGCACGGCGGAACGAACATCGGGGTTAACAATTGTCTGCTGCAGGAACGCCACCGCGGCATCCCTTCGATCTTTTTTTAGCTGCCAGGTCCTGTTCATGGGGGTTGTTCTCACTTGTAGTTGAATTAATTCGTCACGGGTGAAGCGGCCGACGATTGCCGCCCGAGTCGGGCCACGGCTGCGGCCAGATCGGATAGAATTGTGTTGAATGATGGGCTTTGTGAGATCGAATCGAATCGTGGATCGAGCCTGGGCGACCGGTAATCGATCCATCCCGCGTCGATCGCGGTCTTGAAGTCACGCAAAGAATCTTCAGTCTGGCCAAGCATCGCCTCCGCCGCCGAAAGGCGATAAAGTATCTGGGGATCGAACGGCGCGGCCGCCAGTTTGCGTTTGGCGTCGCCTTTGACCTCGAGCAACACGCCGCGCGCTTTCGATTCGTCGCCCGCTTGAATTTTCAAACGCGCGATCGCCGAATGATAATCGACTGCCCCATAAGTGCTGTCCCGACCACCTCCAAGTGGATCCTTTTCTGCGAGCTCGGCGTAACGGCGTTCGGCTTCGGGATAGTTGCGCGAAAAAAATTCAACCAACGCCGCAAACTCTCGCGCAATGGGAGCATCAGGATAGTGAAGGAGCTGCGCCTGACAGATCTGGCGCGCGCCGTTGCTGTCGCCGGCCAATAACTTCAAACGAGCCAGGCCCAACCAGCCTTCCGGCTGGTCCGGCTGAAAAGTAGCAGCCGACTCGTAAGCGACACGTGCTTGCTCGTCGTTCCCGAGATCGGCCCAACAATCGCCCATCAATGCTTCAAAATCTCCGGGATGATGCTGTGCTGCTTTTGCCTTATTGTACCACCTGATCGCTTTGTCCGGACGACCCAGGCTCTTCCAATTGTAGGCGATTTGGCCAAAAGCGCGGCCACTGCGATCGCCAAATTCGAGCGAGCGAAGGATGTATTCCTGGGCCTCAGCATAGCGGCCATTAGTGGCGTAAACAAAATTCAGCGCCCGATTCGCTGTCGGATCTGCTGGTCCCAGTTCGACTGCTTCGCGGGCAACCTTGAGCGCGCGCGGAGCGAGGGTTGGATCGGCCAAGAGCAGATCGCGGCCCTGATAAGCCATCGCCAGAAATGCCCTCGCTGAAATTGAATGAGGGTCTTCTCGAATCGCGCTTTCAAAGCAAACAATCGCCCGATCCAACTCGGCAACAGTCCGCCGATTCATTAAATCGCGTCCCGCCGCGATAAACGCACGGACGCGTTCATTATCTGTAGCTGGATCTTCCGGAGCTTTAGATTTTTCCGTTCCTTCAACGAAAGCGTAAATCGATTTCGCAAAACTTCCGTCAAACAAATCGGGCGATCGATTCGAATTAACGGTGATGACGCGACTTAGAATTGAATTATCTCCATCAGCGGTAGCAAAGTGAAATCCAATCCGCATTTTTCCATCGCAACGGCGGACGGTTCCTGCCAAAACCGCGCGGCTTGAGTTACGTTGTGCCAACTCGCGAACTTCATCGGGCGCGCCGCTTCCGCTCCAATCGTGCGGAATTTCTCGCGCAATTGAAACCCGGCACGGCCCTACCCGGGATAATTCAGTCTGCAAAGCAATCGCAACAGACGATGTGACGCCAGCATCGGATGCAATCTCGTCGAGATTCAAAAATGGCGCGATTGTGATCGAATGATTCGCGACGGCGGTTTCGCGCATCGCTGTTTTTAATCGATGCGCCTCAATTTGTTTTCCGAAAATCCCGGCAATCAGCAATGAAATCAGTCCCAGGCTTGTCGCCAGTGCTGGGTTTCGCCGGGACCATTGCCAAAAGCGGACTGGTGGGGAAATGCGACGTGCCCGGATCGGGCGATGTTCCAACCACCGGGTCAGGTCATCGGCAAGATCTCGCGCGGTCGTGTATCGGGCAGACGGTTCGCGTTCCAGGCAACGCTCGCAGATCGTTTCCAAATCGCGGTCTTGTTCGTTTGCGATCGAACGAAGCTTTGGCGCCGTTTCCTCGGCTGCTTGTTGAACTACGGCAATTGCGTGTTCGCCTAAAAACGGGGGACGCCCGCTTAACAGCTCAAACAAGATCGCTCCAAGGCTGTAAACATCGACCGCGGGGCCCAAGCGGTCGCGAGATGTATTCGCCTGCTCCGGGGCAATATAACCCGGCGTCCCAAAGATTGTCAGCGTCCCAGTAAGATCAGCAGAAGCATCGAGCCATTTCGCAAGTCCGAAATCGGCCACGAATGGCTCTGCGTTTGCATCGAGCAAGATGTTCCCCGGTTTGAGATCCCGATGCAGAATGCCGCGAGAATGTGCGTGATCGATCGCGCGCGCGACTTTGGCCACCAGTTCGACTGCAGTTCGAGGGTGATCGCGAAACACTGCGATCGACTGCAGAAGACTGCCGCCGGGCGCAAACTTCATGCTAAAGAAGGGCAACCCGTTCTGGCAGCGACCTACCTCATAGATTGGCAAAATATTCGGATGGTCGAGGCTTGCAGCCGCTTCAGCTTCGCGCTCGAATCTATTCAGCGTTTCGATGGAATCGCTGTGAAAGGCCAGGACGCGCTTGAGCGCAACGATCCTCTTCGAATGGGCCTGCCGCGCGCGATAGATAACTCCCATCCCGCCGCGACCGATTTCTTCCAAAATGTGATAATTGGCCAGATGCCAATCGGTGTCCCGTATTTCGACTTCCGCCAGAACAGAATCCAGGCATTCGCCACCCTGTTCCGAACTCAAACCACATCGAAAAAGACAGCCCAGGCAAAGACCGTGAGCGATTGTTGTAGTCGATCCGCATTCCGGACAGGCGCGCCGGTGGCTGGCAACACCCAGCGAGTCAGCAACTCCGCGTATGTTCATTCCGGCGCGGTTTCAATGGCGAGGGTGGCGCAGAGATATCGAATTTCATCATCGAGGTCTACGTCGCTTTCCACCGTTTGCAGAACTTCTTCGCGGAGAAGCGCGCGATAACGGACGCGCAATCGATGCAATAATCGTTTCACGGCAACTTCGGGCACGCTCAGCATCGCTGAAATTTGTGCGTAGCTGATTTCCGCGCGATCGGCCGTCAGATAACGATTTAGGATATCGAAAACTCTGCGCCGTCCCCGGGTTTCGCATTCAGCCGCGAGCCGGCGCAACGCCTGCTCGGCCACGGTGGCTGCCCAGCGGACATCAAATATTCGTCGTGCCGACGACCTTTCCAGCTCTCCGGAGTTGATCGACAGATAAGAAGGAGATTCGGCAATCCAGTCTTCCCACTGAATGAAATTTATTTGTCCGCCGCGGCGCTCGCTTTTCGATTCATCGCGCTTGTCAGCCAGGAAGTTTTGCAATGCACAAAGCAGAAAAGTCCGAAAACGACCCCGGGCGGGATCGGCCAGCGGAAGGAGATTCCCCTCAAGCACGCGCAAAAAGAAATCCTGAGTTAAGTCTTGAGCGTCCGGTTCGGAATAGCCTCGCCGGCAAACGAAGGCATAAATCGGTCGCCAATATGTCCGGCAAAGCTCGGCTAGTGCCTGACGACCACGCTTCTCGCCGGATCCATCGCGCCCACAGGATAATACCATGCTCCAGTGTGTGGTCGTGAATCGATTCCCGCCCGCTTCGATGGCTGCGTCCGGCTTCAATCGGGACGATGATCTTATTTCCGGCGCCTAGGCACAAGCTCAAACCAGGCGCGTTCCGACGTTCTTGCTGGGAGAGATCCACCTGCATTTCGTTCACCAATCTTCTACGGATTCTCGAAGGCGAAGTTTTAAAAAAAACTCTGGTCACGAAGATTTTCTAGATTCAAACGAAAGCTCGGAACATGCTGAGATGTTAGTGAAAGCCAAAAGCGAAGACCAAATTCACATCGAGCAGTTGGAAATCTGGGGACGAGTTGGCGTTGCGGATGCCGAGCGGGAAAAGCCGCAACGGCTAAGCGTCAGCATTACGCTTTGGCCGTTTCAGCAGGTCGATGATTTGCGCGACAACGTTGCCAACACGGTCGACTATTCCGCCGTCCGTGAAGAGGCAAAGACGTTTGTGCAAAATCGACAAGATCGGCTGATCGAGACTCTGGCTGATGCAATAGCCATGCTCATGTTAAAAAAATTTCCCATTCACAAGGTCCGGGTCGAGCTGCGCAAGTTCGTTTTCCCGGACGCGGTTTACGCATCTGTGATTGTGATACGCGCGGCAGCCATCAACTAAAGATGCGAAAGGGAAGATTCAACCAGCCGGTGGCGGAAATCGCTCAACGCTACGGCGAATCGGTTTCGCTCGATTGGCGACTTTATCCTTACGACATTGCAG
>Ga0187779_10003085_pt1 | contig 10145 bp, 8 predicted proteins | sample 1015_Q2_SP10_10__FD_132435 | JGI IMG/M metagenome (GOLD analysis project Ga0187779, IMG submission 132435) | Tropical peat soil microbial communities from peatlands in Department of Meta, Colombia - 1015_Q2_SP10_10_MG | ecosystem: Environmental > Terrestrial > Soil > Wetlands > Peat | place...
CGGCGACAGAGCCAATGCCATCGTTCTGGACGTCTACCAGGAAGCACTCGGGGCGCTGCCAAAGGAAGCCGCGGACGCGCGCTTCCGGATTGAGCACGCACAGGTGCTCTCACCGGCAGACATTGTTCGCTTTAAGAAGCTCGGCGTCATTCCCGTCATGCAGGCATCGCACTGTACATCTGACATGCCTTGGGCGGAATCGCGGCTGGGTCCGGAGCGGATCAAGGGAGCGTACGCCTGGCGCAGTCTCCGGGACCAGGGATGTATCATTCCCGGCGGGTCGGATTTTCCCGTGGAGAGCCCGAACCCGCTGTGGGGCTTCTATGCAGCGATCACCCGACAGGATAGGGACGGCAACCCCCCGGGAGGGTGGCACCCGGACCAATGTTTGACCAGACAGGAGGCGCTTCTTTCCTATACGATGTGGGCCGCGCAGGCGGGATTCCAGGAACAGGAGAAGGGGAGCCTGGAAGCTGGCAAGTGGGCTGATCTCGTCGTCCTGAGCCGTGACATCATGAATATCGAGCCGCGCGAAATCCTTACCACCAATGTCGCGATGACGATCATCGCCGGATCGGTGGTCTATGCTGCACCGGATCAGCCTGGCGTTGCGGCGAGGTGAGCGCGGCAACTGTTGCTGGATCGACGCCCGTCGATCGGAGAAATTTTCTCCTCAACGCCGGAGAGGGGGCCATATACGCAGCCTCCACCGCGCTCATCAATCCTCAAACTGTTCTCCCCGCTCTCGTTTATGAACTCGGGGGCAACTCCGTTCTCGTGGGCTTGCTCACGATCCTGGTTTCCCTCGGTCTCTACCTCCCGCAACTTTTTGCTGCGCGATACATTGAAACCCTTCCGTGGAAAAAACCCTGGGCGGTAGGTTTCGGGGCGGTCCATCGTTTCCTCGCCCTGGTTATCGCCATCGTCATACTCCTGTTTGGCAGGAGCAGTCCGTCAAGCGCACTCTGGCTCTTCTTCCTTGTTTTTACCGTAATGCAGTTGACCATAGGCGTCTCGACCCCCGGCTGGTTCGACATGTTCGCGAAGATGACGCCCGCCGGCGCGCGGGGCCGCTTGTTCGGAATTCGGACCTCCGTGGGAGGGGGCGGCGCATTCCTCTGCGGCTTGGGGATGACCTGGCTTCTCTCCTCGATCGGATTTCCGACGAGCTACGCGCTTCTCTTTTTCGTGTCATTTATCATGCAGGTGGTCTCGCTTGTGATGCAGATGGGCCTCATGGAGTTGGAGCCCAGTGCGACCGACACGAGGCGCAATTTCGGCGCATTCCTGCGTGAACTGCCGCAGGAGCTCAGGGCAAATCCGCCCTTCCGAGATTTTCTGATCGCATGTTCACTCCTGACCGTGGCGACGATGCCCATGGGCTTCTACACGGTCTATGCCCTGAAGACTTTCCGTGCCAGTGGCCAGGTTGTGGGGGAGTTTACCAGCTTGATGGTCGCCGTTCAGGTGGTGAGCGCGCTTGTCAATGGGTATATCGCCGATCGATACGGTAGCAAACTCGCGCTCCTTGTTGCCTCCGGAGGGCTTCTCGGTGCGAGCCTCATCGCGCTTGCGGCGCCGACGCTCGGCTATTTCCGACTCGTTTACCCCCTGCTCGGGATCAACCTGGGAACGGAGACCATGATGAAGTACAACATGTCGATTGCATTTGGGCCGACACGAAAACGATCAATATATGTCGGAATGATGAACACGGTCCTGGCTCCCCTCTACCTGTGCGGCCTGGCAGGAGGGGTGATTAGCGAGCTCTGGGGATTTCCGGTAGTATTTCTGATTGGCGTAGGATTTTCCATCGGCGGCATCGCCTTCCTGCTTCTTCGGGTGAGCGAACCGCGGGCACAGGAACCTGGACGGTCGTAGACAGAGGCCCGAACATTGCATTTACGGCGCTCCGACCCTATATTGGAACCGCATGACGAGTACGATGCCCCACGGCGCAGTTGCTCCTCCCCAGACCTGGACAATCCTCTCGCTCTTGGGCTGGGCAGAGAGCTACTTGCGAGACCGCTCCTTTGACGAATGCCGGCTGAACGCGGAATTGATGCTCGCGCATGTCCTGGCGTTGCCGCGTCTGAATCTGTACCTCCAATTTGATAGGCCCCTTACTGCCGAAGAACTCGCTGCCTTTAAAGCCCTGTTCCATCGGCGGCTTGCCCACGAGCCTCTACAATACATACTGGGAGACACGGAGTTTATGGGATTGCGTCTGGAAGTGGGCCCAGGCGTTCTCATCCCGCGGCCGGAGACGGAAAGCCTGGTCGAGTACGCGCTCCAGTGGTTGAAGGAAGAGGCTGCGGTAGCCCCCAGGATTCTGGAAATCGGGACCGGTTCCGGAAACATCGCGGTGGCACTGGCGAGATTTCTGAGCAGTGCGAAGATCACCTCCTTTGACGTCAGTGCCGAGGCTCTCGCATTTGCCAGGAGAAACGCCGCCCGCCACGATATCACGAACATCGAGTTTCTCTCCGGCGACGTGTTTCATGAATCCTTCAAGGGGGAACGCTTCGATTGCGTTCTCTCGAACCCTCCGTACGTCAGCTCGGAGGAGTTCGTGAACCTCCAGCCTGAGGTGCGGGACTTCGAGCCTCCGATTGCTACTACCGACGGGGCCGACGGATTCCGCTTTATCCGCCGGGTGGCGGAGTTGTCTGCGGGCGCTCTTCGGGAGGGAGGAGCCCTGTTTATGGAGATTGGCTACAACCAGGACGCGGAAGCAGTTGAAATCGTCGGACACGCCGGCCTGGAGCGCGCCTCCGTGGCGCGCGATTTCGCGGGAATCCCTCGGGTCCTCCGGGCTTACGCCCCGCACAGATCGGAATGAGGGTTGTCGTCCAAAGGGTTCGTGAGGCGGCGGTCGAGATCGGCGCTCAGGAGTGTGCACGGATTGCCAGGGGGTACGTTATCCTCCTGGGCATCCGCAGGGGTGATACGCCGGATGACGCCCGTTTCCTCGCCGACAAATGCGCAGCTCTTCGAGTGATGGAGGATGCCGGGGGGAAGATGAACCTGAGCTTGACGGACGCCGGGGGAAAGGCTCTCGTAGTTTCACAGTTTACGCTGTACGGGGATGCGCAGAAAGGGAGACGGCCTGCATTTACGGACGCGGCACCTCCGGAGGAGGCTCTCAAGCTCTACGAGGCCTTTGTGGCGCGGCTTCGAGAAGTGCTCGGATATGAATGCGTAGCCACCGGGCAGTTCGGCGCAATGATGACCGTGTCAATCATCAATGAGGGTCCGGTGACGATTCTGATCGAAAGCCCAACTCAAAACCAATCGAGGAGCGTATGGTCATGATTACGATGACTCGTGCACGTACCATGGCATTGGCCGGCCTGCTTTTGGCAGCCTGTGTGCCGTCAGGCGTGCCCGCCCAGGACCTTTTCAGCACGCTCAGCAGCGCGCATTTCGATGTCCACTACCAGAGAGGAGTGACCCCGGAAGAAGCGCGTAAAGTCATGGAATATCTCCAGAGCCAGTACAAGTCGCTCGAGACGGACCTCGGTCTTCAGCTCAAAACGAAACTTGACGTCCGCATCTATGAGTCGGTAGGCAAGTTTCTTTCCGAGACGACGCTGAAGAGACCGTGGCGCGGCGCGCTGTACCAGCGCGGCGTCCTGCACCTGCAGCCGGTCTCGGCGCTCCTGCAAAGGAAAATGTTCGACAAGTCGATCGGCTACGAGATGGCAATCGCGTTTCTCGAGGAAAGCGGCCAAAAGGGATGCCCGCGCTGGCTCCTCGAATCTTTTGCCTCGTATTACTCGGGAGAAACCGCAGGCATGACTCCACCCTTGGGTGCGCGATTGACGGCATTTTCCGATCTGAACCAGGATATCCAGGAGTACCCCAACCCTCCCCAGCGGGATGACGTCCACTATATCCTTGCCAGCACCATGACGTTCCTCGTCCAAAGCTACGGCGAGAAAAAGGCGTTCCGGGTGTACCGGGAATTTGACGGAGCCACTGGGGTCGACCGGGTGTTCAAGAAAGTCTTCGGCGACGAATACTCGACCATCGAAAAAGGCTGGGCGAAGTACATCGCTTCCCGCACGGCATCCTTCAAGTAATCCGTGTGCGGGGTCGGGCGATGCGCGCGCTGATGCTCTTCTTGGACGGAGTGGGAATCGGCGCGCGGGATCCGGAAGTCAACCCCCTCTTTGCCGCACGCATGAGCGCTTTGCGCTCGATCCTGGGCGGCGACCTTCCTTCTCTCCATCACAGGCGTTTATCCTCGGTTCAGGGGTCGCACATCCCCCTTGACGCGACCCTTGGAGTCCCCGGACTCCCCCAAAGCGGGACAGGGCAGACGGCTCTCTTTACGGGTTTCAACGGCGCCCGGATCGTCGGACGCCATTTTGGCCCTTACCCGTACTCCACACTGCGCCCGATCATCCAGCAGCACAATATTTTCCGCCAACTTCTCGATGCGGGTAAGTCCGTCCTGTTTGCCAACGCGTTCCCCCAACGTTTTTTTGACTACCTGAGCGAAAAACGTCCCCGGCTGACTGTCACGACCTTCTCCTGCCTGAACTCCGGGGTCCCGCTGCTGCGCGAGCACGACCTGAGAGCAGGAGCAGCGATTTCCGCGGACATCACCAACGCCGGGTGGCACGCTCTGGGCTATCCCTCGCTCCCGGTCGTCACTGCTCTGGAGGCGGGCAAAAGGCTCGCTCGATTGTCGGGCAGTCACGATTTTGTCTTGTTTGAGTATTGGAAAACCGACCACGCCGGGCATTCTATGAGTAGGCAGGAGGCGCTCCAGTGCCTGGATGCCCTGGACGGTCTGCTCGGGGGCCTTCTCTCGGAACTCGATAGTACGGAAAGCCTGCTGCTGATCACGAGCGACCACGGGAACATCGAGGACCTGTCGATAAAGACCCACACCCGTCATCCGGTCCCCCTGGTCCTCTACGGTGCGGGACATCAAACATTTGCCCGCGAGATCGAGCAAGACGGAAAATCAGACCTGACGAGTATCACCCCAGCCCTTGTCCGGTACATACTGAATCAGTCGTAAATCCGGCACCCCCGGGGGAGCGCCGATACGCTCATCAAGGGGTGCGTTGTGCCGCAACCGCGTTCAGGGGTCTCGCTCTACAAAACCGGGATCCTTTTCATCTCGGGGATTCTCCTCGGAAGATACTTCGTTCACTCCCTCCCGGCTTTTGCCCTTCTGTGCGCTTCCCTTACCCTGCTTGAGGCCGTGCTCCTGCGCCTGCGGGCCCGATCTGCAGCATCCATCTTCGCGGCCGCTCTCCTTGTGAGCCTGGGAGGGCTTGATATCCTATCCGATGGTTCGGCTCCAAACATCCCCGATAGTCTTTCCCTGCGGACGGTTGTTGTGGCCGGGAACGTGGATGACATTCCGATTGAACGGCCGGGGGGGACCCGCTTTTTGCTCCAAGCTGTCTCGTGGACGGACGGGTTGCATGAAAGTCCCCTGGAGACTCGCCTTGAGGTAAGTATCGCCAAGGGGCCGGGGGCAGTGAAAATCACCTACGGTATGAACATCCTGATCGCCGGGGAACTCATGCGCCCTCCCAGAGAAGGCAATCCAGGTGAGTTTTGCCCACGGGAGTACTACGCCGCGATGGGAGTCGGAGGTGTGCTGTACGTCCGCGGCACCGCGCGGATACGGATACGGGATACTGTGGGCGGTTCGTGGTATATGCGCTGGGCGGTCATCCCCGTGCGCGCTGCGATTTTGAGGACGATCGATAAGAGAGTTGACGGGGAGGAGAGGGAGTTTCTGAAGGATCTCCTCCTTGGTGAGCGCTCGGGCATAAGTGAGCAAACTCGCGCAGATTTTCTCGATGCGGGAATATCCCATATCCTGGCGGTCTCGGGGCTCCGCGTGCTGCTTATCTGGGCAATGCTTGACTTCTTATACCTCAGCCTCCGGCTTCCGGGCTGCATTCGGCCGGTATTCGTTTGCCTGGGGCTACTCTTCTATATGGCTCTCACCGGGGCGCATCCCCCCGTTGTCCGCGCAACTCTCATGGCCATCTCAATGCTCCTTGGTCGGCATATCGGTCGCCGCGCCAATCGGGCGAACCTCCTGGTCGTCTGTGCCCTGATCGTCCTCTCGATAAACGCTGATCAACTATTTGATGTTGGCTTCCAACTCTCCTTCGTTGCAGTGCTCTCCCTGATACACCTTATGCCACCCTTCCAGAGGGGGATCTCCTCGCTCGGTGGCGCGGGGTGGGCCTGGTCCCTGGCGCGCAAAGCCCTGCGCACGGGCGCCGCATCGCTTGTGGTGAGTCTCGGCACCTTTCCGATCGTTGCACTGCATTTCGGCCGCGTCTCTGTGATCGGAGTGCTGGCCAACATTGTCATCATCCCCGTTGCCGCCATGTGTGTCGTTCTCGGGTTCATCGTGGTCATGAGCTCGCTCATCTCTTCAGGTATCTCAGCATCTTACGGAGCCCTCCTCGGCCTGGCGCTTCACTGGACGCTCCGAGGAGCAGCCCTGTGCGCGGCCATTCCATATTCCGCCTTTGACACTCTGCAATTTCATGTCTGGGATGCGATTCCCTACTACGCGCTCGTGGGGATTGTTTTCTTCGGGAAGAGTATCAGCGTGTCGAAACGGCTCATTCTGGTGGCACTTGCCGGGTTGAATGTCGCATTTTTCGTTGCCCCGGAAAGCTCGAAGCGCGAGGGACTTCTCCGCTTAACCGTCATAAACGTCGGACAGGGAGATGCGATACTTGTGGAGTTCCCCCACGGGCACACCATGCTTGTGGATGCAGGCCCCCTCGCTCTCTCACACGACGCAGGCAGATCGGTCGTGTCGCCATTCCTGAAGCGTCGGGGGATCAGCCGAATCGATCTCCTGGTGATCACCCACTGGGATGCGGACCACGCCGGGGGTGTCCCCTACATCATCCGGCACTTCGGCGTCGGCCACGTGCTTCTCGGAAGGAGCGCCTCTTCTTCGGCGCTCGCCCGTTCTTGCCGGGGCGCCATCGCCGAGACGCGCTGCTCCGTCGATACGGCGCGCACAGGAAGGATCTTTCCGCTCGAGCCCGCAGCGCGGGTTTACGTGCTCTGGCCTCCCGCGGCTCAGCCTACAAATCCCCGCGGTCATCTCGCCACAAGCAACGAGGGCTCCGTTGTTCTGAAGATTCTGTACGGTAATATTTCGTTTCTCCTCACCGCCGACGCGGAGGCTGAAGCAGAAGGAGCAATGATCGCGCGTTACGGAAGTTCTTTGCGTTCAACGTTTCTCAAAGTTGCGCACCATGGGAGTCGCTCAAGCAGTTCCGCCCCGTTTCTGGAAAACGTCACCCCGTCGGTGGCAGGGGTGTCCGTGGGACTGCACAACAAGTTCCACCATCCCTCGCCTGAAGTCCTCTCGAGGCTCGAAGAGGCGCATGCAGCCATCAGACGGACAGACCGGGACGGAGCGCTTATTCTTGAAAGTGACGGCAGAGCACTGTGGCAGGTCGATTGGCGCTCGTCTGATCCTTGATTCTGGAGGGCGTTGTGTTTATCATTTGCGGGTGCGTTCGCATGCCCGCCCGCTGGGCGCGCAAAAAGAGGAACGCGTGAGCCAACGGAAACGACAATGGAGAGATCCCTGGTGGAACAAAACGTAACAAAGAGAGAAGAACGACGGAAGGAATTTACGACAGATTCGGGGCTCCTGCTGGAACGTGTCTTCCTGCCCGCGGAGCGTGATTATGCGTCCGCGCTCGGCATGCCCGGCGAATTTCCATTTACGCGGGGGCCTTACCCGACGATGTACCGGGGGCGGTTCTGGACGATGCGCCAGTATGCGGGATTCGGCACTGCGGAAGAGTCGAACAGGCGATACCGATACCTCCTGGACAACGGGACGACCGGCCTTTCGGTCGCGTTCGACCTTCCCACGCAAATGGGGTACGATTCGGACCATAGGCTTGCGGAAGGTGAAGTGGGCAGGGTCGGCGTGGCCATCGATACGTTGGCGGACATGGAAGTTCTTTTTGAAGCCATCCCTCTGGAGAAGGTAACAACATCCATGACGATCAACGCGACGGCGGCGATCCTGCTTTGCATGTACGTCGCGCTGGCAAAGAGGCAAGGAGCCGATCTCCGGAAGATCTCCGGCACGGTGCAGAACGACATTCTCAAAGAATACATTTCCCGCGGGACCCATATCTTCCCCCCCGGCCCGTCGATGCGACTGGTGACCGACCTGTTCCGGTGGTGCAGCAGCGAGCTCCCACGCTGGAACACGATATCGATCAGCGGCTATCACATCCGCGAGGCGGGGTCCACGGCCGCTCAGGAGCTTGGCTTCACGCTGGCAAACGGGATTGCCTACGTGCAGGCAGCGTTGGAGGCGGGCCTGGACGTTGATGCATTCGGATCCCAGCTCTCGTTTTTCTTCAATGCGCATAACAATTTCCTTGAAGAAATCGCAAAGTTCAGGGCCGCCAGGCGCCTCTGGGCACGAATCATGAAGGAGCGATTCTCCGCGAAATCCGCTGAAACCATGCGGCTGCGCTTCCATGCGCAGACGGGAGGATCGACGCTCACGGCGCAGCAGATCGACAACAACGTCGTCCGCGTAACACTCCAGGCCCTCGCGGCGGTCCTCGGCGGCTGCCAATCCCTGCACACCAACAGTCGTGACGAGGCGCTCGCCCTTCCGACCGAAGAAAGCGCGACGCTGGCCCTCAGGACGCAGCAGATCATCGCACACGAATCCGGGGTGACCGATACGGCCGATCCGCTCGGAGGCGCGTACGCGTTGGAGACCCTCACCGACGAGCTGGAAGAGGCAGCAGAAAAAATCATCGCAAAGATCGACGCGCTCGGCGGCGCCGTGGCGGCCATCGAACAGAAATTCTATCAATCGGAGATCACCCAGAGCGCGTACAAGTACCAGCGGGCAATCGAGGAGGAGGCGAAGACCATCGTCGGGGTGAATGCCTTCCTCTCCACGGACGGTGCGCAGGGAGAGCTTCTTCGGATCGATGAGTCCGTGAGCACGCGCCAAATCGAGAACCTTCGCCGTGTTCGCGCTGAGCGGCGCACCGATCTAGTACAAGCGTCGCTCACACGTGTCCGCGAGTGTGCCCAGGGCACGGACAATCTGCTGGTGCCTATCCTTGAAGCAGTCGAGGCATACGCCTCTGTCGGGGAAATCTCCGACGCGCTGCGCACTGTATGGGGAGAATACGCCGAGTAATTTATGTCGCTCGCGCAGAAGACGATAAAGGAGATTCGAGCCCTCTCTCAGAAGAAGGCACGGGATGAGCAGGGACTGTTCGTCGTGGAGGGTCTTCGGCTGGCGCAAGAGGCCGCCGGTTCGGACTTCGAAGTCCTTCGCGTGCTCCACACTGCGGAATTCGTCTCCGAAGGGCCCGGGAGAACCGTCATTGAGAAGTTTTCGAAGAAGTGCCGGCACGTCGAGCAGGTGACCGCCAAGGATATCGACCGCGTCGCGGACACCGTGAGCACCCAGGGAGTCATTGCGCTTTTGCGGCAAAAACAGATGCACGTCGATGCGTTGATGGCCTCTGAACATGCATCCTCCGTGCTGGTAGCTCTCGATGGCGTCTCGGACCCGGGAAATCTCGGATCTATTGTCCGGACGTGCGACTGGTTCGCGGTCAGCGGGATCTTCATTGGGAGGAGCTCGGTGGATTTGTACAACCCCAAGGTCATCCGCGCAACGATGGGGGGGATCTTCCATCTCCCCGTGGTCACCGACGTCGACCTGCTCTCCAGCATCTCGAGATCGCGTGAGCGGGGGTACACAGTGTACGTGGCCGATGGGGCAGGAGAGACCCATTTTGACCGAGTCCGCTTCGCACACCGGTCGCTCATCGTCTTAGGCAATGAAGCATGGGGGGTTTCGGACCAGATCCGCCGCCTCGCCGACATGCGCGTGGCGATTCGCCGGTACGGCTCGGCAGAGTCACTCAACGTGGGAGTTGCCTGTGGCGTGATACTGGCGGGTCTGCACCGCCTTCCCGAATAATCGACTGCCATGGTCCGACTCCCCCAGGGATTCTCCATAGGACACTGGACCGATAACGCCGCCCGCACCGGGTGCACGGTGATTCTCTGCGCCCAGGGAACAGTGGCAGGGTGCGATATTCGGGGAGGTTCACCCGGCAGCCGCGAGA
>Ga0187779_10003087_pt1 | contig 10143 bp, 9 predicted proteins | sample 1015_Q2_SP10_10__FD_132435 | JGI IMG/M metagenome (GOLD analysis project Ga0187779, IMG submission 132435) | Tropical peat soil microbial communities from peatlands in Department of Meta, Colombia - 1015_Q2_SP10_10_MG | ecosystem: Environmental > Terrestrial > Soil > Wetlands > Peat | place...
GATGACTTTCCGCGCCTCCTGCTCGTGACGTTTCAGCACCCGACGCCCTACTACGACGACTCCTACGCGGTCGATTCGGAAAACACCGGTCCGTACGCGCAGGCGCTCCTGACCGAGCTCATTCCATACATCGAGAAGCATTTCCGGGTAATTCCCGAGCCATGGGCCCGGATTCTCTGGGGAGGCTCGACCGGCGGATGGGAAGCTCTCGCGCTTCAGATTTTCCATCCGGACTTTTTCGGCGGAACCTTCTCTGCCTGCCCGGACCCGGTGGATTTCCGCGCGTTTCAGCTCGTGAACATCTACGACTGGGAAAGGGCGTGGACGGTGCGGCGCGGCTGGATGGACGTCCCGGTTTCCGGGGAGCGCAACACCGACGGCCTCGTCCTCTCGACGATGGAGCAGCAGCTCGGCTACGAGCGCGTCCGAGGTCCGCAGGGACGCTCGGGAGAGCAGTGGGACGCCTGGCAGTCGACCTACGGGCCTGTCGGTTCGGACGGCTTCTTTCAGCCGCTCTTCGACCCCTCGACCGGCGCAATCGACAAGACGGTCGCGTCGTACTGGCACGACCACTTCGACCTGCGCGTGTACCTCGAACGTCACTGGGCCGAGATCGGGCCGTCGCTCGTCGGGAAGATCCACATCACGACGGGGGAGATGGACAGCTTCTATCTGAACAATGCGGTGCGGTTCCTCGAGGATTTCCTCGAGAAGGCGAGGCCCGCATACGGCGGAAGCGTCCTCTACGGCGCGCGCCGGCCGCACTGCTGGGCGGGCCCGCTCTCGAGCCCGGAGCGGATCCGGCAGCAGGCCCAGTACGCGGCGGCGCACGAGCCCCCCGGCGGGGATAGCCGCTGGTGGAAGCCTTAGTCCGACCCCTCTTTCGCCGCGGGGGACTCTGGTCCGTCCCAGCCTGAGTCCCCTCTCCCCCGTCGGGGGGAGAGGGCAGGGTGGGGGGGCGGCGCCTAGCGATTCTTCTCGAAGCAGTCGTGGACGAAGGCGGGCGTGAACCGCGCCACCACGCTCGCCGGGATGTCGCCTTCGGAGATCTCGCGGAACTCGAAGCGGATGGCGCCGTCCGAGCCGACGGAAGCGAGGAGGTAGCCGTACACGTCCGTCTTCGCTTCCTCGGCGTACTCCGCGCCCTTCGGCAGCTTGTAACGCACGGCGCCCGACGTTCCGACGATCCAGCCCGGCAGAACGCCGCCATGCACGCGCCAGTACGGGGTGTCGAAGATGCCCCTCATGTAGTAGTGAGAGTGGCTCGCCAGCACGTACACGCGCTTGCCGCTCTTCTGGAGGTCGAGCAGCATCGCGTAGGCGCGCCTGCCGGTCACCTCGCCGAGCTCCCAGTCGCTCATGCTGTGGCTCGCCGCGATGCTGTCGGGCAGCGCGCAATGCATGCCGGCGACGACGGCCGTGATCGCCGGGTCTTCGGCGTCGCGCCGCAGCACCGACGCGAGCCAGCCCATTTGCGCCGCGTCGAACTGGTCGTGGCTCGCGTTGTCGAGGGTCACGAAATCGACGCCTCCGCGCACGAAGTGGGCGTAAGTCTTGAGGAGCCGGTCGCGCGGGTCGTCCTTGAGGCGCTGGCGCTGGATCTCGGGCGCATTCAGCCAGTCGGCGAACTGCGCGACGTAGTCTCCGCGCGTCTTGGGCGAGACGAGCTCGTGGTTGCCGATTCCGAGGTAGACGGCCATCTCGCCGAACGGGGCGAGCTGGCTCTGGATGAAGTCGTCCCAGGCGAGGCGGCGGTACTCGTCGAGGGTCGGAGGCGTCTCGCGGTGCTCGGGCTCATGCAGAAAGTCCGCGTCCGGCTGGACGATCCACCGGTAATCGCCGAGATGCCAGTAGAACGACGCGCCGGCCGCCGCGGCGCCCGCCGCGACCGCGGGCATGACGACGTCGCCGCAGTTGCGCGAGTCCCCGCCCGCGACGAAGGTCCACGAGCCTGGCTCCGAGGCCAGGGCCGCAGGCGCAAGAAACAGAAGGGAGAGAGCAAGCCCTCGCGCGCAATTCATTCGAGACGGACTCCGGCAGGGACCCTATCAGTCCTTCGCTGGCGTTTCGAGCGGCCGATGGCCGGGAGCGTACTTGAGAACGCGGGCGCGCTCGAGTGTGACGAGGCCTTCCTGGACCATCTCGTCGAGGATGGGCAGCAGGCGGTCGATGTGCTCCTTCGTGTCCACGACCTCGATCACGACCGGAAGATCCTCCGAGAGTCGGAGGATATGGGTCGTGTGCAGGACGCTGCGCGCGCCGAACCCGGCCACGGCGTGGAACACGGTCGCGCCCGCGAACCCCTCCTTGCGCAGCCGCTCGAGAAGCGCCACGGAGAGGGAACGGTGCCGCCACTTGTCGGATTCGCCGATGAAGATGCGAACCAGCACCTGCTCGCCGTCGAGGACGCGCATGGGTCTCCTCCTATTCCGGTCAGCCGCCGATCGCCCAGCGTGCGCCGACGACCCCGAGGGCTCCGGCCGCGAGGCACAAGAGAACGGTCGCGAGAATGTTCACGAGACCCATCAGGACGGTTCCCTCTTGAAAGAACTGGAGCGTCTCGTAATTGAAGGTCGAGTATGTCGTGAAGCCGCCGAGGACGCCGGTCGTCAGCGTGAGCCGCAGGGTCGGCGGGAGCAGTTGCGTGGTCAGCGCGGTCTGCATGAGAACTCCCAATGCGAAGGAGCCGATCGCGTTGACGGCGAGCGTTCCGTAGGGAAAGGCGCCTCCGAAGCGCTGCACGCTCCAGCCTGACAACAGATATCGGGCGCCTGTTCCCACGGCGCCTCCCAGGCAGATCCATAGTAACCGCGTCATTCCCATCCCTTCGGTCGATGCCCCAAAAAGGAAAAACTCCTACGACCGGGTGTCGCAGGAGTCATTGGCTGCCGCGGAGGGCAGCGGTTTTCGGCGGACTCCACCGCCGCGTTCGACGCCGCGGACTTTACCACGCTCGATTAGAATCCCCCGCAAAGAGGAGGAACCCATGTCGAAGAAGCTCGCGGTTCTCGCCGGATTCGTGGCGGGCGTCGTGCTCGCCGCGCTCGCGTTCGCGGCCTCCGCCAAGACATACCAGGTGACGGGGCCCGTTCTCGAAATCAACAACGACATGATCGCCGTGCAGAAGGGCAAGGATCGCTGGGAGATCGCCCGCGACGGCTCGACGAAGATGCCGGCCGGCGTCAAAGTCGGCGACAAGGTGACGATCGAGTACCGCATGACCGCGACGTCGGTCGAGGTGAAGTCGGCTCCGGCTTCGAAGTCCACGAAGAAAGCCGCCTGATCACGCTGCTTCTCGAGCGTGAGAGCCGCGCCTTGAGGCGCGGCTTTTTTCTTTTCGGAGCCCCTCGAAGCGGCGTCACTTTCCGCGATTTCGGGTGACCAAAGTCGTCACGCCGGCCCTTCGGGAGGGCGGGGCCCTTTGCGGTCCCACGGGGCGTCGCCTGCAGCTCCTTGCCCCTGAGCAGTTACGCCATGGAGCCACCTAGGTGTTGGCTTCCCGGAACGCGCCTTGCAGTCTCCTGGTGAGAGACCCGACAAGGGGGGCGTTCATGGCCAGCAGGTACGTCGAGACGCTGTCCGGCATTCAGGGCCCCGCGCTCGCGCAGGAGGCGCGCCTGGCGTTCGAGGCCTGCGAGGGCGACCCGACGGTCTCGATCCCGAAGTGGTTGATGGTCCTCGCCGCTCGCGGCGAGGTGACGCTGCGCGTGCAACTCGACCTCGAGGACGATCCGCTCGGCGACGACGAGACCATCTCCGGCGACTAATTCCGAATCTCACTTCGCCTTGACGCGGCGACGGGCGTTCGAAAGACTCCCCGCCGGCGATGGCGACCTATTGCGAGGCTTCCCGCGGGCATCCGTTTCACGGGCCCTACCACGACCGCGAGTACGGCTTTCCGATCCGGCGCGATGACCGCCTGCTCGAGCGGCTTGCGCTCGAGATCAATCAGGCGGGCCTGTCGTGGCTCACGATCCTCAAGAAGCGCGAAGCCTTCCGCCGCGCCTTCGAGGGTTTCGACCCGGATGTCGTCGCGGCCTACGGGGCGCGCGAGCGGCGGCGGCTCCTCAAGGACGCGGGGATCGTCCGAAACCGCCTGAAGGTCGACGCCGTCATCGACAACGCCCGGCGCATCCTCGAGCTGCGCGCCTCGCACGGCTCCTTCGCGCGATGGCTCGACGCGCATCATCCCGCGAGTCTCGAAATCTGGACGAAGCTCTTTCGCGAGACGTTTCGGTTCACGGGCGGCGAGATCGTCCGTGAATTCCTGGTCTCGACCGGCTACCTCCCCGGCGCGCACCACCGCCGATGTCGCGTCTCCGGCAAGGTCGCCCGTCGCCGTCCGCCCTGGATGCGCTCGAAGGGATAGAGTCGAAACCATGCGCGCCCGCCGCTTCGCGATCGCTGCCGCCGCGGCACTCGCTCTGGCCGCCGCCGGCCCGGCGCCCCAGACCGCGACGCCAGGGACCGACCACGGGGTGACGCTGCTCCCGAACGGCTGGAAGATCTCGCCCGCGGGCCGCCACCTTTCGGTGGGCGATCTGCCTCTGGCGATGGCCGAGTCGCGGGACGGCCGATATCTCGTCGTGACGAACAACGGCTACGCGAAGCCGACGCTCACGCTGGTCGATCTTCGGGCTTTCACGGTCAAGGAACGGCTGTCCGTCGAGGACGCCTGGCTCGGCCTCGAGTGGAATGCCGCCGGCGACCGCCTGTACTCGTCCGGCGGAAACGGCAACTCGGTGCTCGAGGTCGAGTTCCAGAGGGTGAAACTTTCACTTGCTCGCCAGTTTTCGCTGCCGGGGCTCTCGGAGGCGCCGAAGCGATCGTACATGCGGGGGGCGCCCGGGACCGGGGAGACGGCGGCGTTCGTCGGCGGCCTCTCGCTCTCGCCGGACGGCGCGCGGCTCTACGCCGTCAACGTCCTCGGACAGTCCGTCTCCGCGGTGGATCTCGCCTCGGGGAAGGTCCTCAAGACGGCGAAGGTCGAAGCGGAGCCGTACACGTGCCTCGTCTCGCCCGACGGGCGTGCGATCTACGTCTCGCTCTGGGGAGGAGCGCGGGTGCTCGTATACGACGCCGCGACGCTCACGCGGAAGGGAGAGATTCCGGTCGGTGAGCATCCGAATGCGATGGTCGCGAACTCCGACGGGGCCCGCCTCTTCGTCGCCTGCGCCAACACGAACGCGGTTTGGGCGATCGATCTCGGCGCGCTCCGCGCGGTCGAGCAGATCTCCACAGCGCTCTTTCCGGATTCGCCGCCCGGCTCGACACCCGACGCTCTCGGCCTCTCGCCGGACGGCAAGACGCTGCTCGTCGCCAATGCCGACAACAACGCCGTCGCCGTGGTGGACGTCTCCGCTCCCGGAAAGAGCCGCGTCGAGGGGTTCCTGCCGACGGGCTGGTATCCCACCGCGGCGCAGTTCACGCGCGATGGCAAGCGAATTCTGATCCTTTCCGGAAAGGGCCTCGCCTCGCAGTCGAACCCCAGGGGCCCGCAGCCGGGCATCCCGCCGGGCGACTCGAATCAGTACATCGGAGCGCTTCTGACGGGCGCGCTGTCGGTTCTGCCCGCGCCCGATGCTGCCGCGCTCGCCCGCTATACGCAGACGGTGTACAGCCTGACGCCTCGTTTGGGGCAGGCGCCCTCCGAGCCGGCCGCCGCGGCTGCCAGATCGCCGATTCCCTGGAGACCGGGCGAGACCTCTCCGATCCGGCACGTCTTCTACGTCATCCGCGAGAACCGAACCTACGACCAGATCCTGGGCGACGAGCCTCGCGGGAACGGAGATCCGAATCTCTGCCTCTTCGGCGAGGACGTCACGCCCAACGCCCACGCCATCGCGCGCGAGTTCGTGCTGCTCGACAACTTCTACGTGAACTCGGAGGTCAGCTACAACGGGCACGAGTTCTCGACCGGCGCGTACGCGAGCGACGTCGTGCAGAAGATCTGGCCGATGAACTACGCCGAGCGGGGCGCCGCCTACCTCTCGGGCTCGGGCGGCCCGATGCGCAATCCGTACGGCAACCTCGCCGCACCGTCTGCCGGTTACATCTGGGACGCCTGCCGGCGCGCCGGAATCTCCTATCGAAGCTACGGCGAGTTCGTGCTCGCTCCGCCCGAGCCCGAGAAGCCGTCGAAGGAACGGGCGGCCGAGGCGGTCGGCGCGCCGAAGACGTACGAGGCCGCAGTCCCGGGGCTCGAGGGCCACTTTTGCCCCACCTATCCGCCGTTCGACCTGAAGATTCCCGACGCGCGGCGCCTCGAGATCTGGCTCGAGGAGTTCCGCCGCTACGAAACCGACGGAAGCCTGCCTGCGCTCTCGATCGTGTACCTGCCCAACGACCACACGGGAGGCGCGAAGCCCGGCTACCCGACGCCGCGGTCCATGATCGCCGAGAACGACCAGGCGCTGGGCCGCCTCGTGGAGACGATCTCGCACAGCCGCTTCTGGAAGGAGTCGGCGATCTTCGTGCTCGAGGACGACGCGCAGAACGGGCCAGACCACGTGGACGCGCATCGATCGGTGGCGCTCGTGGCGAGTCCCTACGCGCGGCGGGCGGCGGTGGATTCCTCGCTCTACACGACCTGCGGGATGCTGCGAACGATCGAGCTCATTCTGGGCCTGCCGCCGATGAGCCAGTGCGATGCGGCGGCGGCGCCTTTGTCGGGCGCCTTTCAGGCGGCGCCCGATGAGATTCCCTTCGTCCGGCGGGCCGCGCGCGTGCCGCTCGACGAAGAGAACGACGCGGCCGCCTGGGGCGCGGCGGCGTCGAACCGGATGAATCTCGCGCAGGCCGACCGCGCGCCGGATCTCGAGCTCAACGAGATCGTGTGGCGGTCGGTTCGTGGAGCCGACTGCCCGATGCCGCCGCCCGTCCGTGCCGCGTTCGTGCGCGCCGCCTCGAAGCCGGCCGGCTCCGACGACGACGACTGAGTCTCCCGCGTCCGCCGGCCGGCGGCGGCGAGAGCCCTAGCGGATCTCTCCGAACGGCTTGACCTGCTCCTCGATCACCTTTCGGTCGCCGGCGACGACGATCGCGGCCGTCTTGCCGGGGATGTGCTTCTGCGTCGTGTCGCGCACGACTTCGGGCGTGACGGCATTGACGCGCGCGACAAAGCGGTTCAGGTAGTCGTCCGGAAGGCCCTGGAGGTCCACGAACGAGAGCCCTCCGATGATGCCGGGGCGCGACGAGTTCTGCAGGACGAACGTGCCGCCCAGATAGTTCTGGATTCCCTTCAGCTCCTTGCTCGCCGGCGGCTCGGTTGACAGGCGGTCGATCTCGGCGAAGATCTCCTTCAAGGCCGGGCCGGTCACGTTCGTCGTCACGTCGGCGATCTCGGCCCAGTAGGCGTCGTGGTTGGACGCATTGACCTGAGACACCGGCGAGTACGTGTAGCCCTTCTGCTCGCGGATGTTCGACGTGATGCGCGACGCGAAGGAGCCGCCCAGAAGCGCGTTGGTGACCTGCAGCGGGACCCAGTCCGGGCTCGTAGGATCGATCGTCGGCACTCCGAGGATGATCGTCGACTGCACCGCGGCGGGCCGGTCGATCAGATAGACGGCGCGCCCGCTGGCGGGCTTCGGGGGATTCTGCGTGGGGTCGGTTCCGCGCTTCCAGTCGCCGAACGCCGCGCGGACGGCCGCTTCGACCGCCTTTTCGTCGAACTGCCCGACGACGTACAGACGCGACCTGGCGGCGCCGAAATTCGCGGCGTGGAAGCCGCGCACGCTCTCGACCGTGTAGCCCTGGAGCATCTCCGAGGTCGGGAAGAGGCGGCCATAGGGATGGTCGGGGTAGAGCACAGCCAGAAACTTCTCCTGCGCGATCGACCGCGGCTGGGTCTTAGCAAGGGCGAGCTGGCGCAGCCGGTCTCCCTTCAGGCGCGCGAGCTCGCCTTCGGGGAACTTCGGATTCCGCACGACGTCGGCGATCAGCCGCGTCATCTCCGGGGCGAACTCGGAGAGGACGTCGCCGCCGACGTCGGTTCGGTCGGCGCCGACGGTGACGTCGAGCTCTCCTCCCATGCGCGCGGCGGCTTCCGCGATCTCGGTCGCGCTCTTCGTCGCGGTTCCCTGCGAGAGGTAGTCGCCCGTGAGATCGGACAGCCACACCTGGTCGGCCTTCTGGTCGATGTGGCCGGTGCGGACTCCCAGACGAACGGTCGCCTTCGGGACGATCCCGTAGGGCACGAGCGTGACGCCCATGCCGTTGGGCAGCGTGAATTTCTTCGGCGGAGGAACGTGGAAGTCGGGCGCGGGTCCGGGCTCGGGGGGCGCTTGCTTCTGAGCGAGGAGGGGCGCCGCCGACAGAGCGAGGAGCGTCAGCGCCGTTTGGATCGTCTTTCTCATGTCGTCTCCCGTGGCGCGGCTCACGAGCCGCTCTTCGGTTCGGCCTTCTTCTCTTCCGCCTTCGGCTCGACGAGGAGCACGGTGCGGTTCTCGGGACGCAGGTACTCCTGCGCCGTCTTTTGGAGGAGCGCCGGGGTGACCCTTCGGAAACCCGCCTCGAGCTGGTTGATGGCCTGGGGGTTGTCGTCGAAGAGCGCGAAGCAGGCGAGCAAATCCGCCCTGCCGAAGCCGAAGAACCCCTCCACGTTGTCGTAGAGGCTCGAGCGGATCTTGACGAGCGCGCGGTCGAGCGTGGCGGTATCCACCGGGGTCGTGCGCACGCGCTCCACCTCGGCATCGAAGACGTTGAGGATCTGGTCGGCCGTCTTGTCTTTGTCGTAATAGAGGGAGGCGACCCAGAGTGTCGGGCCGTCGATGTTGTACATGTCGCCGAGTCCGGGGTTGATGCCGCCCTGGACGTTTCCCGTCAGGCCTGCCTTTTGAACCAGCGCCTGGTAGAGCCGGCTGTCTTTGCCCTGGACGAGGATCTGGTCGAGCAGCCCCATGGCGAAGTACTCGGGCGTATTGCGGCGCGGCACGTGGTATCCGACGGCGAAGGCCGGTCTCGTCGCGAGGGCGTCGGGCTTGGTGGCGCGCTTCTCCTTCTCCTGACGAGGCTCGGAAATGTCCGGCTTGGGGGGAAGGTTGGTGGCCGGAATCCCCCCAAAGTACTTCTGGATCCAGGCCATCGTCTGCTTGGGCTCGAAGTCGCCGACGACGACGAGCGCGGCGTTGTTGGGCGCGTAGTACGTGTCGAAGAATTTCTTGACGTCCTCGAGCGTGGCGGCGTCGAGGTCTTTCAGGTCGCCGTAGAAATTGTGCGCGTTGAACCAGTTCACGTTGGCGTACTGCGGCAGATCGAGCCAGGGGAAGCCGCCGTAGGGCCTGTTCAAAACGTTGACCTTGACCTCGTTCTTCACGACCTCCTGCTGGTTCTTCAGGTTGTCCTGGTTGATCTGAAGCCCCTTCATCCGGTCCGCTTCGGCCCAGAGCGCCGTTTCCAGGGCGTTCGACGGGACGATCTCGAAGTAGTTGGTGAAGTCGAAGCGCGTCGAGCCGTTGAGAACGCCGCCGTTGGACTGGACGAGCTTGATGAACTCCATCTTGCCGAGGTTCTGAGAGCCCTGGAACATCATGTGCTCGAACAGATGGGCGAACCCCGTTCGGTCCTTCGGCTCGATGCGAAATCCGATGTTGTAGTAGACGGCGACGACGGCCTTGGGGGAGGAGCCGTCGTGGGACAGGACCACCTTGAGCCCGTTCGGAAGCTTCGAGTAGTCGACGGGAACCTGGAAACCTCCCGACCCTTCGGGCGGCGACGCCGCGGCGGATGGCGGCGCGGCGAGGGCGACCGCCGCTCCGAGGAGGACAGGACCGATGAGAGACTTCATGAGCTCCTCCGTGGATGAGGGTTGAGGAGAACGCTTGAGCTTGTACGGCGCCGGTCCGCGAAAGGTTTCCTCAGCGCCGCCACGCAGGGAAGCCTATCCCGAGGGCGAGACCTTCCGTCCAGCCTGGTGGCTTCCGGGACCTCATGCCCAGAGCGTCTGGGGACCTCTGGTCCGGAGCTCGCGTCGAGTGCATCTTTCCCGCGAGACCCTGGAGACGCCGGACGGCGACGACCTCGCGGTGGATCGCCTGGAGGGGCCGGCCGGGGCGCCGACGCTCGTCGTGCTTCACGGTCTCGAGGGCAGCTCTCTTTCGGCCTACGTGCAGGGCCTCCTGCGTCAGGCGCGCTCGAGAGGCTGGC
>Ga0187779_10003088_pt1 | contig 10143 bp, 8 predicted proteins | sample 1015_Q2_SP10_10__FD_132435 | JGI IMG/M metagenome (GOLD analysis project Ga0187779, IMG submission 132435) | Tropical peat soil microbial communities from peatlands in Department of Meta, Colombia - 1015_Q2_SP10_10_MG | ecosystem: Environmental > Terrestrial > Soil > Wetlands > Peat | place...
GGGTGTGATCGAGGAGGCGGTCGAGCGCCTGCGCGAGGAGGGTCTGCGCGTCTCGTCGCTGCACCTCCGTTTCCTGCAACCGCTGCCGCCAGGCATAAAGGCGATCATGCAGCGCTTCGACAGCGTCCTGACGGTCGAGGGCGCCTGGTCGGATCGGCCGGAGGACGAGCTCGTCGACGAGGAAAACCGGCGCTACTCGCCGCTCGCTACGGTGCTCCGGTCCCGCTACCTCGTCGACGTCGACTGCTGGACCGAGGCCCGCGGCCAGCCGATCAAGCCAGCAACCGTGTGCGGCGTGGTCCGCCAGCGGCTCGAACGAATGGAGATGGTATGACCGCGGTCAGGCAGTGCTTGCTCCGTCTCACGGACGAGCATCACGAGCTCGAGGACTACGAGGGGGGCGTCCCGCGCTGGTGCAACGGCTGCGGCGACAACGCCATCCTTGCTGCCGTGCAGCGCGTCTGCCGCAGCGAGGATGTGAGCCTCGAGCGCACGGTGTTCGTGTCGGGCATCGGCTGCTCGAGCCGGTTCCCCCACTATATGGGAACGTATGGCTTCCACGGAATCCACGGTCGCGCCTTCCCGATCGCGGAGGGAATCAAGATGGCGCGCCCCGACCTCGACGTGTTCGTCAACACCGGGGACGGCGACTGCTGCAGCATCGGTGCGGCCCATTGGGTTCATGCCGTCCGTTACAACATGAACCTCACGGTGCTCCTGCACGACAACTTCGTGTACGGGCTCACCAAGAAGCAGGCTTCGCCGACTTCACCGAAAGGCTTCAAGAGCAACACCACGCCGCACGGGGCCTACCTCGAGGCACTCAACCCGCTCAGCGTGACGCTCGGCGTCCCGAGTGTCTCGTTCGTCGCTCAGGCGGTCGACTGGATCCCGCAGGTCCTCTACGACATCGTCGCGGCCGCGCACCGGCACCGCGGGTTCTCGTTCGTCCGGATCATCCAGCGCTGTCCCGAGTTCATGCCCGGAGTGTTCGATCCGTGGGTGCAGGATCCCTCGAAGACGCTCCTCCTGACCCACGAGAACGGTCTACGGCTCGGGCCCGACATGGCACGGATCTACACGAATCAGCGCGAGCACGACCCGCTCGATATCGACGCCGCGCGCCGCCTCGCCTCAACGGACGAAACGATCCCGGTCGGGATCCTGTACCGCAACCCCGAGGTCCCGGTCTATGAGGACCTGCGGCGGGCGGGCCAGGCACGGCCGGCTGAGCGCATCCGTGCGCGCCTCGAGGCAGAACTCGACAAGTTCACTGTTTGGCCCGCGGACGACGAACGTTCCGCCGCCGCGTGACGATGGAAGAGACGGCCGAGCTCCAGCGGCAGATCGCCTTCCACGTGACGGGAGCGCCCGGCTCCGGCTTGGAGCCGGTCCAGTCGACGGTGAGGCCGGCCCTGCTGGCGGGCTACCGCGATCTTGCGGCTCTCCGCTACGACTTCCCCGTCGTCCTGGTCGAGGATTCGGCCGACGGCGCGTTCGCCCGCTCCTTGACATCGATCGTCGACGAACTGCTTCAGGAGATCGCCCCGCGCGGCATCGAGGGGGAGCAGGTGCGGCGGCAGGTCCTGCGCGCCGAGCGCGACATCCGCAAGCTGGTCGCCGAGGGCGCGCGCGGGACCCTGACGGACCTCTGGGAGCGGGCAGCGCCGGATCTCGCCGACGTCCGCGCTCACCTGAACGTCGACGGCGAGCTCGCCGACTGCGACCACCGGCTGCCGCGGCGCCTCGTCGAACATGCCTGGCGCGGCGTCCAGCGTGAGAAGGCGAGCCGCTTCCACGCCGACGTCGACCGGTTGATCCAGGCGCTCTCGGACATCCTCCGCGCCGCCTTCATCCACTCGGAGGCGGGGCGGAGGCCCGAAAGCCTGGAGGCCGCGTTCGGCGCTTTCCACCAGGAGCAGTTCGACTTCGACGCGATGTCGCGCCTGCTCAGCCAGGGTGCGCCGCGGGAGGACTTGCCGGCCGACCGGCGGGAGCGGATCGAGCGGGCGCTCGAGGCGCTGAAGCGGCAACCGTTCTACGAGCCCGCACCGGGGGCAGAACTCGCACAGACGGCCGAGTCGCCGTTCGAGTGCCGCTTCAGCAGCTGTGCGGCGGCCGTCGAGGCATTCCGCGGGCGGCTGCCCGAGGTGGTCGAGTTCGTCAAGGCGCTGTCGATCGCTGAGCTCGAGGCGGACGGTCGCTACGTCACCTCGGAGCACGATGTTTTCTTTGAGAGCTTCGACGAGGAGTCGCTCTCACGGGAGGATCTGGCGCGGTTTCCCGACTACCTCGTCTGCGTCGACAGCGACGAGAGCGGGGCGGTCATGGAGCTGCTGTCCTCCGACCTTCCGGTCAAGGTGCTCGTCGAGACCAAGGAACTTCTCGAGCCGGACCATTTCGGCGTCCGTATGCGGAGCACCCATCTCGCGACCACAGCTCTCGGGCTGATCGATGTCTTCACCCTGCAGGCGACGAGCTCCAGCCTCTACCAGTTGCGCGAACGGTTGCTCGCCGGCCTTCAGTACGCCGGCCCGACGCTCGCCAGCATCTTCTCGGGCTCGGCGACGCCGTCCAGCGACCTGCCGCCCTACCTGGTGTCGGCGGCGGCGCTCGAGGGGCGCGTCTTCCCTGCATTCACGTACGACCCGGCAAGCGGGCTGGACTTGGCATCGCGCTTGACCGTCGACGAGAATCCGCAGCCGGAGCTCGACTGGCCGCGCGCCCAGTTCGAGTACGCTGACCCGTCGCTGCAGCGCGTAGCGGAGCGCGTCGCGTTCACGCTCGTCGACTTCGCCGCCTGTGATCGGCGCTACGCCCGGCACTTCGCGCGCATCCCGCGTGAGCACTGGAACGACCATACGATTCCGGTGGATGAGTGGCTGTCGCTCGACCGCGCTGAAGCGGCGGCACGCGTCCCCCACATCCTCGTGGTCGACGACGACGACTCGCTGCAGCGGTTGATCGTCGATGCAAAGCTGATGGAGGCGGCCCGTCGCTGCCTCGAGGTCTGGTACGGCCTCCGGGACCTGGGCCGCGCGCATCCGCCCGTCGAGATCGCGCCCGTCGATGGGGCGCCGACCGAGACCGTCGATGACGCGCCAACGGAGGCGGTAGAAGAGTCGGCCGCCGGGCCGCCGGCGGAGGCGGCCACGGAGGAGCCCGCGGGGGACGACCCGTGGATCGAAACGCCGCGCTGCTCGACCTGCAACGAGTGCACCGCGATCAACGACCGGATGTTCGCCTACAACGAGAACAAGCAGGCGTACATCAAGGACCCTGACGCCGGCACGTTCCGCGAGCTCGTGGAGGCGGCGGAGTCCTGCCAGGTGGCGGTCATCCATCCCGGCAAGCCCCGCAACTCCAACGAGCCGGGTCTCGAAGAGCTGGTGGAGCGAGCTCAGCTGTTCCAATAGACGGGCGCGCCTGCGAGGCCGACGTGCCGAGCCGCCGCTTCGCGCTCCTTACTCCGCTCGTGGCGCCCGCGCGGATCCGGCGAGCATCGCGAAGGCGTTGCTCGCGAGCTTGCGGTCGCCGATGATTAAACGATGCGAGGTAGTAGGGTCTTAGTCGGGATGGAGGAGACCCGCCATCGGTTCCACGAAGCGCTGACAGAACTCGAGCAGAAGACTCTCGACGGCTTCGAGCTGGTGATCGAGCAGCTGGACAGGGCGCTCCAATCGGTTGGCTCCCGGGACGTCGAGCTAGCCGCAGCGGTGGTCGCTGATGATGACCGGATCAACAGGCGCAACCGGGAGATACTCGAGGACGCGCTGGCGCTGCTCGCACGGCAGACTCCGGTCGCCGGCGACCTACGGCTTCTCGCCGCGCTGTTAGACATCGTTCGCTGCATTGAGCGGATGGGCGATCAGTGCGCGAACATCGCCAAGCTGGTGCCGCTGTCGGGCTCCGAGGCGACGACGGACGCGAACATCCTCGCGACGATCGAGCGGATGGGTGAGCTCGTGCGCGCGCAGGTCTCCCAGGCCGCACAGGCGTTTGATACTCGCGACGTCGCGCTGGCTCGGGACCTCGTTCGCCGTGACGGTGAGGTCAACAGGCTCGATCGTCAGGTGTTCATTCGCGCGGTTGAGGTCGGGGGCGATCTTGAGGTTCGCGAGTGGGCGATGTTCATGATCCTCGTCGCTCGTTGCCTGGAGCGCATCGCCGAGAACACGGTCAATATCGCCGAGCAGACGGTGTTCGTCGTGATCGGGCTGTTCCGCGAGCTCGAGAGCGAATCGCAGATCGCATAACACGACCTTCGCCCCCTCGGGCGAGCGGCGGCCGCGCTGGGTCCCGGACTCAGGCCCGCGAGGGAACCAGACAGCAGGCTCGGTCCGTCAGGGCGGCGGGCCGGCGCCGGCGTCCCCGCGTCACGCGAAATGGACGGAGGCGGACAGATCGCCCAGGTCGGCTCCGGCCTTCAGCGCCGGCTTGCCGAGCAACTGATCGATCAGGTGAGCCCAGGTTGCGGTGATCTTGAGACCACCACTCATCGTCCCGTTCTTGCCGGACGTGTTCGTCTTCGTCACGAGCATATGTGCGAGCGCGATTCGGTGCAGGGAGACGCGCGTGCCGGACACGAGCGCCGACAGGGTCGCGCTGCCGCGTTGGTGCGAGAGCCGGTACTCACGTACGCGCAGCACTCTCGTCCCCTCCCTGAACTGCAAACCGCCCTTGCATTGCATTACGCCATGCATGTTCGGAAGCGTCATGCTGCCGGCAACGATCGGCATGGTTAATGAGCCATGGACAGTTTTTGCCGGCGGGATTGCAGTAACAGTGATGCCATGCGCTCGGAGAAAGGCGACCAGGTTGGCGATAGCCGAAGACGGGGAAACCGTCTGCTGACCCCCGGTGATGCGATCGAGTTTCGCCTGGGCGGGGGCGGCGACGATAAGCCAGCAGAGGGCTACCGCGAGCATCCATGCTGCCCTTCTTGGTAGGTCAGACATTCCCAGCCTCCTCGGTTACTTGACAACCGGCGTCGGAATATGTTGCGTGGTGCAGGGTACCTTGATGCAGCAGAAGGAGAAGCCCGATGGGCGTGGCTAACCGGTGCCGAGGCAGACGAAGCCGGCGGTCGCCCACCCACGCGGGCCAAGTGCTTCGTGCGCCTTCGCGAGCGCGACGGACGGCGGACGGCCCTGGGTCAGGTGATGGTGAAGGGCTACTGTCAATCGCTTTGCCGCGGCGTCGGGCACCGGTACGACGCTGGCGATGATCGTGCGGGTGCCCATGCCGATCAGTGCGGCGGCGAAGCCGAGCAGCTCGTCGCCCGGCCGGGTGTCGGATAAGGCCAGGTCGCATGCCGACAGGACGATCAGGTCGGGCGCACGACCCAGCCGCTGCAGCTCGTACGCGTTGAGCGCCCCGTCCGCGAGTTCGAGCGAGGAGAAGAGCGGACTGTCTGAGCGGAAAGTCCCGTGGCAGGCTAGGTGCGCGACCGTCGCGCCGTCGAGTGCGCCCATCACGCCGGCGACGGTCGACTTGCGCCCGGTCAGGACGGACGCGCGTCGGTACAGTGCTCCGACGGCGGCGAGCTCGGACCGCGCGTGACGGAGGTGCGGCCCGGCTATGAGGGCGACTTTGCTCCGACGGTGGTGTTGGGCAGCGCCGAGTGCCATCCAGGTGGCGACGGACGGCACGACGACGAGTGGGCGACCGCGAAGTCCAGGCAACATCGCCCAGGGCAGAGCGTGCAGTGAGCCGGTCGGCGAGAGTACCAGGGGCCGACTTCCGAGGTTCTCGGCCAGCGGCGCGATCAGACGCTGGCTAAGCGCGTCGGCGGACTCTCGGGCGCCCGCCAGCAGGGAGCTTCGTTGGCTCGGGGTCACCCGGCTCCGCACGAGCCGGACGAGGGCGAAGCGAAGCCAATCCAGCTGCTCCTTGATCTCGGCCACCGGCCCGAGCTGATGCCGGGCGAGTTGCGACTGCACCAGCGTGACAGCGGTCAGTTCGCCGTCGAGCTCGACGAGCTCGACGAGCGCATTGTCCCCGAGCGCCCGCGCGATCTCACCCGCGCGTGGCGCGGCGGTCAGCTGGCCCGGCCTTCCGGCAGCGTGCCGGGACAGCCGTCTAACCGATGCCTCGAGCGCAGCCTGGCGGGCGAGCAGGGGAGCGGTCGGGCGTCCACCGCGCTGAGCACGACGTACCTTGGCGCTGACCCGCCGTAGCTCTGTGGCCTGCTCGCGCAGCAGGGGAACGTTGGGCGGCGTTACCGGCGAGAGTCGCAGCGAGCTCCCGCGTAACCGTTCGGCCCAGATCAGCAAGGCCTTCGTGTCCTCGCCGGCGAGCGCGACCCTGAGCCCCAGCCTGGCGAGCTCCACGCCGATCTCGGAGGCGGTCGCCCGGAGTTCCGGGGCCCCGAGTGCGGCCCGATACTCGTCCAGTAGCCGCAGGCCGTCCCGCGCCGCCCTCTGGGCTCCCGCACGATCCGCGTCCGCGAGCCGCAGCAGCGCCTCCACGAGCCGCAGCTCGACTCGGTCGGCGACCGGACCGCGCCGGCGGAGGCTCGAGCAGCCCGCGAGTTCACGACGAGCCGCCCTCAACGAGCCGACCTCGATTGCGGCGCGCGCCACTACCAACCGCACGTGCACCCCCTCTTCGCGCCAGCCTCCCGCGATCAGCGTCTCCGCCGCCTGCCGCCCGGCCTCGAGCCCCGCGGGTCGAACCGTCCCGGCGGCGATGGACGCGGCAAGCGACAAACCGGTGGCGCGGGCGCGATGGATGTGGCGCCCGTTGGTGGCGAATGATCGCTGCGCCCGGCGTGCCAGCTCCAGCGCCCTCCCCGGATCCCCGGCCATCAGCGTCAGTCGCACGGCCTGGAGCTTTCCGGCGGGGTCGTCCACGCGGGCGCGCTGCCAGATCGCCTGTGCCCGTTCGAGGGCAAGCAGCGCCTCACTCATCAGGCGCCCGCTGGCCAGCGCCTGGGCGCGAAGCAACTCGAGCTCCGCGTTCTTCTTGGGCGGCAAGTCGGAGCCGTTGATCGCGTCGAGCCGCGCGAGACAGCTCGGGAGATCACCACGGGTCAGGGCGACAAGGGCGAGTTGAATGTCCGCGCCGAGCGCGGCTTCCGTGGCGTCGAGGCTCGAATAGAGGTCGCGGGCTCGTGTCAGATCCCACTCGGCGGCGGCTGCGTCGCCCCGCTCGCGGAACAAGATGCCGCGGTTCTTGAGCAGCCGCGCCTCCCAAATGAGATCTCCCTCCCGGCGCAGAATGTCGAGCGCACGATTCGAGCTCGCGAGAGAGTCCGACCTCCCCGCGAGAAGGAGCAGGCCGATCCGGAAGACCTCAGAGCGAGCCAGCTCGTGGGCGTCAAGCGACGCACGGGCGGTCTCGATCTCGCGCAGCGCCGGCCCAATCGCGCCGGCGTCGGCGAGGCAGCCGGCCAGCGTGCGGCGCGCCAACGCGGCTCGCCGCTCGAGTCCGTAACGGTCTCCGATTCGAACCGCGGCGCGTAGGGTTCGTACAGCCGCGGGGTCGCCGAGCTCGCGCTGGGCGAAGCCGAGCGCGTGCAGAGCCGCTACCTTCGCCTCGGGATCGTGTCGCCGCCGCGCCAGGCGAAGCGCCCGGTCGGCCAGCTTGGCGGCGCTTTCCGCGTCCGCCTGGACGAGGCCATGTGCGGCTTGCGCCATGGAGAGCGAGTCGTCCCGACGGGCTTCGGTTACGACCATGTTCACGTATCACGACTCCGCGTGTGCCCTCTTATTGGCCGTAGGATGCCGCATTGAGCCCGACCCGCAGGGAAAGGAACGGCAAATGAGCCTGAACACCGATTTTCCGGACGGAAGGGAGCCAAAGAACGCGATCACCGAGCGGATCCTCCTAGATCCGGGACATCCGAGGATCACGTTCCATGTTGAGGAGTACCCGGCTGAAGGGGACGGATCTCCACCCGACGACTCAAGAGAGCCTCAGCTGACGGTCGTCGGCGCGGTCAGTGACGAGCTGATTGTTCTCAAAGCGGCGCGGGAGCGCTCCCCCGAGCTCAATCAGGCGCTCACGGACGTCGCCGAACCGATGGGGACGCTTGGCGACTCGCCGAGGGTCGAGCTGAACGAGCCCGGCGCCACACCTCTGAGGCCGGCCGAGACCTACGTGCGGGGTGGCTTCGGCCAACCGGACGATCTCCACGGGCCGCGCGGCGTCGAGCTCTGGCGTCTCAAGAAGGTGCACAGAGACTCCACCTCGATCGACGTCGCGCTCAGGCTGCGCGAGCTGGCGCGCCCCGTGGAGTTCCAGACGGACCGCGGCGGGACGCTTGCAGGGCCTGCGGTGACGCCGAACCACATCTGCGTCGTGTCGTCGGACCCCGATTGGTGCCCGGCGGGCCCGCCGCACTCGGCGCCTCCGCCACCCCCACCCGGCCCGGGTGCGTTCGTCGAGCGCCCTGCCCGTCACGTCCCGAAGGTCAAGGTAGTGGTGATCGACACGGGTTACATCTACACCGACCCTCCGCATTACGTGCTCGATGAGCGGGTGAAGTCGGTGCCCGGAGAGTGGTTCGACGTGCATGCGACTCCCCCGCGATGGCGGTTCGATCCCCCGGACGAGCCGGACGCCGACGGCGATGGCCGGCTGGATGGTGTGGCCGGGCATGGCACCTTCATCGCCGGGCTCGTCGGCCATCACGCTCGTCAGGCCGAGATCACGGTCGTCGGCCAGCGGCACGAAGTGTTTCCGTTGCCGGGCAACCTGAGCAATCCCGTCGTGCAGGCGAAGCTGTTCACCACCGAGTTCTCGCTGGCGCGGTCGATGCTCCGGCACTGCAACGCGGACGTTTTGCAATGTGGGTTCGCCTTTCCGACGCTGAGTATGTATGCGTCGACACCGTTCGCGGCGGTGATGGCGTTCCTGCGGAGCCCGGCGGCTCCTCGTCAGGGTATCGCCGTGGTGTCACCCGCCGGCAACGAGAGTTCCACCAGCCCGTACTGGCCCGCCGCCCACCCCGACGTCGTCGGTGTCGCCGCGTCCAACCGGCGCGGGAACGCGCGTGCATACTTCTCCAACTGGGGGAGCTGGCTCGACTGTTGCACACGCGGACAGTACGTCCTCTCGACCTACATCCACTGGTTCGGGCCACTCGAGGGCGAGCCACTGACGGATCTGGAGGACTTCCGCGGCTGGGCCAGGTGGGACGGCACATCGTTCGCGGCGCCGAAGGTGTCGGCAGCAATCGCCGAGCTGGTGGCATATAAACCGTGGCTGACGCCGGCCCAGGCGTGGTCTGAGCTAGAGGCGGGGATCGGCGGGGTGGTGGTCACGACGATCAATGACCGCACTCTGACGATCGCCCCCGTTCCGCTCCCGTACTTGCATCTTGGTTGAGGCTCACGGTGATATACCGATCAGATCAGCAGCAGCGCAAGGCTGTAGCCCCCGTCGTCGCTACTGGTCTCGCCGGCGAATAGGACCATCGTACCCTCGGGCCGGCTCACGGTCTTGATCTGCTGGACCTCGAAGGTCGGAGTCTGCGCGGCCCCGTCCGGCAGCGTCCAGCTACCCGATGCGGTGCCGCTCGACAGATTGACGGTAAGTTCGATCGGGAACTGGCTTGGGGCGCCTCCGCCGGAAGACAGCCTCCACCCACTTGATTGTTGGCTTCGGATACGGCCACGATGGCCGGAGGGGGTGAACAGCGAGATGTCGCCACCGGCGAGAAACGAATCGGTGAACAAGTCGTCGGTCAGCCGGCTCAGCGAGAACGAGATTCCCTCGTTGGTGCCCGGGCTGATGTAGTCGTACACCTGCGTGAGCGCTTGCTCGGTGTCTCGGTGCTCTGTGCAGCTAGGCGTCGTCGAGGACCTCCGCGAATGCGATCACTACCCCTCCGGTGGCGTGCTCGAGGGTAGCGCCGACAAGGGCGCCCGCCTCTGCGGCGGCGGCGCTGGCCGCCGCGTAGTCGGCAAAGTACAGGTCCAGCATTCGGTACGCCGGGGTCGGGCTGCCGTCTTCCTTAGGCCAGACCTTCGACGTCTGCAGCCGAGTCAGACCGGGGAGCTTCCGCGCCAGCGCGAGCTGCTCGGGGTAAGCCGCCTCGAACGCGGCCGGGTCGGTGGGGTTGGAATAGACGAAGCTGATCTTGGTCGGCTTGTCCTGGCCTGATGTCATGGTTTCTGTTCCTTTCTGCTCGAGTTA
>Ga0187779_10003089_pt1 | contig 10142 bp, 8 predicted proteins | sample 1015_Q2_SP10_10__FD_132435 | JGI IMG/M metagenome (GOLD analysis project Ga0187779, IMG submission 132435) | Tropical peat soil microbial communities from peatlands in Department of Meta, Colombia - 1015_Q2_SP10_10_MG | ecosystem: Environmental > Terrestrial > Soil > Wetlands > Peat | place...
CATCAAGGCATATCTCTACGATCCAACCGGCGCTAGGGCACGCGCGGTCAAGGCGCGCTACCGGGGAGTGTGTCGCGGCTGCGGGGCGCCCACCGCGCCCCGGAACGGCAAGGGCGACGCCTACGCGTATTGCAAACGCTGCCATCCCGGCGCGATCGCGCCGCAATGGACACGGGAGCGGGTTCGCGACGCGATGCGTGCATGGCGAGCGCGCTACGGCGCTGCGCCGTCCTCCTACGACTGGTCGCGCACCCACGCCCGCCGGCGCGGCGGCGAAGCGCTCAAACGACTACAAGCCGGAGAATGGCCCGCGCCCTCTACTGTCATCGACCTGTACGGGAGCTGGGCGCCAGCCCTCGCCGACGCCTTCGGCGGCGCCTGAACGCTTGAGCGTCGATGCCGTTGACGTACGAACCCACGCTTGCGCTTGGCCATCTGTGAAGGGGAGCGCCGAACGTCGCCGCGAACGCTGCTGGCATTCGTCCAACGCATCGGCCAGCTCGACGGTTGGCCGCTCTTCCCCAACGCCTGGCCGAAACGGAAGTCTCGGGCGCGCGTGGGGCCACGCTGTCCGTCTTTCTCAAAAGCGGCAGCGACGGGCTTCGCTGCTCCTTCTCGATCAAAGGAGAAGCATGGTCCCGCCAGTGGCGCTACTCACTCCGAGCCTGTTCGGGCCATTCCTCAGCGTACGATCGACCACGCTGTGCAGCCTGACGAGCGCGATCGGCCGCGCAACGCTCCGCTGCAGATTCATCGCTTCGCCCCGCCCGCTCCAGCATCTCAGCCTCGTCTTCAGCGAGACGTGCGCTTCTCTCAAGCGCATCGGCCGTTCGGACCAAGAGTTGATGCAGAGCCGCCGGTCGGTCTCGTCCGCTGCCGGATAGCTCGATCGCGCCTTCGCCGAGGTCGTCTTGTACAACGAACCCGGCACGCCAGCGGCCGTTCACCTCCTCGATCACAACCCTGCCTCCCCTCTCGGCCGCTTGCGCGTCCAACAGCGCCAGAACGGCCTGATCGTCCACCTGCTGGCGCTTCACAGTCGCTGTCCGCATCGGCTTCTCCCCTCATCACCATACTGCCGGATCGCGTCAAGAACCTCCTGAACGATCCGCAATGTGGCTGTGGGCGACTACGGAGGGAGCTGAGGAGCAGGGCATGGCTGCCGTCGCCTCCTCGGCTGTACGCCGCTCACGTTCCCTACGGTCCATTGCGGGCAATCCTTTCGGTCTCGACACCCATGAGGCTCCGCCCATCGCTGTCGCTTCGGGCTAGTTCCAGCAGTCCTCGGCGGCCAAAACCAGAGCCGCGAAGACTGCTGGTTTACGAACGAATGCGTCCGTCTCCGAGGTGCCGACGACCGGTCCCGGTGACATGCTCGCTCATCGTCCAACCGGGAGGAGCTTGGAGCGCTCGAACTGGCGCCTGCTCGGTCTATGAGAGCGACAGCGGCGGGGTGCGTGCTGACCGGCACTAGTCAGGCGACCGGCAAGCACCTTGCGACGCGGAGCCGTACGTCGGCTCCGCACTCGAGTTCATGCCAAAGCAGAACTCCGGGCAGGTCGGTAACGACGGCCGGTCAGCGACCAGGTCTCCCGTCTCGAGATTGGTGACGAGCAGGTGGCCGGAGCCGCACGCGGCAGGACCCGCTTTCATGTCCGTGCGAGCCGGGTGAGTCGGCACGGCTTCGTGCGTGCTCGTGTCGGGAGGCGGCCGTCGAGGGCCGCTCGCGCCATGACGAAACCGGCCTGACCGCCGCTGGTTGATCCAGGTCGTTTGAGAGTCTCGCTGGCCAGGTTGTGGGGAGGAAGGCTGGACGTCAACATGGCTACGAGGAGGAAGCACACGCCCGAGACGTCGTGCGCAAGCTGGCGACCGCTGATCGGATGCTGAAGAGGGCAAGGGCGTGGCTGGCGCTGTCGTGAGCTGCAGGTCTTCGAGCAGACGTACTACCGGTGGCGCAACCAGTTCGGCGGGATGAACGCCGACGACGCCAAACGGCTCAAGGACCTGGGGCTCGCTGCGCTCGATAGCGCTCGCGCGACCGGCACGCCAACCTCCGCAGCAGACGATGGCTCGCGCCACGCTGGCAGGGGCGATGAGCGCGGCCGGGGGTGCAGCCGGCAGGCGCGTTGCGCGCGGCCCGAAGAAGCGGATCGACGCATGCCACCGCCGTGGGATCTGCATAACCCTGGCTGGCGAGTCTCCGCGACCGTGGCTCTGCGTTGTGGTGCGTGCTGGATGCCGTTCAATGCATGTCTCGCCTGCCGTCCGCCGGACACCGAGTCTCTCAGTCGAGGCCTGACGTAGGGATTCCCTTTATGGTCGCCTCCAGCGCCGCTACGGACCCGTACCGGTGGGCTGCCACGCGGCCTGTGCATCGGCAGCGGCTCAGCGCGTCTCAAGGTAGCTAAGGACCGCGAGGACGCGTCGGTGCTCGTCGGGGGAGCTGTGCAGTCCTAGCTTGGTGAAGATGCTGTTTACGTGCTTCTCGACGGTGTGCTCGGTGATCCAGAGCGTCTCGCCGATCGCCTTGTTGCTCTTCCCCTCCGCCATCAGCGAGAGCACCTCGCGTTCGCGCTGGCTCAGCTCGTGGAGGGGGTCGTCGTCACGCGGTTGGTCGACCAGGCGGGCCACGACCGTGGGATCGAGGACGCAGCCGCCTTCGGCGACGCGGCGCACGCTCGAGGACAGCTCGTCGAGGTCGGACAGTCGGTCCTTCAGGAGGTAGCCGATGCCTTCGGTGCCGCCTTCGAGAAGCTCGAACGCGTAACTCGGTTGGAGGTATTGGGAGAGCACGATGATCCCTACGTTGGGCCACCTCGCGCGGATCGCTCGTGCTGCGTGCAGGCCTTCGTTTGTGTGGGTGGGCGGCATGCGGATGTCGACGATGGCGACATCGGGTTGTTGCGCTTCGACGAGCGTGAGCAGCTGCTCGGCGTCTGCGGCCAGCCCGACGACGTCGAGTCCGGCCTCGATCAGGAGCCTCGCCAGGCCTTCGCGGAGGAGCAGCGCGTCGTCCGCGACGACTACGCGCATGGGATCTCCGCGCGGATCGCTGTACCGCGGCCGGGTGGGCTGGTCAGCGAGAGCCGGCCGCCGAGGCCTTCGACGCGGTCGGTTAGGCCGCGGAGCCCGGTGCCGCGGTCGAAGGTGGCGCCGCCGATGCCGTCGTCGCGCACCTCGATGATCAAGACGTCGTTTTCGATCCGCGCGTGAACGGTTTCCTCGCGCGTATGGGCGTGCTTGCCGGCGTTGGCGAGCGATTCGCTGACCAGGAAGTACGCGCAGCTTTCGATGTGGTCCGGGAGGCGGCGATCGAGCTCGAGGCGGAGGGTGACTGCGAGCGTGGATCGCTTGGCCAGTTCTTCGAGCGCGGCGGCGAGCCCCCGCTCGGTGAGGATGCTCGGGCGGATCCCGTGACTGAGCTGGCGTAGCTCCTGGAGTGCGACGGTCAGCTGTTGCCGTGCTTCGGCCAGAACCGGCTGTGCAGCCCGCGGATTGGTTTGCAGGCGCGCGTCCACTAGCCCGAGCGCCATCGCGATCGAGACGAGCCGCTGCTGCGCTCCGTCGTGGAGGTCGCGCTCAATCCGGCGCCGCTCGTTCTCGCTCGCCTCGACGAGCCGTGCGCGTGAGCCGGCCAGTTCGGCCAGCCGTGCGCGCAGGTCGGCCTGCAGGCGCTCGTTCTCGAGCGCGAGCCCGGCGGCGGCGCAGACGGAGTCGATCAGCTGGGCGTTCTCGCTGAGCGCCGGGTCGTGGATCAAGGCGGCAATCGGCTCTTCGCCGCGCCGCACGAGCGTCGCTGCACGGCGCGGATCGGCCTTCGGAAGCAGGATCGGCGTGCCGTCGACGTCCACGTACCGGCCTGTCGCCGGCACCCAGTAGGCGAGTTCGAGGGTGGGATCGCCAAGCGTGCGCGCGAGCGCCTTACGCAGACCGTGTGGCCGTGCCCGTTCGCCAAGCTCGACGACAAGCCCGGCGATCGCACCGCGGGCGAGCCGCTGTTGCAGCATCACCGCCAGCACAGACAACGGGAAGGCGGCGAAGACGACCGCTCGCATCATGGCGGGTGCGATGCCCAGTGGCTTGTCGAAGATGTCGTTGACCACCGAGAGCGAAAAGAGGATCAAGATCGCGCTGCCGCTCCAGAGCACCGGCGCTGCGGCTCGCCGTTCGGCGACGCTAGCGCGCCGCCAGCGGAGGACGAGAACGCCGGCGGCGAATAGCGCGGCCAAGACGCCAGCGGTGCGTTGGACCGCGAGGAGGGCGTTGGAGACCGTTTCGTTCCCGCCGATCTGGAGTAGGTTGGCCGGGCAGTTCGTGCAGATAACCTGGCGCGATGGTGTGAACAGCAGCCAGATGATCTGGAGGACGATCGCGAGGGCGACCGTGACGCCGAACAGGGCGCGGTCGACCCGGCGTGTGAGGTGGCCCGAGGGGAACGACAGGATCAGGAAGATGAACCCGACCAGACAGACGTTCTGGAAAACGTACCCGGCCGTGAAGGGAAGCGCCCGCTGCCAGGCGTCCAAGAAGGTTGCGAACCAGGCGAAGCCGATGAACAGCATGACCGGCCCGAGCGGGTTGGTCGGCCGTTGTCGCCACGCGATCAACCCGCAGGCGACGTAGGACCAGCCGACGAGCACCGCGATCACGGCCGTCGGCACGTTGTCGCCGACGATCTTGCTCGTCAGTTCGATCCAGGCCGCCCCAATCCCAGCTGCCAGGGCGGCGAGGGCAATCAACACGCGAATCGACTTCACCGGTCTGGACCGAATACTCCTGCGCCCGGCCCCGGATGTGAAGGCCCGACTGGCCGTCATCCGAGGAGTAAGGCTGGCCGGTATCGAGACTCGTGGAGGCCGTCTACCGGCCGCCGGGGCCAAGTCGGAGACTTGGCGAGCAATGCCTTTCCGCAAAGCATCCGCAGCCTCTGATCCAAAGGAGTTCACCATGCCGCCGCTTCTCTCTTCCGAAACGATCGTGGCGGACCGGACGGCGACGATCGGCAAGACCCTGCGCTCGTCCCTGATCGAGCTGACCGGAGTCGACAAGACCTACCAGATGGGAAAGCTCGAATACCGCGCGCTGCGCGGCGTCGACCTCGCGATCGAGGCCGGCGAGCTCATCGCTGTCGTCGGTCCCTCCGGCAGCGGCAAGACCACGATCCTCAACATCATCGCGGGCATCGACCGGCCGACGGCCGGGACGGTGACCGTGGACGGCCGCCGCATCGACCAAATGACCGAAGAGCAGCTCGCCGTCTGGCGGGGCGAGCACGTAGGCATCGTCTTCCAGTTCTTCCAGCTACTTCCGACGCTGTCGGCGCTCGAGAACGCGATGCTGCCGCTCGATTTCGCCCGCCGCGGCACGAAGCGGGAGCGCCGTGAACGCGCCCGCGACAACCTCGCGCTCGTCGGACTGGCCGACAAGGCCGACCACCTACCCGCCGAGCTCTCCGGCGGCGAGCAGCAGCGGGCCGCGATCGCGCGTGCGCTCGCCGCCGACCCGAAGCTGATCGTCGGCGACGAGCCGACCGGAAATCTCGACAGCGCAACGGCGGCAGAGATGTTCGAGCTGTTCGCTTGCCTGAACGCAGAAGGCAAGACAGTCCTCTACGTCACGCACGACCTCGAGCTGGCCGGGCGGGCGCACCGGATCGTCTCGATCCGCGACGGCCACGTCGTCGCGTAGGAGGGCACGATGATCTCAGCACCATTTCGCATATCAATCACCGACGTAAGCCGCCACCGCTCACGCACGTTCTTCGCCGTCGCGACGCTCGCGCTCGCGGTCGCGAGCATCGGGCTGTTCGCGCTACCGGCCCTGATGAACCGGTCGATGCAGGCCGAAGTGGCCGCCGACCGGCTCCCCGACCTGACGGTCTACACACAGCCGCTCACCCTCGATCAGGCGCAGCTGACCACCCTCGGGGCACTCCCGAACGTTCAAGCGGTCCAGGCGCGCTCCGTCTTCGCCGGCAGGGTCTACGTCGGCGCCCGCCGCGCCTACGTGCGCGTGCTCGGAGTACCCAACTTCGGACAACAGCGCGTAAACGTCGTGCACGTGACCTCCGGAGCCGCACCGCGAATCGACGAAGCGCTCACCGACGTCCAAGACGCAAAGCAAGGGCTGCTAGACGCACACGCGGGGCAGACCTTGCGAGTCATCGGCGCCGACGGAGTCGTGCGCCAGTTGCGGGTGAGCGGACAGGCGCGCAACCTCGACGGCGGCCAATCAGTCTCGTCAGACGGCGTGATCGTGCTGTACGCCACGGCACCGACGATCGCGTCGCTGAGCGGTAGCCCAGGCTACGGCGAACTGTTCTTCAGGCTCGCCGACGACCGTCCCGCGGCAGTCGATTCGACCATCGCGGCCGTGCGGCGAACGCTCGCCACCGTTCCCGGCTTCCGCGGCTTCACCGACCTGCCGCAGGTGCGCGCGGCGGGAGACTGGCCCGGCAAGTCCAGCTTCCAGAGCTTCTCGAAGTTCTTCTCGGTGATCTCGCTGCTGGCGCTGCTCTCCGCGCTCGTGCTGATCTCTAACACGATCACCACCCTCGTCGCCGAGCAGACACGAGAGATCGGGATCATGAAGGCGGTCGGCGGGCGCCGGCGGCAGATCGCAGGCGTCTACCTGAAGACCGCATTCCTGCTCGGCGGACTGGGGACCCTCGTCGGGGCCGCGCTCGGGATCGCGCTCGCCTACACCCTGACGCGCTTCTTCGGCGCGAGCTACTTCGCGGCCGATGTCGGCTTCGGCGTGGACTGGCCGGTCGTGCTCGCCAGCGCCCTGGTCGGACTGCTGGCCCCACCGCTGGCGGCGCTCCCGGCGATCCGGCGTGCCACGCGGGTCCCACTGCGCGAAGCGCTCGAAGCGATCGGCTCGGCCGTGGGCAATCAGGACGCCGCCGACCGCCTCCTGCGCCGCATGCGGATTCTGCCCCGCACAGCGCAGATCGGCCTGCGCAGCGTCGGACGCCGGCGGCGCCGGAGCATCTCGACAGCACTCGTGATCGCCCTTGCCGTCGGCACCCTGCTCGCCGTGCTCGGCATGGCCACGGCCGTCTCGAACGCTAGTCGCAGCTCCTGGGGAGACCACGGCGAGGACGTCAAGATCACCGCACAAGGGCAGCGGTTCTTCGATACCCGCGCGGCACGCCTGATCCGGGCCACCCCCGGCGTGGCGACGGTCGAGCCGATGTTCGAGACCGACGCGAAACTCGCCGGCAAGGACGCGATCATCTGGGCCGTCCAAGCGAACACGATGTTCCACTACCGGCTCGCCGCCGGACGCTGGTACACCCCGGCCGACGAGCAGAGACGTGCCCGAGTGGCCGTCATCGAACAGGACATCGCGCGCATCACCGGGACCCGGCTCGGCGGCCTGATCCGCGTCCAAACCGCCGCCGGCCCGGCTGACTTCCGGGTGATCGGGATCTCGACCAACCAGCAACAGAACGGCACCGCCCTGTTCATACCGCTGGCGACCATGCATGCGCTCCTGCCCGGCCTGCCAGTCGACGCCAACGACTACTGGGTGCGCACGACCTCGCACGACCACGCGTTCATCGACCGCACCACCAGGCGCGTCGAGGACACGCTCACAACCCATGGGTACGACGTCGGCTCCGAGATCAAGTACGTCATGCTGGCCAACGAGATCGCCAGCTATCGCACGCTCACCACCACGATCGCGGTGCTCGGCCTCCTGATCGTCGCGATCAGCATGGCCGGCCTTGCCAACGCGCTCACGATGAGCATCCTGGAGCGAACCCGCGAGATCGGCATCCTCCGCTCGATCGGAGCACGCGCCCGTGACATCCGGCGCATCTTCTCGGCCGAGACGCTCACGCTCACCCTAACCGGCTGGCTGATCGGAATCCCCCTCGGCTACCTGCTCGACGTATTCCTCGTCTGGCTGGTGAAACAGGTCGCCAACATCGAGCTCACGCTCGCGTTCCCGGCCGGCAACCTCGCGATCGCGCTGGCTGGCACCGTGCTGCTCGCCCTCCTCGTTACGCTCGTGCCGGTCAGGCGCGCCATTCGGTATCGGCCCGGCGACGCTCTGCGGTACACCTAGAGCGTCCGCGGCGCCGCGCAGAAAGCCCCGCTCCGGCGGGGCTTTCCCGTCGTTCACGCGAGCGCCCGTGCATGCGGGCGAGACTGGCCTCCCGAAACGGCTACCGGACACTTCGTCCACACCCCTACGAACCTGTGAAATTGCGGCTGACGTGGGCGGTGGCGATTGGACGACGCCGACGCCGATTGTGCGGCCGCATAGGCGCTGCCGTTCACCTGACCCGCGCCGGCCAGCAAGCGCCCCGGAGCTGTCGCTCTCGTGACCGAGCAGGCGCGAACTCGAGCGCACGGTCGCTGCTCGATTCGACGATTTCCATACCTGACAGGGAGCGAGATCACGGTGGTGCCGCTCCGCCTGCGCAAGCAGCAGTCGGCAATGATCGTGCCGGAGCACAGCGGGCACTATCGGTTCCTCACAAATGCGGTCGTGAAGGTCCTCGCTCTCGCTTGGGACGACGAGGAACAGCCCCAGCGGGGACTGTCAGATCCTCGCGACGCAGGAGTACGCCCGGTGTCCGGACTGCCTACCAACCCTGGGCACAGCCGCGCTACCGATCGCCGAGCAAAGCGGCCGCGCAGCCGGCGCAGCCGCTTTACGCGTGAACCAGCAGCACGTGACCACCGGCGCGCCGACCGACCAGCCCTGCATCCGTGCTGGCACGGGCATCGTGAAGCCCGCGCGGCCAGTCTCGCAATGCGCGGAAGGCGCATTGGGCGTCGGCTGTATGCCGTCCTCGTCTCGCAGGAACGCAACCTCTCGTCAGGTGCCCGGTTTGCCGAGATCTACTTATCGATTCAGCTTCTATCCCGAGTGCTGGTTCGGTAGGACGGGCCGATGGCAGGAGCTCGTGGTGGTAAGAGCGTTGGAAGGTGGCGACGCGTCTGAGGAGAAGGTTGGAAAGCGTTGCACTGGCGGTGGCTGAGGCTGTGGCCGCTGAGCCGTCACGTGATGCCGCCGACGGGCATGTGGCGCCCGTATCGGCTGACCCTGTGACTGCTGCGCCGTCGCATGCTGCCGCCGACGGGCATGTGGCGGCCGTATCAGCTGACGGTGTGACCCGGCGCTACGGCGAGGGTGAGACCGCCGTGGACGCGCTGCGCGGTGTCTCGCTGTCGGTTGCGCGCGGCGAGCTGGTGGCGGTGATGGGCCCGTCGGGCTCGGGCAAGTCGACGTTGCTGCACATCCTCGCGGGGTTGGACAAGGCGACATCAGGCGAGGCATACATCGGGGGCGCGCCGTATCGGGGCTGGACGACGAGGGGCTGACGTCACTGCGCCGGCGGAAGGTGGGGTTCGTGTTCCAGTTCTTCAACCTGCTACCGATGCTGAGCGCCGAGCAGAACGTGGTGCTGCCGCTGAAGCTGGCCGGCGAGCAGATCGACCGCGGCTGGGTGGATGAGGTGATCGGCAAGGTCGGGCTGGGCGACCGGCGAGAGCATCGCCCGGCGGAGCTGTCGGGCGGGCAGCAGCAGCGGGTCGCGATCGGGCGCGCGCTGATCACGCGCCCGTCGATCCTGTTTGCCGATGAGCCGACCGGCAATCTCGATTCGAAGGCGGGCCGGGAGATCCTCGAGCTGCTGCGGTCCTGTGTGGTCGACTACTGGCAGACGATCCTGACGGTCACGCACGAGCCGCGCGTCTCCACGGTCGCCGATCGGATCCTGATCCTCGCGGACGGCCTGATCGTCCGCGAGCTTGACCACGTCTCCAGCGGCGAGGTGAGGAGCGCGATCGACGCGCTCGAGCGATGACCGCGGTCGTCATCGGCGGGTTGCGGATGCGCAAGCTCCCGGCTGTCCTGACCGCGCTCGCGGGGGTGCTCGGGGTGGCGATGATCTCAGGCACCTACGTGCTGGTGGACACCACGACGCACGGGTTCGATAACGTGTTCGCGACTGCGTATTCGAAGGCCGATGCTGTAGTGGTGGGCAGGAGCCCGATTTCCGGCCCCAGTGTGAGCGCACCGCCGGTGCCAGCGTCCGTGGTGGCTCGGATCCGCGCGCTGCCGCAGGTGCAGGGTGTGCAGGGATTCATCCAGGACATGAGGGCGCAGCTGCGAACGCC
>Ga0187779_10003090_pt1 | contig 10140 bp, 8 predicted proteins | sample 1015_Q2_SP10_10__FD_132435 | JGI IMG/M metagenome (GOLD analysis project Ga0187779, IMG submission 132435) | Tropical peat soil microbial communities from peatlands in Department of Meta, Colombia - 1015_Q2_SP10_10_MG | ecosystem: Environmental > Terrestrial > Soil > Wetlands > Peat | place...
TCTCTACGTAACCATCAATGAGGACGACAACGGCCTCTGCGAAGTGTTCACGACGATTGGAAAGGCGGGTGGGAACGCCGCCGCGCAATCCGAGGCGATCAGCCGCCTGATCTCGCTTGCCCTGCGCTCGGGTATCGAGCCGCGGGAGATCGTCAAACAGCTCAAAGGCATCTCGGGCCCCACGCCGGTCTGGGACGGTCAGGGCGGGCAGATTCTCTCGACGCCGGATGCGATCGGGAAGGTTCTCGAGCACTACATCGAGAACCGAGAGAATATCCACACCGCCAAGCCGATAGCGCCGCGTCCGAGCCCCGCACCTGCGCCCGCCCACGCGGAGCAGTCCGCAAAGCCGAAGATCTCGGTCACCTGCCCGGAGTGCGGCAGCAATGTCGAGCACGTCAGCGGATGTGCCGTGTGCTACAACTGCGGATGGAGTAAGTGCTGAGACGAGCACTCCGGTGAAGAAACACTAAAATCCAGTTGCGCGCGCCGCGCAACTGGATTTTTTATCGACTATCCGCCGCGATGAACTCTGATCCGATGCCGCGCCCGCGCGGCAGAAACGACAGGATCCTCCTCGCTCTTCTCTGCGCGCTCTTCGTCACGGAGTGCGCCCTCGCGATCAACGACACCATCATGTACAGCCCGGACAGCGTAAACTACCTTGCCTGGGCTCAGTCGCTCGCAGCGCTGAAGGGCTTCGCCAACACCCTCGGTCCGAGTGCGGAGCATTACGTCTTTAATGCCCCGCTTTACCCGGTGCTCCTTGCTCCGGTGGTGGGCGTGTTCCCCGGATCCGTGATTGCGGCCAAGCTGGCGACGCTCGCCTTCGGTATCGCCACGCTCGTCCTGTTTTATCTCTTCCTCCGCCGGAGGCTCTCGCAGAGGGCGGCCTGGCTCACGGCGGCCTTTCTGGCGATCAATCCGCTTTTTATCCTCTTCTCGACGCAGGTCCTCTCGGATGTACCGTTCGGCCTCTGTCTCGTACTCACGCTGATCCTCCTGGAGCAGAGTGCGGAGACCCGGGAACGTCTGTCGCCGAGTGTGATCGCGATGATCCTCACCGGTTGTGCGGCGGTGTTCCTTCGGGAGGTGGGGTTCGCACTGGTCTTTGCCCTGGCCGTCTGCCTGGCGCTCCGCAGGCAGACGCGCCCGCTCCTGTATTTGATGGCCGCGCTGGCACTCGTGTATTCGGCGTGGTTCATCCGGAACGAGGTGATCGTGGCACGGGCCGAGAATCCCGGGCTCCGGAACATTTCGATGGTATTCTCCCATGTCTACACGGCGTCGGGCACATCGTTCGCCTCGGAGATCATGAGCCGCGTGGTCCGGAGCGCCGAATTCTACGGGCCTGCCCTCGGCAATCTGATCGTCGCCCCTTTCGCGCTGCGATGGACGTTCAGCGTTACGGATTCAACCGACCAGGTGCTCCTCTGGATGCAAAATGCGACGAAGGATCTCGCCTGGCCGATCGGTGCTCTGACGCTGGGTGCTCTCCTGCTCGGGGCGCGGCGCCTTTTGCGCGGCTCGGCCGGAATGTTTCTCTGCGTGTTCCTTCCCGCCTACGCACTCATTATCGTCATCTATCCGGTATCTGACGTGCGGTTCCTCTTCCCGGTCCTCCTCCTGATGCTCTGGGGGGTTGCCGAAGGGTGCGCCGCACTCGCGGAAAAGAGTTTCTGGAGCCGGGGAGGGCACCTCGTCGCTCCGATATGCCTCATCGTGCTTGCCCTGCCGAATCTCGCCTGGATCCGGAACGTCGTCACCTCCAATGTCTCCTTCCGGAGCGACCCTGAGGCATTCGCTCAGCGGGCAATCCGCGACGATCCGTACCCGAACGAGCTGCTGCTTATCCCCCGCCGGGCATCGGAGTGGGTCGCCCTGCATTCAGACTCCGCAACGGTCGTCGCCTCGAAGTCGATGGCAACGGGTCTCTGGCTTCATGGGAGGCCCATTCTGGTGATCAACCCTTTGAGTCCCGTCGAAGACTTTGACAATAAGATCCGCGATTATCATGTGGCCTATCTGATCTGCAGCCTCCAGGCCCACGCCGTCCCCGACTTTCTGCTGCAAATGGCAATGTCGAATAAGCACAGTTTTATCTCCGAGGTCACCTTCGCTGACGTGGAAGTCTTCCGCGTCCTGGAGAAGACCTCGCCGGCGGAGCCGTCGTTTTCACTGGCTCCCGGCGACACCCATGGCCTGCTTGCGGCATACCTCTCGGCCGTCCTATCGCTGCGGGATGGCCGCTCCTTTGAAGCGGTCGCGCGCTTTCGGGCGATCTCTAGCCTTCCTGGACTTGAAACATCGGGCCTCTTTTACAGCGCGGTCTCACAGGAATTCAACGGCAATCTCGACAGCGCCTATGCGCTCTTCGTGCAATTCCGGACCATTCCGCAATCGGCCGCGTATGTTTCGCAGGCCCAGTTTCATGAGGATATCATCAGTCTGCTGAGGAGTTCCTCGCGCAGTCTCCCGCCCGAAGAACGGGCCGCGCGGCTTCAGGAAGCATCGATGGGCTACTGGATACTGGGGTTTCGCACGCAGGCTATTCTCACACTACGCCAGGGGCTGCGCGCCGATCCGGGTTTTTTCGCGGGGAATGTATTCGGGACGATCTATTCGCTCGCCGTCGGTGATACCGCCGGTGCGCACGAGGGGGTTCGGCTTGCCGAGCGAAGCAGGCCGATGGACCCGCTCACCGTATCACTTCGCAGGGTTCTCGCGACGATCGATTCGCTCCCGTACTCGCCGCATAAAGGGCATCTGGAGTGCGAAATCGGGAGGCGATTCGCCGAGATGGGATTGTTCGACATGGGGATTGACCAGGCGTACAAGGCGCTGCGCTATGGTGATGATGCGGAGGCGCTCCGACTCCTCGCCGATCTCTATGAGAAGAAGGAGCGCCGGGGACCCGCCCTTCAAGCCCTCCGCCGCCTCGCGCTCCTGGAGCCGGACGACGCGGCGCTCAAAGGAGAGATCCGGGCTCTGGCCGACTGAAGCGCCCCCGGCTCGATCACCAGACCGCCCCTTCCCGCGGAGCGATGCGGGAAGGGGCGGCGTGTTTTCAAGCGGTCCGAATGAGGGATGCTCAGAGAGCGGCTTTCACGGCCTGCTCAAATTCCTCCTTGGACATGTAGCCGACGTGGTGCTGGAGGACCTCTCCCTTCTTGCCGACGATGAACGTGGCGGGAATCGCATCGATGTGCCCATACGATTCAGCCACCTGGTTGTTACCGAGAACGACCGGGTAGCTGATGTTCATTCTCTTCACGAAGGGATTGATCACATCCCACCCCTTCTGGTCGAGGGACACGCCGATGATCTCCAGCCCTTTGGACTTGTACTTTTCGTACACTTCCTGCATCCCCGGGATTTCGCTGCGGCACGGTCCGCACCAGGTCGCCCAGAAATTTACCACCACGACTTTCCCGTGGAGCTTTGCGAGCTCAATCGTCCCTCCCGTCGCCGTCGGCAGAGTGAAATTCGGCGCGGGCCCTTTGTCCTGAGTCCATGATGCTGCCGCAAACGCGGCAACGGCGATTGCCACCCCCCACCAGCGTGTTCTGTGCATGTGACTTCTCCCTGTTAATGATTCATTCACCAGCCGATGCGCAGCTGAACAAAGAGCGCATCGTCGTTCACATATTCATCCCATGCGTAGGCTGCGTCGATCTGAACGACGCGGAAGAGATTGATTCCTGCCCCACCCGCGAGCTTCCGCTCGGCCACCCCACCGCGCAGGGCGATTCCCAGCATGTTCGGGATCGCATCCAGGCGGAATTCCGTCCCGAGCCTGAGCCGTCCACCGAAATTGACGTGCCGCTCGTCCTGGGCCGCGATGTCGACCCAGTCAAAATTCACGTCCCAATTGCGCATGAGCGGGTGGCTCACCCCGAGGTTCATGAGGAATGGAACACTGAATTCCACCGCCTGGTTCACCGAATCGATCACCAGGTTCCCGAGCGCGTCGTGCACGGGAGTCGTGAACGCCACGTTCGAAGTGGTCTTGGGAAGCGGTATGATATTCTGGAGCGTAAGGCCGATGTCCGTCCCCGTGGTTTTCACGTGATAGAGACCGCCGAGATCGAGCGTCACGCCGGTGACGGAGTTCTGGAAGTCCTTCCCGAGATTGTTCAGGATGGAATTGTAGTTATCCGCGGTGACCACCCTCGTGGAGGCCCGCCGGTTCAGGATTTTCAGATCCGCACCGAGGTCGATGTCGGGATTGAGCCTATATCCGTAGCCCGCCATGCCGACGATGTCCAGATACGAGACCGCGAAGGTCGGCGGGACCGCGTTCTGATAGATCGGCTGGCCCGTGGCGCGGTCCAGGAGCAAGTTGACGAAGTCGCCGAGTGTTTGCTGCTGCGACGGAGTGAGCGAGCTCAGATCCGACGGGAGCTGGAGGGCGAAGAGTTTGCTCAGGATTTCTCCGGGATAGGCGCTCAGCGCCGCGCGCATCGAGGCATGCACGGAGAAACCCAGATTGCCGACCTGTACCTGGATGTCCGGGATGAGAAGCGCTCCCTGAACGTTCGGGTTTTCAGGCGGACCGAGGACTTTCTGCTGAAACTGATTGACGAACGAAAGCCCTTGGTTGATCTGTTGTATGGCGATGGCTTGCTGCTGGGGTGTCGCTCCGGGGGCGATGTAGGAGTTGAACCCATCCCTGATATTCTGGTAGAACTGGCCGGTCTTCAGCTGGTCTTTGTTATCGCGCAGAAAGGAGAACGCGTTGAAGCTGTTTTGCGGCAGGCTCGCCTGAATCTGGATGACGTCGACCGCGGTGCGCTCGTGGACCAGCAGCGCCGGGTTGTACTCCATCGCATTGAACGTCTTTCCGTCTGCCACCTGCGTGTTTCCCATGCCGATCGCCTTCACGTCGTCCCGGTTGATCGAGACAGACCAATGGGTCACCTCCGGAGACAGCATCAATTGCGCCCGCAGGGGCGGAGCAACGATCAGAAGAAGAGCCAAGAGACTGGCTGCATATTTCCTGGTACGAGAAGGGCTCATAGGACTCCTTATGTAGGGTGGAACGATGTGGGGACCGTGCTACTTCGAAGGTGCCCACTTCCTCAGGAACGCCATCACCTTGTCCGGATCATGGCCCTTCCCCTTCTCGAGCTCCCCGGTATCCTGAGACTTGAGGAGCGTGCCGTCGCTCTCCAGCACGAACAGGTGAGGGTACCCTGCGACCTTTGGGTAATGCGAAAGCACTTGTTCGTTCTTGTTCTCCGGGCTCCAGTTCACCTTCACCGTGACAAAATGCGCGCGTCGGAACTCTTCCAGATCCGGATGCGAAGCGAAGAGCGAGTCAAGCCGCCGGCACCAGATGCACCACTCGCCGCCGACGTCCAGGATGACGCGTCTGCCTGATGCGTGTGCCTGATGCAGTGCCGACTGGATGTCTTTCGCCGCATCGCGCGACGGATCAAATTTCTCACGTTGTTCCGGCGGCGCGCCCTGCGTTTGCCGGGCAAGCGCTCCGGCGTACACGCACAGCATTGCCGCAACAAGGACGATTTTCAATGCGATCACTCCCCTTTCCCCCCTGCGCACAGAAATCCGTGCCGAGGATGTGTTAAAGGTACGAACAGGAATGTAGCGAAGCAAGCAAAAGGCGAGCTTACTCGTAGCGGAGCGACTCCACCGGATCCACGGAAGCGGCTTTTCTGGCGGGGAAGAAGCCCGCGCAGAGGCCGATCAGGCCGAGGATGCCCGCGGTGAGGAGAATGATGACGGGAGAGAGGACGGGCTTCCCCAGAAATTGCATGGCGCCCTCATTGCTGGGGATCAATTTCACGAGCGCGATAATGCCTATGGAGATCATTGTTCCGAACCCGCCGCCGATGAAGGCGAGCAGGAGAGCCTCGAAGATGAACTGCATGTGAATGTAGCTCCGGCGCGCGCCCAGCGCCATCTTGACGCCGATCTCATGCGTGCGCTCCTTGACAACGACGTACATCACATTCGCCACGCCGACGCCGGCGATCAAAAGCGTCAGAAGGCCGACCGATCCCAGGAAGATGGACACGCCGATGCCGATCTTCTGGCCGATCTTTTCCGCTTCAATGAAGTCCCAGATGAACAGTGTGCGCTCATCGGTCGGATCGAAGCGATACTTTCGCGCCAGGACGCGGAAGATTTCTTTCTTCAGCTCCTCCTGCCGCGAGGGATCCGCAGGACGCACAACGAGCGAATTGACATGCTTGTTGCCGTACATGATCCTGAACGTGCTATAGGGAATAATCGCACGCTCGTCATCCGGGCCGTTGTTCATCGCGGTTTGCAGCTTCTTCTGCAGTGTCCCCACGACGGTGAACGGTATGCCGTCGAAGAGGACGAGCTTTCCGATCGGGTCTTCCTCGCCGAAAATGTCCTTGGCGATCTTCCCCCCGAGGACCAGCGATCGGCGCTCCTGGACAACATCGACATCGTTGAGGAAGCGGCCGCCCGAGGCCGGATACATGCGGCGCATCTCCTCGAAGAGCGGATTGACCCCCTCGCATTCGGTGTTCGTCGTGACCTTCTTGTAGCGCAGCTGGGCGTTCGTCCGGTATTGTGGGCTGATCATCGCGATTTGCGGAATGGCTTTCGCCAGCAAGGAGGCGTCCTCTTCGACCATCCGGATCTCCCGCCCTTTGGCCATTCCCTCGTACTGCTTTCCCGTTTCCCCTCCGTAGAGGATCAGGATCCGGTTCCCGGCATTGGTCAAGCCGTTCTGCATCTGATTGCCGAGGCCCTCGCCGAAGGACAGGAGCAGGACGACCGCCACCGTCCCCCAGGTTACGGCGATGATGGTCAAGAGCGCGCGCGTGCGCTGCGTGTTGAGGTCCTGGAAGAATTCCCTACAAAGTTCCCAGTACATGCTCCATCCTGCCAGTGCTATGCCCGAAGACAGTCTACGACGTTGAGATTTGCCGCGCGGCGTGCCGGGAAGAGCCCCGCGGCAAGTCCGATGACCGCCAGGACTGCGGCGGTCGCCAGGGCTACCTCGATAGAAATCTCCGGCGTTCCGACAAATTCCTTGATCGGTATGTATTGCATCGCCGCGGTGAGCCCCCAGGCAATCAGGAAGCCGATGGCAGAACCGATGGCGATGATGAAGAAGGTCTCCATGAAGAACTGAAACAGAATCGTCCTTCGTTTCGCCCCCACCGCCCTCTTGATACCGATCTCCTTGACGCGTTCCTGGACCACGATGTACATGATGTTCGCAACGCCGATTCCGCCGACCCCCAGCGTGAAGCTCCCGATCAATCCCATGAAGATATTGAACGCCAGAAAAAAGTAGAAGATGAACTTATCAAATTCCGACGTGTCCCATATCCAGATGGCGTCGCGGTCGGTAGGATCGAACCGGTAGCGCCTCCCGAGCACCTCCCGCACCGAAGAATTTACCTCTTCGGAGCGGCGCGGGTCCTTCGGAATATAGATGATGTTCCGGAGATGCGTCTCACCGAAGACCGACGTAAATGTGGAGGCCGGGATGAACACGCGGTCCTGGTCTCGCCTGTTGTAGGACGACGGCTGCGTCTTCTTCTGCATGACGCCGACCACCTGAAAAGGTGTCTCCCCGACGTAGAAGATCTTTCCAACCGCGTCCGACTCGCCGAAGAGGAGCCGTTTGACCTCGTTGCCGATGAGCGCCACCCGCTTGCGGTCGCGAAGGTCCACATCGTCGATAAACCGTCCGCCCGAATCGGGGATGATGTTCCGCATTTCCGAGTACACGGGATAGACGCCGGAGACGAGCGTATTGATGATATTCGTCCCCAATCGCACCTGTTCGTCCCCGGCCGCGTATTCGGGACTGATCTTCGCAATCTCGGGGACCTGCGTGGCTATCAGGTGAGCGTCCTCTTCGATCAGACTCACCGGGCGCCCGATCCCGAAGCCTTCGAAGGGCTTCGTCGTGCTCCCTGGGAACATGATGGCAACGCTTTCCCCGATCCCGTGCATGTTGCTCGCCAGCTGCTTCTTGAACCCCATGCCGAAGGCCAGGAGGACCACGATTGCAACCGTCCCCCAGATAATGCCGAAGATCGTCAGGAATGTCCGAAGTTTCTGCGCCCGGAGGTCCCGCAGGAACTCGATGATCGTTGTCCGAAGATTGTCCACGGCGCTATTCGATCTTCTTGACAGGCTTTTCGATGACTTCGTCGCCTTCCTTCAGCCCCTCCAGGACCTCGATCGTAATGGCGTCGCTCAGCCCGGTCTTGATCACTCGGTCCTCTTCCTTTGCGGGCCCGACGGCCACCTTCACGAACGCAGAGTCGTTCCGGAAGGTCACCACACGTTCGGGGATTACCAGAACGCTGTCCTTGTGGCGGATGATCACGTTCGCGTTGGCGGAATACCCCGCCCGCAGGACGCTGTTCTCCGATTTCGGGACGGAGATCTCGATCGGAAAGACCGTGGCATTTTCCTTCTTTTCGGCCTTGAGGGAAATCTTGCTCAGCGTGCCGGTGATCTTGTCCGATGGCAGCGCCCCCACCTTGATCTCGGCTTCCATTCCTTCCTTGAGGCGCCCGACATCAATCTCGTCGACGGTCCCCTTGAAGAGCAGCCGGTCCATGTTCGCCATCTTCATCAGGACAGTCCCCTCCTGGTACGACGTAAGCGGCGTGACCGGATCCCCGACTTCCACCGACTTTTTGAGCACGAAACCATCAATCGGCGCTTTAACGATCGATTCGATATTGACGCCGCCGATTTTGACTCTCCCTTTTTCCAGGAGCGCCAAACGCTCCCGGTTGAGGCTCACGGTAAGCTTCGTCTGTTCGTAATGACGCTGGAAATCCTCATACTCTTTATCCGAGATGAGGTGCTTCTGGAGCAGAGACTCCTGCCGTACCTTGTCCTTTTCGGAGTTGTCCAGATCGACCTGTGCGAGCTGCAGGTTTCTCTTCGCTTCGGCAAGCTCCAGCGGTGTCGGATCCGGCCGGACTTCAAGGAGCGGGGAGCCCGCCTTGACGAACGTTCCCGCGTCGGCGAAGATCCGGCTGACCGCCCCCGATACCTTCGATTTGATCGAAATTTCGTTTTCGGGTTCGATCGTCCCAACCGCCAGCGCCTTGTCGACGATGTTCCCTTTGACGACCTTGATTTTCGGGACGGTCGATTCTGTCCCCTTTTGCGACCCGCCGAAGATGACAAATGCCACCGCGATCAGGGCCAATGCGCCCGTGCTGGACAGGACGATTTTCTTTTTCATGGTCATAACTCCGGCAGGAACGGAAGGGAATGATGGTGTCTTTGCATTTTTTACGGCCGGCAGGCCATTTTTGTTACGAAAAGACGGAAAATGGAAAGGGGCGCCCCCCGGATGGAGGGTGCCCCCTTGAATTGACAGATATTTCCTCCGGTGAGGCTATTTCTCTTCGATCACATGGTGATAGAGCAGTCCAGCAAGCGCGCCGCCGATGAGCGGTCCGGCCCAGTATATCCAGATGTTTTCCAATCCACCTCCGAGAAGCGCGGGGCCCAGATGGCGGGCGGGATTCATCGCCGCCCCGCTGATCGGGCCCCCGACGAGCACGCCCAGAGCGACGGTCAGGCCGACAAAGAGCCCGCCCAATTTTGGCGCGCGCGCGTCGATCACGGTGCCGTAAAAGGCGAAGGCAAGAAAGAAGGTGAGCACGATCTCCGCAACGAGACCCTGGCTTGCCGTTATGCCGGGGCCAAGTGCAGGAGTCCCCATCTTCACCACCGTCAGCGCCTGCTCCGGGTCCACAAGCGTTATGACATAGGCGCCGGCGATTCCTCCGAGGCATTGACAGATGATGTAAAGCGCGGCACCCTTCGGCGCGATCTTTCCGCCGACGAGCGCGGCGACCGTGATTGCGGGGTTGAGATGACCGCCGCTCGATGCGGCAGTTGCGCTTACCATTACCGCGAAGGTCAAACCATAGGCAAGTGCGATACCGACCAGTCCCGACGCACCACCGCTCATGGCGTTGGCGGCGATGGCCCCGGCGCCGACGAAGACGAGGGCAAAGGTCCCGAGAAATTCCGAGACCATGGCTTTCGTGTTCATGGAAGGTCCTTTCGCAGTGGCGCAGATATGATATTCTTTTTCAAGCAGTTTGTCAATTGATTTTGACCGGGAGCCCTTGTACCATTTGCTTTGAA
>Ga0187779_10003091_pt1 | contig 10139 bp, 6 predicted proteins | sample 1015_Q2_SP10_10__FD_132435 | JGI IMG/M metagenome (GOLD analysis project Ga0187779, IMG submission 132435) | Tropical peat soil microbial communities from peatlands in Department of Meta, Colombia - 1015_Q2_SP10_10_MG | ecosystem: Environmental > Terrestrial > Soil > Wetlands > Peat | place...
ACATAATCGCTCGACCGCGGGCCCACATCGTGCCTATGACGGAACCTACCACGCCGCTGATGCAGCAGTATCACGCCGTCAAGAGGCAGCATCCTGCGGCTTTACTCCTGTTTCGGCTCGGCGACTTCTACGAGCTCTTCTATGACGACGCGGTCACTGCTTCGCGGATCCTTCAGATCACCCTAACGGCACGCAACAAGGAGCGAGGGGAGCCGGTGCCGATGTGCGGCGTTCCCTATCACGCTGCTGACGGATACATTGCCCGGCTGATCCAAGCGGGGTACAAGGTCGCGATCTGCGAGCAAATGGAAGAGCCGGGGCCGGGCAAAAAGCTCGTTCGACGCGAGGTGATTCGCGTTTTAACTCCCGGAACGGTGGTCGGCAGCCAGCTCGTCGATCCGAAGGAGAACAGTTTTCTTGCAGCCATTGCACCGAGTGCGACGGCCCGCGCCGCAGCAGCTTCCCCGGGCGGAGGCGCTCTGGGTCGTCCGTCTCAGGTCCGAATCGGGCTGGCTTACGTTGACTTATCCACCGGCGAATTCCGCGCCACCGAATTCGTCGGAGACACGGCCGAAGCCAGACTGCGAGAGGAGGTAGAACTGCTGCGGCCGCGGGAGATTCTAACTTCGCAGCCTGCGACCCTGTTTCGAAAGGCGGACCGTCCGAACACTGCTTTGGCGGAATCCAAAGCAGGATTTTTTGAGACACGGTTGGACGACTGGGTGTTTGAAACGAGCTACGCGACGCGCCAACTCGAAAATCACTTCCGCGTCGCCACCTTGGAGGGATTTGGACTCGCCAGCCATCCCCAAGCCATCGCGGCGGCCGGCGCGATCGTTCACTACCTGCATGAAACTTCGGCAATCAGCGCCGTGCAGCCGGAAGACGCCGCCGTGTCCCTCGGACTACGCCCGGCCGGGGCGGGGCTTGAACACATCGATCGCGTCGCTTATTACGAGCAGCAAAACGCCCTGGTGCTCGACCAGGTGACAGTCCGCAACCTAGAACTGGTCGAGCCGGCGGCGGGAGACGACCGCTCCGCAACGTTGGTCTCGGCCATTGACGAGACTGCAACAGGCATGGGCGCGCGGCTGCTGCGAGCGTGGATCCTTCGGCCGGAAATCTCACGGGCTGAAATTGAGGCAAGACTCGGCGCCGTCTCGCAGTTGAAATCTCAAATTGTGGCGCGCGAGGAAATCCATAAGGAACTGGAGGGCATTCTCGATCTAGAGCGTCTGGCAAGCCGTGTGACGCTAGGGACCGCGACGCCCCGAGATCTGCTCGCTCTAGGAGCGTCCCTGGCGAAGATTCCCCCCGTGCGGGGCCTGCTCCGGGCTCTCGGCCTGGAAGAAACGGCAGACGCTGCGGCTTCGAGATTCCTCCGACTGTATCAGCAGATGGATGAAATGGCCGATGTCCGTAGCATGATCGCGCAAGGTATCGCCGACGATCCCCCCGCCCTGGCGAACGAGCCCGGCGTGATTCGACGAGGATTTCACACGGAGCTGGATGAGCTGCGCGACACGCTCAAGCATGGGCGGCAACTCATCGCTCAGATGGAGGAGCGGGAACGAAAGCGAACCGGCATCGCATCACTGAAGATTCGTTACAACCAAGTATTCGGCTACTACATTGAGATTTCCAAGCCCAATCTGGCGCTTGTTCCGGCAGACTACGAACGCAAACAAACACTTGCCAACGCAGAACGATTTACCTCAGATGAGTTGAAGAACCACGAACGAAAAGTGCTTTCTGCAGAAGACTCGGCGCTCAAGATCGAGCGGCATTTGTACGCCAAAATCTGCGAAGCGATCGCCCAACAAGCAGGACGATTGCGGCAGGCGGCGGCAGCGATTGCGCAACTCGACGTACTGGTGAATTTCGCAGCGATCGCCGCGGCGCGAAACTACGTACGTCCGGAATTCACCGAAGAGGAAATCGCTCGGCAGGACCGACGGGGTGTGCTGCTCCTGGCGGGCGCACGCCATCCAGTGGTCGAGAGGCTCCTCGAACAGCGAGGTGAGCGGTTCGTACCGAACGATCTGTACCTGGATGGTGAATCGCAGTTTCTACTTGTCATTACGGGACCCAACATGGGCGGCAAGTCGACCTACCTGCGCCAGTCGGCCCTAATTTCGATCCTGGCGCAGATGGGCTCCTTTGTGCCCGCCACGCGAGCGAAACTGCCGCTTTTTGACCGGATTTTTACGCGCATCGGTGCGTCCGATAGCCTGGCGCGCGGCCGTTCTACCTTTCTGGTGGAGATGAGCGAGGTAGCGGCGATCTTGAACACGGCGACACCTGCCAGTCTCGTGCTACTCGACGAGGTGGGTCGCGGGACCGCGACATTCGACGGGCTGTCGATTGCCTGGGCCGTGGCCGAAGCGCTACACGCCGGCGCGCGGCCGCGAACACTTTTTGCAACGCACTACCACGAGCTAACGGAGCTGGAGCAACTGCTGCCCGGGGTGAAAAACGTCCACGTTTCGGTCGAGGAGGCAGGACACGAGATCATCTTCCTGCGGCGGGTCGAGCCAGGAAGCGCGGACAAAAGCTACGGTATCGAAGTGGCGCGGCTTGCGGGTCTACCGAACAGCGTCATCGTGCGGGCACGAGAAATCCTGCGTCGTCACGAGAGGCGCGAGGAAAAGCTGACGCAGGAGCTTTCTCCTGAATCGGCGCGGCCCGCAGCAGAACAAACCAGCTTTGCGGCCATCGACCAATCGGTGATGCGGGCCGTGCGGGAAGCAGATCTGAACCGTCTGACACCGCTCGAAGCACTCAACCTGCTCGCAGAACTGCAAAAGCAGCTGGAGTGATCTGACGAGACGCGCTCGGTGGAGCCATTCGGGGATTCCTAGCGTCGATCGCGCAAGGTTGTCGTTCGAGCATGCGTTTGTGCGTTCGATGCTCGTATCGGGATCTTATGTTCCACAGCAGCGGACCTTTTTGTGACAGCGTGCGGCCTTCGGTAACTGAGGTTGAGCAATGCGCGTGCTAGGTATGATGTCGGGTACGTCCGCCGATGGCATCGACGTGGCTCTGGTCGAGATACAAGGTGCTGCGTCGAACCTCGTCACGCACCTCGAAGGCCACTACCAGGTTCCCTTCCCCGACTACCTGCGGCGAAGGATTCTGCGGCTGGCAAACGGCTCGGAAACGACAGCCGCTGAAATTAGCGAGCTGAATTTCCTGGTGGGTGAGGCGTTCGCCCACGCGGCGATCCGCGCGTGCAAGCACTGGAGAGTGGCGCTCGGGAGTGTCTCACTCATTGGTTCGCACGGTCAGACCGTGTTTCACCTCGGATCGTCGGCCCGGTTTCAAGGCAAAGTCCGAGCACCTTCCACGCTGCAAATCGGTGAAACCAGCGTGATTGCCGAACGCACCGGTGTTGTTACCATCGGCGACTTTCGCACCGCGGATATGGCTGCGGGCGGACAGGGAGCACCCCTAATTCCCTTCGTCGACTACCTGCTATATCGCGATCGGTTGCGCGGACGCGTCGCTTTGAACATCGGCGGAATCGCAAACGTAACGATCATTCCTTCAAGCTCCCGTCCTGCCGACGTGTTTGCATTCGACACCGGACCGGGCAACATGATCGTCGATGCGCTGATGGAAGGGATTACCCACGGCAAGACGTCCTACGATCACGATGCCCGCTTTGCCTTAAGCGGACGCACGATTCCAGAGCTGCTGGTGCGCATGATGCGCGAGCCCTATCTGCGCAAAAAGCCTCCGAAATCCACCGGGCGGGAACTTTTCGGAGCGCCGTATGCTCAGATGCTGTTGGCCTGGGGGCACCACCACCACGCGGGAAACGCGGATGTGGTGAGGACGGCGACGGTCTTTACGCCACTGTCCATTGCGGACGCCTTTCGAAGATTCATCCTCCCGCGCGCACAGATTCATGAGCTAATTGTCGCCGGGGGCGGGGCGCGCAACCCACTGATGATGGCGCAGCTCGCAGCGTCATTGCCGGACATTGACGTGGTGCCCGCGAGCCGGTTTGGCGTACCGGTGGAGGCGAAGGAAGCGTTCGGATTTGCGTTGCTGGCCTACGAAACCTACCACGGGCGGCCCAGCAACGTGCCGTCAGCAACAGGAGCAAGACACGCGGCAGTCCTCGGCAAGATTGTACAGGGGTGTCGGAGCAAGCCCAGAAACCGTCGTTAGCCACAGGCGGCACGCGGCCAGGGATTTAAAATTGAGGAAAGAGGAAGAACCTTTGCCGAGGCGGTTTCGGGGGATGCTCTGGCTGCGATGCGCGCTGATCATGGCGAGTGTGACGGCAGGATGCGGAAGCTTGCCTAGCACACAGCAAAGCGGCACGGTCAATTTCCTGATCGAGTCCATGCCCACCAATCTCGATCCGCGCATCGGGATCGATGCACAGTCAGAGTACTTGGACGGTTTGATTTTTGACGGCCTCGTACAGCGTGACGCGCAGATGAACGTGGTTCCCGACCTTGCGCAGACGTGGGAAATGCCCAACCCTCTCACCTACGTGTTTCATCTGCGACACGAGGTGAGATTTCACGACGGGCGACCCTTCACATCCGCCGACGTGAAGTTCACGATTGATTCCATTCTTACCGGAGCGGTCCCAACCCCCAAGCGGGGTGCATTCAAGCGTATTGCCTCAATCGACGCTCCCGACGAGGCAACCGTGGTCGTCCACTTAAGCGAGCCGTACTCCTCGTTTTTGCTGAACCTGTCGCGGCTGGCAATCGGCATTGTTCCGCGGGAGTCGCCCGAGCCACCCGCACGCCACCCGGTCGGGACCGGGCCATTTCGTTTTGTCAGCATGATGCCGGATGAGGAAATTCTTCTCGAGCGCAACGCTAATTACTTCGGGCGGGTGCCCAAGGTTGACCGCGTGCATTTTCGCATCGTGCCGGAGGCCATCGTGCGGGCGCTCGAATTACGCAAGGGCACGGCCGATATCGGTGGCGTCAATTCCCTGACTCCCGATATGGTTATGGCGCTCGAGAAGCAACGGGACATCGCCGTAGAGCAGGAGCCGGGTACCGAGCTTGCTTACGTTGCCTTTAATTTCGACGATCCCATTCTGGCCAAGCGAGACGTGCGGCAAGCGCTTGCCTATGCGACCGATCGCGGTTCCGTGATTCGGTATTTGTTGCGGGGCAAGGCGCGCCCAGCGAATAGCTTGCTTCCGCCGAACCACTGGGCCTACGAGGCGGACGTAAAGCAATATCCCTATGACCCGCAACAGGCCGAGCAGCTTCTCGACCGAGCAGGCTTTTCCAGGAACCCGCGCGGCGTGCGGTTTCATCTGACGCTGAAAACTTCGACGGAAGAATCGACGCGACTGCTCGGAGAAACTCTGGCAGAACAGTGGAAGCGCGTCGGCGTCGATCTCGCGCTCAGGCCGCTTGAAAGCGCGACATTTTTCTCAGACATCGGCCGCGGGAGTTTTCAACTTTATACCCTTCGCTGGACGGGCTTGACCAACGATGATCCTGACATTTTCGATTACGTTTTCAACTCACAGCGTATGCCGCCGGACGGGGCGAATCGAGGCCATTACCACAATCCCGAGCTCGACAGCCTGCTCCACCAGCAGGGCCTCGAAATGGATCAGACCCGGCGCAAGGCCATCCTCTCGGAGATCCAGAAAATCATCGCCGAAGATGAGCCCTACATCGACCTCTGGTATTACGACAACGTTTGCGTGCACAGGGACCGAGTCACGGGGATCATGATTCCACCGGGCGGTGATTATGATTTTCTGGATCGCATCGAGGTCGGGATCACGCCCACACCGAGCGCGGCCTACGCGCCGAACGCGCGGTGAATTTCGGTGTCGGGAAGGGCGCCTTGGCGGGCGATCGACCACGTGTCACCTTCGATGCGGACGATCGTAGATCCGAGAGTCCCTCCCGTGTCGCCGGCATCCAGGATCAGTGGCAGTCGGTCCCCCAGTTGCTCAACGAGCTGCTCGACGTTGGTGCAAGAAGGGCGCCCGGAGAGATTGGCACTCGTGCCGGTGACCGGCCCGCCGACTGCCTCGATCAGCGCGCTGACGACGCGCGAGTCGGCCCATCGCAGAGCGACGCAGCCCGTGTTGCCCGTGACCTTGAGCGGGAGACGATGGGTTGCCTCAACGACCAGGGTCAGGGCGCCAGGCCAGAACCTGTTCGCCAGCGTGAGGAAGGCGTCCGGCACATCGCGCGCAAGCATTAATGCCTGTTCGACGGAATTGACGAGAATGGGAAGAGCTCGTGTTTCCGGCCGCGCTTTTAGTTGGAACACACGTTCAACGGCGTACAGGTTGAAGGGATCGGCGCAGAGGCCGTAGAACGTGTCTGTCGGAGCGGCGATCACACGGCCGCGCTCGATGAAGCTCGCGGCATAATGTATGAGATGCCGCTGGGGCGCTTCGGCTGAGACGCTTAGGATTTCAGCAGGCAATTTTCGTTACGCGGGATGATCCCGGTTCGGGGACAGATTACAGCAGCCTCCCGCGAGAAAGCAACACGAACAAATGCAAGACGTTAGCAGGCATGTGGGGGCAGGTGGCTTACGAAATGCACCGCCGTCGCCGGCCGGTTCGCGAGCCGAGCGGCAGGTTTACCTAGCGAGATCGGTTTTGCTAGGCTTGCGATATGGCAGTTTCTCTGTCGCCCATACGTCAGCCACGGATGGCAACCTTGCTGACTGGTAGCGAGCACCGACATTTCCTCACCAGCCGCGAAAACAAGTGGCTGAAGATCTTTCGGGCGGCGCTGCAGGGCAAGGGACCGCAATCGGGCGAGCCGATCGGAGTCGAGGGCCCGAAAATGGTCGCGGACGCGTTGCACGCAGGACTCGAGGCTGAGGCGCTTCTTATTAGTGAGTCCGGAGAGCGGGTGGCTGGGCAGGTCTTGCGCGCGGCGGGTCAGTGCGAGCGAGGTATTGAGGTGGACCGCATCCTTCGGACGACCGACAAGCTTTTCGATAGCGTCACGGGCACCGAGACACCGCAAGGTGTGGCCGCGCTGTTTCGGCAGCCCACTTGGGGAATCGAGGATGTTTTGCGCGGACCGGGAGAGATGCGGGAAACGACACCGCTGGTCGCCATTCTGACGGCGGTGCAAGATCCTGGTAACGTGGGGACGATTGTACGATCGGCGGAGGCATTCGGTGCCACGGGAGTCGTCGCCACGCGCGGCTCGGCGGATCCTTGGTCTCCCAAAGCGCTGCGCGCTTCGGCAGGATCGGCCCTGCGCCTCCCTGTGCTGCGGGCGATGGCCATCCCGATTCTGATCGCTCAGCTGAAGGTCGCCCATATCACACTGTACGCGTCCGTTTCCACGCACGCAGCCAGTAATCGGCCGGAAACTTCGCTCGAAGCGGACCTAACCGGCCCTGTGGCAATCTTTATAGGCAATGAGGGGAGCGGCTTGCCGGCCGAAATCACGCACTCCGCCGATGGGGTGATCTCGATTCCAACCCGCGGCGATGCGGAGTCGCTCAACGCAGCGATTGCGGCGTCGATCCTGCTGTATGAGGCAGCGCGGCAACGAAAGCTCGCCAGCCGATGAGGAACGCGGGTTGGTAGAAATGGGACTTTTTCGCGCCATCGAACCGGAACAGCAACCGCAGGCGGGGCGTCCGCTGGCCGACCGGATGCGCCCGGAGACGCTCGACGAGTTTATCGGACAGCAAGACCTGCTCGGGCCCGGGAAGCCTCTGCGCACCCAGATCGAAAGGGACGAACTGGGCTCCCTGCTCTTCTGGGGCCCGCCCGGGTGCGGGAAAACGACACTGGCGAGGATCATCGCGAAGCGCACACGCGCCCAATTTGTTCCCTTTAGCGCGGTACTGTCCGGAATCAAAGAGATCAAGGAAGTGATGCATCAAGCCGAAGCGGCACGCCGCTATGGACAGCGCACGATGGTGTTTGTCGACGAGGTTCACCGATTCAATCGCGCACAACAGGACGCGTTTCTTCCGCACGTGGAAGCCGGGAATGTTTTGCTGATCGGTGCGACAACGGAGAATCCGTCGTTCGAGGTGATCGCACCGCTGCTATCCCGTATGAAGGTATACGTGCTCGAGTCGCTTTCCGAAGGACAGATATGCGAGCTCCTCAGACGCGCCCTCGCGGACTCTTCGCGCGGGTTGGCCAAGGAAGACGTTCAGGCCCCGGAGAAGGTGCTCGAGCGAATCGCCGTCCTCGCCAATGGTGACGCGCGTGCGGCCTATAACACGCTCGAAGCGCTCGTGCAGGGGACCCAACCCGATGCCGGCGGTCACAAAGTGCTGTCGGAGGAGCGCCTGTCCGACGTGTTGCAGAAGAAGCTCTTGCCATACGACCCAGCCGGCGAGGAGCACTACAATTTGATTTCTGCTTTGCACAAGTCTGTGCGAAATTCCGATCCGGACGCGGCGCTGTACTGGCTCGCTCGCATGCTGGAATCCGGCGAAGACCCTTTATACCTGGCTCGGCGGATGGTGCGCATGGCGAGCGAGGATATCGGCCTCGCAGAGCCCGGCGCGCTGGCAGTGGCGCTCGCCGCCAAGGAGGCCTTTGATTTCATCGGCGCGCCCGAGGGATACCTGGCGCTGGCGCAGGCGGCGGTCTATTTGTCGCTGGCGCCGAAATCGAATGCCCTCTACACAGCGTATGGCGCGGTTCAGGAAGATCTCTCGAAAACAATCGCGGAGCCGGTGCCGCTGCACCTAAGAAATGCGGTTACCGGCCTGATGGGGCATCTTGGATATGGCAAAGGTTACCAGTATGCGCACAACGCAGAACAGAAGGTGACGGACATGACGTGCTTGCCGGAGGGCTTGCTGGGACGCTGCTATTACAAACCCACGGACCAGGGTTTCGAGGCACGCATCCGCCAGCGGCTGGATGAGATTCGCCGTCTTCAGAAAAAAGGGCAGGAGGCAAGGAACAACGAGTGAGCCAAAGCCGGTGTGGAGGGAGAAAAGAACATTGTGGTCTGCAATTCATACGCATGCTGGCCCTGACCATCTGCGGGGTGCTTTTTGCCTGCGAACCCGTGCGCGTACGCGCTCAGGACAATCCTAAATTGGTAATCGACGAAGATTGCCAAGCCTTCGACATCTCAACGGAGAATGCCATCGTCTACGCCGTCCCCCGCCTGAAGAGGGTCCGACGCCTGATCATCGAGCGCGACGACATTTCCATTGCGACCGGGCCCGGCAAAACCAAGAGAATCGTCGAGGGGGAAAAGTTCATGCCCTTTCCACCGCCGGCGGGTTACACGGTCGAATCGCTCGTTTGGTCTCCGGATGGCCGCCGCATCGCGGTCAACATGAGCCTGCAGAAAGCACCTCCTGGCTTCGATGATAAAGATGCGAAAAAAAAAGGCGACCTCGGTGAGGACGACGATAAGCCGCTGTCCGGCGTGAATGGGGGCCGAGCGATCGCGCTGCTCGACGATGACGGCCACGAAATTAGGGTCGCGAATTCGAAGACCCGTTTTATCGAGGGAGCTGTCCACGGGACGTGGCTTCGCGACGATCAGACCGTTGCCTATCAGACGGGCGGCGGGCCGTACGGGATTGCGCGGGTCCGCCCTGAAAGCGGTAAGGCGGACACCTTGTTTGAAGGTCACACATTTAACGCGATCGTCTGGGACGCCAAAAGAGACCGGGCCTTTGCCATTGGAGAAAACCTGGGGCTGCGGAGGGGATTGACGCTTGTGCGGCTCGATCTCATGCAGGAGGTTGTCACCGAGGTTGCGCATATCGAAAGCTACCAGGGGGGGCTGAGCCTTTCCCCTTCGGGCTCGAAAATTGGGTTCTTCGAGGACGGAGATTACATCGACGTCATCGACACCGAGCATCCATCGAAAAGTGTCCGGGTGCAGGCAGGTTACGGACGATTCGAATGGAGCCGTGACGAGCGTCGCGTTCTACTGAAAAGGGGGGCTTTCGAGCGATCCAACATTCTGCTGTGGGTGGGTCTGTATGATGAATCGTTCTCCTCAATTCTACACGGCCTAGAGTTTCACGATTTCCAAATCGCGCCCAGTGAAGACGCCATCGCGGTCACCGAACCAGGGAAACGAGTGCTAAGGCTGTATCCACTGCGATAAATCTCGAGCGGGATGGTGGGTGAGACCCGGGGTTCTTAGTGCAACCGAAAACGCTTGATG
>Ga0187779_10003092_pt1 | contig 10138 bp, 10 predicted proteins | sample 1015_Q2_SP10_10__FD_132435 | JGI IMG/M metagenome (GOLD analysis project Ga0187779, IMG submission 132435) | Tropical peat soil microbial communities from peatlands in Department of Meta, Colombia - 1015_Q2_SP10_10_MG | ecosystem: Environmental > Terrestrial > Soil > Wetlands > Peat | place...
CGACACGGTGGCCCAGGCGGGCTCCGCCGCCGCGCGCATTCTTTCCCTTATTTCGAAAGGAGAGGTCGAGATCGAGCCCGTGCGGGCGATGGTGCAGGAAGAATACTGCAGCGGCTGCAAGATCTGCAACGGCCTCTGCCCCTACGGAGCGATCGAATTCCTGGAGGAAAAGAAGGTATCGCACGTCAACGAGGCCCTCTGCAAGGGTTGCGGGACGTGCGTGGCGGCGTGCCCATCGGCGGCCATGAGTGGCCAGGGATTCACCGATCAGCAGATCCTTGCAGAATTGTCCGGGCTCCTTGTATGATGGAGCCGCTCCCGGAGCTCGCGCGCCGGGGAGTTTGAGAAGCGCATCCGAGAAAGGAATCGCACAATGGCTTTTGAACCAAAGATCATCGGCTTCCTGTGCAACTGGTGCTCGTACACCGGTGCGGACCTGGCGGGCGTATCGCGCATCAAATCCGCGCCCAACGTTCGCGTCATCCGCACCATGTGCAGCGGGAGGGTTGACCCCGCATTCATATTGAAGGCGTTCCAGCTTGGCGCCGACGGTGTCATCGTGATGGGATGCCATCTTGGTGACTGCCACTACCAGGAGGGGAACTATAAGACCATCCGACGCATCCCCTTCCTGAAGCGGCTCGTCGAGGGGTTCGGCATCGACCCGCGGCGGCTGCGCCTGGAGTGGGTTTCGGCATCCGAGGGGGACCGCTTCGCGGAGGTGGTCAACGAGATGACCGAGGAGGTACGAAAGCTCGGACCGCTGACGCTATCTGTGCGCGAGGAAATGCAGCGCGAAGCGGCGCACGCGCAGCCGGCATAATGTGATTGACACGCAAAGGAGAACACCATGGCGAAGCCAAAATTAGCCTTGTACTGGGCAGCCAGCTGCGGCGGATGCGAGATCGCCGTGCTGGATATCCAGGAGAAGATACTCGACGTCGCCAGCGCATTTGATATCGTCTTCTGGCCCGTCGCCCTGGATTTCAAGTACGCCGACATCCGGGCCATGGCGGACAAGAGCATCGATCTTTGCCTGTTCAACGGGTCGATCCGCAACAGCGAGAACGCCGAGATCGCGCGCCTCATGCGCGCGAAATCCAAGACCATGGTCGCTTTCGGATCCTGCGCCCTCGAGGGGGGAATTCCAGGCCTGGCCAATCTGACGACCAAGGAGGAGATCTGGAGCACGGTTTACAAGGACTCCCCCTCGACCATCGTGCAGAACGGAGGGAAGTTTCCCCAGGTCCAGACGGCCATGCCCGAGGGAGAGATCGACATTCCGGAGATGTGGGGAACCGTCAAATCGCTCGACCAGGTCGTCGACGTCGAGTATTACGTCCCCGGATGCCCGCCGCAGCCGGAGCAGATCTGGGCGGTGATCGAGCATATTGTGAGCGGGAAGCCGCTCCCGCCCAAAGGGGCCGTTTTGGGGGCAGGCGAGAAGACCTGCTGCGACGAGTGCGCGAGGGAGCGCAAAGAGAAGAAGCTGAAGAAATTCTATCGTCCCTATGAGATCCAGACGGACCCCCAGGAGTGCCTCCTGGATCAGGGGATCGTTTGCATGGGGCCCGCCACCCGGAGCGGGTGCGGCGCCCTCTGCACAAAGGCGAACGTCCCGTGCCGGGGCTGCTACGGACCTCCTCCTAACGTGCTCGATCAGGGAGCAAAAATGCTCAGCGCGCTCAGCTCGGTGATCGACGCGCAGGAACCGGAGGAAATCGAGCGGATCCTGGACGGGATCGCCGATCCGATGGGGACGTTCTACCGGTTTTCACTCGCACACTCGATACTGCGGAGGGTTGAAAAGTGATGAAGCAGATCAAGATCGATCCGATCACCCGTCTTGAGGGACACGGGAAGATTGATATTTTCCTCAACGACGACGGCGAAGTCGCCAACACCTATTTTCAAATACCCGAGTTGCGGGGCTTCGAACAATTTTGTGTCGGCAGGCCCGTTGAGGAACTGCCGCGCATTACGACGCGGATCTGCGGCGTCTGTCCCGAGGCGCACCACATGGCCTCCGCGAAAGCATGCGACGCGGTGTTCCACGTCACCCCGCCGCCGACGGCAATAAAACTCCGGCAGTTGCTTTACAACGTTTTTTATGCCGGCGACCACACGACGCATTTTTACGCCCTCGGCGGGCCGGATTTCATCGTCGGCCCCAATGCACCGGCTGCAGAGCGCAACATCCTTGGCGTGGTTCGCAAGGTGGGGCTGGAAGTGGGTCAGAAGGTGATCTCCATGCGCGCGCGGACGCAGGAGGTACTCAAGATCCTCGGTGGCAAGCAGACGCATCAGGTCACCTCGCTGCCCGGGGGCGTGAGCAAGGGCGTGACGACTGAGGAAGCAAAGAAAATCGAGGAGCACTGTTTGTGGTTCGTGGACTTCGCGCAGTTCACCATCCAGGCATTTCACGACATCGTGCTCAAGAACAAGGAGTACGTCGATCTGATCCTCTCCGACGCCTTCTCGCACAAGACCTATTACATGGGCCTCGTCGACGAGGCGAACCATGTGAATTTCTATGACGGACAAGTGCGCGTCGTGGACCCCTCGGGAAAGGAGTTCGCCAAATATTCCCCGTCGGAATATCTCGACAACGTCGCCGAGCATGTCGAGTCGTGGACCTATCTGAAGTTCCCCTTCCTGAAGAAAGTCGGATGGAACGGGCTCGTTGACGGTGCGCAGAGCGGGGTGTACCGGGCAACCCCCCTGTCCCGGCTCAACGCGGCGGACGGGATGCCAACACCGCTCGCACAGGCGGAATACGAGAAGATGTACGAGACGCTGGGCGGTAAGCCGGTTCATGCGACCCTGGCGACGCACTGGGCCCGGGTCATTGAACTCCTGAGCGCGAGCGAAATGGCCCTTGCGCTCGCACGGGATCCGGAGATTACCGGCACAAACATCCGGACCATTCCGACGGAGACCCCGACGGAAGGAGTCGGGATCGTTGAGGCCCCGCGCGGAACCCTTACCCACCACTACACGACCGATGAACGGGGCATCGTCCGCAAGGTGAATCTCATCGTCGGGACGACCAACAACTACGCGGCAATATCGATGTCCATCAACAAGGCTGCGCGCGGGTTGATCAAGAAAGGAACGCCGGTCGCCGAGGGAACGCTGAACATGATCGAGATGGCTTTCCGTGCGTACGATCCCTGTTTTGGATGCGCCACACACACCATCCCGGGGCGGATGGCACTCACCGTTCGCATTCGCGACAGCAAAGGGGAGATTCTGGAAGAGATCCACCGTTAGGAGAGAACGAGCGCACTTTCGGGCCGCGCCCGGGGGGACCCCCACCCGGGCGCGGCCTTTTCGTTTCTCGTTCTCCCCCCCCGCTGCCTTCCGATCGGGCAGACAGCTTCTCGTTGGAAGGATGGCCGGTTGACTCGCAATTTCCAATTGCGTAGTTTACCCTACCGTTGATGAGGCGCGTGCAGGTGCAATCCGTTCATTCCATAGCCCTCCTGACACAGAGCGATTCGATGCGGTCGATTATCTCCCGCATCGACTCGATCTCCACAACCGACTCCTCTGTTCTGCTCATCGGAGAGACCGGGGTCGGCAAAGAGCTCGTCGCAGAATACATCCACCACACCAGTTCACGATCCGCAAGCCCCTTTATTAAAGTGGGCCTGGCTGCCCTGCCGCCGGAGCTTCTGGAAACGGAGCTCTTCGGACACGTGAAGGGAGCTTTCACCGGAGCGGCGGGTGAAAAGAAGGGGCTCTTCGAGCTCGCAGACAGCGGGAGCATTTTCCTCGACGATATCGACGACTTCCCTCTGGCACTTCAGCCGAAGCTTCTCCGGATATTGGAATCGCGGGAACTCATGCGGGTAGGCGGGACGAGTCCGATCCCGGTCGACGTACGGCTCATTACGGCATCCAAGGTGGATCTAAAGGATCTGGTTCAGCGAGGGGGATTCCGGGCGGATCTGTACTACCGGATCAACGTTGTCCCGGTCGTCATCCCTCCCTTGCGCCACCGCGCAGAAGACATTCCGATCCTGACGGAGCATTTCCTCCGGAAATTCTCCACAAACGGGCCGATCAGCATCGAGGATGACGCGATGCGGATGCTCACCCGGTATTCGTGGCCGGGCAATATCCGCGAGCTGCGAAACGCCACGCAGCGAATGGCGCTCTTCGTGAAAGACCGGATCCGCGTCGCCGACCTGCCCTCGGAGATCAGGGAGGAGAACACGCTGGAACTCATGATAAAGGCCTGCAACCGGTGCTTCACCGAAGACCACATGTCATTCGACGATGTGGTAACCTGCCTGGAGTCGAACCTGCTGCGCCGCGCGATGAAGGAATCGCAGGGAAATCGTACGCACGCGGCAAAGATGCTGGGCCTGAACCTCTCCACACTGCGAGACAAACTTAAAAAATACAGCCTGGACGAGCCCTCGGAGCCCTCCAGCCTCTGACCCCCCCGTGCTGAGCTGCCTTAATTGTTGAGTTTCTTCCTCCGATTCACCCTCCTCCCCAGACCGAGACCCCGATTTGCATATTTACCTGTGAATTTCCGCAGGTGAACTGCGGATTTCCGCACCCCCAGGGGGCCGCGCGTGCGAAGATAGCGCGCTCAGCGCTCTTTTGCCATGGCACTGAAATTGCACCTTCCCGCGCAATCAACTCCGGCAATCCTTCCGTCAGCACGCAACCGTTCCCACGGCCACTTAACGGAGGTCCCCATGAGCGAGACACCCCTCACCATTTGGGAGCACGCGCAGCTACAGGGCTATACGCGCCGTGACTTCATCAAATTCTGCGGATGGATTGCTGCAGCGGCTGGCGTTCAGTCGAGCGGCATGGCGCAGGTCGTCAAGTCCCTCGATTCCAAGCCCCGGCTGCCGGTCGTCTGGTTCCATTTCCAGGAGTGCACCTGCTGCAGCGAATCGTTCATCCGCTCCTCCCACCCGATCGTCTCGGATATCGTCCTGGACAAGATCTCGCTCGATTACACCGAGACACTTCAGGCCGCCGCCGGAAAGCAGGCGGAAGAAGCACTGCATGCAACGATGCAGAAGTATAAGGGCGAGTATCTGATGCTCGTCGAGGGCTCCGTCCCGACCGAGCAAGGCGGGGTGTACTGCTGCATTGGCGGACGGACGGCGCTCGATATCGTCAAGGAAGCCGCCGAGGGCGCCAAGGCGATCGTGGCGTGGGGGAGTTGCGCCTCCAACGGGTGCATCCAGGCATCCCGGCCGAATCCGACCGGCGCCACGCCGATCCACAAGATCATTAGCAGCAAGCCCATCATCAATGTTCCGGGGTGCCCTCCCATCGCTGAGGTCATGGCCGGGACAATCGTGCATTTGCTGGCCTTCGACAGGATCCCGCAGCTCGACGGCCTTGGTCGTCCGAAGGCCTTCTATTCCCGGCGCGTCCATGACACTTGCTACCGCCGCCCGAATTACGACGCAGGCCTTTTTGTGGATTCGTTCGACGACGAGAACGCAAAACGCGGGTACTGCCTCTACAAGGTCGGCTGCCGCGGGCCAGTGACATACAACTCGTGCGGCGTCATCCGCTGGAACAACGGCGTGAGCTACCCCATCCAGTCGGGACACGGCTGCATCGGTTGCAGCGAGGCGAATTTCTGGGACAACGGCCCCTTCTACCAGCACCTGGCGTCCTTCCCCGGGTTCGGCATTGAAACGACCGCCGACAAGGTTGGCGTCGCGCTCGGCGTGGCAACTGCGGCCGGCGTCGTTGCGCACGCGGTCTCGACCAACATACGGAAGAGGAAGCTGATCCAGGAAGAGATCAAGAGCAGCGAGCCGAGCGGTGAATCGACGAAAGGAGGCGCATAATGTCCAATCGCATCGTTATCGACCCGATCACCCGCATCGAGGGGCATCTGCGCGTCGAAATCGAAGTGAAAGACGGCAAGATCGTCGATGCCTACAGCTCCGGCACCATGGTCCGGGGTTTTGAGCTGATCCTCAAAGGGCGCGATCCGCGCGATGCGTGGGCCTTTGCCGAACGAGCCTGCGGGGTCTGCACGACCGTCCACGCCCTGGCCTCCGTCCGGACGGTGGAGGACGCGCTTGGCGTCGCAGTTCCGCCGAATGCGGAGCTCGTCCGCAACCTGATGTTCTGCGCTCAGTACCTTCAGGACCACGTCGTCCATTTCTACCATCTGCACGCGCTGGACTGGGTGGACGTTGTGAGTGCGCTGAAGGCGGATCCGCGCAAGACCTCAGAAATCGCACAGAGCATCTCCAGCTGGCCGAAGAGCTCTCCAAAATATTTTGCCGACGTCCAGCGGCGCATCGCTTCTTTCGTTCAGAGCGGACAGCTGGGCATTTTCGCCAACGGCTATTGGGGGCATGCAGCCTACAAGCTTCCCGCGGAGGTGAATCTTCTCGGCGTTGCGCATTACCTTGAGGCACTCGAATGGCAAAAGGAGATCGTCAAGGTCCATACCATTCTTGGCGGCAAGAACCCGCATCCCAACTATCTGGTGGGAGGAGTCCCCTGCGCGATCAACATCGACGACGCCAACGCCCTCAATGCCGAGCGGCTGGCCTACATCGGGCGTCTGTTTGACGAAGCGGCCGATTTCGTTGAGAAGGTGTATATCCCTGATCTGCTCGCGGTGGCCGGTTTCTACAAGGATTGGGCTGCGATCGGAGGCGGGCTCGAGAATTACCTTGCCTACGGGGATCTTCCGGTCAACGGATACGGAGATCCATCGAAATTCAAGTTCCCGCGCGGCGTCATATTGAACCGGAACCTGGCCGAGGTGCTTCCCGTGGACGGCAAAGACGCAGAACAGGTGAAGGAATTCATCAGCAGCTCCTGGTATGAGTATGCAGGAGGCAATGAGACCGGACTCCATCCGTGGGTGGGAGAGACAAAGCTCGCCTACAGTGGTCCGAAGCCCCCCTATGACTACCTCGATGTGAGCAAGAAATACAGCTGGCTGAAGACGCCGCGCTGGAAAGGCCACGCAATGGAAGTCGGCCCTCTTGCCCGCCTGCTGGTGGCATACGCCTCCGGCAGCGAAGAAGTGAAGGACGCTGTCAACGGCGCCCTCAAGGCCCTCGACGTGCCGGTCGGTGCGCTCTTCTCGACGCTCGGGCGCACAGCCGCGCGCGGAATTGAGACCCAGCTCATCGCCCGCTGGTCGAAGGAGTTTTACAATCAACTCTTGGCCAACATCAAGAACGGAGACACCCGCACGTTCAACAACGCGCGCTGGGATCCCGAGACTTGGCCGGCCGAAGCCAAGGGCGTGGGACTGAGCGAGGCCCCGAGAGGTGCTCTCGCGCACTGGATCGTCATCAAGGACAAGAAGATTGAGAACTACCAGCTCGTGGTCCCGAGCACATGGAACGCCTCTCCCCGCGACGGCAGGGGCCAGCGTTCGGCCTACGAGGCGTCGCTCATTGGAACGCCGGTCGCGCATCCGGAAATGCCGCTTGAAGTCCTCCGGACCATCCACTCCTTCGATCCGTGCCTTGCCTGCGCGGTGCACCTGTACGACGAGAAGGGAACGTACGTCCATCACATCGACACGTACTAGGAGGCGGACCCATGCAAAACCCATCCATACGTCGCGTCTACGTGTGGCAGTTGCCGGTGCGCTTCTATCACTGGGTCAACGCCCTCGCGGTCCTGACGCTCGCCGTGACCGGGTACATCATCGGCAAACCGGTGGCGATCGTCAATGCGTCAGAGGCATCCTACAGCTACTGGTTCGGCACCGTCCGATTCCTCCACTTTCTGTCCGCCTTTGTCTTCTTCTTCAACTTTCTTTTCCGCATCTATTGGGGATTCGTGGGGAACACGTTTGCGCGATGGCAGAACTTCCTCCCCTTCCGCAAAAAGCAGCTCCAGGAGGCGGTCGATGTGATGAAGGTTGATGTGCTGCAGGCGACAAACAAGCCGATCGAGTCGATCGGCCACAATTCGCTCGCGGGGTTCACGTACTTCCTCACGTTTCTCGCCTTTTTGTTCCAGTCGGTCACCGGGTTCGGGATGTATGCCGCCATGAGCGATTCCTGGCTTCCCCGAATGTTTGCCTGGATCGTCCCGCTGATGGGCGGGGACTTCGCCGTCCGGCAGTGGCATCATGTGATGATGTGGTTCTTCGTCATCTTCACGATCATCCACGTTTATCTCGTCTTCTACCACGATTACGTGGAAGGCCGGGGAATTATCTCCTCAATGGCCGGCGGCTGGAAATTCATCGAGAAGCAGTCAAAATAGCTCTCCATCAACACCACCCACGGGGCGGTCCGGGCAACCGGGGCGCCCTTGCTTTATCCTCCCGCCGTTTCGTATCATGCAAGCCATGGCTGCGCATCCCATCCTGATCCTCGGCATCGGCAACTACCTGATGGGCGACGAAGGCGTCGGCGTTCACGCCATCAAAGCCCTCGAGAAAGAGTCGTTTCCCCCCTACGTCCGTCTCCTTGACGGCGGCACCGGCGGGTTCCATCTGCTCGCCAGCCTCCAGGAGCATCCGACCGTCATCCTGATCGATGCGACGATGGACGGCAGCGATCCGGGGACCGTCCGGATTCTTCATCCCCGCTTCGCGAGCGAGTTTCCCCGCGCGCTCTCCGCTCACGACATCGGTCTCCGCGACCTGATCGAATCGGCCATTCTCCTGGGGAATCTCCCTGAGACGCACCTGGTGACGGTTGCGATCGGCGCGCTTCAGGATCTGCGCACGGAACTCTCCGCCCCGGTTCGCGATGCACTTCCTTCCGTCGTTCGAGCGGTCAGGCAGATTCTCTCCGAGCTCGAGCGTGCTTGCGAGTCGGGCGCCGATCGCGTACCTTGAATGAGGTACCACGCGGGAATCCTCCCGCTGACAACGCGCGCATGCACGAACTCTCGATCGCACAGAGCATCATCGAAATCGTCAACGAACATGTCCCGACAGGCGACGGCGCCTCCGTAAAGACCGTTCGCCTGACAGTCGGCGAGATGGCAGGCGTGGTGGTGGACTCACTGGAATTCTGCTTTGGCGCCATCACGCAGGGGACCCCGCTGGGAGGTGCGCGCCTTGAAATAACGAGCGTCCCCCTACGCGCGCGCTGCGCCACCTGCGGCAAGGAGAGCAAAATCGAGCCCACCCTTTTCGTATGCCCCCACTGCGAAGGGAGTGAGCTCACGCTTACCGGCGGGCGGGAACTTCAGATTAACGAAATCGAGTTGTATGACGCAGAGGCACGCACATGAGCGTCGTAACGATTGAACGGAAAGTGCTTGAGAAGAACGATGAGATCGCCCGGCAAAACCGGGAGCTCTTCACCAGCCGTGGCGTGTTCGTCTGCAACGTCGTGAGCTCTCCCGGCGCCGGCAAGACCAGCATCCTTGAGCGTGCCCTGGAACATCTTGCCGGACGGCTGAAGGTGGCGGTGATTGAGGGAGACGTGCAGACAGATCTCGATGCACAGCGTGTCGCGCGCTACCATGTCCCTGCCGTGCAGATCGTCACGGCAGGCGGGTGTCACCTGGAGGCAAATCTGGTACGCGATGCGCTGGCGAGCCTCGATCTCTCGGAGATATCCCTGCTGATTATCGAAAACGTTGGCAATCTCGTCTGCCCTTCGAACTACGACCTGGGTGAGGAGCTGAAAATCGTCGTTGCAAGCACGACCGAAGGGGACGACAAGCCCTTGAAATATCCGGCCATGTTCCGGAGCGCTTCCGTGCTGATCATCAACAAGATCGATCTCCTTCCCTACGTCCCCTGCGATATGGCGAAGCTCCGCGCAAACGCACTTCAGATAAACCCATCGCTCCAGGTCTTCGAAACCTCGTGTACGACGGGTTCAGGTATCCCAGCCTTTTGCGATTGGCTCATCGCGCGGTCTAGCAAATTGGCAGTCCGCTAAGGTTCCACAGACCTCTTCCACAGGATTCGCCGGCTCCGCAATCGTTTCCGAGTGCGGGAATCCCCTCTTTTTCCTTCCCAATTCTGGCAAGCTCGGACGCCGATTCCACGCAATATGCGGGAGTTTCTCCCTCATTTCGCCTGTGGCACACGCCTTGCGGCTGAGAGGGGGCTTTCCAATTCAAACAACGACAATGAGCCAGATAGTACAGAAAAAAAGTCACCCCAGCGGGGACAACCGTTTCAAGCTGCTCGACC
>Ga0187779_10003094_pt1 | contig 10133 bp, 11 predicted proteins | sample 1015_Q2_SP10_10__FD_132435 | JGI IMG/M metagenome (GOLD analysis project Ga0187779, IMG submission 132435) | Tropical peat soil microbial communities from peatlands in Department of Meta, Colombia - 1015_Q2_SP10_10_MG | ecosystem: Environmental > Terrestrial > Soil > Wetlands > Peat | place...
GACGTCGTCGATGCCGGAGATGCCTTCGAGCAGTCCCATGCGCGCCCTTGCCGTGGTGAGGTCAGGAGCGGCGCGCGACCACGAACCGGGCGAGCGCCGCGAGGAGGGGTGAAGATACTCGCGCGGCCTCCAGATGGGCCACGGCGCGCTCGGCCAGCCGCTCGGCCTCCCGGGCCGCGCCCTCGACGCCGAGCAGCTGGGGGAAGGTGGGCTTGCCGAGCTTGGCGTCCTTGCCGGGCGTCTTGCCGAGCTGCTCCGAGGTGGCCGTGACGTCCAGCACGTCGTCGGCGATCTGGAAGGCGAGGCCCACCTCCTCGCCGTAGGCACGGTAGGCGGCGCGCGTCGCCGGCGGAGCGCCCGCCGCCACGGCGCCGATCTCCACCGACGCCGCGATCAGCGCGCCCGTCTTGCGTTCGTCGACGGCGGTCATGGCCTCCCGCGACGGCGCCCGCCCGGGCGCGACGAGGTCGAGCACCTGGCCACCGATCATCCCCCCCGCCCCGGCCGCCCGGAACAGCAGCAGCTCCACGTCGCGCTCGGCCTCGGGCGGGAGGCTCAGCAGGCGGGCGCCTCGAGCCACGGCGGCCGCGGCGACCGGGACCATGGCGAATCCGGCCTCGGTGGCGCGGCGCACGTCGAAGGCCCGGTGCAGCGTCGGGCGGCCGCGCCGGAGGTCGTCGTTGTCCATGCAGGGGAGGTCGTCGTGCACCAGCGAGTAGGCGTGCACGATCTCGACGGCCGCCGCGAGGTCGGCGATCGCGCCGCTCCGCCCGCCGGCGGCCTCGTAGCCCGCCAGCACGAGCGCCGGGCGGAACCGCTTGCCGGAGCCGAGCACGGCGTAGCGCACCGCCTCCCCCAGCGCGCGGGGCACGCCGGGCAGCACCTCGTCCAGCGCCCGCTCCAGCGCGCGATCGGTGGCCTCCCGCGCCCGGACCAGGAAGGCGTCGACGGTGGCGCGCGACGCGATGCCGCTCGCGCCGGGGCGGGAGCGGTCGGGCGGCGCGACGGAAGAGTCCGTCATCTAGATGGCATCCAGCTTCAGCTCCCCGCCGGCCGCCTCCCGGAGCGCCTTGAGCCGCAGCTCCGCCTCGCCCAGCCGCTCGCGCGCGGCGCGCAGCCGCTCGACGCCCTCCTCGAACAGCGCCAGCGCACGGTCGAGGTCGAGGTCCTCGGCCTCGAGCGAGCGCACGATGGCGTCGAGGCGGCCGAGGTCCTCCTCGAGCGAGGGCGGGCGGCGCTCGGCGCTCATGGCCGCGGCTCCGCACGGGCGGGCACCTCGCCGTCGGTGACCCGCAGCCGGAACGCGCCGCCCGGCGGGAAGTCGGCGAGCCGGCGCAGCACGCGGCCGCCGGCGTCGCGCGCGACCGCGTACCCGCGCTCCAGCACCTTGAGCGGCGACAGCGCGTCGAGCGACGCCCCGAGGCGCGACAGCTCCGCGTGCCGCGAGGCGAGCCGCACGCCGCACGCGGCGGCGATGCGCGCCGCCTGCCGCCGCAGCCGCTCCCCGGTCGCGGCCAGCCGCCGGTCCACGGCGCCGCCGAGGCGGGTCGAGGCGTGGCGGACCCGCTCGTCCGCGATCTCGAGTCGCCTGGCGACGGCGGCCCCGAGCCCCGCGCCCAGCGCGTCGAGCCGGCGGGCGACGTCGGCCCGGTCCGGCACGGCCTTCTCGGCCGCGGCCGACGGCGTCGGCGCGCGCACGTCCGCCACCAGGTCCGTCAGCGTCACGTCGGTCTCGTGGCCGACCGCGGCGATGGTCGGGACGCGGGAGGCGGCGACCGCACGCGCGACGCGCTCGTCGTTGAAGACCCACAGGTCTTCCTTCGAGCCCCCGCCGCGGGCCACGATCACGAGGTCCAGGTGCGGGAGGCGGTCCGCCAGCGCGAGCGCGCGCATCAGGTCGGTGGCCGCGCCCTCTCCCTGTACCCGGGTGCCGATCAGGACCAGCTCCAGGTCCGGCCAGCGCCGGCCGGCGACGGCGACGATGTCGTGCCACACCGCGCCCTCGGGGCTGGTGACCACCCCGATCGCCCGCGGGAACGTGGGGAGCGGCCGCTTCCGCTCCGGCGCGAGCAGGCCGTCCTTCTCGAGCGCCGCGCGGGCGCGCTCGAGCGCGACGGCGTAGAAGCCGCCCTCCGTCGTCGCCAGCAGCTGCCGGACGATGAGCTCGAGGTCGCCACGCTTGCTGACCGAGAGCTCGCCGCGCGCGTACACCTTGAGGCCGTCCTGCGGCAGGGCCGGCACCCGGCGGGCGTCGGAGCGGAACATCACGCACTTGAGCTGCGACCCCGGGTCCTTGAGCGAGAAGTACCAGTGGCCGGAGGACCAGACCTTGAAGTTGGAGATCTCGCCCTCGACCCACAGCGGCGGGAACGCATGCTGCAGGGTGCGGCGCGCGCCCTCCACCACCTCGGTGACGGTGGCGGGCCGCTCGCGCGGCTCGGCCTCGAGCGGCAGCGGGAGGGTCACGCGGCCTGGCGCGCCGCCTGCACGGTGTTGCGCATCAGCAGCGCGATGGTGAGGGGGCCCACGCCGCCGGGCACGGGCGTGATCTGGCTCGCGACTTCGACGGCCTCCTTGAAGTGCACGTCGCCCACGAGCCGGTAGCCCTTCTCCGCCGCCGGGTCGTCCACGCGGTTGACGCCGACGTCGATGACCACGGCCCCCGGCCGGATCATGTCGCCGCGGACGACCTCCGGACGGCCGGCCGCCACGACGAGGATCTCGCCCTGGCGGGTGATGGACGCCAGGTCGCGGGTCCCAGTGTGCGCGACGGTGACGGTGGCGTTGGCGCCCGCGGCCTTCTGCATCAGGATGTTGGCGACCGGTCGGCCCACGATCAGCGAGCGGCCGACGACCACGACGTGCTTGCCGTCCGGGTCGGCGCCGCTGCGGACGAGCAGCTCCTGCACGCCGGCCGGCGTGCAGGGGCGGAACCCGGTGCGGTCGCCGATCACGAGCTTGCCCACGTTGACCGGGTGGAAGCCGTCCACGTCCTTCTCCGGTTTCATCCGGAGCAGCACCTTGCCCGCGTCCATGTGCTTGGGGAGCGGGAGCTGGACCAGGATCCCGTGCACGGCGCGGTTGCGGTTCAGGCCGTCCAGGAGGCCGAGCAGCTCGTCTTCGGACGCGGTCGCGGGGAGCCGGATGGTGTCGGACCGCATGCCCAGCTCGTCGGCGGCCTTGCCCTTCATCCGCACGTAGACCTGGCTCGCCGGGTCCTCGCCCACCAGGACGACGGTGAGGCCGGGGACGACACCCTTGGACCTCAGGTCGTCCACCTCGGCCTTCAACTCGGAGCGGATCTGCTTGCCGATGGCGGTGCCGTCAATGATACGGGCGGTCACATTCCAGGCTCCCTTGATTGGTCGGCTGTGAGAGGTGAGAGGTGATAACGTGAGACGTTCAAGTGAGAAGTGAGAGGCTGGGACGTGAGAAGTGAGCTCCTCTCACGTCTCAGCACCTCTCACCTCTCGCAACCTCTCACGGCCTTTGCTTCTCACGTCTCACGTGAACGTCTCACCTCTCACCGGCTCTCACTTCTCACGCTTCACCTACTTGGCGAAATCCACCGCCCTCGTCTCCCGGATCACCACCACCCGGATTTGTCCCGGGTATTGGAGCTCGTTCTCGATCTTGCGCGCCATCTCCTCCGCCAGCGCGGAGGCCCGCGCGTCGTCGATCCGGTCGGGCGTGACCATCACCCGGATCTCCCGCCCCGCCTGGATCGCGAACACCTTCTCCACCCCGTCGAACCCCGAGGCGATCTCCTCCAGCTTGGTGAGCCGCTTGACGTAGCTCTCGAACGCCTCGCGCCGCGCGCCGGGCCGCGAGCCCGAGACCGCGTCGGCCGCCTGGACGATGACCGAGATCGGCGTCTCGTGGGGCACGTCGTCGTGGTGGGCGGCGATGCAGTTGATGACGACCGGGGGCTCGCCGTACTTGGTCGCCACCTCGACGCCCAGCTGCACGTGCGTGCCCTCGCTCTCGTGCGTCAGCACCTTGCCGATGTCGTGCAGCAGGGCGCCGCGCTTGGCGAGCGGGATGTCGAGCTTCAGCTCGGCCGCCATGATGCCGGCGAGCCAGGCGACCTCCTTGGAGTGCTTCAGCATGTTCTGCCCGTACGAGGTCCGGAACTTCATCCGGCCCACGAGCTTGACGATCTCCGGGTGCAGGCCGTGCACCCCGACCTCGTACGCCGCCTGCTCGCCCGCCTCCTGGATCTGCCGGTCCACGTCGGTCTGCGCGTTCTTCACCACGTCCTCGATGCGGCCGGGGTGGATGCGGCCGTCGGCGATCAGCCGCTCCAGCGACAGCCGCGCCACCTCGCGCCGCACCGGGTCGAAGCACGACACGATGACCGTGTCCGGCGTGTCGTCGATCACGACGTCCACGCCGGTCGCGGTCTCGAAGGCGCGGATGTTCCGCCCCTCGCGGCCGATGATGCGGCCCTTCATCTCGTCGTTGGGGAGCGCCACCGCCGCCACCGTGGTCTCCGCGGTGTGGTCGGCGGCGATGCGCTGGATGGCGAGGGCGACGATCTTCTTCGCCTCCTTCTCCGCCTCGCGCCGGGCCGCATCGCGCGCGGCGCGGACCAGGGCGGCCGCGTCCGCCTTCGCCTCCTCCTCGATGCTGCGGACCAGCTCCTTCTTGGCGTCGGCCACCGAAATGCCCGCCACCGCCTCGAGCCGCCGCCGGCGCTCGGCCACCAGCGCCTGCGCCTCCGCCTCGTGCGCCTCGGCGCGCTTGGCGGCCGCGTCCAGCTCGGCGTGCCGGCCCTCCAGCTCCCGGTCGCGGCGCTCGAGCACCTGCAGCTTCTTCTCGAGGATGTCCTCCCGCTCCTCGAGCCGGTGCTCGATGCGGTCGATCTCCTCGCGCCGGCGGCCGACCTCGGCCTCCCAGGCCTCGCGCGCCTTCGCCAGCTCTTCCTTGCCGGAGACGACCAGCGAGGTGCGGAACGCCTCGGCGTCGCGCCGCGCGTCCTCGAGAATGCGGTTGGCGAGGGCTTCGGCGGTGGCCTTGGCCTTGGCCGCGATCCGCCGCTCGACCCAGCGCCCGATGAAGAAGAAGGCAAGGGCCGCCGCCGTCCCCGTCGCACCGACCGCGACGAGGAGCGCGGCAAAGCTGAAATCCGATGTCATATGACCACTCCGGCGGTCGCCCGCCCTGAGTGATTTCGAAGGTCAAGTCTCTCGAGGGCTAACTTACGATGAAAGCGAGGGCCAAGACAAGCTCACCCGCCGACGCTCTGCCGCTTCTGGGGCGGGAGCAGCCGGGCCAGCTCGCCCGAGAGCTGCTTGAGGCGCTGCGACAGCTCGTCCTGCTGGCGTCGCGACTGGAACAGCTCGTCCGTGATCGCCAGCGCGGCGAGGATCGCCGCCTTGTGGGTCTCGACGATGGTCCCCGACGCCAGCACGCGCCGGATGGCTCCGTCGACGTGCGACGCCACCTCGCGGGTGTACTCGGGGTCCAGCTCGGAGCGGACGGTGTATTCCTCGTCCACGATCGTCACGCGCACCGCGTTCTTCTTCACCGCTCGCTCCTGGTCCCCGCGACGGCCTGCTGCTCGAGGAAGCCGAGCCGGCCCACCAGCTCGGAGAGCTGGGTGCGCGCCGAGCCGAGCCGCCGCTCCAGGCCGGTGTTCTCCTCCTCCAGCTCCCGCAGCCGCAGCATCGCGGTGCCGCCGCCCTCCTGGATGCGCGCCAGCTCCGCCAGGCGCGCCTCGGCCGTCAGCGCCCGGCGGCGCCAGGCCCCGAGCTCGTCGGCCAGGTGGCGCAGCACCTCCTCGAGCTCGCGCAGCGCGTCGAGATCAGGCCTCTCGCCTGCGGACCCCATGTCGCCTCTCGACCTCCCGGAGTGCAGCGGTCACGGCCGCCTCGACCTCGGCGTCGCGCAGCGTCCGGCCGGCCGCGCGAAACACGAGCCGCCACGCCACGCTGCGCGTGCCGGGCAGGAGCGGCGCCCCGCGGTACTCGTCGAACGGCCACAGCGTCTCGAGCAGCTCGCCCGCGCCGGCCTTGAGCGACGCCTCGACCTCGGCGGCGGCCAGCCCGTCGGGCAGCACCAGCGCGACGTCCTGCTCGACCGCGGGCCACGCTGGCAGCGGCTTGACCCGGACCGGAGCCGCCGGGACGGCCTCCACCTCCAGCTCGAAGCCGAACAGCCTGCCGCCCCAGGCGGGCCGGTCCGCGGGCAGCTCCCCCGCCCAGCCAACCTGCCGGCCGCCGGCGTCTTTCGCAACCAGGCGGCCGCCATCGTCCCCGACCGCCACCGCCGCCCCGGGCCGCGCCTGAGCCACCGCCGCCTCCAGCAGCGCCTTGACGTCGAACAGCTCGACGTCGGGAGGCGCCGCCTCGCTCCAGTGCGGCGGTCGCCGCGCGCCCGAGATCACGCCGGCCACGCGCAGCTCCTCGGCGGGCAGCGGCTCCGGGCTCCGGAGGAACACGTTGCCGACCTCGAACAGCCGTACGTCCCGCTGCTGCATCCGCCAGTTGTGCTCGGCCCGGCGCACCAAGCCCGGCAGCAGCGCGGAGCGCAGGAAGCCCTCCTCCCGGCTCAGCGGGTTCGCCAGCTCCACCTGGCCCTCGTCGTCCTTGGGCACCAGCGAAACGGTGATGGCCTCGTGCAGTCCGAGCGCCGTGAGCGAGCGCCGCAGCCGCGCGGCCACCTGCTCGGACGGCGCATCGGGCACCACGCCCGGGCGCTGCGGCCGCATCTCGTCGGGGAAGCGGTCGTAGCCGACGATGCGCGCGATCTCCTCGATCAGGTCCACCTCGCGCGTCAGGTCCGGCCGGCCGGTCGGCACCTGCACGGCCAGCCGGTCCTCCCTCGGGCTCACGACGCAGCCCAGGGCGGTCAGCACGCGCTCGATCTCGGAGCGCGGGATCTCCACGCCGAGCAGGTGCGCCACCCGCCGGTCGCGGAGGAAGACCGTCACGGCCGGAAGCGGCGACGGGTAGACGTCGACCGGCACGCCGTCCACCTTCCCGCCCGCCACCAGCACCAGGAGGTCGAGGGCGCGGGCGAGGTGGTCCGCCTGGGCCCCGTGGTCGACGCCGCGCTCGAACCGCTGGCTGGCCTCGGTCGAAAGGCCAAGGGCCCGGCTCGCGGCACGGGTGCGCCTGGGATCGAAGTACGCGCACTCGAGCAGCACGTCGGTCGTCGAGGCCGAGACCTCGCTGGTCGAGCCGCCCATCACGCCCGCCACGCCCTGCGCGTCGCGCTCGTCGGCGATCACGACCACCGACGGGCTCAGCGCGCGGCGCACGCCGTCGAGCGTGACGATCGCCTCGCCCGGCCGGGCGCGCCGCGCCACCAGCGCGGGCCCGGCCAGCCTGGCGAGGTCGTAGGCGTGCATCGGCTGCCCGACTTCGAGCAGCAGGTAGTTGGTGGCGTCCACCACGTTGTTGATCGCGCGCACCCCGGCCGCCTCGAGCCGCATCCTGAGCCAGGGGGGCGAGGGGCGGATGGTGACGCCGCGCAGCACGGCGGCGGTGAACCGCGGGCAGCCCTCGGCGTCCTCGATCGCGATCCGCACGCCCGCCGTCTCGCCCGCGGCGCCGGCGGCGCGGGCCGCGCGCCGCGACGCGGGCGCGGCCGGGTCGCCGAACCCCGGCAGCCGCACCGCACGCCCGAGCACGGCGCCGAGGTCGCGCGCGAGACCGAGGTGGCTCAGCAGGTCCGGGCGGTTGGGCGTGACGTCGAGCTCGAGCCGGGTGTCGGCCACCGGCACCGCGTCGAGGAACGGCGTGCCCGGGGCCGCGGCGGTCTCGAGCTCGAGGATGCCCTCGTGCTCGTCGCCGAGCCCCAGCTCGCGCGCCGAGCACAGCATGCCCTCGGAGTACTCGCCGCGGATCTTGCGCCGCTCCAGCACGAGCCCACCCGGCAGGGTGGTACCCACGGCGGCGAACGGGTACCGCCTGCCGGCCGTGACGTTCTTCGCCCCGCAGACGACCGACAGCACCGGCCCGCCCGCGTTCACCTTGCACAGCGACAGCCGGTCGGCGTTGGGGTGCCGCGCCACCTCCAGCACCTCGGCGATCACCACCTGTGCGAGGTCGTGATGCAGCGGCTCCACCGCGTCGACGGGCACGCCGAGCATCGGCAGCCGCTCGAGCGCGTCGCGCGCGGAGAGCGGCGTGCCGAGCAGGTCGGACAGCCACCGCAGGGACGCCTTCACGGCGAGTCCACGAACTGGCGGTGGAACCGCATGTCCGCGTCGAACAGCATGCGGATGTCCGGGATGCCGTAGCGCACCATCGCCGCCCGGTCGAGGCCCATCCCGAAGGCCCAGCCGGTGTAGCGCTCGGCCTCGATGCCCACGTTCTCGAACACCGCGGGGTCCACCATGCCGCAGCCGAGGATCTCCATCCAGCCCGTGCCCTTGCAGGCCGGGCAGCCGGAGCCGTGGCACAGCTGGCACTCGACGTCCACCTCGGCCGACGGCTCGGTGAACGGGAAAAACGACGGGCGGAACCGCACCTTCACGCCGGACGCGAGGAACCGGCGCACGAAGAAGGTGATCGCGGCCTTGAGGTCGACGAAGCTGATCCCCTCGTCGACGCACAGCCCCTCGACCTGGGTGAACACCGGCGCGTGGGAGGCGTCGAACGGGTCGCGCCGGTAGCAGCGCCCGGGGATGGTCACGCGGATGGGCGGCTGGTAGGCCTCCATCACGCGGATCTGCACCGGCGACGTGTGGCTGCGGAGCAGCGTGCCCTTGCCCAGGTAGAACGTGGGCTGCATGTCCAGCGCCGGGTGCTCGGGCGGGAAGTTGAGGGCGGTGAAGTTGTTGCGCTCGGTCTCGGCCTCGGGGCCCACGGCGCGGGTGAACCCGAGCTCGTGGAAGATCTCGCAGATCTCGCCGGCGACCAGCGTGACGGGATGCAGGGCGCCGCGCCACGCCGGGCGCGACGGCATGGTGAGGTCGCCCGCGGGCGGCGCGGCCCTGGCCGCGCGCTCGGCCTCCGCCGCGGCGAGCAGCTGCTCGATCGCCGCCTTGGCGTCGTTGGCGGCCTGGCCGACGGCGCGCCGGGCCTCCGGCTCCAGCGTCGGGAGCGAGCGGAGGATGACGGACACACGGCCCGCCTTGCGGCCCAGGTACTCGGTCTTGAGCCGCTGCAGCGCGTCGCCGTCGGGCGCGGAGCGGATCTGCTCCTCCGCCTCGGCCTTGAGTCCGGCGAGCGCAGCGACGAGGTCCGCCGCCTGGTCGCTCACCGCGCCGGACGCGATCCCGCGCGGCTCGGGCGCCGTCTTCGCGCCGCCCGCACGATGCCGACGGTCACGAGTGCCACCGGTTACGAGCCGGTCTTGGCCAGCTCCGTGAGCTTGGCGAACGCCTGGGGATCCTTCACCGCCAGGTCCGCGAGGACCTTCCGGTTGATCTCGACGCCCGCCTTCTTGAGCCCGTTCATGAACACGTTGTAGGACAGGTCGTGCAGCCGGGCGGCGGCGTTGATCCGGGTGATCCACAGACGGCGGAACTGCCGCTTCTTCTGCTTGCGGTCCCGGTAGGCGTAGGCCCACCCGCGCTCGACGGTCTCCTTGGCGGCCTTCCACAGCTTGCTGCGGCCGCCGCGGTTCCCGCGCGCCTCCTTCATGATCTTGTTCTTGCGCTTGAGGCGCACGACGTTGCTCTTGACGCGAGGCATGGTCGCTCCCTACGAAGTCAGCAGAGTCTTGAGACGCCGCGTGTCGGCGTGCGACGCGATCGCCGCCTTGCGCAGATGGCGCTTCCGCTTCGGCGTCTTCTTGGTCAGGATGTGGCTCTTGTAGGCCTTGCGCCGCCGCACCCGGCCCTTGCCGGTGAGCCGGAACCGCTTGGCGGCCGCCTTGTTCGTCTTCTTCTTCACGGAATCTCCTGGTCTCACCCGGCCCGCCGGGGCCGGTGGCTCACTTCGGTGTGAGCAGCATCGTCATGTTGCGGCCCTCAAGCTTCGCCTCCTGCTCCATCTTGGACACCTCGGCCAGGGCCACGGCCACGCGGTCCAGCACGTCCCGACCCAGCTCGGGGTGCGCCATCTGCCGCCCCCGGAACATCATCGTCACCTTCACCTTGTTGCCTTCCTCCAGAAACTGCTTCGCGTGCCGGCACTTGAACTCGAAGTCGTGATCGTCGATCCCGGGCCGGAACTTGA
>Ga0187779_10003095_pt1 | contig 10130 bp, 10 predicted proteins | sample 1015_Q2_SP10_10__FD_132435 | JGI IMG/M metagenome (GOLD analysis project Ga0187779, IMG submission 132435) | Tropical peat soil microbial communities from peatlands in Department of Meta, Colombia - 1015_Q2_SP10_10_MG | ecosystem: Environmental > Terrestrial > Soil > Wetlands > Peat | place...
CGCCGCGCATGCGGCGCTCGAATTCGGCGGCGAGATCCGGATAAACCGCGCGATAGGACTCGAGCCGATCGGTCCACTCGCGCTCGAGCGCCGCGCCGCGCGCTCGAGCGTCCCAGCCTGCGTAGACGGCCTCCGGAACCTCGAACGGCGGATAGCTCCAGCCGAGCGCCTTGCGCGTCAATTCGACTTCTTTTTCGCCGAGCGCCTGGCCGTGCGCGGCTTCCGTGCCCGCCCGATTCGGCGCGCCCTTGCCGATGATCGTCTTGCAGCAAATGAGCGTCGGGCGATCGACAACGCCGTGCGCCTCGCGGATCGCCGCGTCCACCGCTTCCACGTCGTGTCCGTCGACGTCCGCGACGACGTGCCAGCCGTAGGCGCGGAAGCGCGCCGGCGTGTCGTCGGTGAACCAGCCGCGGGTTTCGCCGTCGATCGAGATGCCGTTGTCGTCGTAGAAGGCGGTGAGCTTGGACAAGCCGAGCGTCCCCGCGAGCGAGCACGCCTCGTGCGAGATGCCTTCCATGAGGCAGCCGTCGCCCACGAAGACATAGGTGCGGTGATCGACGATCGCGTGGTCCGGGCGATTGAAGCTCTGCGCCAGCAGCCGCTCCGCGAGCGCCATGCCGACCGCGTTGGCGAGACCTTGTCCGAGCGGTCCCGTCGTCGTTTCGATCCCGGGCGTCAGGCCGCGCTCCGGGTGTCCCGGGGTCTTCGAGCCGAGCTGGCGAAACCGCTTGATCTCCTCGATCGGGAGCGCGTATCCGGTGAGGTGCAGCAGCGCGTACTGCAGCATCGAGCCGTGGCCGTTCGACAGCACGAAGCGATCGCGATCGGGCCACGCCGGATTCGACGGATTGTGGCGAAGGTGCCGGTGCCACAGAGCCACCGCGATCTCGGCCATCCCCATCGGCATGCCGGGATGTCCGGAATTCGCCGCCTGCACGGCGTCCATGGCAAGCGCGCGGATCGCGTTGGCGAGCAGCGTGGTGTCGGCGGCGTTGCGCGAGTCGGGCCCCGAAGGCGCGCGAGCGCTGGCGAGTGGCGGTGCGGTCATGGCGGAGGGAACGGCATCGGGAAGCGGGCGCGGAATCGAAGTCTCGCCGCGTGGCGCGCTTTGGAAAGCGTTAAAATTATCGCCCAGGCATTTGTTTTGGGCAATAATATCGAGTTTAAAGAACCGAAAACCAGGCACCATGGCGGTGAGGGAGCGCAACAATGGACGGCATCCATCTACTCGGAGAATGGTATGGTTGCCCGGCCGCAACGCCGGAGATGACGCGTGCGGAGGCGTTGCGTGCGTTGTGCCTGCGCCTTTCCGCGGCGTCCGGCATGACTATCGTCGGCGATCGCTTCTTCCAATTCGAGCCTCAGGGCGTAACGGGCACCGTTCTTCTCGCCGAGTCGCATCTCGCGATCCATACTTGGCCGGAGCACGGGTTCGTGACCATCGACGTCTACGTGTGCAACTACACGACCGACAACACCGCCAAGGCGGAGCGGCTATTCCGCACCATGCAGGAGGTGTTGATGCCGGAGCACACGCGCTACCAGGCAATTCATCGCGGCGGGCGCGATGCGTGAGAAGGAACACGAGGACAAGAGCGCGCAGCAAGCCGACGGCAGGGCCTGCGGCGACGTGCGCCCGGGCCTCCTGACCGAATACCTCACCGACGACCTCGCGTTTTTCGTTCGCTCGACCCGGGCGTTCGAGCGGTTTCAATCTCCCTTCCAGGCGGTCGAGGTCCACGATACGGGACCCTTCGGGACGCTGTTCCGTCTCGACGGTCACTTCATGACCTCGGAGAAGGACGAGTTCTTCTATCACGAGAACCTCGTCCACACGACGGCTATCGCCCATCCGGCGCCTTCGAGCGCGCTCATCATCGGCGGCGGCGACGGCGGCTCGGCCGAGGAGCTTCTCAAGTATCCGACCATGAAGTCGGTGACGCTGGTCGAGATCGATCTCGCCGTCATCGACATCGCGCGCAAGTATTTCGGCACGGTGCACCGCGGCGCCCTCGCCGACGAACGGCTCGACCTCAAGGTCGAGGACGGGCTGGCGTACGTGCGGAGCTCCTCCGAGACCTACGATCTCATCGTGCTCGATCTCACCGACCCGGGCGGGCCGTCCGAGCCGCTGTACACCGCGGATTTCTATCGCGCCTGCGCCATGCGGCTCAACCCGACCGGCGCGATGACGCTGCACATCGCCTCGCCGGTCGCGCATCCCGAGCGGATCCGCGCCGGCATGGCCAATCTGCGCGCCGCCTTCGCGGTCGTCGTCCCGTATCTCGTCACGGTCCCGCTCTACGGCGGGCTGTGGATGATGGCGAGCGCATCGGCCACGCTCAACCCGTCGTACGTCACGCCGCTGGAAGTCGACCGGCGCATCGCGCAGCGAAAGATAGGCGATCTCAGGTACTACAACGGCGACATGCACCGCGCCTCGTTCGCGCTGCCCAATTTCGTGCGGGAGCTGGTCGCCCCGTAGGGGGTTGTTCCGCGCCGTGTCGGCGCGGCTCCTAGATCGAATCTCCTCTTGAACCGGGCAGGACGGACCCGATCTAAGTTTTTGTCCAGCCATGACGGCGCACGACAAAAACCATGATCGCCTTCTCGATACCTTTGACGGAAGCAATGCGCGGCGCGGAGTTCGTGCAGGTGAACGGAATCGTGTTCGAGACCGGATACCTGCGCGTACCCGACGAGTCGACGACCGCCGAGGACGTCGTGATGGAGTTGAAGCTCGGTGAAACCGAGGTCACCTTCATTCGCGAAGAGCTCGACGGGGTCGAATACGTCGGCGACGGCGCGTTTCTGCTGAGATCCGGCGCGCTGGTCCGTTTCCTCACGTCCGCGACGATCCACTAGGTCTTCGAGCGCGGGCGCCGGCGCGCGGACGCCGCCGCTCCGACTTCGGGCGCGTGTATTACAATGTGCGGCTCGAACTTGGGGCCGCCATGGATCGCCGCTCACGCGAACGCAGAACGCTGCTACGAACCGGAGCCGGTGCGGTCGTGTACGCCGGTCTGGTCGCCGCGGGTTGGGTCAGGGCGGGCGTCGCCGATGCGCAGGCCTGGAACAAAGACGCCTTCGACAGCCATGCGATTGCCGAGGCGCGCAAGGCGCTCGGCGCTGCCGACGCCGCGCAGAGCGACCAGATCTCCTTCGTTCAGACTCCCGAGATTGCCGAGAACGGCGCCGTCGTCCCGATCGGCATCGCGAGCGCGGTTCCGAAGACCGATGCCATCGCCGTCCTGATCGAGAAGAATCCGAATCCGCTGGCCGCGGTGTTCGAGATTCCCCCCGGTACGGAGCCCGCGGTCTCCACCCGCGTCAAGATGGCCCAGACGTCGAACGTCTACGCCCTGGTACGGGCCGATGGCAGGTACTACTTCGCCAGCAAAGAGATCAAGGTGACGCTCGGGGGTTGCGGAGGCTAGGCTCGACAATGTCCGATCCGATGAAAATCCGCGCCAGCCTAATTGGCGACGTGACCGAAGTGAAGGTCTTGATGAGCCACGAGATGGAGACCGGCCAGCGCAAGGACGCGAAGGGAGAGGTCATCCCCGCATGGTTCATACAGAACGTCAGCGCGACATGGAACGACAAGACGGTTCTTTCCGCGCAATGGGGCACGGCGGTCGCCAAGAATCCGTTCGTGTCATTCCGCTTCAAGGGCGGCGTCAAAGGCGACCGCATCACGGTGACCTGGACCGACAACCGCGGCGACAAGCGCACGGATACGGCGGTGATCGGGTGAGCACGGCGGCGAGTCGGACGGTACGGCGGACCGCGTGACGAGGGCTGCGGCACCCCGGTGATCCGCCGGAGCATCGGCCTCGCACTTGCGGTCATCGGCCTCGCAGGGGCCGAAGCCGCGCTCGCGCAAGAGTCCACCGCCGACGAGATCGCCAAGTATCGCGAGGCGCTCCAGCAGGGCAATCCAGCCGAGCTGTGGGAAGCGCGCGGCGAAGATCTCTGGAAGCAGAAGCGCGGACCGAAGAACGCCTCGCTCGAGGCGTGCGACCTCGGTCAGGGTCCGGGCGTGGTGAAAGGCGCGTACGCCCGCCTGCCGAAGTATTTCGCCGACGCCGGCAAGGTGATGGACGTGGAGCAGCGACTCGTCTACTGCATGGGTACGCTCCAGGGCATTGCCGAGGCGGAAGCGACCAAGGACCACTTCGGCAACGGGGCGGCGCAGCGCTCGATCATGGAAGCCCTCGTCGCCTGGATCGCGGAGGAGTCCCGCGGCGCGACGATCGACGTTTCGATCGCCCATCCGAAGGAAAAGGAAGCCTACGAGCTCGGGCGGCAGATGTTCTTCTACCGTGCCGGCCCCTACGACTTCGCCTGCGCGACCTGCCACGGCGAAGCCGGCAAGCGGATTCGCCTCCAGGATCTGCCGGACCTGCTCCAGCCCGCGGACGCGCGCCGCGCCTACGCCACGTGGCCGGGCTACCGGGTGTCGCAGGGTGAGCTGCGCACGATGCAGCACAGGCTCTACGACTGTTACCGGCAGCAGCGCTTTCCGGAGCCGAAGTACGCCTCCGATGCGATCACCGCGCTCACGATGTTCCTCGCGCACAACGCCAACGGCGGGCGCTTCGATGCTCCTTCGCTCAAGCGCTGAGCGCGCGCGCTTCGGCCGCGGGCGCGCGTGGCTCGCCGCCTCGATCGCCGTCCTGGCCGCGTGCGCCGCCGTCGCGGAGCGCGACGATTACCGGGATCGCGCGATCGCGCTCATGAAAGCGTCGTTCGCGAGCCGGGGTCAGGCGACGCTCGACCGGCTCGATCAGGACGAGCTTCAGAAGACCTGCAGCGCCTACGCGGGCAAGCCGCCGCCGGTGGAAGTCGCGTCGCGCCTGGAAACGGCGCAGCTCGCCACGGTGAAGTATCCGGCCGACGGCAAGCTTCTCGGCGATTGGCGCGCCGGCGAGAAGATCGCTCAGCAAGGCGTGGGCCTGCAGTTCTCGGATGCGCCGGGGAGCCCCGCGGGCGGAAACTGCTACGCCTGCCATCAGCTCACCGCCGCGGAGATCTCGTACGGCACGATCGGTCCCAGCCTGTACCGTTTCGGAGCCGGCCACGGCTACACCGAGGAAATGCAGCGCTACGTGTACGCCAAGGTCTACAACGCCCAGGCCTTCAACGCCTGCTCGAACATGCCGCGCTTCGGCTACAAGGGCATCCTTACCGAGCAGCAGATCAAGGACGTGGCAGCGCTGCTTCTCGATCCGGCATCGCCCGTGAATCAGTAGCGGCGCGCAGCGCCACAAGGCCGAGCGCCACGGCAGCGGGCAGTGCGAAACGGCAGCCGTCCTCGCAGGCGGCGCCCGCAAGCGCGGATGCTATAGTCGGTCGCGTGGATCGCCGCGAGTTCCTGCACGTCCTTGCCGCCGCGTGCGTGGCGGAGCTCGCGGGCCCGCGGGCGGCCTTTGCGAATGGCGATACGCTCTACGATCTGCCGCGCTTCGGGCGCGCACGGCTGCTGCATTTCACCGACTGCCACGCGCAGCTCCTGCCTTCGTACTATCGCGAGCCCGAAATCAACATCGGAGTCGGCGCGGCGGCGGGGAAGCCTCCCCATCTGGTTGGCCGAGCGCTGCTGGAGCGGTTCGGGATCGCGCCGGGTACGCGCGAGGCTTACGCCTTCACCGCGCTCGACTTCGAGCGCGCGGCGAAGACGTATGGCGCCGTCGGCGGGTTCGCTCATCTCGCGACCCTCGTCGCGCGCCTGAAGGCCGAGAGTCCCGGCACGCTCCTGCTCGACGGTGGCGATACCTGGCAAGGCTCGGCCACGTCGCTGTGGAGCCGGGGTGCCGACATGATCGAGGCGACGAAGCTCCTCGGCGTCGACGTGATGACGGGGCACTGGGAGTTCACCTATGGCCAAGAGCGCGTGCGCCAGGCGATCGAGCGCGAGCTCGAGGGTCGGACCGAATTTCTCGCGCAGAACGTGCGCACCGCGGACTTCGGCGATACGGTCTTTCCCGCGTACACCGTGCGCGAGGTCAACGGCGTCGACATCGCGATCGTCGGCCAGGCGTTTCCATACACGCCGATCGCTCACCCGCGCTACCTCGTCCCGGACTGGAGCTTCGGCATCCGCGAGCAGGAGCTGCAGCAGGTCGTCGACAGCGTGCGGCGCAAGTCGGAGGTGGTAGTGCTGCTGTCGCACAACGGGATGGATGTCGATCTCAAGCTCGCCTCGCGCGTCACCGGCATCGATCTCGTGCTCGGCGGTCACACGCACGACGGCGTGCCGACGCCGATACCGGTCGAGAATGCGGGCGGCAGGACGCTCGTGACCAATGCCGGCTGCAACGGCAAGTTCCTCGCCGTGATCGATCTCGACGTCCGGCGCGGGCGTCCCGCCGATGTACGCTACCGGCTTCTCCCGGTCTTCGCCCATCTTCTGCCTCCCGACCCGGCGATGGAGAAGCTCATCGCGCGGCTGCGGGCGCCGCACGCGGACACCTTGGGCGAGCGGCTCGCGACGACCGACGCCGTGCTTTATCGTCGCGGCAACTTCAACGGCAGCTTCGATCAACTGATCCTCGACGGCCTCATGGCCGAAAAGGACGCGGAGATCGCGTTCTCTCCGGGGTTCCGCTGGGGCACCACGCTTCTTCCCGGAGAGGCGATCACCTATGAGCGTGTGCTCGAGCAGACCGCGATCACCTATCCCTACGTCACCGTGCAAATGCTCTCCGGCGCGGCGATCAAGGACATTCTCGAGGACGTCGCCGACAATCTGTTCAATCCCGACCCGTATTATCAGCAGGGTGGCGATATGGTGCGGGTCGGCGGATTGCAATACGCCTGCGATCCGAACGCGCGGATCGGCGCGCGCATTTCCGAGCTTCGTCTCGCCGGCAAGCCGCTCGATGCGGACCGCAGATACAAGGTGGCCGGCTGGGCGCCCGTGTCGGAGGAGGCGCGCGCCGCGGGCGGCGAGCCGGTCTGGGACGTGATCGGGCGCTATCTTCGCCGCGAAAGACACGTCGAGGCGCGGCCGCTCAATCGGCCGAGGCTCATCGGCGTGAGCGGCAACCCGGGCATCGCCTGACGAGCGGGGTCAGCGCAGCCGCGCGAATACAACGGCAGCCGAATCGCGGCGATCAGCGACGCGATCGAGCGCGAGTGAGGGCGAGGCACGGGTCTTTTTACGCGACGGTGACGCGCGCGAACTTGCGCTTGCCCGCCTGAATCGTCACCGTCCGGCCGGAAGCGACGATGAGACCCTTGTCGCTGACCCGGTCGCCGTCGATCCTGAGCCCTCCCTGCTCGATGAGACGGATCGCCTCCGACGTGCTGGCGGTGAGGCCGGCTTGCTTGCACACCTGCGTGAGCGCGAGACCCCGACCGTTCGTTCGCAGTGTGACCTCCGGAATATTCTCCGGCAGCGCGTGATCGCGGAAGCGCGCCTCGAACGCGCGCAGCGCCTCTTCCGCGGCCACCGCCGAGTAAAAGCGGGCGACGATCTCCCGGGCGAGCATGACCTTCGCGTCGCGTGGGTTGCGGCCTTCCGCGCATTCGCGCTTCAGGCGCGCGATGTCTGCGATCGGACGGAACGACAGGAGCTCGTAGTAGCGCCACATCAGCTCGTCGGATATCGACATGAGCTTGCCGAACATCTCCTGCGGGGGCTCGGTCACGCCGACGTAGTTGTCGAGCGACTTGGACATCTTGTTGACCCCGTCGAGTCCCTCCAGCAGGGGCAGCGTGAGGATGACCTGCGGTTCCTGGCCGTAGTGCCGCTGCAGCTCTCGACCGACGAGCAGATTGAATTTCTGGTCGGTGCCGCCCAGCTCGACGTCCGCCTCGAGCGCGACCGAGTCGTAGCCCTGAGCCAGCGGGTAGAGGAGCTCGTGGACGGCGATCGGCTGGCCTTCGCGGTAGCGCTTGGCGAAATCGTCGCGCTCCAGCATCCGGGCGACGGTGTATTTGGCGGCGAGGCGGATCATGCCGTCGGCGCCGAGCGCGGACAGCCATTTCGAGTTGTACGCGACCTCGGTCTTGTCGCGGTCGAGGATGAGAAACACCTGATCGGTGTAGGTCTTGGCGTTGGCCGCGAGCTCTTCGGGCGAGAGCGGCGGGCGGGTGACGTTGCGTCCCGTCGGGTCGCCGATCATTCCGGTGAAGTCTCCGATCAGGAAGACGACGTGATGGCCGAGTTCCTGCAATTGCCTCAACTTGTTGAACTGGACCGTATGGCCGAGGTGTAGATCGGGGCGCGTGGGATCGAACCCTTCCTTGATCCGCAGCGGCTTGCCGCGCGCGAGCTTCTCCTCGAGCTCCGACTCGACGATCAGCTCCTCGGCGCCCCGCTTGAACACGGCGAGCTGATGGGCGATGTCGGACGAGCCGGGTTTCATCGAGTTTTCCTCTGTTACAATCGGCCCGCTCCGCGACGTGAGCGAGAAGGCGAGGTGACAAATTGCGAATTTTAACGCAAAGCCGTGGCGCGCTTAGGCTCGCCCGCTGGAGCCTCGCAGCTGCGCTGATGCTCGCCGGCGTGATCGGAGCGGCGTTCGGCCTCGCGCCCGACACGACCATCGAGCCGGTGCCGACCGAGCGCGTCGTGCGCGAGCTCGCGCCGCCGCGGCTGGCCGCGCCTGCGCTCGTCGCGGGCTATTGGCGTGAAGAAGAAGTGCGCCGCGGCGATACGCTGGGAAGCGTGCTCGCGCGCCTCGGCATCGAGGATACGGTTGCGCAAGCCTTCCTGCGCGGCAATGCAAACATCGGCTCGCTCCAGGGTTTGAGGCCCGGTCGTAGCTTGCGGGCGCTCATCGACGCCGACGGAAAGATGATCGCTCTCCGGTCCACCGCGCCGGGCGGCGAAGTGCTGAGCGTCGATCGCGATGCAGGCGGCTCGAGCTTCGTCGCGCGCACCGCGTCGCCCGAGCCCACGCTGGGTCTGGAAGTGCGCGCCAACGACATCCGCACGTCGCTTTTCGCGGCCGCCGACGCGGTCGACGTTCCGGACACCGTCACATCGCAGCTCGCCGACATCTTCGGCGGCTACATCGATTTCCATCACGACCTGCGCACGGGCGATCGCTTCACCGTGGTGTACGAGACGCGCCGCATCGACGGCGCCCCCGACGGCGCAGGCAAGATCGTCGCGGCCGAGTTCGTGAACAAAGGCGTCGCCTATCGCGCTTTCCTGTGGCGCTCGCCGGACGGCACCGAAGGCTATTACGACGACGCGGGGAGGAACGTGCGAAAGGCTTTCCTGCGCTCGCCGCTCGGGTTCACCCGCGTCACCTCGGGATTCTCCCTCGCTCGCTTCCACCCCTTCGCGCAGGCGTGGCGCGCGCACAAGGGCGTGGACTTCGCCGCGCCCATCGGCACGCCGGTCCACGCGGCCGGTGGCGGCAAGGTCATCGTCGCCGGCCAGCAGACCGGCTACGGCAACGTGGTGATGTTGCAGCATGGCGCGCTCTATACGACGGTCTACGCGCACCTGTCGCGCTTTGCGACCGGCATTCGTCAGGGCGCGCGCGTCGCCCAGGGCGACGTGATCGGCTACGTCGGCGAAACCGGCTGGGCGACCGGTCCGCACCTGCACTACGAATTTCGCGTCGACAACGTGCAGAAGAATCCGCTCACGGTCGCGCTCCCGGACGCGCAACCGGTGCCGATGGCGCAGCGTCCCGCCTACGCCGACGCGGTGGCGCCGCTCGCCGAAGAATTGGCGCTGTCGCGCGGCATCGTGCTCGCCGGCGGCGAATAAGCCCGCCGCGCGGCGAGGCCCGTCTTCCGAGCTCCGGAAGCACGCCGTGGCGCCCGAGCGTTACATCGGCCTCATGTCGGGAACGAGCGTCGACGGCGTCGACGCGATCGTTGCCGATTTCGCATCGGCCCCTCCACGGCTGGCGTTCGCCCACATCGGCTTTGCGCCCGCGCTCCGCGCGGAGCTCAACGCGCTGCAAGCTCCCGGTCCGGACGAGATCCACCGCGCCGCGCTCGCCGCCAACGCGTTGATGGATTGCTGTTCCGAAGCGGTCGCCGCTGTGCTCGAAGTGGAAAGGGCGCGGCGCGGCGAATTCCAGGCCCGCGCGTCGTTGAACTTCCGCCTTGAACCAGGGCAGCCCGCGATCATCGATCGTGTATTTGAGCCGCGC
>Ga0187779_10003096_pt1 | contig 10130 bp, 10 predicted proteins | sample 1015_Q2_SP10_10__FD_132435 | JGI IMG/M metagenome (GOLD analysis project Ga0187779, IMG submission 132435) | Tropical peat soil microbial communities from peatlands in Department of Meta, Colombia - 1015_Q2_SP10_10_MG | ecosystem: Environmental > Terrestrial > Soil > Wetlands > Peat | place...
CCCAGGAAACGCCAGGCATATTGCCAAAAGCGGTGGCGGCCCTCAGCGGGTCGGGCCCCTCGACCACCACCGAATTGCCTGAACTCCACACCCGCCCGCGCAGTCTGGTAGCCCGACCGAGAGACTCTACCGACGACTTCAGCTCATTCACGCTCCCCTTGCCTGTCCATCTTACCAACGCAGCAGTCCGGGGCAAACGCAAGTCAGGCACCCGCAGGAGAACCGTTCCTTTAACGGTTAGCGCGCATCATACTTTTAGCACGAATCCGTCGAGCCAAGCCCGTGAAGGACGAGAGGTTTAGGGTCGCGACAGCTGCGGACATCCTCGCCGGAAGGTCGGGCCCCGAAGTAGAGGTGCACGGCTGGGTCTCCAGGAAGCACACAGTGGGGGGCCTCGTCTTCGCGATAGTCAGGGACGGCACAGGATATGTCCAGATATCCGCGAGAAAGGGCGTTGGGGGCGCCTACGAGACCGCGAGAAGCGCGACCAAGGAGTCAGCAGTCGTCGTGCGGGGCGCCGTCCGCGACGACAGGCGTGCCCCCGGAGGGAAGGAGGTCTCCGCAGCTGAATTCGAGGTCGTCTCGCTCGCCGAGAGCTGGCCGATAACGAAGACCGCCGCCAAGTCCGCATCCTACCTTTTCGACAAGAGGCACCTCAGCATCAGGGGGCCCAAGGCCATAGCCTCCATGAGGATAAGGACCGAGGTCATCGGTGCGGCCTTCGATTATTTCAGGCAGAACGGGTTCACACTCATCAGCGGACCGACATTTGTCCAGGCCGCGGTGGAGGGTGGTTCGACCCTTTTCCCCGTGGATTATTTCGGAAGGGCGGCCTACCTGAGCCAGAGCGCACAGTTCTACGAAGAGGCTGCGCTCCCGGCCCTGCAAAAGGTCTGGATCTACCAGCCTGCCTTCCGCGCCGAGAAGTCGAAGACGAACAAGCACCTCACTGAGTTCTGGATGATAGAGTCGGAGCAGGCCTTTGCCGATCAGTCAGTAAACCTCCAAACCATGGAAGGGCTCCTTGCGATGATGGTGAAGCGTGTGCTGGAGAACAGGGAACAGGACCTGAAGGTCCTCGGACGGACCCTGAAGGAGGTCTCCCTCCCCCTTGAAAGGATAACGTATGACCGGGCGCTGGAGATCGCTGAGAAGGCTGGCCACCCGTTCGCGTGGGGGGACGACATCGGCGCGGAGGCGGAGAGGACAATCAGCAAGACCTTCGACGCCCCCTTCTTCGTCACCGACTATCCCTTGAGCGCCCGGGCGTTCTATCATATGACCTACCCAGACAGGCCGAAGGTCACCATGTCAGCCGACCTGATGGCCCCAGAGGGAATCGGAGAGCTGGCCACTGGCGGCCAAAGGATCCACGAGCAGTCTCAGCTTATGGAGCGGATCGCCAGCCAGGATCTCCCCGCCGAGGCGTTCTCCTGGTACCTCGACCTCAGGAAGTTCGGGATGCCGCCACACGTGGGGTTCGGCATCGGGGTGGAAAGGACCACCCGATGGATCGCGGGGCTGAAGCACATACGCTCGGCGAGCCTTTTCCCGAGAACAGTTTCGCGCATCTCTCCCTGAAGTATCCTTATCTAGTGGAAGACGGTCGCAAACTTTGTTTGACTGAAACCGAAAAAGAAGACCTCGAAGTAGACACCCTCCCGGGCGTCGGACCCGCCACGAAGCAGAAGTTGAAGGACGCGGGAATCGAGACCATCTTCGACCTTGCGACCGCGGGCCCCATGGACATTGCCGAGGCGGTCGACATCGATGTTTCAAAGGCCGTGGACCTGAACAACAAGGCCCGGAAGAAGCTCGTCGAATTGAACAAACTGGAGCCTGACTTCATCAACGCGGCCGACCTCCTCGCAAAAAGGAAGGCCATCGACAGGGTCTCCACGGGCTCGAAGAACCTGGACGACCTCCTCGGCGGAGGCATCGAGACCTGGGCCATGACAGAGTTCTACGGCGAGTTCGGCTCGGGCAAGTCTCAGATCTGCCACACGCTCTGCGTGATGGTGCAGCAGCCCAAGGGAGAGGGAGGGCTTGACTCAGGGGCAGTCTACATCGACACCGAAGGGACGTTCAGGCCCGAAAGGATTCAGGAGATAGCGGAGTCGAGGGATCTGGACGCCGAGAAGATCCTGTCACGGATTACAGTCGCTAGGGCATACAACAGCGCCCACCAGGAGCTCATAGTGAAGGACTTGGGCAGAGTAATCGAGCCCAACAAGATCAAGCTCGTGATTCTCGACAGCGCCGTAGCCCACTACAGAGCGGAGTTTCTCGGCAGAGGGACCCTGTCCGAACGACAGCAGCGGCTCAACAGGTTCATGCATCAGCTCCTCAGGACGGCCGAGATCTACAACATAGCGGTCGTTGTGACCAACCAGGTCCAGGCGGCGCCCGACTCGTTCTTCGGCGACCCGACAAGGCCAACGGGCGGGCACGTTGTCGCCCACACCAGCACCTACAGGATATACCTGAGGAAGGCCGCAAAGAACCGAATCGCGAGGATGGTCGACAGCCCCTACCACCCAGAACGGGACACGGTATTCGTCCTCAATGAAAGGGGAATCGACGACCCGGCGGAAGAAACAACCAGAAAGAAGTAGCCGGAGTGCCAACGGTTTTATAGTGAGAATCGAGCGCCCTCCCGCGTCTCACTTGAAGCGTTCTCAGGTGCTTGCGGTCTCCGTGCTTGCCCTAATCCTCCTGGCTGGGGCGCCGGTTCGGCAAGCAACGGCGCAGACGCCCTACACCGAGAAGCTGAACGTCTTTGTCGCAGGGAATTCGGCTCTGTGGTACTTCACCTTCGGTGGAGTGAACGGCTCGGGCAAGCTATCCTCCCTCGAGGCCTCGCCAGGCCTGTCATGGTACAACATCACCATGGTCAAGACGGCTTCATGGCAGTCCGATTTCCAGATTTTTGGGCCAAAAGGGTACGGTCTACTGCCCTTCCCATTCCTACCGTCTGAAGGGCTGTTCCTCACAGTGGGCTCGGACTCCTTTGGTGACGCATCCGCCGCGGCAGCTGCCGTGGACCCATACCTCCTTACGACCTTCGCTTCCTACTCCAATGGGACGGGCACCTACACATTCTACAGTCCTCTTTCCTTCGCCGCCCTGGCGCCGGCGACTCTGATGACGTTCCTTCCGACGGCCGAAGGAGGGTTCGTGTCCGCGATCAGCAAGACTTCCTTTCCAGGCACCGATTCGCCTTTCATCACACTCGAGGGAGTGAAGTCTTCCTCGGGGGTCACCCACACCCTCGTCGTTGGGTCCATCAGTGCATCTGCGCTCGACTCGACGGGGAGGCCGACAGTGTTGAGCTATTTCGGGACCACCGTTTCCTCCCTTACGGCGTCGACCCACAGCACCTCGTCGGTTGTACACCTTACATTTCTTGATGGGATTGTGAAATCGTCAGACCCGGCCACGGTGACGAGCGACAACACCCACTTCACGGGCTCGTACCTGCTGAACCTGGCCCCCGGCAAGAGCGTCACCGAGGTGAACGCCACCGTTGTCGAGGCCCCGGCGCCTCTCCTGGCTACCCGGACCGTGAACGTGGGAGTTCTTCACACCAACGACGACATCGCGATCACTCTATCCCTGAGGAATCTGTCGACCGTCGATACGATAACCGGTCTGAGTTTCTCCGACAACTGGTGGAACAAGACGGGCGTGTTCAAGTTCCTCAGTGGGAACAACACGGCCCCCACCTCGGGCATTGGCGCATCCGGGACTGTGACCCCTGTCTACAGGCTCGAGTACACTGGGACCTCCACCGGGAGCCTGACGGTTCCGGCGTCGGTGGTCAGGTACACATACTCTGCCGGCGGACTCACGTTCAGCGCGACCGCCACCCTCAACCCCATCCGCCTTTCGTTAGGGGCTGACGACGCCGTCGTAGAGACCATGGTTTCGCCGAATGGCAACGTCGGCCAGCCGGTAGGAGGTCAGCAGAACCTGACTGTCACGGTCATCAACGTGGGGACCCTGCCCGCGTCCTCTGTGGTCGCGGCTGGGCATTCGATATCTGGACTCGCAGCCGGTTCTGGTACAGCCACGGTGACGGTCACCGAATCTGCTCTGAGTCTCACTGATTGGAACGTGACGAAGGCCTACACTACTACATATCAGGACCCAGCGGGAACTTCGCTGAACTCTACTTCAAACGTGATGCCGCTCGCTTTCTCTCATACTGCCATGAAGATCGGCTTGCCCGCCCTTACAGTCACACCATCGCTGGCGACCCTCTCCAACCATGAGATCAACCTGACCCTGGCCTTCGCGATCACTAACGTCGGGCCCGCCAACGTAACCTCGTTCGCTGCCAAGGCCACACTGCCGTCGGGCCTCCCGTGCGGCGCCATCAGCGGGAAGTCGCTGGCCACCCAGGGGGCGAGCTGCACAGGGGGCGTATTCTCCCTAAGCTACCCTCTCATCAACGCGTCCACCCCCACCATAACGGCATACATGAAGTACATCCTCACGGCGCCAATCAACTTCTTCATGGGGCCCATCGGGTTCACAGGAACCACAGCAGGCTTCTCGGTCAGCGGCTCCTCCAACGCCGTTGATATCCCGGCGGGCCTCGTGGTGACCAAGGACTTCACTCCCGGACAGCTGTTCGGGGGGATGGCAGCCACGGTCGTGGTCAAGGCGGTCAACGCCGGACCTACGTCAATCTACAACGCGACCCTCGTGACCACCCCTGACTCATTCGACTCCCTTTCCGGCAACGCGGCACTGTCGAAGGGTCCTGGGAACATAGCGGCCGGGGGGAACGTCACCCTCAGCTATGGGGTCACCGCGTCCCAGGTCTCAGGTAACCTCACGGGAACGGGCGCGACTGCGAGCTTCTACTTCGGCGGAACGTCCTTCTCTGTCCAGGGAGCAGGCCCCAGGGTCGGTGTCTACCAACCTCTTGGGATTTCGATTAGAACCTCAACGCCAACTCCTGAAGAAGGCAAGAACTTCACGATTACCTTCGTGATTACCAACCCCACAGGCGTCGGGGTCTCAAACGTGATATTCACGATCCCTGTGCCCTCGGGGCTAGGACTGACGAACCTTCAGGGCGCATCCGTCGCGGGTGGGGTCCTTACCTTCTCGCCAGGGTCCATGAACGCCAACTCGACCGCGACGGCGTCCGCAACAGCCGTGGCGAGCTCAGGGATTACTGTTCCCTTCGACAAGGCCAAGCTGACTTTCCAGTATGCCGGGATCACCATAAACGGGATCACCCCCTCGAGTGGAGGCATCGCCATCGGCGAGGACGTCACCACCAGGTACATCATACCGACAGCTTTCATACTCCTGGCTGTTTTGGGTGTGGCCTTCTACGTCCGCTGGAAGGCCGCGCCTAGCGCTCCCGCTCCCCCGAAGTGAACTCTTCAAAGGCGACTTTGGCCGCAGGGTAGGGCATCTGTATGGGAGGGTGCTTGAAACAGAAGGCCGAAAGGCTCTCCAGCTGGCCGGTAACCCCCCTGTCCAGGGCCACCTTCGTTCCCCGAATGGCGTCCACCATGACGCCCCCGCTGTCGTAGGCGTCCACGACGTGCAGCTTGACGTCCATCTTCACCACTGTGCCTCCGAAGTAGCGCCCCTTCAGCCAGATGTAGCAGACCTTGTCGTTGTCCAGAAAGGGAACGTAGTCGCTGGGGCCTATCCGCGTCGGCACTTCGTAGGGGGACATCGCCCTGACCGCGCTGGTCTTGCTCTCCCTCTTGTCTTTCAACCTGCTCTCCTCGAGCATGTTCAGGAAGTCTGTGTCTCCACCTATGTTGAGCTGGTATGTCTCGTCCACCTTGACCCCCCTGTCTACCGCCATCTTCACGAGGGTCTTGTGGAGAACCGTGGCCCCCACCTGGCTCATTACGTCGTCCCCCGCCACTGGGAGCCCCGCACTTGCGAACCTTTTCGCCCACCCGTTATCGGATGCTATGAAAACGGGGATGGCATTGACAAACGCGACCCCGGCCTTTATGGCTGCTTCGGCGTATGCCCCCGAAGCCTTCGTGCTTCCTACCGGAAGATAATTGACGAGGACCTCGGCTCCTGAGTCCTTCAACTCCTGCGCGACGTCCTGGTCGGACTCGTCGGAGATCGCCACGACCTCCTTGAGATACTTTCCGATGCCGTCGAGGACCGGACCTTTCTTCACCCTGATGTCCATCTTCGGCACTTCGGTGATCTTGACCGTGTTGTTGGGACGCTGGAAGATGGCCTGGGACAGGTCTTTACCCACCTTCTTCGAGTTGACGTCGAAGGCGGCGACGAACTCGATATCTTTGGGCGTGTAACCGCCGACGTCCCAGTAGGTCAGCCCCTCGTCGGGACCCTTCATCGAGTAGTACCGGAGCCCCTGGACCAGAGCGGACGCGCAGTTCCCGACCCCGGCTATGGCGACCCTTATCCTGGCCATTCTAGAGACCTGTGCTAAAGGGTTCTCGGGCCCCTATTTTACCATTGTAAAACATAGCTCTCACACCGAGTCATCCAGTTCCCGCGGACTCCGCGGACTCTGCGACCAGGCCCCGAAGGAACGTCCTCGCTTCAACAAGCTCCTGACGGCCCAGCTCAGTTATCCTGTAGTACCTCCTCCTGTTCCTCGTCTCTGCCTTGACCAGCTTCGACTTCTCGAGGTCGTAGAGGACCCGATAGGCAGTGACGTTCCCGCTCCAGAACCCGAACTCCTCGTTCATCAGCTTCCTGAGCTCGAAGCCGTACCGCTCGTTGGCCGACAACAAGACGAGGATGAAGAACCATAGGTTCTCCTTCTGGACCTTGTCCTTCAGCCTGCCGACGAACTTCAGGATCCGAACGCCCACCTTAAGCGGGTCATATGAGAGGCTCTAATCCCAAGGCGGGGCCGGCGGTTTTAATGGTTTGGAAGCACCCCTGAGAGAATCCTAATAATCGCCGCCTCGCGCAGATTGGGGCATGGAAGAAAGGTCCGCGGGAGCCGTCGTCTACCGCGAGACCGAGGAGGGGAGGCTTTACCTCCTCCTGCAGAACGCAGGGCGATGGGACTTCCCCAAGGGAGGAGTCGAGAAGGGGGAGAGTGAGCTTCAAACTGTCAGGAGGGAAGTCGAGGAGGAGACCGGGATGGGGAAAATCGAAATCGTTCCCGGGTTCAGGAAGGTGATCGAATACTTCTACAGGCGGGAGGGAAAGAACATACACAAGCAGGTGGTCTACGTCCTCGCGAAGACAGATGACGAGGCAGTCAAGATATCATTCGAGCACCAGGGGTTCGGATGGTTCCCCTATCGCGAAGCCCTGGAGAAGGCTTCCTACGACAACTCTAAGCTGACCTTGGCTGAAGCCGAGAAGTTTGTGAACGGAGCCGCCCTAGAATTCCACTAGCGGGTGAGGCTCAGTGAGCTTCACCACCTTGATGTAGTGGAACCCAGGTTCGTCTGTCCTCTTCACATAGGTGGTCTCCGTTATCTTGTCGTAAGAATACCTCAGGAATCCTGACGGCTCCTCTTTGACGTGGGTGTAGAAGAAGATGGACGCTTCTTCGTAGTCGTCAATGCGAGCGAAGGTGCCGATGACCCACCCAGAGGAATCCTTGAACGCGAACAGCGGGAGCGGGGGCTCCTCGAAGAGGGTCTTGTATGCCCCGACCTTGACCAGGCTCGGCAGGTTTTCCACCTCGATGGACATGAACTTGTCCTGGAAGTCCTTCTTCGGGTCCAGGGGCTTCGGCATCCTCCGGACTCGGATGACCGGGGCGTAAAGGTAAGACGCGTTGCTGGCCGAACTTACCAGCTGGACCTCCTCTCCCTCCCCTGTTATCCTGTAGGCGAGGAACTCGTCAACCTGCCCATTGTCGAAGTAATAGAAGATGGGCGTCCCCATGAACAGGTCTGCCTGTGCCGCGATCCTCGTGGACTTCCCTTCCTTGAACGCGAAGAGCGGGAAGGGCGCCCGCTCAAGGGCGCAGGAGAGCCTCCCGAGCTCTACAAGCGAGTCGACGCCGACGTAGCACGCGCCGCCGATTCTCGGCTCATCTTTCTTCGGCAAAGTCGGTCAGCCGTCTCTGACCCCGTTAATAACGTGAACGGCTGTAAATCAGGGCAGTTCTCTAAAAGGGAAGGACCCGATGCCGCGGCGTGAGCGAGTGGAGGAAGGAGACTTCTGCCGACCTCGCCGACGCGTCCAAGAGGGTCGAAGCTGCGCTCCGCACCGTTGCCGGGGAGCCTTCGGCCGGGGAGGTGCGGTCAGTCTGGACCGCCTACCTTGAGGTGGAGAAGAGCATAGCCTTCATCAAGTTCGACCTGGACGAGGAGAACCCGGGAAGGTTCATCAAGCTCAAAGTCTACTCGGTCCCCGACGAGAGGCAAGCCCTGCAGTTCGCACTGAAGGGCCTGAGCAAGGGGGCGGAGAACTTCGAGCTCGGCGACTTCCGCCAAGCGTTGAGGGATCTGAGGGAATGCAGGAACTACCTCAGAGCGCTGCTCCGGGAACAGCGATTGAAGCGTGCCAGGAGGGCTCGTTCAGCCTAGGCTTCTTCCTCGGGCTTCTTCTTCTTCGCCCGAGGCTTCTTCGTCGACGCCTTCTTCGGCTTCTCCGCCTTGGGCTCCTTGGCTGCTTCGGCCTCCCTCGCCTTCGGTACTTCAGGCTCCTCCGGGGCTTCGGGTTCTTCTGGCTCGGCCGGCTTCGCCTCCTCCTCGGCCTCCTCGACCTTCTTCTCGGGCTTCTTTTCCTCCTCCTCTTCCTCTTCTCCCAGCTCTATCTCCTGAATGGTTAGTTCCTTCCCGGACACGAAGACCCTATAGTTCTTCCTGACCCCATTCATGAAGAGGAACCTCTTGATGTACGTCTTGACCTGCCGGGGTTTGACCCCTTCTCTGATTTCCTCGTCTTCGATCTCGATGGCGTCCCCTGAGAGCGAAGGCTTCGCCCCTACCCTCGGCTCAAGGAAGGTTGCCAATTCGTCACCCTTGTTCTTGAGCGTGCCCAGTACTACCTTCAAACCGGGATTCCCTTCGTCGTGTTCGGTTATTATCTGTTCCTCTATTTGCCGTAACGCCGCCTTCGCTTCTGATACGTCCTGACCGCCCTCAGGAGGTCAATGAACCTGAACGCAGGCCAGAAGACATCAACGAAGACCAGCTCCGAGTAGGCGCCCTGCCAGAGGAGGAAGCCGCTCATCCTCTCCTCCCCCGACGTCCTGATTATCAGGTCTGGCTCCTGGTTCGGGAGGAATGAAGTATACAGCCTGTTCGAAATCGTGGCCTCACTTATCGAATCCGGGCTAAGCTTGCCGCTCCTGACGTCCTGGGCCACAGACTTCACCACGTCTGTAATCTCTGCCCTCCCTCCGTAGGCGACGGCAATGTTGAGGTAATGGTCGCTGTAATCCATGGTCTTCTTCTCTATCGCCTCCAGTACCCCGACTGTAGAAGGAGGCAGGAGGTCGAGGTGCCCTATGGCCCGGACGCGGACCCTGTATTTCACTATCCTCTCGTCGCTGAGGAGCCTCGTCAGCCTGGCTTCAATCAGCTTGAAGAGCTCCTTCAGCTCGTCGGGGCTCCTGTCCAGGTTCTCCGTCGAAAGGACATAGAGGGTCACAGTCTTGATTCCTAGCTCATGACACCAGTCGAGAAGCTCCTCTGCCCGGTTGGCACCTTCCTCGTGGCCGATGCCCCGAATTACTCCCTGGTCCTGGGCCCAGCGCCTGTTCCCGTCCAGGATTATCCCTATGTGACTGGGGATGTCGTCTCCCTCGACCTGGGCCCTCAGCCTGTTCTCGTAGAGCCTGTAGACGCCCAGGTACCTTAGAGCGGATTCGAGCATGGGCTACTCGTTTTCTTGAATGGACCGCGTCCTGACACGCGGATAAATTGTGATGGTCAGAACGAAGATGGCCGCTAGCCCTATCAGGATGTACGAAATCAGGAAGAAGGTAGCCTCAGCCGTGCCGTTGACGAGAAAGTCGGAGAAAATCCTCACCGGGAAGTAGAGTATCGCGAGCATGATCAGGACATAGCTGTCGCGCCGCCACCTCACGCCGTCCCTCGCTACGTGCGAGAGGAGGGCGCCTATCGGGAACACCGAGATGCCTACCCAGACCAAGTTCAGGCTCCTGCCGAGGAACTGGCCAACAAGGG
>Ga0187779_10003097_pt1 | contig 10128 bp, 6 predicted proteins | sample 1015_Q2_SP10_10__FD_132435 | JGI IMG/M metagenome (GOLD analysis project Ga0187779, IMG submission 132435) | Tropical peat soil microbial communities from peatlands in Department of Meta, Colombia - 1015_Q2_SP10_10_MG | ecosystem: Environmental > Terrestrial > Soil > Wetlands > Peat | place...
CGGGATCGCCGTAACACTCCGACGTAGACGCCAGCAGAAACTTCGATCGCTTGGCCTTGGCCAGACCCAGCGCATTGTGCGTTCCGAGCGCTCCAACCTTCAGAGTCTGGATCGGCAACTTCAAATAGTCGGGCGGGCTAGCGGGGGAGGCAAAGTGCAGGACCGCATCGACCGGACCCGGCACGTCGATATACTGCGACACATCCTGTTTGGCAAACTTGAACCGCGGGTGTGCAAGCAAGTGAGAGATGTTCGCGTTGGCACCGGTAACCAGGTTGTCCAGGCAAAGCACCTCCCATCCCTTGTCGATAAAGAAGTCACAGAGATGAGAACCGAGAAACCCCGCCCCGCCGGTTATGATCGCACGCAAGTCGTAAACCCCTTTCCTCGAAAACCAGTCGCAGATTGCGAACCCATTATCTATGAAAAACGGCCCACAGACCTAACTCCGCGTTCGCCCTTGCAAACGGAGTCTAACCACATTTGTTTGGATCGGCGGCCTTTCTGAGGCTATCAGTTGCCTGATACGCCATGGCGCTGCTTCATTTCGTCACACCGGGGTCGGGTTTCGTGTTCTAAATAATGAGGGCAGGTTTGTTTCGACCTCGAACCACGGGGCTGAGGAGCTCGTTGTATGGGAAAGCGCGCCGGCTACGGGCTGGTGTTCTGTCTTGCCATGGTTGCTTGCCTGGCGAACGCGGCCTGCACGGGTACGCCCCCCTCGTTCCATATGGTCACACTCACCCCGAAAGGGCCCGTTGTTGTTGCCAGCGGGGGTACAGAAGGTATCACTGCGCAGGTGCTGAACGATTCCTCCGGCGCAGGCGTAAATTGGACATCGCCTGCGCATGGAACACTCACGGCTGTGACCCCCAACTCGGTCACCTACAATGCTCCCGTTGTCGCGCCCGGCACGTCGGTTTCCGACACGGTTAAAGCGACTTCGATCACCTTTCCCAATCAATCTGCGTCGCTTTCCATCACGGTGGAGGGAGCGCCGGTCATCTCCACGACTTCTTTGCCTTCTGGCAATCAGGGAACCCCTTACAGCGGCACGGTCAGCGCTGCGGGCGGAGTCGGTCCTTTCACTTGGTCCGTCTCGTCCGGATCGCTTCCGACGGGTCTTTCCCTTGGCGCCAGCACGACTAACTCGGTGACGATCACCGGAACCCCGACCACACAAGGACCTTTCAATTTCACCATCAAGGTTACCGACTCAAGCGGCGCCTTCGGCACGCAGCCTTTGAGCATTACGATCAACGCCCCGTTGCCGCTCAAGGTCACGACCACATCGCTGCCGAACGGCGCTTTGAACGCTGCCTATCCGGCCACCACGTTGCAGGCTAGTGGTGGCGTTCCCCCGTTTACCTGGACACTCACTTCGGGCAGTCTGCCAGCGGGCCTTGCTCTCGCCACCAACGGAGGAATCAGCGGTACGCCGACGGCCACGGGAACTTCCGACTTCACCGTTCAGGTTTCCGACTCCGAGACCCCCGCCATGACTGCCACCGCTAACCTGAGCATTACCGTAAGCAATCTCGGCCCCCTCAACGGAAACTACAGCTTCGAATTGAGCGGCTTCAACGCCAGTGGAGCCGTCGCGGTTGCCGGCAGCTTTGCCGCCGATGGCCTCGGCAACATTTCCAACGGTGTCGAAGATTTCAATTCCACATCCGGTGCGCCGAACAACCAAACCTTCACGGGAACGTACACACTCGGAAACGACAACCGAGGCACACTGACGTTTACCAGTCTGCGGGGATCGCCGACCTACGCATTTGCGATCGATTCCGCCGGGTCTTCCGGGCGCATGATCGAGTTCGACTCAAGCGGCATCCGCGGATCGGGCCAGATTGAGAAGCGAACGGTCAATACCTGTGCGGCCAACACGCTCAACGGGCCGTACGCCTACGGCCTTGCAGGCAATGCTGTTTCCAGCCCGCTCACTGCGGCAGGCCCCGTCGTCGTCGTCGGTAGCTTCACCGCAACTCCACCGGCGGGAGCAGGCGCAGGCAGTATCGGCACCGGCGAATCCGATGCCAATCTGCCCAGCGGCATCACGCAGGGAGACCAAACCGTATCGGGTTCCTACCAGACAACTGGGCAGAGCACGCGTTGCTCGATGTCGCTCTTACAGAAGATCGGAACAATGAATTTCAGTGTCTACCCGGTGTCCTTCTCGGAAGCCTTCCTGATCGAGACCGATCAGGTAAACTCGAATGAACCTTTCTTGATGTCCGGCAAGCTCCTTCGGCAGACGGGAGCCCCATTCACCGGCCTGGGTGGCAGCACCTTCACAGCCACGAGCGTGGCTGGGCTGACAGGTCAATTTCTATCCGGGGCAGCCTATGTTCCCGACCTGGCGCTCGTCTTACTCGCGGGGTCTGGCACGGCCAGCTACACGGTTACGGTTCTCGACAATCGCGCGGGAAGCATTACGGCGTACGCCCCGACCGGCGCGACCTTTGTCAACCCCGATCAGTTCGGCCGGATCGACTCGGGCATTAGTTCACCGATTTCCCCGATCCTCTACATCATCGGTCAAAACAAGGCTTTCTGCATCGGTGAGCTCGTGGGCAATCCCTTTTTCGGAATGCTGGAACCCCAGTCTCCGACTCCTTTCGCAATCACGGCTTCCGAGCTCAACTCGGCTTTTGCCATGGGAACGTCATACCCAGCGACGCCCGCAGTGCCGGATCTCTCCGGCACGCTAACGTTAGCCAACACGTCGACAACCGCAGGCACGATCAATGGTAAGCAGGATCAGAGCGCGTCGACGGGAAATACCGCAGATCAGACCGCTACCGGCACCTATGCCAACTTGATTTCCGCAACGGGGAGCGGCGCGGTTACGCTGACAGCGCCCACGTCCTTCAGCGGCCAGTTCCTTGCGGTGTCGTCGACAAAAATCGTCCTCTTGACCACCACGACAAGCGACTCAGAACCGGTTCTGATCTATTTGGGGAACTGCGCAAGTACCTGCGGAGAGGACTGAGGGACCCTGTTCCCTGCGTGGTGCTGCTTAGTACGCCCACCGCATGAGCACCGATCCCGCCGTATAACCCGCGCCCACGGCAACCATAAGCACCAAATCGCCCTTGCGCAGGCGCTTTTGCTCTACGGCATCGACCAATCCCAACGGAATTGTAGCACCCGTCGTGTTCCCGTACCGGTCGATGTTGACAATCACTTTGGAATCATCCACTCCGAGTCGCTCCTGCATGGCGCGAATGATGCGCAAATTGGCCTGGTGGGGCACGACGAGTGCGAGGTCGCGGCTGGTCAATCCGTTCCGTTCCAGCATCTGACAAGCCAGCTCGGCCTGCCGCCGCACGGCGTACTTAAAAACCTGCTGGCCTTCTTGGTGAACATAGTGCATGCGCTTGGCTACGGTCTCCTGGGAAGCCGGGTGCAGCGAGCCGCCTCCTGGCATGTAGAGATTACATCCGCCCGAGCCATCAATGTCATGGGCGAAATCGAGGATACCTTCCGAATCCGATGTGGTGCGCTCCAGCAGCACGGCTCCAGCGCCGTCGCCGAACAAAACGCAGGTGGCGCGGTCCTTGAAATCGAGAATCGAGGTCATCACGTCACTGCCGATCACAAGAACCTTGTTGTGCGACCCCGCGGCGACAAACTGTGCTCCGACTGTGAGCGCATACGCAAATCCGGAGCATGCAGCCGAAAGATCAAATCCCCAGGCCTTGTCGGCACCCAAGCGGTCCTGGATCAGACACGCCGTGGCGGGAAAGAGCATGTCCGGCGTGACCGTGGCGACAATGATCATGTCGATCTCTTCGGGGGACACGCCCACCATCGTCAGAAGTTTCCGCGCTGCTTCGGTGCCCAAGTCCGACGATCCCACACCGGGGGCGGCGTACCGCCGCTCACGAATGCCGGTTCGCGTCCGGATCCATTCATCGTTGGTATCCACGATCTTTTCGATATCCGCGTTGGTCACAACTCGAGGTGGGACATATCCGGCGACTCCCGTAATCTTGGCGGCAATCGGCCTGCTCATTTCTCTCCTTGTCGTCACAACAGTTCGCGATTGTATGCAATCCCGTACGGCGGTGACAAGCAAAACACCACGTTTTGTGAGGTGCCCTTGTTTCTCTCGAGCGCCCGTTGAGGCATGATGAAAGGTCATGCCCTCGAGCGAACACACTCGTTGGATTTGCGAGCGCGCCCGTGGCTTGGGCTTCGACCTCTGTGGTGTGGTCAAGCTGGCGGAGGGCGGTGACCCCTTCGGGGGCAACAAGACTGAAAACGAGTTCGCCCATTTCCCCGAATGGCTGGCTCGAGGCTATGCCGGCGAGATGAACTATCTGCACGATTGGCGCCGCTCCGATCCGCGGCGAATCCTGCCCGGCGCCCGAAGCCTCATCGTCGTGGCAATGAACTACCATACGTCGCGGCCGAACCCGGCAACCGAGACCGTCGACACAGAAGCGCCTCGCGCCTGGATTTCGCGTTACGCCTGGGGTGACGACTACCATCCAGTGATGGAGGAACGGTTGTGGGCTTTGATCCGAGAAATGCGAACTCACTTTCCTGAACCGTTCGAAGCGCGCGCCTATGTGGACACGGGTCCGATCCTCGAACGCGTGGCCGCGAAATATGCGGGATTGGGCTGGCTCGCTAAGAATACTTGCCTGATCAATGCGCAGCTCGGATCGTGGCTCTTCCTCGGCGTGGTAATTACGACGCTCCCTTTGGAGGCGACGCTTGCGCCAGGGGAGGCTCCTCCGGCTGACCTCTGCGGAAGCTGTACGCGCTGCTTGGATGCGTGTCCGACCAAAGCGTTCCCGCAGCCCTACGTTCTCGATGCACGACTGTGCATCTCCTATCTCACAATTGAGCTGCGCGGCCCGATTCCCGAAAAGCTACGGCCCAGCATGGGCAATGCGGCGATCGGGTGCGACATCTGCCAAGATGTTTGCCCGTGGAATCGCAAGGCACCGGTGACGACTCTAGCTTCCTTTCAGCCCCGTGCTTCATTGTTGGCTCCGGAGATCGAGCGCCTGGCATCGCTTTCTCCCCAGCAATTCAGCACTCTGTTTCGCGGCAGCGCAGCCAAACGGGCCAAATGGCGCGGCCTGGTACGGAATGCCTGTGTAGCCCTGGCCAATTCCGGCATCGAGCGGAGCTCGCCAGCATGTGCCCGCATCGAGCGACTGCTTGATACGCTGGCTGCATCGGACGACCCTCTCATCGCTGAGCATGCGCGCTGGGCTCTGTCGCGGATTTCCGACGGGCGAATCGACCGGACTCAACCAAGCGCCGGGGAGTACTGATCGAGCAAAAACCCAATAGACATGGCAACGCCGTGTTTGCCATACTCTCCCGTTTAAACGGCTGCTTTCGGATTCTTTTGGGAGCGTGCCGCAAATTCATCACCCAGGAAAAACTCGATGAACGCAATGTACCGATGGCTTCTGTGCGCAGTCATCTTCCTCGTGGCCGGCTTGGGCGCCTCACGTCTGTTTTCCAGGGAAACGCCTGCTTCCACGGCACAAAAGGCTCCCAATTCTCCGACGCAAGAAGGCTCTATCGAGCGAGGACGCTACTTGGTTGAGAACGTGGCGATGTGCGAGGAATGCCACACGCCCCGCGATAGCAAGGGAAATCTCGACGAGTCTCGGCGGCTCCAAGGGGCGGCCATTTGGATTGTTCCCGTGCATCGCATGACGAACTGGGCCAATCGGGCGCCAGCCCTGGCCGGTTTTGAGGAGTTCACAGAGGGGCAGGGCGAGCAGATTTTGGAAAAGGGCATAGGCCCGAACGGGCTCGAGCTTCAGCCGCCCATGCACATCTACCACATGACTCATGCCGATGCACAGGCAGTGATCGCATACCTACGCTCCTTGTCCGGCGCGTATCCTCAGACACAGTAGCACTCGGTGTACCGGCCGAGGTCACGGAGTCGTAACACGCCTGTAATAGTTGTCGTATATCGTCGCCAGCCTCAGGTCACCTATGGCAAAGCAAGTGGTGGCTGACCCCAACCAATTCTTTAATCGCTATTTTTCGTGGATGCAGTTTAACCGACGCGTCCTGGAAGAAGCGCACGATCCCAGCAATCCCTTGCTCGAACGGGTTAAGTTTCTCGCCATTACCGCGAGCAATTTGGATGAATTCGTCGAGGTGCGCGTCGCGGGATTGATGCAACAAGCCGAGCACGGGAACCGCGAGCCAGGTCCCGACGGGCGGACGCCAGCCGAGGTCCTCGTCGAGTTGACGAAACAGATTCACCGATTCGTCGAGGACCAATACCGGTGCTGGCGCGAGGAACTGGTCCCTGCGCTTGAATCGGAATCGATCCGGGTTCTCGGCCTCCATCAATTGCGGCCGGACGCGCGTGAGCAAATCGAGAATTTTTATAGCAAAATCGTAGAGCCGCTGCTTACGCCCGTGACCGTGGACCCCGCGCATCCTTTCCCCCATGTCTTGAACAAGGCTCTCTGTCTCGCCTTTCTCGTTCGGAAAATGCGGCGCGGTTCCGAGATCCGTCTTGGCGTTGTCACGGTGCCCCGCGCCCTGCCTCGTCTCGTGCGTCTGCCTTCAGCCGAAGGCACGGCCGAATACATTTTCCTCCACGACATCGTTCACGCCTTCGCCAATCGGCTCTACCACGGATACGAAGTCCTTTCGGCGGCTGCCTTTCGCGTGACACGCAACAGCAACCTCTATCTCGAAGAAGAGGAATCCCGGAGTATTTTGGAATCGGTCGACACGCAGCTTCATCTTCGCCGGAAAGGTTCGGCGGTTCGCTTGGAGATCGAAGAGAGTGCGAAGCCCGAGATTGTTGAACGTCTTCAGGCCAATTTCCATTTGTTGCCCGAGGGGATCTTTCTGATCAATGGTCCCATCAATCTCGCACGCATCTCCCATTTCTACGATGAGACTTCGCGACCCGATCTGAAATACAGACCCTTTCAGCCGCGGGAGCTGGTTCTCAAGCCGGGCTCAGCCTCGATCTTCGAGCAGGTGCGCGGGCGCAGCCTGCTCCTACACCATCCCTACGATTCCTACGCTGCGGTGGTACGGTTCATCGAGAGTGCCGCGCAAGATCCCGAGGTACTCTCGATCAAGCAGACACTCTATCGAACCAGCGAAAATTCACCGATCGTGCGCGCTCTGATCGAGGCAGCGGCAAAAAAAGAGGTTGCGGTTGTCGTCGAACTCAAAGCCCGCTTCGATGAAGCCTCGAACATTCGTTGGGCTCACAATCTCGAGGAAGCCGGTGTGCAGGTTTTTCACGGAGTGGTGGGTCTGAAAACCCATTGCAAGCTCGCTCTGGTGGCCCGCCGCGAACCCGACGGTCAGATCCGCCGCTACGCTCACCTCGGCACAGGAAACTATAATCCGTCAACCGCGCGCTTTTACACGGATTTGAGCCTGCTGACGAGCGACCCCCATCTGACTTCGGCCGTGCACCACGTTTTCAATTATTTGACGGCGCATTCCGAGCGGCCTCACTACACGCCGCTTTTTGTCGCGCCGCTGAACCTTGGCCGGAGTTTTTTGAGCCTGATCCATCGTGAGATGGCTCATGCCAAGGCGGGGCACCCCGCCTTCATTTTCGCGAAATTCAATTCCCTACTTGACCAGAAGATCATCGAGGCCCTCTATCGCGCTTCGCAGGCCGGAGTACGGATCGAGCTGCTCGTTCGAGGGGCGTGTGCGTTGCGTCCGGGCGTCCGCGGACTCAGCAGTCGCATCCGTGTGCGCAGCGTGATTGGCAGGTTTCTTGAGCACAGCCGCATCTTTGTCTTTGCCAACGCGGGCCGAACAGATGTTTACCTTGGCAGCGCCGATTGGATGCAACGCAACATCTACGAGCGCGTCGAAGTGATTTTGCAGTTGAAAGACCCTGCGCTGTGCAAACAGATCTTCTTGGAGGTGGTTGCACCCTATCTCGCCGACACCGAAAAAACCCGCATCCTCATGCCCAGCGGCGAATACGTTCGGCGACAGGCGGTGCGTCAGCTGACCCGTGTCGACAACGGACACCATTTCAACGTGCAGGAGTTTCTCATCGATTTTGCAGAGAGCCGCCAGAGCTTTGATTCGCTCCCGCCTCTGCCCGCATTCATGAAGCTTCGCCCGTCCCCCACCGTCGCGACAAAGTCCGCCTGACTCCCCCGTTCCCCCCGATTGGGCGGGAGTCCTCTGTATAATCGCGTGCGATGCAAGGATGGCTGGAACGTACCATCAACTGGTGGCTCGGACCGGAAGTCACCGATGAGCGACATCCCGGGCATCTTTGGCCTCGTTGGATTTTCCTGCGCGCTTTGGGAGGGATTTACTTTTCGGCATTTTATTCCTTGCTCTTTCAAATCCGCGGGATGATCGGTCCCAAAGGGATCCTGCCCGCAGCTGACTACCTGCAGGCTGTTTCGGCCAGTCTTCACGGCTATCGCTTCTTGTACGTGCCCAGCGTTTTCTGGCTTGCCTCGAGTGATCAAGCGCTCCTGGCGGTCTGCTGGTTGGGCCTGTTCGCCTCGGTGCTCGTCCTCGGCAATGTCTGGCCTCGCGCAGGGCTTTTGATTTCCTTTCTTTGCTTTCTCTCCTTTGTGAGCGTGGCGCGAGATTTTGCTTCCTATCAATCGGACTATATGTTGCCTGAGGCCGGCTTTGTCGCTTTGTTCTTCGCACCGCCCGGCCTTCGTCCAGGGCTGGGCCGTCACCATCCCCCTTCTCGCGCCAGCCTGTACCTGCTCCGATGGGAGTGGTTCCGCATTTACTTCGAATCGGGTGTTGCCAAGATGGGCAGTGGAGATTATTCCTGGCGCCACTTCACCGCGATGGACGATTACTACCAGAATGCTCCGTTGCCCACCTGGATCGGCTGGTACGTTGGACACTTTCCTCATTGGTTTCATGCCTCGGCTGTCTTCTACACGCTGGCGATTGAACTTGTGCTGGTGTTCATGGTGTTCCTACCTCGCCCGTTTCGCATCGCCTGCTTCTGGATCGTGGCACCCTTTGAAATCAGCATCATCCTCACAGGAAACTATGCATTTTTGAACTACATCGTCTTCTTTCTCGGCTTTCTGTTGCTCGACGATCGCTTGATCGACACAATCGTCCCACAACGAATTCGACGGTTCATCGAAGAAGGACCGGAGCGTGGCTTGGAAACCCGGCGGGGAACCGGGCGCAGGCTCTTGGCAAGGGCGCAACGGGTGATTGCCGGCGTCTGCTTCGTTCTCGTATTCTACTCAACCACGGCATGGCTCGTTTGGAGGCTCTGGCCGAGTGCCCCGCTTTGGCCACGACCGGCGCGAATCATGGAGATCTTCCACATCGCGACGGTGTACGGGTTGTTTGCCAACATGACCCATGAACGCCGAGAAATCGAATTTCAAGGTTCGCTCGACGGAACCACTTGGATTCCGTATCCATTTCGCTACAAACCACAGGATTTGGAAAAAGCCCCGGGAATCTACGCACCCTATCAACCTCGGTTTGAGTGGAATTTGTGGTTTGCATCGCTTGGCGAATGGACCCAATATCAGTTCGTGGTTGCAACCGAGGAGTGTCTGTTGCAAAACCAACCGGACGTCCTGGAACTGTTTGCCCGGAATCCGTTTCCTCATGGCCCGCCTCTTCAAGTGCGCACCGTGATCTACCAGTATTGGTTCACTGATCTCAAGACCAAGCGCGAAACTGGGATGTGGTGGCGGCGCCAGTGGCTCGGTGAGTATGCGCCCCCACTTGGAAGAGAGCCGGATGGGAGGATCTTCATGCTTGATGTGCCGACCGTTTTGCCCCCTCCGGACTAGTGCGGCTTGACACCCTCTCCAGTTTTGCTCCGTGACAGCATTTCCGTTAGCCTGTTCCAGCGAGGTGAGTCAGATTGAGGCGCCGGCACACCATCGAGCCAAGTAAACCCCGCCCCCCGGAAGTGGAGGGGGAACAGGTGCTGGCGCATCTTGCCACACTCTCGCGGGCGGCCAGCATCCGCGAGATTGCGCATGGCATGGATCTGAAGCACCGCGGCCGCCGTTTTCTTCCTCGAGTAATTCAGCAGCTAAAGAAAAAAGGTGCAATTGAAGAGGTTCAGGGCGGGCGCTATCGCTTGGCCGGACCACAGGGCACGGCTCGGAAAGACGGGCCGGC
>Ga0187779_10003098_pt1 | contig 10126 bp, 10 predicted proteins | sample 1015_Q2_SP10_10__FD_132435 | JGI IMG/M metagenome (GOLD analysis project Ga0187779, IMG submission 132435) | Tropical peat soil microbial communities from peatlands in Department of Meta, Colombia - 1015_Q2_SP10_10_MG | ecosystem: Environmental > Terrestrial > Soil > Wetlands > Peat | place...
CCACCCGGCCCTCTGTTGCCTTAATGAAAAACGCTCTATTTCGCGATTATCTCGAAATGAACTCTCCGGTTGTCCATCATGCACTTGTCGTTCTTATTCTTGGGAGTAGGCTCCTCAACACAGAGAGGTCTGGACTTGCCGTAGGTTATCGTTGATAACCTGTCGGCGGCGATGCCCTCCTTGACGAGATATTCCTTGACCGCGTTCGCCCTTCTGTCACCGAGCCTGAGGTTATAGTCTTCGGAACCATGGGAACAGGTATTCCCCTCGATCCTCACTTTTACGCCAGGATTGTCCTTGAGGACCTGGGTGTTCTTCTTGAGTATGTCCTGAGCTTCCTTCGTGAGTGTCGCCTTGTCAAAATCAAAGTGAACATCTTCAAGGACGATCACTACTTCCTTCTTCGGCTCGGCCTTCGGGGTCGGAGCCGGAGTCGGGGTCGGCTTCGGTGTCGGCATCGGCGTCGGAGCCGGTGTCGGAGCCGGTGTCGGCGGCGGCGGAGGCGGTGGAGGCGGTGTCGGCTTCGGTATTGCTTTACCAAATGCAAACACTATGCCTGCCGTTGCTTCAACGGGATAGAGGGGCTTGCCCCCGATCATAATGTTGTCTTTGAGATCAACCCTGAAGGCGACTCTGTCTGTCATCCAGTATTTTGCACCGACGCCGACGGGAGCGACGAACTTATTGGTGTTTCCCGTATGGCTTGCATTAAAATCCGCAATTCCGGCACCCACAGCAATAAAGGGGTTGAACCTCTCACGGGGCATGAAGTTCCATAGGAGGTCCAGGTGATATTGCTGAAGGGACACATGATCATCGGGACTGACAAAGGGAGGGGGTTCTCCATTCTTATGTTTAAACAAAGACAAAGGCGCGACTATCGGATTCCGCTCTGTTTTACTGTACACCTGGCTCCCCACAACTTCCCCGACGAATTCGAGCGCCAGATTCTCTGTGAAGTTGTATCCGACTCGTCCACCAAGAACAGGCCCATTCTTCAGATTAATGTCGCTGTCACCTAAGAAAGAGTACCAGCCTACAAAAGGACTAATTTCCCAGCTTCCCACCTTCTCTATCGTTCTCTGCAGCTCTTCCGGATAGGCAGACAAAGGCAGGAGAAAAACAAAACAAAGCACGACAAAAAACAATTTCTTGAACATCTGCATCCTCCTTTCGAAAGTTATTAGATATCTACCAAAATGGTATATGATTTGCCCTCGACAAGGAAATTAAAACACAGAGGTCGTTCGTTGTCAAGAGGAAAAATTAAATAATATTAGAATCGTAAATTCAGGGGAAAGGGTCTCCGGGGGCATAACGATGGCAACCCTATTGAATAAGTGGTGTTCTTTCAGCATAATAAAGAGACTTTCAAGAATAAAGCAAGGAGTGGGCCAGTGGGGAAAGACCGCATCGTTGTAGGGGTGATAGGGTTCGGGACCGTCGGAAGCGGCACGGTGAAGATCCTTCTCGATAACAGGGGGGTCATCGCGGAAAGGACGGGTTTCGATCTCGTCCTCAAGAGGATTTCTGACCTCGACATCAGCAGGGACAGGGGAATCCGGCTCGGCGAAGGAATCCTCACCACGAAGGCCGGGGATGTCCTGGACGATTCTGAGATAGATATCGTTGTCGAACTCATCGGCGGGATTCATCCGGCAAAGGATTTCATCATCCGGGCGATAGAAAATAAGAAGCATGTCGTGACGGCAAACAAGGCGCTCCTCGCCACTGAGGGGAACGAAATATTCAGAGAGGCCGGGAAGCACGGCGTCGAGGTCGGTTTCGAGGCCTCTGTCGCGGGCGGTATCCCGATCATCAAGGTGATGCGGGAAGGGCTCGTGGCGAACAGGATTCTGAACATGTACGGCATCATCAACGGCACCTCAAATTATATCCTGAGCAGGATGACCGATGAGGGGAGTGAATTTTCGGCGGCGCTGAAAGAGGCCCAGAAACTGGGGTACGCAGAGGCAGACCCCACGTTCGATATCGAAGGCATAGATTCCGCCCATAAGCTGGCGATACTCGCGTCCCTGGCCTACGGCATCCCTCTCTCCTACGAGTCCGTCTATAAGGAAGGGATCACGAAGATTACGCCTCAGGATATAGAATTCGCATCGGAGCTCGGTTACAAGATAAAGCTTCTCACCATCGCGAAGGCGGTGAACGGAGAGGTTGAACTCAGGGTTCACCCGACGATGATCCCGTCGGATTATCTCATATCAAAAGTTGACGGCGTCTTCAATGCGATCTATGTGGAAGGAGATGCCGTGGGATCGACGCTCTATTATGGGAGGGGCGCAGGAGATATGCCGACGGGAAGCGCGATTGTCAGTGACATCGTCGATATCGCCCGTAACATCAGGCTGAATGCCACGGGGAGGGTTCCCCTTATCAGGACAGCTCCCTCAGGCCTGAAGGTGAGGAAGATGGACGATGTGGAGTCCATGTACTACTTCAGGTTTTCCGCACTCGACAGTCCGGGGGTCCTCTCAAAGATATCGGGGATCCTCGGCGATAACAATATCAGCATCGCCTCGGTAATACAGAAGGGCAGACGCGTCGGAGGTGCGGTGCCCCTCGTGGTTCTGACCCACAGGGCGAAGGAGAGAGATGTGCTCGGGGCGATCAGGTCCATCGACGACCTTCCCGTGGTGACGGACAAGACGCACTTCATCCGGGTTGAGGGAAAAGAATAGAAGACGGTTCAGGATATTCGGCCATGGAAGAGATTAAACCGGACAAGACGATCAATATCAAAGGGCATGTCTGCCCCTATACCTTCGTAAAATCGAAGATCGCGATCGAGAACATGGAGATCGGCCAGGTGCTCGAGATACTTCTCGATTATGAGGAGGCATCAAGATCGATCCCGAAATCGATGGAGGATCACGGGCATACGATCCTGAAGCTCGAAAAGATCAACGAGACGGACTGGATCATCCGGGTGAGAAAAGAGAAGGAGTGATGGAATTCTCCGAGGAACAACTCCAGCGGTACAGCAGGCATATCATCCTGCCCGAGGTCGGAGGCAAGGGGCAGAAGAAGCTCCTTGACGCAAGGGTCTTTCTCGTCGGAGCGGGAGGGCTTGGCTGTCCCGTCGGATACTATCTCGCCGCGGCCGGTGTCGGTACGATCGGTATTGTCGATAACGACACCGTCGAACTGAGCAATCTCCAGCGGCAGATCGCCCATAGCACGAAGACAGTCGGCATGCCGAAAACCGAGTCTGCGAAGGCGACCTTCGAGGCACTCAATCCCGATGTGACGGTCATCGGGATGAAAGAGAGGATCACGAAGGACAACATCCTGGACCTCATAAGGGATTATGATATCGTCGTGGACGGCAGCGACAATTTTCCCACACGCTACCTCGTGAACGATGCCTGTATAATCGCGAAGAAACCCCTCGTCTCCGGAGCGATCCTGAGATTCGAGGGGCAGGTGACGACGATTATCCCCGGGGAGGGACACTGTTACCGGTGTCTCTTTGAGGAGATGCCTCCCCCCGGTCTCGTGCCTTCCTGTCAGGAGGCCGGCGTCATCGGTGCCATCCCGGGCGTTGTCGGTTCCCTTCAGGCGATCGAAGTCTTCAAGCTGATACTCGGGAAGGGCGAGACCCTGAAGAACGCCCTTCTCATATACGATGCACTGAAGACAACGTTCAGACGTGTCAGGGTGCCGAGAAACCCCGAATGTCCTGTCTGCGGAGATACCCCTACCATCACGGAACTGCAAGACTACGATGCAGGGTATTGCAGGCTATAGAATCCCCGCAGCGGGATCGAGGGATAGGACGGTTTCCCGATGACGGTCGCTGCTGTCCCCGCCAATTCTGTCTCATGCTCAAGATAACGATCCCTGAAAAGATTTATGACGAACTGGTCGCTCATTGCAGGCAGGGATATCCGAACGAGGCCTGCGGAATCCTTGCGGGCAGGGAATCTGTAATCAGCCGGATTTATAGAACGACGAATACGGAGAAATCTCCGGTGAGTTACCTCATGGACCCTTCGGAACAGTTCAGGGTCATGAAGGACATGCGGGAGAACGACCTCGCCATGGTCGCGATCTTCCACTCCCATCCATCGTCTCCTGCGGAACCCTCTGGCAGAGATGTTGCCCTCGCTTTCTATGATGACACCATTTATCTCATCGTCAGTCTCATGGAGCAGGAACCGGTCGTGAGGGCATTCTCGATCAGGGAGGGAAAGATTGCGGAGGTTGCACTAAGCGTTAAAGGGGAAGAGTGATCCCGGGTCTTCAGTGCTTATCTCTTTCCCGTATCTCGACCCTCCGTATTTTTCCGCTTATCGTTTTCGGGAGTTCCGGGACGAATTCGATCACCCTGGGGTATTTGTAAGGAGCGGTCACTTTCTTCACATGCTCCTGCAGCTCCTTTATGAGATCTTCACCTGCTGCATACCCCTTGGTCAAAACCACCGTTGCCTTGACGATCTGCCCCCTGTCAGGGTCCGTTACACCCGTTACAGCGCATTCGAGGACGGTGGGGTGTTCGAGTAAGGCGCTTTCGACTTCGAAAGGCCCGATCCTGTACCCGGAACTCTTTATGACGTCGTCGGCCCTGCCGACGAACCAGTAGTAGCCGTCTTCATCCCGCCATGCCATATCCCCGGTGAAGTATATTCCGTTATGCCATACCTCTCGGGTGAGCTGCTCATCGCGATAGTATCCTCCATACATCCCGACCGGCTTTCTCTTGTCGGTTCGGAGGACTATCTGGCCCTCTTCACCTGCCTCGCACGGATTGCCGCTTTCGTCGATCAAATCTATGTCATAACCAGGAGATGGCCTGCCCATCGAGCCCGGTTTCGGCTCCGTCCAGGGAAACGTGCCGATCGCAACGGTCATCTCGGTCTGGCCGTAGCCCTCCCTGAGCTTGATTCCCGTTGCCTTGAGAAACTGGCTGTAGACCTCAGGATTGAGAGGTTCACCGGCGACAACGCAATGCTCCAATTTTTGGAGACGGTATATCGAGAGGTCTTCCTTAATGATGAACCGGTAAACCGTGGGAGGAGCGCAAAACGAAGTTACTTCGTACTTTACGAGTGCATCGAGGATGTTCTTGGCGCTGAACTTGTCAAAGTCGTAGACGAATACCGCTGTGCCGCAGATCCACTGTCCATAGAGCTTGCCCCATGCCGCCTTTGCCCAACCGGTGTCGGCAACGGTGAAGTGGAGGCCGTCTTCCCGCACGTTCTGCCAGTATTTTGCGGTAAGGATGTGCCCCAGGGGGTAGGTAAAATCATGCCGGACCATCTTCGGCATTCCCGTCGTGCCGGAAGTGAAATAGAGGAGGGAGATGTCGTCATTGCTTGCAGCATCGCTTCCGGCAGGTCTCACGAACGTTTCGGAGGCCTTTTCGATTCCTTCATCAAAGTCGAGCCATCCTTCGCGGCTGCCACCGACAAGGACCTTCTTCCGGAGGGACGGGGACTGCTTCTCCGATTCTTCCACATGTTCTATCACTTCAGGTTCCGCTACTGAGACGATCATTGTGACATCCGCCGCGTTATTCCTGTAGGTGATGTCCTTTGTCGTGAGGAGATGCGTCGCCGGTATGCCGATGGCGCCGAGTTTGTGAAGCGCGAGGAGGCAAAACCAGAATTCGTAACGCCTCTTCAGAATGAGCATGACGGGATCGCCCTTTCGAACTCCGCAGTCCCTGAAAAAATTCGCGGCCCTGTCGCTGAAGCCTTTCAATTGTCCGAAGGTGAAGATCGCCTCACCTCCCTTATCATCACACCATACCAGGGCGGTCTTGTGAGGCGAGAGGCGGGCGGTTTCGTCAACAACGTCATAGGAAAAATTAAAATCTTCGGGGACGTTCACCGCGAAGTTCCCCAGGAAATCCTCATAGGAACCGAAGTCTTCTCTCGTCATATAGTTTGTTTTCACGTGGGTGTCGGTCAGTCGCAGTCATGCGGGCCGCAACGACCCCTCCCCGCTGAGGGATTTATCGACCGCTCCTAGATTAAGATATTCTTGCGCGTATTGTCGCTATTTAATTTTGCTTCCTCTTTGGAGTAAAATATCAATTCCTGAGGCGATGACTACAGGCTTTGATATGACCCTTCTCAGGATACCGGACGGGAGGTGCGCATGGGATTCGTGAATGGCCTTAAGTGTCGGGAGTGCGGCAGGGAGTATCCTGTCGATCCCATCTATGTCTGCGAATTCTGTTTCGGTCCCCTGGAGGTGGTGTATGACTACAAGAAGATAAAGCGCGTCCTGACGAGAAAGAGCATCGAGAAGAGGGAAAAGAACCTCTGGCGTTACAGAGAACTTCTTCCGATTGACGGAGAGCCCCGGGTGGGTTTGAAATCCGGTTTTACTCCTCTCATCAAGGCCGACAACCTTGCGAAGGAACTCGGTATCAGGGAATTATATATAAAGGATGATACCGTGGCTCATCCGACCCTCTCTTTCAAGGACAGGGTCGTGGCGGTCGCCCTTACCAAGGCGAAGGAATTCGGTTTTGATACCGTGGCGTGTGCCTCGACGGGCAATCTTGCCCATTCCGTGGCCGCCCATGGCGCGAAGGCCGGTTTCAAGAGGTTTGTCTTCATACCGGCGTCCCTCGAACCGAGCAAGATCGTTGCTTCCCTCGTCTACGAACCGCACGTAGTGGCGGTCGATGGAAACTACGATGAGGTCAACCGGCTCTGCAGTGAGGTGGCGAACAAATACAACTGGGCCTTCGTGAATATCAACATCAGGCCTTTCTATGCCGAGGGGTCGAAGACGCAGGGATTCGAGATCATCGAGCAGTTGGGTTGGAAGGCCCCTGATAATGTGGTCGTGCCGTGCGCGAGCGGGTCGCTCCTCACGAAGATATCGAAGTCGTTCAAGGAATTTAAGGAGATTGGCGTCATCAAGGAGCTTGAGACGAAGGTGTATGCGGCGCAGGCGACGGGTTGTTCTCCCATAAGCAGGGCGATTAAAGAGGGAACGGATGCGATACGGCCGGTAAAGCCCGATACGATCGCCAAATCGCTCGCGATCGGCAACCCGGCGGATGGCTACTATGCGATGCATGTCGTAAAGGAAAGCGGTGGATTTGCCGAGGACGTGACGGACAGTGAAATTATCGAAGGGATCAAATTGCTCGCGAGGACTGAAGGCGTCTTCGCCGAAACGGCCGGCGGTGTTACCCTTGCGTGTACCCGTAAGCTCATTGACACAGGCAGGATTCAGAGAGACGAGGCGACGGTCATCTGCATCACCGGGAACGGTCTCAAGACGCAGGAAGCCCTGAACGGCCACACCGCATCGCCTCACTACATAAAACCGAACCTCGTTGCCTTTGAAGAGGTCCTGAAAAAAATCGAGTAGCTCCTGCCGGCATTTCGCCGCAAAGGGGGCCGATCTGTGAAGAAGGAGGGATGGCATGCCAGTAAAGGTAAGGATACCGACACCGCTACAGAGATTGACGCAGGGGAAAGAGGAAGTGGATGGGATTCCCGGAACGATCATGGATCTCATTCAAAACCTCGATAAGAAGTTCCCCGGCATCGGAGAGAGGATCTCCGAAGGAGGCAAGGTCCGGAGATTCGTGAATATCTATGTGAATGAGGAGGACATACGGTTCCTCAAGGCGGAGAATACTCCCGTCAAGGAGGGTGATGAAGTTTCGATAGTCCCGGCCATCGCCGGCGGAAGAGATTGATTGATTCTCTCGTCGCCCGTCAGCAACGGATGATGTTCGCGATTGTTCAAAGGAGGATGTATGAAGAAACGTATTAAGTTGACCTTCCCGCAGCATCTTGTCAAAGAGCCCGTCATCTTCACCATGGCGAAGAAATTCGACGTGATGCCGAACATCAGGAGGGCAAGGGTTACCGAGACAGTCGGCGAGATGGTCCTCGAGCTTGAAGGAGCGGAGGAAAATCTGAAAAAGGGCGTTCAGTATCTCAAGGAGCAGGGAGTGGATGTGGAACTCGTAGAAGGCGACATCGTGGAGTGAGATCGTATTGGGCGGCATGATAGAGAACCCTACGGAGTTCCTGCCTTTTTTGAGAAGAAGCGTGAAGGTCAGAGGTGAAGTGGAAGAGGTTTCGGAGGTTTTGGAAGGGACACTATGAAGTATATTGTCATCATCGGCGACGGAATGGCGGACAGGCCGCTGAAGGAACTCGACGGGAAAACACCTCTCCAAAAGGCGCTTACCCCGAACATGGACAGACTCGCAAGGGAGGGCGTCATCGGATCGGTGAGGACGATCCCACGGGGAATGCATCCGGGCTCCGACGTCGCCAACCTGAGCATCCTTGGTTACGATCCCCGGCTATTTTATAGCGGCAGGGCTCCCCTTGAGGCCGCGAGCATGGGGGTGGAACTGGACGAAGGAGATGTGGCTTACCGCTGCAACCTCGTCACCCTGAAGTATGATAAGCAGATGAGACGGGCGATCATGGAGGATTACAGCAGCGGCCATATATCGACAGGTGAAGCTGCCATCCTCATGGAGGAGATCAACAGGGGACTCGGGACAGAGACGATCAGATTCTATCCCGGCGTCAGTTACCGGCATCTCATGGTCTGGCGGAACGGGGCACTCGATCTCGAATGCGTCCCTCCCCATGACATCCTTGGAAAAGAGATAGCCGAGTACCTTCCAACGGGTGAGGGTGAGGGAGTCATCAGGGATATCATGATGCGCTCCGTCGGGCTCCTCGCCGGCCATCCGGTCAACAGGAAGCGGACGGAAGAGGGAAAGAAGCCTGCCACCAGCATATGGCTCTGGGGACAGGGAAGGAAGCCGAAGATGCCTACGTTCAGAGAGAAGTACTCCCTCGACGGGGCCCTCGTATCGGCCGTCGATCTCACGAAGGGACTCGGCGTTTGTGCCGGATTTGAGATCCTCGAAGTGCCGGGTGTTACCGGGTATATCGACACAAACTATACCGGAAAGGCAGAGTATTCTCTCAATGCTCTCGAGAAGGTGGATTTTGTCTATATTCATGTCGAGGCCCCTGACGAGGCCGGCCATTCCGGGAATTGGAAGGACAAAATCAGGGCGATCGAAGACTTTGACTCCCTTGTGGTCGGTGCGGTCGTCAAGGGAGCGGAGGTGTTCGGCGAATACCGCGTATTGTTGATGCCCGACCATCCGACACCGATAGAGGCGAGAACACATACCGACGAGCCTGTTCCCTTTGTCATCTATGACAGCCGGACGAAGAGGGTAAACGAAGGGGCTATGTTCGACGAATTCCTCAGAGACCGGAAAGAGGCGATGGTGGTCGAGGAGGGCTATAAACTCATGGACTACTTCATAAAGGGAGAGTAGAAATCCCTTCCTTTTCACTCGGCCCGGTTGGGACCGTTTCTCATCGAGAATGCCTTCGCCGTAATTGACAATATCGTGGGGAATAAGGTATCTTTAACCATTCGCGGGGTGGAGCAGCCTGGTAGCTCGTCGGGCTCATAACCCGAAGGTCAGAGGTTCAAATCCTCTCCCCGCCACCAATAAGGACAAGGGTTTGCAGAGATGCAAGCCCTTTTTCTTTTGCTGTCGTCATTCTACAGAGACAGGTGCCCATAGATAGTCTCTTTCCTTTTTTTGTGTCAGCCTTCTTTGTTGTCTTCTCTGCTCTAGTAACTTCACCAAACAGACGAGTTTTACTACTCCGGGATTCTTGCCTGCAATCATGCATCGACACGACAGTTCCAGGATAACTGGAAACCGGCTCCCTTGTTGATTCATAGGCGTAAGGGTACGCGCGATCTAAAGAACTAATATGTTCATTTCAAGCGGCATTCAAAAAAGGGGAACGATCTTCCTTCTTTGCAGAGATGCCGCCAACCGCCCATACAACCGAGTGATTCCTCAGGAACGGGGAAGGAGCCGATTGATGTCGCTTCATCGCCAATTCTCTTTACCAACTCCTATGGCGATAATAATAGCCATATTCGTGCGGGTAACCGTAGTCATAGTAATAGTATCGGTAATATCGATGGCCACCGTAATACCCATCGGGCGCGACTTCAACCGCACAGCCGCAAAGGGCAAATAACATGCTGATAACAAAAATTATGGTACGCCATTTTCTCGTGGTTTCCTCCGGTTGGTTATTTGCCGCCTTCTTTCAGCTTCATC
>Ga0187779_10003099_pt1 | contig 10126 bp, 10 predicted proteins | sample 1015_Q2_SP10_10__FD_132435 | JGI IMG/M metagenome (GOLD analysis project Ga0187779, IMG submission 132435) | Tropical peat soil microbial communities from peatlands in Department of Meta, Colombia - 1015_Q2_SP10_10_MG | ecosystem: Environmental > Terrestrial > Soil > Wetlands > Peat | place...
ATCGATTTTGATGGTGTTGTTCACATCGCCTTCGGCAATGCCCCTGACGAAGCTGGACATGGTATTGATCGGCCGGAGGATAGACCTGCTGAAGAAGACCAGGAATACGACCAGACCCAAAGCCGTGAGCATCGCCATCAACATCAGAACCCTGCTGATAGCCGCAACGGTGATCGCCTTCTTGTTCTGGTCCGCGGCCAATTTGACCTTGGCGCTCATGAACCGGTCGAACTGCTCTTCCAGCTTGTCGAAGGGGACCTGTGAGTTCTCCGTAATGTTCCGGGCAGCTTCATCAGTGACGTAATGCTTTGCGTGTTCAAAGGTCAGTGCGGCGCTCTCGAAATACTTGGTCATGAGGTTCTTGATCTCATCTTTCGACTTGGTATCGATGCTCACGTCGAACAGCTTTTCTACGAGAACTGCGCGCTGATGGGGAATTTCCTTTTCGAGATTGGCCAACTTGTCCATATTGGCCACCGCCGCATAACTTACCGCAAGAACCTCTTTGTTGCGCGCGTCGTTCAGGAGGTTCTGGATGACACTGATATCCTCGATCCCCCGCGTGGATTCCTCATAGATCTCCTTGTTGGCATTTACAAGAAAGATGTTGGTAAGCAAGGAAATGAACGTCACGGCGAACAGAACGCCTCCTATGACCCATCCGACGGCTTTGAATTTATATTGGATCGTCATTGTCCCCCTCCACGCGGATGTTCATGCAGTGCCAAAACACTCCAATCCCTGATCAACTGATATTTCCCGTTTTTTATGACTGTCGGATAGATCTTCTGGGAACCCTGATGGTTGTCTTCCGAAAAGCTTATCCTGTTCCCCGCGCCGATGTCGAGATCTTCGATCCTCTCGACAGCCTTGATGAACGAGTCGCGGGTCACGTTCACGCCTGCTCTCTTGAGCCCCTCAACGAACACCTTGGTGGCGAGGAAGCCCTCCAGGCCGACAAAGCTGGGTTTCGTTCCGGGAAAATATTTTTTTAAGGACTCGAGGTATTCCTTCACGCCCTCGAAATGCTGCCCGGTCTCGCCGTAGAACGGTGGAACCACGTTGGTCACGACCACGCCTTCACCGTCCTTCCCCAGGAGTTCGGCGAGCTTATCGGGCCCGACAAAGGAAACGTTCATGTACACCGGGTTGAAACCCTTCTGCCTCCCTTCCCGGATGAACTTTCCGCATGCGCCGTATGTCCCTACCATCACGACGGCCTCGGGCTTTCCTGCCATGATCGCTGACAGCCCCTCTTCGATATCTTCTGTATTCCTTTTGTACATCCCCGTGACAACGGGTTTCAGTCCCCTTTTCTCCAAGGCAATTCTCGTCGATTCCAGCACGACCCTGCCGTAGGCGTCATCCTGAAAAAACACCCCGACTTTCTTAAAACCGAGCACGTCAACCATTCCCTTGATGAACTCTTCTGCTTCCTGGTTGTAACTGGCCCGGTAGTTCAGGATATATTTGACGATGGGATGCCTGAGCGGCTCCGCCCCGGTAAAGGGAGCAAAGAGGGGAACCTTTTCCTGAGTAATGATGGGCTTGATCGCCATGGTCGTCGGCGTACCGACGTTACCCAGGAGGCAGAATACCTTGTCCTCTGTAATGAGTTTGATAACATTGGGCACCGTCCTGCCCGGCTCATACCCGTCATCATAGACGATCAGCTTGATCTTTCTTCCCTGCACACCACCGCTCTCGTTCACCATCTTCAGATAGGTCTCTGCACCGGTCCTGAAGCTGGTTCCCAGAAAAGAAGCCGGGCCTGTCAGCACCGTCGACATCCCAATCGTGATCTGCCCGTCCGTCACCCCGCTCTCCGCACATACCGAGGATGCAAAAAGGCAGAGCAGGACGGTCAGACAAAGAGTAGCCACCAGAACGGCTTTTTTCATGAGAGTTCCCCCGCTTTTCGTTATTGGGTGGTTTGTTTTATGTAAAACAAACTTATTACGCTTTCATTCCTTACGTGTGCAAACCCTTTGCCATGCAAAAAACTATATTTGACAAATAGTTAGGTGGGGAGCATGTGACTGAATTCGGACAGGTAGTCAAATACCGGACTGTTGGCGCTCCATAGCAACCGCTAAAGGTGAAAAAGCAGGAGCCGCTCATCATTCCTTTTGAATCAGCGTGTTTTCCCGTTATGAACGTGGCAACGGAATCCGGGCAGTCCGGAGCGTGACGGCAATGAGGATGCGGTCAGAGGGAAATCATGACAAAACCGAGTTTCCGGGAGTTTTAATGTGCGGTGCAAGCTGGGAATCAAGCGGAAGGATTTCGAGGGCATCTGCCCGCCTCAAGAGAGAAAGCGCACTCAAACGAAAACAGCGAACCGAATATTACCGTCCGCTCTTTCTCCGCTGCGCGCTAGGATGATCTCAATCGCCGTCGAACGCTCTATTCCTTGCCCTTCTTGCTGAATCCGTAGGTTCCGATCTTCTCCCCCGTCGCCCGGTACTCATGCACATTCGGACAGTACGAGACGGGAGCGAGCTTGTCGATGACGATCTTGTCGCCCTCGAGGATTTCATCGTCAGCATGAACGGCCACCACCTCTGCGATGAACAGGTCGTGCGTGCCGAGATAGAGGATCTGTTTCACCTTGCACTCAAGGTTCAGGGGACACTCATTGATGAGCGGGGCCTTCACCGTATGGGAATTCGCGGTGGTAAAGCCGACAGTCAGGAATTTATCAACATCCCTGCCAGAAACCGAGCCGCAATAATCCGTCTCCTTGAGCCATCTCTGCGATGGGAGGTTCAATACGAATTCCATGGATTCTTTTACGAGCTTATGAGTATGTCGCGATGGACGAATGGATATGCCGATCAGGGGAGGATCGGAGCAGAGCACGCCTCCCCACGATATTGTGGCAACGTTCGGTTTCCCTGATTTGCCCTGCGTACTGATGAGCATCACCGGTGCGGGGTACAGATAGGTAGACGGCTTGAGATTCTTTTTCGGCATATACCCTCCGGGGAACAAATATGATATGCCTGATGATTTTTCGTTACTGCTTCTGCCGTTCATTGGAAACTCGGCGTCCGGAATCAATCCGCATCAGGGGCTCGTTCTCGTGGTCCCCGATTCATAGGATGCTTTCTTGCTCCCCTCGACGGCTTCCCAGCCTTCACGGACCATGAGCGGGAGCATAAGAAGCGCCGCAACGGAGTCCGCCCACCACCACCCGAACCACGCATTCAAGCTGATGCCAAGAAAAAGGGTGAGCGCAAAATACGCGCAGACCGCGGTCTCCCGGGCATCAAAGCGGAGAGGTCTGATCTCAAGACCTCGCGCTGTGCGGAACTTCATGACCCCGAGTATCGGCATGCAAATGAGGGACAGAATGGAGAGGACGAGACCGATGATGCTTATTTCCGGCTTCTCACGGTAATAGAGCCTTGATCCGGACTCGTTCAGGATATATAACGCAAGGAGGAAGAATGCTACGCCGACTATGAACAGCACCTTTCTCTCCGTCAGGGTATGCGTTTCCTTGCCCGCCTGTCCTTGAAGTTCCATGCGAAGCCGAAGCAGCAGCATGATGGCCAGAACGATCCCGATGATACTGACCAAACAAAAGGCAATAAGCACGATCGAGCCTGTCGTGATGCCTGTTATTCCGGCGACAAGCGCCCCGATCATGTTCCATCCTATCGTAAAATACTCAAGCTGAACGCCTTTATGAAGAAGTTCTGTCTTATCCGTACCTTGGCCTGTGGCCACGCGCTGCCCCCTCGGTGCATAAGATTTTTTTATTGTATACATCAGCACCATGCTTGTCAACCGTTCATGCAGGTTTTTCGGGGATTACCAAGAAAGATAGCTGAACCAAAAACTTATATTTTCCTGACCACGCCCACCACCCTGCCGAGAACACGAAGATCTCCGCGGTCAAGGCTGAGGGGCTTCATGCTGCTGTTCTCGGGCTGCAGGCGGACACGGTCCCTCTCCACGAACAGGCGCTTTACCGTGGCTTCGCCGTCCACCAGGGCGACGACGATATCCCCGCTCTGCGCCGCGGACTGGACACGGACAATGACCGTATCTCCGTCAACGATATGCGCATCGATCATGCTCTCGCCTTTTACTTTGAGGGCAAACAGATTGTGGGGAGATCTGAGGGAGAAGAGGGAAATGTCCACCGCGAACTCTCCTTCATGGTTTTCCGGCGAGAGCACAGGCACGCCTGCCGCCACCCGTCCGAGGAGGGGGACCGTTGCCAGCGGTCTTTTCCCGTCGGCATGCAGGGAAATGCTGCGGGATTTTCCGCGTTCCCGCATCACGTAGCCGCTCTGCTCGAGCGCTTTAAGATGTTTCTCCACGCCGTTCGTGGAACGGATCCCGAATGCTTCCCCGATCTCCCTTATGGTTGGAGGTATGCCCCGCCCGTCGATGCTCATCTGGATGAATTCGTAAATCTCCCGCTGGCGGTCAGTGATCCTGGCTTTCATAGGGCCCCCTCTTGATGCCTGCCGGAGCGCGCAGAGATCGCGGAAGGCAAGCATGAATACAACATCATCGTATATGGAAATGACGTCCCGGCTCGATCTTTTATCCTCTCCCGCTCATGGTCTTGAGGCACCCTCGGCATTGCTGCGCTTCGATCAATATTGCCGGTCCCCTGTCGGCCTCCATGCGGGGGAAATGATCCGCTCATGCCGGTACCGTTCGGCGAGTGTTCCCCACGTGACCGTGAATTCACCATATCGGTCATTGATCTGGTCCATGGCCTCTATGGCGGTCTTCCGTTTCCGCTCATCCACGAAGAGCGGGGTCTCCACGATTCTCCGCTCAAGGCTCGATACGCTTACGCCCACGAGCCTCACCGGCTGCAGGAGCTTGGTCTCGCGGAGCAAGCCCTGGGCCGCTTGATAGATGTCCAGCCCGTGATTGACCGCATGGCGAAGCCGCCGCTGTTTCGAGAACGTATGGAAATCTGCGTACCGCACGGTCAGGGAAACGGTCCGTCCGCCATAGAGGCCTCGCCTCAGCCGGCGCCCCACCTTCTCCGAAAGCTGCAGGATATGGCGCTCAATCATGATGATATCCGAGCAGTCCTCGTCGAGGGTCATGCTGTGGCCTATGGATTTCGCCTCTTCCTCTTCCCGCAGATCCAGCGGCTCCACGGGATCGTCGTCTAAGCCCAGCCCCATGTTGCGGAGCCGCTCACCGATGATCCCGAACCGGGAAATGAGCTGGCGGACCGGAGCACGGCCGAGATTGCCACAGGTATGTATCCCCATGGCGGCAAGATGCCGGGTAAGGTTTGGCCCTATCCCGCATAATTCCTTGACCGGCAGGTTTTCGAGCACTTCGCTCACGTCATCCGGAAAGATGAGCACGAGACCATCGGGTTTCTGCATATCGCTTCCGAGTTTCGCAAGGAGTTTATTGGACGCGATCCCGATGGAACAGGTCAAGCCGGTCTCATTCCATATACGCTCTTTTATCTGAATGGCGATCCGTACGGGATCACCAAAGAGCGCGTCGCATCCTGTCACGTCAAGGAAGGCCTCGTCGATAGAGAACAGCTCGATAAGCGGAGTAAAGCCCTTCCATATTTCAATCAGCCGCTCACAGGCGTGGGAATACTTGGCCGAATCCGCGGCGACGAGAACGATCTCCGGACACTTCTGCCGAGCCTCCCAGTACATCATCCCCGTCTTTACGCCGAAGGCCCGCGCCTCGTAGGACGGCGAAAGAATGACGCCGCGGTACTTGGAGCCAACCACAGCGATAGCCTTGCCCCGGAGAGTCGGGTCCGCGCGCTGCTCAACGGAAGCGAAGAAGGCGTTCATATCGATATGGAGAATTGTTCTCATGCCTTTTTGAAGAGCTCCCTGACGACCTCCAGGAATGGCTCTTGATCGGTACCATTGAAACAGTTGACGCCTTCGCCGGTACGTAGGCCGGGTAGTACGGCATCAATTGATACGACAGAGATTCAAGCCTCTGCTTTTGCCAATCTCCAGTTGAAATTCTCGGCATTATAGCAGATCTCATACAGCCCCTGCCCCTCAGACACCGAGAAGTGGAGGATGCCCGCGCTGCCTGCCCGAGTCCTCCATGTGAAGGCGATCGTGTGGATCCGGACCTGTCTTCCCTTCCAGACAAACCAGATCGGCTTGATCCTGCCGCCGGAGAAGACCGCCCCGACATTTATTGGCTCATTGATATCGACCGACATAGGATAAATCAAGTATAGTGAACATTTGTTCACTTGTCAAGAGGCAACATGGGGCCGCGCAACGCCGTTCGTCAGGAAGGCGTTGTACTTGCCACACGGTCAATGCCTTCGATGTCGGAGAAAAGGAAGGGCACAAGTGGCCATGACGATGTCAAAGGAAAATGGAAGAAGGTGGGAGAGGCTCGTTGAGTCGCGTCGACCGGCTGCCTCTGGGCACCATAACAAAAAAAAGGAAGTCCCGCGGTCACTAGGTGTGTCCCTTGCTCCTGAGAAACTCGCCGAATTTCATATCGAGTTTCATGATATGGGCAACGATCCAGTCCACGACGACCTGGTTTGTCGTCGCCGAAAGGTCATAGGTGCTGCCCTTGACGCGCGGGAGCGACGCCTGCACCTTGAGCTCGGCTAGAGCGGCAAGGTATTTTTTATGGTCCTCCCGCTGCTGTTCTATCCCGGGGTACCCGGTCGCCCGCATGTGTTTTTCTTCCTCGGAGAAATGGACCCGTGCATAATCATCAAGGAATTTGATCGTACTGTCGATCTCTTCCTTGCATCGGTGCTGTTTTATGGCAAGAACGAGATTGTTGATCCTCTTGAACAGTTCCTTGTGCTGGCTGTCGATCGTGGCGATACCGACCGATAGCCTTTCCGTCCACTCCATGGCAGGTCTCCTACGAGGGGTTTGATATGACCGATATTAACAACCACCGCGCGATATGTCAAGGCAGGACATCCCTCCGTACGCCTAAAACGTGACCCTTCAATAAAAATTTGACACCTGTTTTCAAAAAGGTTAATTTGACGATATGAAAACCGCAGTCGAAATATACAAGCTCCTGCCCAAGACGAACTGCGGCAAATGCGGTACCTCGAGCTGTTTCGGCTTTGCCGCAAAGCTTGCCACGCGCCAAGCCTCGCCCGACGACTGCCCCGCGATGACGCAGGGAGCGCGCGAGGCCCTTCGCGAAGCGGATGCGGAACGGCACCATTCTCCCGGCACCGTCTACGAGCAGACGCTTCAGTCTCTGCAGCCTACAATCCGGGCATTGGATTTTCCGAAGGTGGCAACCCTGTTCGGCGCTCTGCTCACCGGCCCCGACGGCCTCAAGATCACGTTCTTGAACGAGAGATACTCGGTCACTAAGGAAAAGATCCTGGACGCAGCGGGCACGGAGCCGCCGCCGTGGATATCGATCCTGATCTACAACCACCTCTGCATGCCCGACCCGCCTGCCCCTTCCGGGGAATGGATCACCTTCAGCTCGGTTCCCGCCTCGCACGCGAAGGACAAAGCATGGGCAGGCCACGTTGAAGAAGTGATCGCGAAGCATTATGAGGGAGATGTCGCGGGATTAAAAACCGCCTGCGAGCGGCTGGGAGGAGTGCGGACGGAGGTAAATGGAAACCAGGACGCAGCGTATGAATTTTGGTTATTCCCCCACTATCCGGTCATGCTCCTGTTCTATGATGCCGTTCCGGACGAAGATTTTCCTTCCCAGTGCAAGCTCCTGTTGGACCGTAACGTCCCTTATTACCTGGACATCGAATCAATCGTGGTGCTTGGGGAAGAATTTGCCGGAAGATTGACGGCATCTTAGAACGCTCTGAAGATGGCGCATGGAGTGTTTGCCCCTCTCTCCCGATGCCGTGCCCTACGCCCCATGTCGCAAGGCATGAATCAAATACTCCACGTTCCCGTCCTGGCCAGTGATGGGAGATGGCATAACGCCCTTGACCTCGAGGCCAAGCCCCCGGAAGTAATCGGCGATCCTGTTCACAGCAGCGGTCCTCGCTGCCGCATCACGCACGATCCCGCCTTTGCCCACCTGTCCTTTTCCCACTTCGAACTGGGGCTTGATGAGCGCGATGATCTCGCCACCGGGTTTGAGGAATTGCAGGATGCCGGGAACGACCTTTTCGAGGGATATGAACGACACGTCAGCGACCGCGATATCGATAGGCTCGGGCAGGAGCGACGGGTCGATCTCGCGAATGTTCGTTCGTTCGATCGTAACGACACGGGCGTCCTGCCGGAGCTTCCACGCCATCTGACCATAGCCCACATCCACTGCGTAGACCTTTTTAACGCCGGACTGGAGCAGACAGTCCGTGAACCCGCCTGTCGAGGCTCCCGCGTCCAGAGCGACCTTATCTTCCACGGCGACCCGAAACCCCTTTAATGCCGCTTCCAGTTTAAGGCCTCCCCTGCTCACATAGGTGAGAGATCCGCCGAGGACGCGTATCTCTGCATCCTCTGGTACGAGGGTCCCCGCTTTGTCCCTTTTCTGGCCACCCACGAGGATCTGGCCCGCAACGATCATCGCCTGTGCGCGTTCACGGCTCTCAGAAAGCCCGCGGTCGACGAGGAGCCGGTCAAGGCGGAGCTTCCTTGTTTTTCTCGGTCTGTGCTCGGACATCATGCGCTCTCTCCGTACACGAAGCAAGTATATCTAAATCCTCCCCTGAAAAGCAATGCCTGCTGAGTGTGGCATCAATTTCTTCCCGGTCCGGGATGCTTCTCCCTCACCTGGGCCTTTTCGCGAGCGACCCGGCACTGCTTGGAGAACGCGTTTTCGGTTCCTGGTGACAGCGGCTCCTATTTCTGGTAAACTATGGTTTAGCCTTGTATATGAACCCCATAAGTACAGCATGGAGAGCGTTATGGCTTACTATCGTGAGGTGATGGACGGTGTCGGCAGGGCGATTGACGCAGTAGGGGTCCTCGTGATTGTCGCTGGCGCGGTCCTCGCTACCTGTCGCTTCTTTGCGAGGCGGCATGGGTCGGCCGGTAAATCGTACAGGCTTTACCGGCAAGACTTGGGACGGGCCATACTGCTCGGTCTGGAATTCCTCATCGCAGGCGACATCATTCGAACGGTCGTCGTCGCGCCTACGCTGGAGAACATAGTGATCCTCGGGCTGATCGTCTTGATCCGAACTTTCCTCAGCATGGCCCTTCAGCTCGAAGTCGAAGGGCGCTGGCCCTGGCAACGTGCGGAGGAAACTGGCCCCGCCCCGTCACCTGATGACCCCGCTGAAAAGGGTCAATGAAGCAACGGCCAGGGCATCGCTGAGTCGCAACTAGGCGTCCATCGTCTTGAGTGCCACGACCGGCGCCACAGCCTTGAGCCTGGATTGCATGACGAAATCCCTCACCTTTGCATAAATGCCGTCCGCATCCAGGCCATACTTCTGCCTGAGCACCTTCTGTGATCCATGTTCGATATACGCATCTGGGAGGCCGATGCGCAACGTCTTAACGCCGGCCACAAGGGAATCATCCAGGCACTCGAGCACGGCGCTGCCGAACCCGCCCTGGAGCGCGTGCTCCTCCACGGTCACAACCCTGCATGTTTTCTTCGCCAGAGAAATGATGACTTCCGTATCAAGAGGCTTCACGAACCGCGCGTTCACGACCGCCGCGGCGATACCTTCTGCCGCAAGCCGCTTCGCCGCCTCTAGTGAAGGATAGACCATGTTCCCGATTGCCATGATCGCGACGTCGCTTCCCTCCCGGAGCACTTCAGCCTTGCCAATCTCCAGGTTCTTCAGTTCCTGGTCCATGGGAACACCATAGCCGGTTCCGCGCGGATAGCGCACCGCCGTCGGCCCTGGGTGCTCAACGGCGGTCTTGATCATATGCTGAAGCTCATTCTCGTCCTTCGGGGCCATGACGACCATGTTCGGCACATGACGCAGGTACGCGATATCGAAAGCCCCGTGGTGGGTGGGCCCGTCTTCTCCCACGAGTCCCGCGCGGTCAAGGGCAAGCGTCACCGGGAGGTTCTGGAGGCAGAGGTCGTGCACGACCTGGTCGTAGGCGCGTTGCGTGAACGTGGAATAGATGGCGGCCACGGGGTGGAGTCCTTCCACGGCGAGCCCGCACGCGAACGTGACGCCGTGGGACTCGGCGATCCCCACGTCAAA
>Ga0187779_10003100_pt1 | contig 10124 bp, 10 predicted proteins | sample 1015_Q2_SP10_10__FD_132435 | JGI IMG/M metagenome (GOLD analysis project Ga0187779, IMG submission 132435) | Tropical peat soil microbial communities from peatlands in Department of Meta, Colombia - 1015_Q2_SP10_10_MG | ecosystem: Environmental > Terrestrial > Soil > Wetlands > Peat | place...
CGACGAACGTCGACCCCGCGGTCATCGTCGGGTTATCCGGATTCGAGCCGTACGGGTCAGACGCCGTCGGGTTGCCGTTCACGCTCGGATCGACGATCAACGCCTTCGGCCCGGCCGACAACTGATCCTGCGCGTCCAGCACGCCGCCCGGCTTACCCACCTCCAACAGCGCCCCCCGGACGGTGTCGTTAGCCTCGGCGAACGGCGGCAAATCGGGAAAGATCCGGCCGAACTCCACGCCGCTCGCCAGCGCTCCGCGGTGACCGTGCGGATGTCGCCCGGGTCCAGCGGCCGCGACCGCGGTCGCCTCCGCCGAGGCGCCGACGCCCATCGAGCCGGCCACCAGCCCCGCTCCCGTCACCCCCAGACCCTTCAAGAAATCACGTCGCGACGGCCGGCGGCCACGTCTGTAACCGTTGATATCGTCCCCGTTGTTCGTGGTTGGGTAGTGATGAGCCGGCACCTGCCGCGGTGATACCCAACGGGGCTGCCCCGCCGGCCGAGTCACGCCCGCCCGGAGTGACTACCGGCTCACCCGCCCCCGCCGTCGCGCCGCAGTGTGCCTGTGCCTGACCATCCCGAGACGGCGGCCGGCAGTCTTCAAGGCCTGCCGGTCGGCGCCGAGCTTCCTGCCGACCAGGGTCGGTACCACGCACCCGTGCGGCAGGACCTTGACCGCATGACGAACGGCTGCGCAGCTGCCCTGGTCGTCGGTGATCGTGAGCGTCACGGTCACCGTTCCGCTCGTGTGGTAGGTGTGCGAGACGACCGGCGCACTCGTGGTCACGCTTTGGTCGTCGCCGTAGCCCCAGCGGTAGCCGGTGATCGTACTGTTGGGATCTGTGAGGGCCGCAGCCCCGCTGATTCGACCAGCCGCTCGGCGATGAGTGCAATACCGGCCGCCTCCGAGGCGCAGTCACGACACCATCAGCGGCCACTGACGTTACGTGCGCCGATCCAACGCATTGACCCCGATGCTCATCCTGGGCCGCCAGCCATCTCGCTCATCGCCGATCGCGCCTCAGCCTGAGCGGGTTCGACCTCGCGGTAGGCCCGCTTCGAGCCGGCGTGTAGGTGACCATTGCGGTGACCCTCGCATGGCCCCTCCGCACTAGCCTCCTCGCCCCGTCGTCAGTAGCTGAAGACGGTGGCACCTTCGTCGATCCATTCCCACAGCGGGGTCGCGCCGCCGAGTTGCGCAGCGTCGATCAGGTCCTGCTGGCTCAGCCTTCGCGCGCTGAAGCAGATCGGGCACACCAGCATCCGCCCGCCGGCATCGGTGTACTGCGCGGCGAGCGTGGGCAACGGTGGACAACCGTCGCAGGCGACGCCTTGCGCATTGTCCGGGAGCGCGAGTCGGACCGCCTCCTTGCTGAGGAACATGGTGACTTGTTTGCCGGCTTGCGCGGCGGCGCCGGCGACGAGGAACGCGAGGGTCACGCGCTCGGGGTCCTCCAGTCCGGTCGCGAGGTTGATTACGACCTTGCCGTTTGTGGTCATTGCTGGCTCCTCTCGTTGGGGAGCCCAGGATCGCCGAGCGTGTGGCGTTGAGCATGGGGGATTCCCCCCATCTTCTGGAAGGCGCCTACGGGTCTTGGTCGAGCCCGGAGCCGAAGCGTGCGGGCGTCTCGGTGCTGTCTGGTGCTGGCCGCCGCAAAGTGAGGTGCAGAGTCGCCCGGCGCCGGACCAAGGCAGCTCGGCGGTCGGCGAGGCCGGGCCAGTGGCGCGTCAGACAGCTGAGGGTGCGCTCGGCTGAGAAACTAGGTGGTATTCCCCATGTTGTGATGTCGCCAGGCGGTTAGGGTGCGGATGTGCTCTGCAGCCAGTTGAGCCGGAGTGATGGCTTCGAGGCACGAGCTTGTCGTCGATCTCGCGAGCGGGTTCGAGATCCGAGTGAGTGATGAGCGAGTTGCTCGTCGGGCGTGACGGTGAGCTTGGGGCGTTGGGGGAGGCGGCCAAGCGGGCTCGGGCGGGTCGCGGCTCGCTGGTACTGGTGGCCGGCGAGGCGGGGGTGGGCAAGACCGTCCTTGCGCGGTCGGCGCTTGGCGATTGTGGTCTGCGGGTGTTCGAGGCGGCGGCCCGGCAGGGCGGCACGGCTCCGTACGGCCCGCTGATGGCCGTGCTGCGTGCGCATCGACGGCACGATCCTGGCGCTGCGGACCCGGACGCGTGGCTTGCGGAGCTGGCGAAGGCGCCGCATCCCGAGCACGCCGCTGTGCTGGAGCGGCTCGCGACGGCGTTTGTGTCTGCAGGCGGTGATCGGCCCACGGGAGTGTTGCTGGACGATCTGCAGTGGGCGGACGAAGGTAGCTTGGAGGTGATCGTTGGGCTCGCGCCGCTGGTGGAGAGCGAGCCTGTGCTCGTGATCGGCACGTACCGCAGCGACGAGCTTTCGCGGACCCACCCGCTTCGTCGGCTCAGGAGCGAGTTGCGCCGCCAGCGGCGCCTGCACGAGATCTCGCTTGAGCCGTTGCCGGCGGCTGAGTGCAGTGTGCTGCTCGAACGGGTGTGCGGGGACCGGGTCGCCCCGTCGCTGGTGGCGGTGGTGGTCGACCGTACCGGCGGCGTGCCGTTCTTCGTGGAGGAGTTCGGGGCTGCTCTGCTGACCGGCGGTCGGCTTCGCGCGGAGGCCGCGGGTCTTGAGCTGCGCGATGGTGAGAACCTGCCGTTGCCGGACAACATCCGGGACGCGGTCCTCCTGCGTGCCGTCGGGCTGGACGACGCCACCCACGTCGCGTTGGGGGTGGCGGCGGCGCTCGGACAGCGGTTCGATCCGGACTTGGCCGCTGAGCTGGCTGGGCTTGAGGCCTGGCCCTCGGAGGTGCTGCGCCGCGGCGTCGTGGTCGAGGACTCGGATGGATGCCTGGCTTTCCGTCACGATCTAGTCCGCGAGGCGTTCTACGGCGCCGTGACGTGGGCGCAGCGCCCGGCGCTGCATCGACAGATCGCCGAGCGGTTGCAGGAGCGCGGAGCGCCGCTCGCGACGGTCGCGCAGCATTGGGCCGATGGCCGTGAGCCCGATCGGGCCAGGTGCGCGTTCCTGGGGGCGGCGGACGGGTTCTGCGCCGTGTACGCCTACCGTGACGCGACGCGGTCGATCCGCCGCGCGCTCGATCTGTGGCCGGAGGGCGCCGAGGAGTCGGCCAGGCTCGACGCCCTCGAGCGGCTGGGCGAGGCCGCTCAGCGCGCCGGCGATCTCACCGGCTCAATGCGAGCCTGGCGCGAGGCGGCGAGCGGACGCCGCGCCCGCGGCGAGCCGGGCCCACTCGGTGATGCACTCCGCGGCGTGGCCGGGGTACTCGAGCTCCAGGGACGCTGGCAGGACGCAATCGAGACCCGCCAACAGGCCGCGGAGGCGTTTGCCGCGGCCGGGCGGCCAGCCGACGCCGCCAACGAGCGATTCGCGGCGGCTGCGCATCTGCGCTCCGCGGCGAGCTTCCGGGCTTCGCTGATCATGCTCCAGGACGCCAAGGCGGAGGCGATCGAGGCGCGGCGAGCGGACATCGAGGCGCGCGTGCTCGGACTCGAGGGCAACATCCGCGCGAGGATGGGCGAGGGCGCCCCAGCGCTCGCGCTGGTCCACACCGCTCTGACACTCGCGCTGGAGCACAATCTCGCCGGTGCTGCCGCCGAGGTGTACCAGCGGCTGGCAGACTCCTACGAGCACGCCGGCGAGTACCGAGCGGCGCGAGAAACCTACGAGGCCGCCTCCGGATACTGCTCGGCGAACGCGCTGGAGCCGATGTCGCAGCTGTGCCTGGCGTGTCTCACTGTCGTCCTCCGCCAGGCCGGCGACTGGGCACAGGCCGTATCGCTGTGCCGTCAGGTCCTGGAGTCGCCGGCGACCATGCCGCACGGCCGCGCCGTCGCGAGTGGAACCCTCGGGTTGATCCTGGCGCTACGCGGGCAACGTCAATCCGCGCGGCCCCTGCTGCTCGAGTCCGCAACCATCGCACGTCGCATAGAGCTCGCCGCGATGGAGCTCTTGTCCGGCTGGGGACTGGCCGTCCTCGACCAGGCCCGCTCCGCCGCCGCGGCGGCAGAGCGCTGCCGCATCGTGCTGGAACGCTGGCAGGCCACCGAGGAGCGACACTACGCTGTTTCGCCCTTGCGATGGGCCGCGAGCGTGTTCGCCGAGGCGGACGAGCCGCCGGCGGTCAGAGCGTGCGCCGCGGCGTTGGCCGAGATAGCGAACGCCACCGGCCAGGACGAAGCGTCCTCCGCACTCGCCCACGCGCTCGGAGAGGTCGCTCTGCTGGGCGGCGGCAACAACCAGGCTGCGGCCCACTTTCAACATGCGGCGAGCCTCCTGGCGGAGCTAGGCGCCCCACTCGAACGCATCGAGTCACAACGCCGCGGTGCCACCGCGCTCGCCGCCGCGGGCCGTCGAGAGGACGCAATCGAGTCCCTGGTGGCGGCGCACCGCACCGCACGGAGGCTCGGGGCCAGGCCGCTCACCGAGCGCCTGGCCCGCGACCTGCAAGCCCTCGGTGCACACGCCGACCAACGCCTACGACGACTCGCGGCCGCCCAATCACGACACGGCGGACTCACCCGCCGCGAACTCGACGTCATAAGACTCGTCGCGACCGGCCGCACAGACCGTGAGATCGCACGAGAGCTATTCCTCAGTCACCGCACCGTCGAGCATCATGTCTGATCAATCCGAATGAAGCTCGATTGCCGATCCCGCACCGAAGCCGCCCGCCGAGCGATAGAGCTCGGCCTACTCGCAAACGCCACTACAACCTAGACACGCGCGTCCGACGATCGTCGAATTGTGCGCTCCGGACAACCGGCTGCTGACGCCAGCTGGATTCGGGGCAAGCAAGCGCTCGTTCGCTCAGCGGCTGAAGAACTGCGCGATTTCGAGGATGTTCCCGTCGGGATCCTTACACCACGCGCCTCGAGCACCGCTTTCGTGCCGGGCGATGCCCCCGACAGTCTTAAGTTCCGGAAGGTCGTACTCCTCGAACACGACCCCGCGATCGCGAAGCTCCGTGACGGCAGCCTCGATGTCCTCGACCTCAAACCTCATGCACGTGGTCTTAGCCGTCCCGGCGAACTGAGATTGGTAGACCAAGAACCACGTCCCGCCGCGCGCCGCATAGCGAATAGCGCCGGCGGGAAGTTCGTCTGCGACCGTGAGGCCAAGCTTGTCGCTGTAGAACTCCTTGGCGCGGCTGAGGTCCTTGACACCGATCATCGCGTGGGCGCTCGCCGAGTCGAGCATCGTCTCACCTCCCATACTGGGTCATAGGGCGACCCTACGACCGCGCCCCTCTAAACACAACCCAGCCGGGGCCCGTCAGCGGGTTAGATCTCGCGCCCTCGTCCACGCCCATACCGAAGCCGGTCGACGGCGCTGACGCAGAATGCTCTCGCCTTGCCGGCAGGTGAGATCACCTCCGGCCGCTGCCCGGCGCGTGCATAGGCGCCGGCGCTGCTGCGGGCGGCTAGAGCCGGCGATCGCTTCACGCGAAAAGCGACCGCGCGTGTCCGCGGAGACCAGCCCCGCGTCGGCGCGCTCGGTTCGTCCACGGGCGTCAGCCGTCGGTGCGAGATTCCGTGCACCGACCGGTCGCCACCGCCCCGCGGCCGCGAGGCGGCTGGTTTCATCCCAAGAACTGGTCGCTCAGCCCGCAGGAGCGGTGATTGGCTCGAGCCATTCCGGTGGCAGCACCGCGGGGGTTCTCCCCGGGAAGTGCGGGACGATTTTCGTCGCCAGCCGGCCTGCCGGCCGTCCCTCGATCGCTGGTCGGAGATCGTCGAGGCTCATGGCCAAGCGCAGGCTCGGGGCGATCTGCAGGTCGGCCGCGTTTGGTGGCTCACCCCCGAGGATGCCTTCCTCGATCCAGTCGTCGATTCGCTGGAGCATCCCGGGGAAGGCGGCAATCGCCCGGCGCACGTTGTCGTCGGTCGCTCCGCGGGAACGGGCATCAAGGGCGATAGACGGACCGGCTGTCCTCGCCGCGACTGCATGCGGCATCCCGATCTTTCCGCCCTCGAGGTAGCCCACAAGTCCGCTGGGGTCCTTGCGGACGGACCAGAGAAAGATCTCCCGGACCTTTTGCTGGAGATCCTCGTCGCCGAAGCGCTCGGCCTCCTCCACGACCCGTCTGCGCTCCATATCGCTAGGAAATAGTGGGGGCTCCGGCTGGCGGCGCTCGAGTTCGCGCGCGATCGCGCGTGTTCCCTGGACCCTCTCACCATCGATCGTGGCCGCTGGCACGGTCTTGTCGGGGAATCGGAGGGCCTTGAGCACCACCCACGAGACGACCGGCAGAAGGTCGGTCCGCTTGTAGTTGATCCCCTTGTAATCGAAAAGCAGCTGACCCGTCGTCGCGGCGTGCGAGCCGGGCATCGAAAAGAGCCGGACGTTCATCGGCAGCCGAGACTACCAACGCCCACACGAGCTACCTCCAGCTCAGCCCGGACGAAATCGTTCAAGCTGTCGCTGGCATGAACGGCAGTCCGGCTGCAGAGCCAAGCGAGAGTGCGTCGAGGCGGTCGGTGGTGCTGGTAACCGGCATGTCAGGAAGCGGAAAGTCGACGGTGCTGGCCGAGCTGAAACGCCGCGGGCACCGCGTCGTTGACACCGACGATCCCGGTTGGATCGTCGAGACCCACACCGCCGACGGGCCTGAGCCGGTCTGGGACCTCGACCAGATAAGGGCGCTCATCGACGGACACGCCACTGGCTGGCTCTTCATCGCCGGCTGGGTGGCGAATCAGGGCGCGGTTTATGACCGCGTCGACGCTGTCGTGCTGCTGAGCGGGCCGGTCGACATCATCCTCGATCGAGTCGCCGACCGGGCCAATCCGTTCGGATCCATGGCGGAAGACCGGACGAAGATCGCCAACGACCTGGCGGCGTTCGAGCCGCTGCTGCGCGCGGGCGCGGATCACGAGATCGTGACCACGGCGCCCGTCCCCGAAGTCGTCGCGGCGCTCGAACAGGTCGCGAGCGGTGCCGGTCATCGAGACCCGCTTCGGTCGCGCTGCGCGCATCGCACCTGACTCGCCAAGAGCCGCGGATTGCGCGCGGGATCCGCGACTCATCGGTCGGCTACGAATTCAGTGGGCCCGAGGCTCGGCCCGCAGCGCGATCTTTCGCATCTTCTTGTCCAGCGTGAGCAGCGTCGAGTCGGTCATGATCGCGGTCGCGAGCGACATCGCGTCTGGGAGCCGCAGTGATTTATGCTCGGCCCGGAGCGCTGCGGCGCGGCGGGCGATCGCGCGATCGCGGGGCCACCAACTGCGCGTAATCGTCGAAGCTCGCGCGGTTGTCGTCGAGCGGGAGCACCGGGACAACGCACTCGTGACCCCGGTGCCCCAGCTCGGCAACCAGCGGCTGCCAGCACGCCTCGTCGTGCCACGCGGCATGGACGAGGCAGAACAGCATCGCGATCTAGGCTGCGGGCTTGGCGTAGTCGGCGAAGCCCTGCCAGTCGACGACCACGCAGTCCTCGTCGCCGACGATCCAAGCGTCGTGCCCCGGCGGCATGATCGCGAAGTCGCCCGGCCCGTACTCCACCTCCTCCCCGTCGTCCATCACGACCTTCATCCGGCCGGAGACGAAGTAGCAGGTGTGCGCGGCCTGACAGCTATCGGTGCCGGCGATTGGCTTGACGTGTTCTGACCACCTCCATCCGGGCTTGAACGTCGCGCGCCCGACCGGGCCCGCGGCGAGGTTGACCAGCTCGAGCTGGCCGCTGTCGCCCGCGAACGGGCGGACCTCCTCCGGAGCGTCGAGGCTCATCCGAATCAGTCCCGCCATCTCGATTTCCTCCGTTCTCCCCAGCCGTTGTCTGTTCTGTGTTTGTGCGAGGGGCTGGCTCACGCCGCGCGGCCGTACTCGACCGGACGCGACGAGTCCGCGCTCCACTCGTTGAACGACCCGTCGTACACGCCCTCGGCGTGTACGCCGATGCGCTCCAAAGCGAGCAGCGCGACGGTCGCGGAGATCCCGCTCCCGCAGGTCGCGATCAGCTCTCGCGGCGGTCGGTCTGGGTCGATCCCCGCATCCTGCGCGAGGCGCCTGACCGCCGCCGGTGCCGCCCACAGCCCGGTCGCGCCGTCGACGAGCTCCTGATAGGGCAGACAGCGCGACCCGGGGATGTGGCCGGTGCTGGCAACGCCTCGCTCGCCGACGAACAGGTGTCGTGGCCGCGCGTCCACGAGCGTCGCACCCTCAGCCCTGGCCGCCTCGACATCGGCCAGCGTGCGCCGCAACCGCGGCCTCGGGCGGGGCGTGAACACCCGCCGCTGGGGCGTCTTGCTCGCATCAGTGACTGGCCGGCCCTCATCGCTCCAGGTGCTCCAGCCGCCGTCGAGGACTCTCGCCTCGGCGCCGTAGTAGCGAAACGCCCACGCCACTCGGGCGGCGAAGATCCCGTAGTAGTCGTCGTAGCTCACCACCAGATCCGCGTCTCCAACCCCGATCTCGCCCGCGCGGGCGGCGAACGCCTCCGCGCTCGCAATCTGGACCGGCACAGGGTCGGTCGGATCGATGAAGTCGTGTTCCCAATCGACGAACACCGCGCGCGGGATATGCCTGGCGGCGTACTCCGCGCGCTTGGCGTGCGGCAGCAGCGAGCTCGGGTGGCGGCCGCGGACATCGAGCACGCGCACCCGTGCATGCTCAAGGTGATCCTGCAGCCAGTCGCCCGTGACGAGCGGCCCATCAGGCAGCTCGAGCTCCAGCGATGTCGATCCCATTCTGCGCTCCTTCTCTGCGCCACCGCCGGCGTCAGCCGGGGCGGCCTAGGCTTCTTCGGCCATCGCGATCAGATCCTGCCGGGTGACTTTGCCGACTAGCTCGGGGTGATCCTCGCGCATGTGCGCCTCGATCACCGTCGCCGCCTCCTCCACGGTCTCGCCGCGTCCGAGGAACCCGCACTGACACCGGATGACCTTCGCCATGACCCTCTCCTTATCGTGGTCGCGACCATACGGCCGCGGGTTTGCGCGCTTCTGCGATTCTCCTTGCACCAACCTTGGGCGACAACCGAACCACCCGAATCCAGCTCTGCGGGCGCCTCGCCGTCGAGCTCGAGGGGCGCGAGCTCACGCCGAAGCTCCCGGGCGGGCAGGCGCGAGTGCTGTTCACCTACCTGACCGTCACCCGCGCGCTCCCTTCCTCGCGCGACCAGCTGATCGAAGCGCTCTGGCCGTATCGCCAGCCTGCCGGCGCCGACACCGCGCTCAGCGCGCTGTTGTCCCGGCTTCGCTCAGCTGTGGGCAGCGACGCGCTTTGCGGACGCGCCGAGATCCACCTCCAGCTCCCGGCCGAGGCGTGGATCGATCTCGAAGCCGCAGAGGAGGCGATCCACCGCGCCGAAGCCGCAGTCGCCCAACACGATTGGGCGCGGGGGTGGGGACCCTCCCTGATCGCGATGTTCACCGCCCGCCGCGGCTTCCTGCCCAATGAGGACCTCCCGTGGGCAGACGAGTATCGCCAACGGCTGGGCGAGATCCACGTCGCGGCGCTTGAGTGCTACGCCGCGGTCGCGCTCGGTGTCGGCGGGTCAGAGCTCGCCCCCGGCGAGCGCACCGCACGCGAGCTGGTCAAGCTCGCGCCCTACCGCGAACGCGGACACGGGCTGCTCATGGAGATCCTCACCGCCCGCGGCAACAGCGCCGAAGCCCTACGCATCTACGAGCAACTCCGCGAACGGCTCCGCGACGAGCTTGGCGCCACACCCGCACCCGAACTTCGCCAGCTCCAGCAACGTCTACTCCAGCGATGAACCGGGTAGCCGCCCGGGCGACAACGACGCCACCCGCGGTTGGCGGGCTGCGCCCCGGGGAGATTCGAGATCGAGCGTGCCTCGAAGTGCTCGGCGACGACGGCAGGGAAGATGTCGGCACGCCGGGCGGAGAAATCCAAGGCGCGACGGGCTCAGGATCGACCGGCAACCTGGCGTTCGAAGAACTCGACGGTCGTCTGGATTGCGGCGGGCGGGATGTAGTGACCATGCCCGGGCAGGATCGCGAGCTCCCCGTCCGGAAGTTGCCGGTATGCGGTGACGGCCTGCTCGACGGTGCAGAAGTCGTCGCGGTCGCCGACGAGGATCAGCGTCGGAACGGTGATCTTTGCGAGGTCGGCGTAGGTGTAGCCG
>Ga0187779_10003101_pt1 | contig 10123 bp, 8 predicted proteins | sample 1015_Q2_SP10_10__FD_132435 | JGI IMG/M metagenome (GOLD analysis project Ga0187779, IMG submission 132435) | Tropical peat soil microbial communities from peatlands in Department of Meta, Colombia - 1015_Q2_SP10_10_MG | ecosystem: Environmental > Terrestrial > Soil > Wetlands > Peat | place...
AAGGGGTCTACGGAGGCGGGGTGCGCCCGTACGGGTGGGGCGTGGAGACCGGGCGGGTCCGGTCGGTGTGCGTGAACCCCAAGGCCCCCGCGATGGAGCGGGTCTGGGAGGACCGGCCCGTGCTGGACATGATCCGCCACAACCCGACCGAGGCAGCCGAGATCCGCCGCTGGGCTGATGACCTGCTGTCCGGGGTGTCCATGGCGCACCTGCTGCGTGATCTGGCCGCGAGGGGCGTGGCCACGGTCGCGATGACCGATGACCGGTCGGTGCGCCGCAACGGGAAGGCGGCCGAGCATGGCGGGTGGAACTCCCGGACGGTGCGGCAGATCCTCACTCACCCGCGCACGTCGGGGCACGCGGTCTACCAGGGGGAGATCGTCACCCGTAACGCCTACGCGCCGATCCTGCCCGAGGACGTGCGGCAGGCGCTGATCACGCTGTTCGCCGATCCGGCGCGGAAGACCTCGCCGGGGAACACGCCGAGGTGGCTGGGGTCGCTGATCTACACCTGTGGCAAGTGCGGGGACGGCACCACGATGACGGTGCGCCGCAACAAGTCCGGCACGCCCGTGTACCGGTGCCGCAAGACCGGGCATTGCTGCTGGCCGGCCGAACGTGTGGACAGGTATGTGGAGAACGTGATCGTGGCCCGCCTGTCCAAGGCCGATGTGGCCGGGCTGATCCCGCACGCGGTCGAGGTGGACGTGGCCGCGCTGCGCGATGAGCTGGTGATATGCGACCACCGCAAGCGCGGCGCGGCGCAGGTGTACGCCCGGGGCGGGATCGATGAGGCGCAACTGGAGACGATCACCGCCGAGCTGGAACACCGCATGGCCGAGATCCGCGCCGACCTGAACGCGGCCACCTCGCACAGCCCGCTGTCGGCCTTCGCGATGACCGATGACGCCCGCCGCACCTGGGAGGAGCTGACCATCGGGCGCAAGCGGGAAATCGTGCGGATCCTACTGACCGTCACCCTCCCGCCGCTGGGCCGCGGGCACACCTTCAACCGTGATCTGATCCAGATTTCCGGCACCACCCAGCCCGCGCGGGCTGCCTGACACGGGCGAGGACAGACACGAAACTGCGCTGCGCCTACAGCCTCTGCGCAGAGCAGCTGAGCTACTCCTCACAGGATGCTATTAGGCTGGGTGGCTGGGATAGGACACCCTGCACGACAGCACCACTGACAGGTCACTCAGCGGGTCGAAGAGCACCAGCGCGACACTAGATCATGATGACCAGCATGAATGCCATGGTGATGCCCATGGCGATCCGGCAGCCGGTCGCGACCCAGGGGGCGAGCACGCCGGTGCCGTCGGCCGGGGCGCTGGCCGGCGGCACCTCGGGGGCTGTCTCGATCGTCTCGGTGACCACCGGAGGGCTGGCCGGCTCGGTGAGCACGGCGGTGGCGCCCGGCCCCGCGGACGCTCCTACCCCGGCCAGTACCGGCCCGGCCGGCGCCGGCCGGGCGACCGTGAGGCTGTAGTGCCCGCTGGTGCCGGGACCGGAGAGCTGGTCCAGGTCCCAGATGCTGTACCCGACCAGGGCCAGCGCGAAGCCGAACGCCAGGAACGGCAGCTCCAGGGTCCCCATGCCGCTCATGCCGCTCATGCCGCCCGATCCGTGCGCCGCCGGGGCAGACAGGGCGAGGAACATGTACAGCATTGCCCCGGCGTGGATCAGGTGCGGCGCGCAGTGCCCGCCCGCCAGCGCGCGGACGCCGCTGACCTGCGCGTCGCGCAGCACCCGGTAGGCGAACCAGGCGGTCATTACGGCGAAGACGGCCTCCCAGGCCCCGTTGGGCAGGGTCTGCAGGCTGGCGACCAGCATGCCCGCCATCGCGGGGGCCATCAGCAGGTGCGCCAGGTCGATGTCGGCCAGCGCCGCCCGCCGCGCCCCGCTGCGCCACGGCCGCGCCGCGGCCAGGCGGGCCGCGCTCACCGCCGCCACCAGCAGCATGAGCGCGGCGAAGATGTCCAGGACCGGAGAGGGGATCATGACGCGGCCGTCCCTTCGGTAATGGCAGCGGCGGCTGGGGCGGGCCGGGTGACCACGGCCCGGGCCGGCCAGTAGGTCAGGGCCAGCAGGACGAGCAGCGGCCCGGAGTTGGGGTCGGTGCCCCCGCCGGTGAGGATGGTCCCGAAGGCCTCGCCGACTACCCAGATCGCCGCGGCGATCACGATGGCCAGGATCATGGTGCCCCGGGCGTACCGGGCGGGCAGGTAGACGCCCACGGCGACGATCACCAGGGCGATGGCCAATACGACCGAGGCGGCCAGGCCCTGGCGGGCGAGCAGCGAGGCGGCGCCGCGGTCCAGCGCGGCCAGCCAGCCCGGCTCCCCGCTCTCCATGTTCGCGATCATGGCGGACAGCGCCTGCGGTGCCCGGTTCCCGGGCAGTAGCGCAAACCAGGCCAGGCTGAGCCACAGCACCAGCCACAGCGCCCGGGCGACCGGGGCGCCCACCGCGCGCGCCGCGGTGAAGGGCGCCGGGCGTCCGGGGCGGTCGGCTGGCCACAGCAGCACGGCGAGCAGCGCGTAGAGGATCACGGCGCCGGGGGCGCCGTTGACCGGGCTGGCGGCGCTGGTCAGCACCATTCCCAGGCCCTCGCCGAACCACCACACGCCCAGCGCCCAGGCGATCGAGGCGGCCAGCGCCACCCGCACCGCCGGCCGCCAGGCGATCCCGATGCCCAGCAGCACCTGGATCGTGGCGGAGATCGCATTGACCAGGACCAGGTGATGCTGGACCAGGCTGGCGTTCCAGGTGATCGGGCTGGCCACGGCGCGCGGGTTGCCCGACGCCGTGCCGGAGATCATTTCGGTGAATCCCTTGGAGAACATGAACGCCTGGTACTGCAGCACGCCGTCCAGCAGCCATATCCCGGCCAGCGCCAGCTGCAGCAGCCGTCTGGCGTCCGGCGCCGCCCGGTCCGCCTCGGCGCCCAGCCTGCCCCGCCACGCGGGACGGAGGCCCGCGGCGGCGATCTCGCTCATCCGGTTCTCCTCACCTGCCTCGGTCCAGAACACGCCGGGACTACTGTCATTCCCCGGGAACCCGGACCTCCGCAGCCCGTCTCCCATGGCGACAAGGAATGTCAGAGAAAATAGTAGGGGCCCATTTTGCGGGGTTCAAGAGTTACTGGCAGAAAAGCACTTCGCTGTAGCGAAGCAGTGTAAATTAGCAGTTCAGGGCCATCTTTAATGTGGAGGATGGTGATACGGGAAAACCCTCTGGCGGTATTCTATAAACCTGGGGCGGGTATCTAGGGAACCCTGCTGGGGTATTCCTGGCAACGTAAAAAGACGGCGATCGGGTGGCGGCGGCGACCGGCTGGGATTACGCTCCGCCGGGTAACGAGAAAGGGAGCCCAGTCATGAGCACGGCCACGACTTGCGAGAATCCGGCCTGTACCTGCGACCCGTGCAGTTGCGTGAACTGCGGCTGCGGGGACGCCGCGCGCAGCTGCGACAACCCGGACTGCACCTGCGCGAACTGCACCTGCGCCGACTGCCAGTGCGGAAGGTAAGGCACCCGGGCTGAGCCCGGATTCCAGGGGGAGGTCGGCGTCGCGCCAAGCCACCACGCCGCCGGCCAGGCTGGCCGCGTCGTGCCCGGCCTGGCGGAGGAAGGCGGCCAGCCGCCGGGAGTACTCCCCGGCCGGGCAGACGAGCACGATCGTGCGGGAGCGGGGGAACGGGTTCCCGTGCCGGAGCATGTCCTCCAGGTGATCGTCGGGCATGTTCACCGAGCCGGGCAGGTGCCCGATCCGGTAGGCCAGGGCGCCGCGGGTGTCGACGCACAGCAGCGACGGGCTGGTGATCCTGGCGGCCAGCTCGGCGGCGGTCAGCTCGGGGGCGGCGGCGACGGCCTCGTCCGGCACCTCGGCCGGGCTGGCCCGGCGGGCCTGCCCGAACAGGTCGGGCCGGCGGGCGCGGAGGTAGGACAGGTAGGGCTCCAGCCGGTCGCAGGCGATGATGACGGCGCGGCGCGGCGGGCCGGCGTGCGGCGGGTGGCGGCGCAGGTACTCCCGCGCCGCCCAGTAGGCGGCGCCGGTGGTGGGCCCGGCCAGCACGCCGTGCCGGCCCGCCAGCTCCAGCGTGGCGCCGATCGCGTCGGCCGAGCGGACCGGCATGATCTGGGTGTAGAAGGCGGGCTCGAACAGGCCGACTTCCCACAGCTCGGCCTCGGACCGGATGCCGGGGATGAAGTCCTCCCGGGTGGATACCACGCCGATCGTCTCCAGGCCCGGGTTGGCGGCCCGCAGGAACGTGGCCGCGCCCCGGGTCGAGCCGGTCGTCCCCAGGCCGCCGAACAGGTAGTCCACGGCGCCCAGGTCCACGGCGATCTCCGGCCCGGTGGTGTCGTGGTGGGTGCGGACGTTGGCTGGGCTGGTGTACTGCGAGGGGTGGTAGAACTCGCCGGGCCGTGCGGCCATCAGCTTCTCGATCCGGGAGAAGACGTCGTCGGGGACGGTGGGGTTGGGGCACTCGGACGGGCCGGGCAGTTCCTCCAGCTCGACGCCGAGCAGCTGCAGGAGGTCGCGGACCTCGCCGACCTTGGCCCGGTTGGTCAGCGCCCGCAGCCGCAGGCCGTGCACGGCGGCCAGCACCTGCAGTGCCTTGGCGGTGTTCCCGCTGGAGGCCTCGATCAGGGTCTGGCCCCGGGCGGTGATCTCGCCGAGGTCGTCGCGGATCATGCCCCAGGCGATCCGGTCCTTCACCGAGCCGAACGGGTTGCAGTACTCCAGCTTGGCGTACAGCTCGACGCCCTCGATGCCGTGCCGGGCGGGATCCAGGCGCAGCAGCGGCGTGTTCCCGATCAGCTCGGTGATGTGCTGGTAGAGCATGGCCCTGCCTCCTCCCGGGCCTCCTCGTGGTCGGCGTGCGCGGCCCACCCGCCGGCGGCGTCCGCGCGGACGACCGCCCGGCCCGGCCGGGGGTGCATGAGGGCCGCGGACGCGGACAGGTCCATCTGGTAGGCAGCGGTGTTGACGAACGCGACGATGTCCCCGGGCCCGGGGAGCCGGTCGACGAACGTCAGGTGGCTGGTGATCATGTCCCGTTCCAGGCAGAGGTTGCCGGCGAAGAAGACGCCGGCCCGGCCGCCGCCCGGCCCGGGGGCAGGCGGGGCGGGCGACCGGTACAGGAGCACCGGGTCGAGCATCACCTCCTGGCCGGCCGGGCATATCTTGTCCCGGCTGAGGTCCAGGTTCACCAGCACGCTGCCGTCGGCGGCCTCCTTGGTGAACTCGACGGTGGCCAGCGTGAGGCCCGCATGGTCGGCCAGCGCCTTGCCCGGCTCCAGCCACAGCTCCAGCATGTTCTCGCGCAGCACCCGGGCGACGGTCCGGCCGCCCTGGCCCGGCAGCGGGCTGGCGATCAGCTCGCGCAGCATGTCGCGGCCGCCGGCGGTGCCGGCGTACTTGCCGGACGTCAGCGCGCCGCGGATCCCGGCGTCCTCGAACCGGAACCCCAGCGTGGCGCCGCCCCAGGTGAGCGGCGGCCCGTGGCCGGCCAGGCCGCGCCTGACCGCCTGGCCGTACTCCTGGAACGGCTCCGGGGAGTCGGCGAAGGCCTGCCGGAAGCCGCCGCCGACGTCCAGGATCCGCGGGCTCAGCCCGGCCGCCCAGGCCCGCTCGAGCAGCGGCAGGCACTCGTCCACGGCCCGGACCCGGTCGCCTGCCTCGCTGGAATCCAGGTGGAAGGACAGGCCGAGGAAGTCCACCGCGTCCCCGGCTGCGGCCAGCACGTCCGTGACGGTCCCGAAACGGGCGGCCGGCACGCCGAACCGGCTCGGCCGCCCGGGGTCTTGCGGTCCGAGCCCGCACATCCGGACCAGCACCGGCACCCGGTACCCGCCCGCCCGGCCGAGCTGGGCGAGCTCGCCCAGCTCCCACAGGTTGTCGGCGTTGACGGTAACGCCCGAGCCGGCCAGCACGCCAAGGAAGTCCCGCCCCTTGGGCCCGGTCGCCTCGATCAGGCCGGGCGGGAAGCCCGCGGCGAGCGCGCTGTCCAGCTCGCCCGGCGAGGCCACGTCGATGCCGATGCCCGCGGCCCGCGCGGCGCGGACGAACGCCCGGCTCTGGTTCGCCTTGTGCGCGTAGCAGATCCGGTAAGCCAGCCCGGAGGCGTCCAGCTCGTGGCGGAAGCCGGCCACGTTGGCCGTGAAGATCTCCGGGAACAGCACGTTCAGCGGCGAGCCGAACCGGCCGAGCAGTCCGGCCGGGCCGGGCTGGCCGGCCAGGAAGGACCGGACCAGCGGGTGGATGCGCGGCGGCAGCCCGATCAGCGGGCCGGTCATCGGGGCGGGACGACCGTGTAGCCCGCGTCCCGGATCGCGTCGAACGCGCGCTCGCGGGCCGCGACCGTCCGGAAGCCCGCCACCACGCGCTTGGTCACCGGGTCGATGTCAGCCACCGGGGTCTGCATCGACTCCAGCAGCGCGGTGATCGTGGCCCGGCAGTGCTTGCAGTTCATGTCCGGGATGTGGAAGGTCCGCTCTTCCGGGTCGGTGATCTCCTCCTCGGGCAGGCCCGGCAGCAAGGTGATCCGGACCCGGCCCGCGAGCCGGGCGAACGTCTCGACGTAGGCGGCGACCACCCCCGGCTGCACGCTGAACCGCTGGCCGGCGACCTCGTGGCTCATCAGGGCCAGGCACCGGGGCTGCTCGCCCTCGGGGAGCAGCGCGTATTGCCTGGCGATCTGGTCCAGGTCGTGGTAGTACTTCTGGACCGCCCCGGCCACCGTGAGCCCCTCCTCGGTGACCGCCCGGGTCATCACGGCGTGCGCCTCGGCGATGGTGGCCTCCTTCATGGCCCGCAGCATCGCCACCGCGTCGGCCGGGTACCGAACAGTCCCGCCCGGACCGGGCACGAATGTCACCGGGATCATCCCGCGGCGGAACGTGGAGGCCTGCAGCTCCCAGTACCAGGTGGCCGCGACCACGGCGAAGACGCCGGAGTCGCGCAGCCCGCGGGCGAACTCCGCGGGGGTGCGGTACGGCGTCTGGCCGGCGATATAGGCGTGCTGGACGAGCGTGCGCGCGGTCGCCTCGACCCCGATCCGGAAGATCTCCAGCGGCTCCACGTCGGTGGTGGTGGCCTCGAGCACCGCCAGGTCGCTGTCGTCCAGCCCGGCGATCCGGGCGGCCAGCCCCGCGTCGGCGGCCAGGGCCCGCCACAACGCGAGCGTGGTCTCCCGGGCCGCGATGGGCACGATCGGGCCGAGCGGGCTGGGCCCGCAGTGCGCCACGTTCGGGACGCCGTCGCTGTCATGCCAGGTCACCCGGTGGGTGGCCGAGGTCACGAGCGCCTCGGGGCAGGGCCGCATGAACGAGGTGAGATACCGCTGCTGGGACGCGGTCAGGTGGCTGCCCGGCGCGGGCGTCAGCGGCGCGAGCCGGTAGCCGATGTCCCGCTCGCCGCCGGGAAACTCCGCGGCGACCGGTCCGCCGGAGCCGAGCAGCCCGGGGTACGCCAGCCCGGCCAGGATCGCGGACGCGGCCGTCCGGTCGTAGCCGTCAATCCGGGAGGACGCAGGGCCAGACCTCGGCACTAGAGCGTTCCTTCCGCGATGAGGGCAAGGAATGCGGTGAAGCGCTCCAGTTCATACCCGGCGTTGTAGGCGTGCACACTCACCCGCGCCGAGTCGTCGTACTGACCGCCGGCTATGCAGTGACTCCCGGTGCGCACGTAGAACCCCCGGGAGCTCAGCGCGAACCCGACGTCGTCGCTGCGTACCCCGTCGACCCGGAACGAGACGATCCCGTAGCCGACCGGGCACGCGGCCCAGGCCGGGCCAGGCAGCAGCGTCACCCCGGGCAGCCCGGCCAGCCGCTCGACCAGGAACCGGGTCAGCGCCTGGTTGTGCTCAGCGATCGGCTCCAGGCCGACGCCGTCGATGAACTCCATCGCGGCCCCCAGCGCGCTGATCCCGGGCAGGTCAGGCGTCCCCCCTTCCAGGCCATCCGGCATGCGCAGGCCGCCCAGGCACGGGCCGCCCGGGCACGGGCCGCCCGGGCCGCCGGCGGCCAGCCGCACGCCGCTGCCGCCGCCGGGCAGGAACGGGGTCAGCTCGTGGTGCACCCGCCGCCGCGCGTACAGCACCCCGGTACCCGGTACCCCGAACATCTTGTGCCCGGACAGCACCGCGAAGTCACAGCCGAGCCGCGCCACGTCGAGCGGGACGTGCCCGGCGCTCTGGGTGCAGTCGAAGCACAGCCGGACCGACGGGCCCAGCCGCCCGCGCAGCTCCTCCAGCGTGGTCAGGCCGCCGAAGACGTGGTGCACGTGGGCCACGGTGATCAGCCTGGTCCGCGGGGACACCTTGGCCGCGATGTCGGCGGTGTCGGCTTCCCCGGCCGCGGTCACCGCGTACGGGACCAGGCTGACCCGCCGGCCGGACCGGGCCAGCAGCTGCCGCAGCCGCACCCAGGGGTAGACGTTGGAGGTGTGGTCGTGCGGGCTGTACAGGATCTCGTCGCCGTCGGCCAGGTTGGCCAGGCCCCAGGACAGTGCCACCGCGTTCAGCCCGGCGGTCGCGCCGGTCGTGAACACGATCTCGTCCGCGCCCGCGGCGCCGATGAACCGGGCCGCCTGCTCGCGGACCTCGGCGATCCGCCGTGCCCCGCCGGCCGACCACGGGTAAGAGCCCCGCCCGGGGTTGGCCGTCCGGCCCGACAGCGCGGCGGTGACCGCGTCGATGACCGGCCGCGGCTTCTGGGTGGTGGCGGCGCTGTCCAGGTAGACAACCCCTGGATCGGCCGTCAGCGCCGGGAACTGCTCCCGCGCCAGCGCCGGGATCGCCTCGGGGCGAGGGGGCGGCCCTGGCACGGGGACTCCACGGCGTGACGGGTGACGAGCTGACCCTTCTACAGTGACTCAGCTCACCGCGGCCGCCAAGACGCCCGGGGGGTATGACCTGCCCGGTCCCGGCGCGCTAGCCGGCGAACTCGTAGCCGGCTTCCTCGACCGCCTCGCGCAGCGAGGCGTCGCCGGGCAGCGGGTCGCCCGTGACGCGGACGGTGCCGCCCGCGACGTCGACGTCGATCCCGGTGACGCCGGGCAGCTTGCTGATCTCGGCCCGGACGGCGCTGGCGCAGTGGTCGCAGGTCATGCCGGTAACCGCAATGGAACGAGTGGACACGTTCCACATCGTAACTCCGGCGCCAGCCCGCTTCTACGTCGTGTAGTAGTACTGCGGTACGGTGGGCCAGGCCAGCGGGCACCTCGTGAGGTGTCCGTCCACGTCGGGAGGCGAGATGACATTTGCCTCATGTTCGGTCCGGCGCGTCGCGGCCCGCGGCGGCGCCTGGATACCATCGCGTCATCGTGGTAACCAGCGGGCCGGCGAGGTGATCCGGTGATCCGCGAGGCCAAGCTCGTCGGGTTCGCGATCCTGCTCGCGGCCATCTTCCTCGGCGCCCACCTGGCGGGGTCTGCTCTCGGCCCGGTGACGACCTCCCATTCCCAGGTCAGCTACCCCGGCCAGGGTGGTGGCGGCATGGGCGGCATGAACATGGGCGGCGGCAATTCCGGCCCGGGCCAGGACACCGCCCCGATCGTGAAGCTGCGCGGCGGCGGCAGCCGGTGAGCGAGACCGGGACGCGGGTGAACCAGGCGCAGGCCACCGCCGATCTCCAGGCCGAACTGGTCGTGGGCGGGATGACCTGCGGCGCCTGCGCGGCCCGGATCGAGCGGCGGCTGAACCGGCTGGACGGCGTGGCGGCCACCGTCAACTACGCCACCGGCCGGGCCTACTTCGCCAGCACCGGCGGCCGTGACCCGGGCGAGCTGATCGGCGTGATCGAGTCGGCCGGCTACACCGCCGCCGCGCCAGCGCCGCTCCCCGACGGCCCGCAGCCAGACCCCGCGGCCCGGGCGCTGGCCCGGCGGCTCGTGGTATGCGTGCCGCTGGCGGCGGCCGTCATCGTGCTGTCCATGGTGCCGGGTTTGCAGTTTCCCGGCTGGCAGTGGGTGAGCCTGCTGCTGGCCGCGCCGGTGGCGACCTGGGGTGCCTGGCCGCTGCACCGGGCCGCCTGGTACGGCCTGGACCACGGCGCGGCCACCATGGACACCCTGGTCAGCGTGGGGGTGGGCGCGTCGTTCGGCTGGTCG
>Ga0187779_10003102_pt1 | contig 10122 bp, 9 predicted proteins | sample 1015_Q2_SP10_10__FD_132435 | JGI IMG/M metagenome (GOLD analysis project Ga0187779, IMG submission 132435) | Tropical peat soil microbial communities from peatlands in Department of Meta, Colombia - 1015_Q2_SP10_10_MG | ecosystem: Environmental > Terrestrial > Soil > Wetlands > Peat | place...
GCGCCGATTCCGCGCCTCAACTCTCCCGCCACTGCCTTTCCGCGTCGTCCCATGCCGCGATGGCCTGCAGATCCGGCACCCACGCGAGACCCGATCGGGCATCCGAGGATGCAGCTTCGGGCGTGACGATCACGTCGAGGAGCGCGGGACGATTCGCGAGCGCGCGCTGGATCGCGCCCGCAAGATCCTGCGCGCGCTCGACCCGCTCGCCGTGCAAGCCGAATGCGCGCGCCATCGACGCGTGATCCGAGTATTGCAGACGCGTGCCCACGACGCGACCGTGCGTCTCGAGCTGGTCGCGCACCTCGATCGCCCAGCCCCCATTGTTGGCGACGACGATCAGCACTCGCGCGCCGTGCCGTGCGGCGGTATCGATTTCCATCGCGTTGAAGCCGAACGAGCCGTCGCCCGTCAGCACCGCGACCACGCGATCGGGGCAGGCGAGCGCGGCCGCGATCCCGAACGGCGTACCGATGCCGATGCAGCCGAGCGAGCCGGGATCGAGGTACGTCGTCGCGGGGACGCCCACGCGCGCGAAGCTCAAAAAATCCCCGCCATCGGCGACGACGATCGCGTCGGGCGGAAGCGCGTCGCGCAGCGCAGCGAGCAGGCGGTTGGGGTGCATTCGTCCGTCGCTGCCATCGGGCGCGTTTCGCATCGATGTCACGAGCTTCTCGATGCGCTCGGCATGTCGCGTCCGCAGCGAAGCGGCCCATTCCCGATCGGCGGACGGCGCGCGCTTGCCCGCGGCCTTCAGCATCGCCTCGATCGCAAGCGCGGGCGTGGCGAGCATCTCCACCGCACCGCGCCGGTTGTCGCGCAGCTCGGAGGGCGTGTCGGCGATGCGGATGAAGCGGGCGTCGCGGTACACGGCTGGCGATCCGTAGGCGAGCTGAAAGTCGAGCCGCCGCCCGAGAACGAGCACCACGTCGGCCTCGCCTATGACGGTGCCCCGCATAGCCGCGACGACCGAGGGATGATCGTCGGCCACCAGCCCGCGGCTCTCTCCGGTATCGAGATAGAGCGCGCCCACCGTGTCGAGCAGGCGCGCCAGCGCCGGCCCCGAGGCGCGCGCACCGCGCCCCGTGACGACCAGCGGGCGCCGCGCCGACCACAGGACTTCAACGGCCTCCTCGACCTGCTCGGGATCGGGGAAGACGCGCGGCGGCGGTTTGGGCGCGAAGTGCTCGGCAAGCTGCACGGCGCGCGGCACCTCCGCGCGCAGCGTATCGACCGGAAAGTCCAGATAGACCGGGCCGGGCTCTCCGCCCTGGCCGAAGGCGCGCGCGAGCGCTTCGTCGAGCTCCCTCAGCACGAGCGCCGGTTCGCGCACCGTGCGCGCATAGCGCGTGAGCGGCCGCACGAACTCGACGTGATCCATGTCCTGCAGCGCCCCGCGGTTCTCCTGCGGCCGCGGCGGCACGCCGGACAGGACCAGCACCGGGGCTCGAGCGACGTGCGCGTTGGCGATGCCGGTCATCGCATTGGTCACGCCGGGACCGGCCGTTACGAGCGCCACCCCGAGGCCGCCGGTCAGCTCCGCGTGCGCGTGCGCCATGTGCACCGCCGCGCGCTCGTCGCGCACGTCGACGATCCGGATCCCTTCGGCGTCCACCCGCATCCAGATCGGCATGATGTGGCCGCCGCAGAGGCCGAAGACGCGCTCCACGCCGCGCGCACGCAGGAAGCGCGCGATCACGCCCGCGGAAGAGTCGGCGGCGATGGGGCGAGCGGCCATTCAGAACACCGGAAGCTCGCGATACGTGCCCCAGAGCGTTTTCAGGCGCTCGATGATGTCGCCCATCGACGCGCCGTGTTTCACCAGCTCGATGGTGACCGGCATGATGTTCTGACGCTCGTCTCGAGCCACCGCGATGAGCTGCTCGAGGAGCTGATCGATCTTGCGCTGGTCGCGCTCGCGGCGCACGCGGCCGAGCCGCGCGATCTGCCGCTCGGCGGTGGTCGGGTCGTACTTGTGGGTCTCGATGTCGACCTTCTCGTCCGGCTCGAAGAACTTGTTCACTCCGAGCACGACTTTCTCGCCCCTCGCCTTCTTCATCGCCTGATCGTAGGCGAAATCGGCGATCCGCCGCTGGAACCATCCCTCCTCGATCAGCTTGATGGTGCCGCCGCGGTTGTCGACTTCCTCGATGACGTCGAAAATCGCGCGCTCCATCTGTGTGGTCAGCGACTCGACATAGTAGGAGCCGCCGATCGGATCGACGACGTTCGCCGCCCCCGACTCGTCGGCGATCACCTGCTGCGTCCGCAGCGCCACCTTCATCGCCAGCTCGGTGGGAATCGTGAACGCCTCGTCCATTCCATTGGTGTGCAGGCTCTGGGTACCGCCCAGCACTGCAGAGAGCGCCTGCAGCGTGGTGCGCACGATGTTCGTCATGTACTGCGGCTTGGTGAGCGTCGCGGCGGCGGTCTGCGTGTGGAAGCGCATCCGCATCGATTCCGGATTCTGCGCGCCGAAGCGCTCCTTCATGATCTTGGCGTAGGCGCGGCGCACGGCGCGGAACTTGGCGATCTCCTCGAAGAAGTCGGCTTGCGAGACGAAATAGAACGCGAGCCGCGGCGCGAACTCGTCGACGTGCAGGCCGGTCTTCTGCACTTCCTCGACATAGGTAATCAGGTTGCACAGCGGGAAGGCGACTTCGTCGAGCGGGGAAGATCCCGCCTCCGAGATGTGGTAGCCGGAGATGTTGATCGGGTTGTAGCGCTTCATGTTCCTGGCGGCGTACGCGATGCCGTCGCGCACGATCCGCACCGAAGGCCGGATGGGAAACGCGAACTCCTTTTGCGCCATGTACTCCTTCAGGATATCGGCCTGGATAGTGCCCGACAGCTTGTCCATGTCGAGACCGCGCTTCTGGGCGACCGCGACGTACATCGCGAGAAGAATCCACGCCGAAGGGTTGATCGTCATCGAGACCGAGATCTTCTCCAGGTCGATGCCGTCGAACAGCAGCTCCATGTCGGCCATCGTGTCGATGGCCACTCCCTCGCGTCCGACCTCGCCCTCGCTCATAGGATGGTCGGAGTCGAAACCCATCAGCGTCGGCATGTCGAAGTCGATCGAAAGGCCGGTCTGGCCCTGCGCGATCAGGTAATGGAAGCGCCTGTTGGTATCTTCCGCGGTGCCGAAGCCGGCGATCTGCCGCATGGTCCAGACGCGCCCTCGATACATCGTGGGGTACGGGCCGCGCGTGAAGGGGTACTGCCCCGGCAGGCCGATGTCCTCGGGCGGCGTTCCGACAACGTCGAGCGGCGTGTACACGCGCTTCACCGGGAATCCGGTCAGCGTGCAGAATTCGCTCCGGCGCTCGGGCGCCTTGTCGAGGAAGGCCGCCAGCTCGTTTCTCTCCCAGGCTTCGAGCTGCTGCGCGAAGTCGTTGATCTCGCCTGGCTGCTTCAGCTTCATTCAGAGACCTCCATGCCTATGTGCGCGAGCAGACGCCGTGCGGCGGTCTGCGGGGAAATGTGCCCGGTGGCGAGCTCGGAGACAAGCGGGGCCATGCGACCGGCGCGGTGATGCTCGAATTCGTCGTGCAGGATCCCCTCCGCCGCCTTGAGCATGCGCCGCTCCCGGATCGCCTGGCGGCGCTGCTCGAGCCCTCCCGACGCTTCGAGGTATTGCCCGTGGTCGTCGATCGCGCGGACCAGCTCCTCGACGCCCTCGTTCCTCGGCGAGCAGGTCTTGATGACCGGCGTGAGCCGCCCGACGATGCTTCCGGCCAGCGCGACGCCGAGTCCCAGCATGTTCTTGAGATCCGACACGGTCTTGTCCGCCTCGGGCTTGTCGCCCTTGCTCACCGCGTGGACGTCGGCGATCTCGAGCACGCCGGCCTTGATCGCCTGGATGTCGTCACCGAGACCGGGCGCGGAGACCACGACCGTGGTGTGCGCGGCGCGCACGACGTCGACCTCGTCCTGACCCACACCGACGGTCTCGATCAGGACGATCTCGAAGCCGCCGGCGTCGAGGATGTCGACCGCCTCGAGCGTTCCGCGCGCAAGCCCCCCGAGCGCGCCGCGCGTGGCCATGCTGCGCACGAACACGCCGGGATCGCCCGCGACCTCGCCCATGCGAATGCGGTCGCCGAGGATCGAGCCGCCCGAGAACGGACTCGACGGATCGACCGCGATGATGCCCACCTTGCGCCCGCTCCTGCGGAATTCGGCCGCGAGCTTCGCGACCAGCGTGGACTTGCCGCTGCCGGGGACGCCGGTGATGCCCACGACGTGCGCGCGCCCCGTGCGCTGGTAGATGAGATCGAGCGCCGCGCGCGCTTCCACCGCGCCCGACTCGGCGCGCGAGAGCATCCGCGCGATGGCGCGCGGCTCGCCCGCCGAAACGGCATCGACCAGATCGAGCGAGGAAACGCGCGGACCCATGTCACGACGCCCGCTGCACCGTCTCGCTCATCTGCCGGAACACGTCGCGGTCGTCGATCACCCGGCGCGCCTTGAAATCCGTGCGCGGAAACGTGCCGGGCGGCACGATCTCGATCACCGCGCGGAGCCCCAGCACCTTGTGCAGCCGCTGCGCGCACTCCTCGCGCATCGCCTTCACGGCATCGGCGCCGCGTTCGATGAGCTCGCCCGTCGCCTCGAGCCGCACCAGGAGCTCGTCCATCGCCCGCTCTCGGGTGATGACGATCCGGTGCTCGCCGCCGTAATGGGCGAGCTGATTCAGCACCGCGTCGATCTCGCTAGGATAGACGTTCTCGCCGCGAATCGTGATCATGTCGTCGATGCGGCCGAAAATACCTTGCGGCAGGCGCGGATACGTGCGCCCGCACGGCGCAGGATCGTCGGTCCACAGCGTCAGGTCGCCGGAGAGGAGCCGGATCATCGGTTGCGACGTGCGCTCGAGGTGCGTGTAGACAGGCGTGCCGCGCTGCCCGTAAGGGACGCGCCGGAAAGTCTTCGGATCGCAGACCTCGGTGTAGATGATGTCCTGCCAGCAAAGCATGCCCTCGTCGCTCTCCCACGTGCCGGACACGTTCATGAACGGCGTCATCTCGGCCATCGAGCCGCAGTCGATGACCTTCGCGTTGTAGGCTTCCCGGATCTTGTCGCGCACGGCCGGCACCGAGGCGCCGGGCTCGCCCGAGAAGAACAGAATCTTCAATCCGAAGTCGCGCGGATCGTAGCCTTCGGCGCGCGCGATCTCCGCGAGATGCAGGGCAAAGGACGGCGTGCCGTAGAAGCCCTGCGGCTTGATGCTGTCGAGCCACATCGCGGCGCGCGCGGTCATGCCGCCCGCGCCGGCGCCGAAGGGGAAGCTCGTGCAGCGCAGCCGCTCGGAGCCGCCGAGCGCGCCCCACGAGCCGAGATACAGGCTCAGGATCGCGCCGAGGAAAACGACGTCGCCCGGGCGAAACCCCATGGCCCACATGATGCGCGCGTGGTTGTTCGCGATCGTCTCCCAGTCACGGCGTCCGATGCCGAACGCGGTCGGGCGGCCGGTGGTCCCGGATGTGCCGTGGATGCGGAAGATCTCGGCGTCCGGGATGCAGAGGTAGTCGCCGAAGACCGGGGCGCGCGCCTGCGCCTCGCGCAGATCCTTCTTGGCGATCACCGGCACCTTGTCCTCGAAGTCCTCCAGGCTTCGCAACTGCTCCGGATGGAATCCGGCCTCGTCCCAGATCCGCCGGTAGAACGGCGCCTTCTCGTAGGCGTAGCGCGTGACCTGCTTCAACCGCTCGAGGATCGCCCCCTCGCGATCCCCGGGCGGCATCGTCTCGCGTTTCCGAAACCAATAGCGCGACCCGGGGTCGGGGAAGTAGTCGGGGTTGTAGGAAGGCGGAAAGGACCACTCTTCCATAGGAGCCTCTCGCGTTCGAAGCGTTCGCGGCGCGCCGCCGGCCGGCCTCGAGCGGCTATTTCGGTCCGCGCTCCTCGACGAGGCGGCGGATCGTGCTCACGATCTTCTCCGGAGGCGTGTCCTGCAGCAGGATCTCCTTCACGCCCATGCGCTTGAGCTCCGCCGCCTCCTCGTCGGGCATGACGCCACCGCCGACCACCAGGATGTCGTCGGCGCCCTTATCCTCGAGAAGCTTCAGGATCTTGGGGAAGATCGTCATGTGCGCGCCGGAGAGAATGCTCACGCCGAGCACGTCCACGTCTTCCTGAACCGCCGCATCGACCACCTCTTCCGAGCTGCGGTGCAAACCGGTGTAGATGACGTCCATGCCGGCGTCGCGCAACGCGCGCGCGACGATCTTGACGCCGCGGTCATGTCCGTCGAGCCCTACCTTGGCGATGACGACGCGGATGGTGTCGCTCCTGGTTCTCACGGATGCCTCGCGAAGAAAAAAGCGCCGGGCGCCGATGTCACGCAACGATGCCCGAGGCAAGGACGGCGCCGCAAGCCGAGCCGATGCGGGAGATCATCGTCGCCGCCCGCGCGGGCTTGCCGCGCGGTACGCCGTGCCGTACTCGACATAGATATCGCGGCCGCGAGCGAATTCGGCGCGCTCCGCCGCCCGCAGCTCGCGGAAGGGCTGCGCCGGCCTACCCGCCCAGATCCAGCCGGCCTTGATCCGCGATCCGGCTTCGACCCATGCACCTGCCGCCACGCACCCGCCCGGCTCGACCACCACGCCGTCGGCGACCCGCGACAGCATGCCGACCAGGCAATCGTCGCCGAAACTGCCGGCGCCCATCTGCACGTTGTGACCGACGGTCACGCCTGCTCCGAGCACCAGATCGCCGCGGGCCTTGCCGGTGAGCAGAAACGAGTTGTCCTGCACGTTGCTGCGCGGACCGATGACGATGTGCCCGTCGCTCGCGTCGACCACGCAAGCCCAATAGACGCCGGCGTCGTCCTCCAGGCGGACATCGCCGCTCAGGCGGGCGGTGGGCGCCACGTACGAGCTGGGAGAGCGAGCCGCAGACGATTGCGCGGCCGTCTCCCGGTCCGACGAGGCGGGCGGCTCGCCGCAGAGCGGCGGGAGCACGCCGGAGCGCACCAGCGGGAGCGGGTCTCCGGCGCGAATCGAATCTCCGATCGCCGCGACCTCGGCGGCCGAGACCTCGCGCATCGGCTGTGCCGGTACGCCCTGATAAAGCCAACCGCCGGCGAGCCGCTTGCCCGGTGAGACGATGCTGTCCGCGGCGATGACGGCATTCGCCCCGACGCTCGCGCCGTCCATGACCGCTGCGCCCTCGCCCACGACCACACGGCCGGCGAGCGTGCAGCCGTGGACCACGGCGTAGCGGCCCACTGTCACCTCGCTGCCGAGCGTCGTCCCGATCCGGCCATCGACGATGTGCGCCGTCGCATGCTCGGCGAAATGAACGTCGTCGCCGACCCGGATCCGCTCGCCGTCCGCGCGCAGCGTCGCGTACGCGCGCAATGTCAGCCCCGAGCCGGCCGCCATGCGCCCGATCACGGCCGCCGTATCCGCAATGGCCGCCTCCTCGCCGAGCACGGGTTGGTAGTCGAGATAGCGAAGCTTCATTCGAGGCACAGGACTGCAGCTTCGACGCGGGGCACGAAGCACGATGACTCTACGCGATTTCGCCGTCGCTGGTCCATGGGTCCGGCCGCCCTGGACGAACGGCGCTTCGAGGCGATACTCTCGTCGGTCCGGCGGGCGGTGAGCGCGATCGCGGCGCCTGAATCCGTGAACCGCCGCTGCGGCATCTAAACTGAAGGAGACCTCGCTTCCCCGATGAAGATCTTCCTCGTCGCCTTCGCCGTGGTCGTCGCCGCCGCCTTGATCGCGATCGCCGCGGTGTCGCTCACCCGCGGCGCAACGGCCAGCGCGCCAGTGCACGAGACGCGTCCGCTCGCCGGATTTCACCGGCTCGATATCTCGGGCCAGGCGACCATCGAGCTGGTCCAGGGCTCCGACGAAGGGGTGACCATCGATGCTCCCGCGTCGGCCAAGGTCCGCACCGAAGTGCGCGGCGGGACGCTGGTGATCGAGGCGGCGGATCGCGGCCACGTCTTTCAGTGGCTGTCGGGGCGTCGTTCGGGGCGCTCGGTCCGCGTGCAAGTGAACCTCCGGAGCCTCGATCGGGTCGAGGCGGCGGGCGCCATCGTGATCGTCGCGGAGAGTCTAAGGAGCGACGCTCTTTTCCTGGATCTCGCCGGGGCTTGCAGCCTGCGCGTGGGCGACTTGCAGGCGACGAGCCTCAAGCTCGACGGGTCCGGCGCGACCAAAGCGGAGCTCGCCGGCAAGGTCGTGCGCCAGCAGGTCGATCTATCGGGCGCGGGCGCCTACGAAGCGGCCAGGCTCGAGAGCGACGACGCGATGGTCGACGTGAGCGGCGCCGGCAAGGCCGTGGTCAACGCGCGCAATGCGCTGTCGGTCGACATCTCGGGTGCAGGCAAGGTCGAGTACCTCGGCAATCCGCAGCTCAAGCAGTCGATCAGCGGGATCGGCAAGGTGACGCGACGCAGCGCGCTCTGACGCCGTCCGCTGCCTAGGGGTTCCGGTCCGTCTCGCCGCCGTCGGGTCCGTAGAAGAAGACCCAGACGAGGAAGTCGTCGGAAAAATCCTCGAAGCGATGCTCCGCTCGAGCGCGGGCGAAGAGCACGTCGTGAGGCTCGAACCGGTGGCGTTTTCCTTCGTTCACGAACCATCCGCGTCCGCGCGCGACGACGTAGATCTCGTCCCGGCTGTGCGGCGTTTGCGCGTCGCTCCCGCGCGGCGCGTAGAGCTTCACCTGCAGCGTGCCATGCTCGAACACCGCGACCGAGCGCTGGGGCGAAGCGGCAAGCAGGCGCGCCGCCTCATCGAGCGTGATGCGGCAGGTTTCGGCGGGATCGGCGTCGGCGGTCAGCTTGCGCATGGCGGGAACAAAAGTGGATGAGCGAGCCTAATGCAGCGTCGGCTCGACAGCCGCCTCGGGCTTGAACAGAAGCAGCATGCCGGTCTGCGGGTCGCGATCGGGATGCACGCCGGACATCACGCGCACGTCGGCCACGCGGCAATCGCGCAGCAGGTCGAAGAGCATCGCCGCGACGTCGCCCGCGCGATCGGTCGGGAACAGCGGACAGCGAAACCCCTCGGCCTGACGCGGATCGAAAGGGCTCGATAGCGACAACCGCAGCTCGCCTCCGCCCGGAGCGGACGGTGCGCGATGGGCGCTCACCACGCCGATGGGCTCGCCGACGCTCGAGCGCAATCGGCGGATCGCATTGCTCGCGAAGAGCTGCGCCCCGACCTCGCGCTGGGCGGCGCGGCCCAGCTGCAGCGCGGCCGGCGCCGAGGCCGGTGCCCGCGGCAGCGCGAGCACCGACAAACCGGGCGCCGCGAGCTGTCGCGCGATCTCGAGCGCGAACGGCATGCCCCAGCGGACAACGTTCGAAGCGGCGAGAAGATCGACGCCGGGCGCCGCGAGAGCGGTTCCCATGAGGAAGCGCAAATGCACGCTCTGCTGGCCACGCGGAAGCGCGATCGGCGTCGGCGGAAGGTCCTGCGCGGCGCCTTCGCGCTCGGTGCGCCGCTGCCACGCGTAGAGCGAGCCCAGCCGCGACACATCGATCGCGTCGCTCCCTACCAGCGACGGCGCGAGCACGAAGGTCTGGTTGCCCCCGAGGGCACCGTGTTGCCTGAGGATCGCCGCCAAGCGCTCCGTGTCGGGCACGACGCCGGAGAGCGTGCAGTCCGCTGCGGTCGCTTCGGCAGCCGGTTCGCGGCCGGCGATGATCACCACGGCAAGCGCAAACAGCGTTGCGGCGACGCCGGTCTCCCCGGCTCGATGCGCCGGCGCCCAGGCCGCGATCAGACCGCGCCACAGCGCGCGTGCGACCACGGGCGAAGGCGCGCCGGCGATCGCATCGGCCACGAGCGATGCGCGATCCGATTGCAGATGCTGGAGCAGCGTCCGCGCGAGCGCCTGATCGATCTCCTCGGCGCGCGCGGCGGTGGTCGATGCCAGCCCGGCTTCCGCCATCTCGATCAGCGGCGCGTGCGCGGCTTCGACCTGCGCCGGGAAGATCCGCGGGTCATCGATCTCGATCGGCATCGAGCGCATTGTCGCACACGACCCGATTCGGCCCCGACCTACATCAGGCAGAACGGTCCCTGTCCGAGCGCGCCCGGGACGAACAGGCTGCGATAAAGTCCCGCCAGCGCGAAGGCGATGAGGACGGCC
>Ga0187779_10003103_pt1 | contig 10120 bp, 7 predicted proteins | sample 1015_Q2_SP10_10__FD_132435 | JGI IMG/M metagenome (GOLD analysis project Ga0187779, IMG submission 132435) | Tropical peat soil microbial communities from peatlands in Department of Meta, Colombia - 1015_Q2_SP10_10_MG | ecosystem: Environmental > Terrestrial > Soil > Wetlands > Peat | place...
CCCGCGCAGGGCTTCGAGCCGCTCGCGGCTGCAGAAGCAGGGATAGGCCGCGCCGCGGCGCACCAGCTCCCTGGCGTGCTCGCGGTAGATGGCCGTCCGCTCGCTCTGGCGGTAGGGGCCGCAGGGGCCGCCCACGTCGGGACCTTCGTCCCAGCGCAACCCCAGCCAGTGCAGCGCCTCGTAGATCATCGCCTCGCTGGCGCTGGAGCTGCGCTCGCGGTCGGTGTCCTCGATGCGCAGCACGAACTGTCCGCCGTTCTTGCGGGCGAGGGCGTAGTTGAAGAGCGCCACGTAGGCCGTGCCCACGTGGGGATCGCCGGTCGGGCTCGGTGCTATGCGCGTGCGCACGGCCATGGCAAATGACGAGGCTATCACACGGCACGCTCGCCTTGACTTGCCGCCGGCCCGTTCCTAAACTGGCGAACGGCGCTATCGTCTAGGGGTTAGGACGAATGGTTCTCAGCCATTAAACCGGGGTTCGAATCCCCGTAGCGCTACCAGTCTCCGTCGCGCGTCACCCGATCGGCGTCCCTTCGAGACGACCCTCTCTCGGCCTGACGCCGCCCGAGCCCGAGCTCACTGCTTGACGATCTCCACGCGGCGATTGACCGAGCGCCCCGCTTCCGTCGCGTTGTCGGCCAGAGGTTGCTCCGCGCCATAGCCCTTCGTCGTCAGACGGGCAGGGTCGACGCCGTACTTCGCCGCAAGCGCCTGCTTGACCCCTTCGGCGCGCCTCTCCGACAGCGCCTGGTTGGCCTTGGCGTCACCCGTGGAATCGGTGTGGCCAGTGATCTGGACCTTCAGGGCCGGATCGCCCTTGAGGAGCGCCGCCAGGACCTCCAGAATCGAGCTGTTCGCTCCCTTGACCTCGGCCGAGCCGGTGTCGAAGACGAGGTCGTAGCTCATCAGCTGGCCGCAGTTCTTCAGCTCCGCGCCGAACGGGTAGTCACCCACCGCCCCCGGACTGGGTGACGTCCGGGTCATGGTGCCGTTCATCCAGGTGTTGCTCTGCAGATCGAGCACGTCCGGCGCGAGGCGGGTCGCTGTGCCGCTGGCCGAGACGAGGACCAGCTTGCGCGGGTCGCAGGTGTCGCCGATGCGAGCGGTCGTGGGGGTGAGGATCAGGATGAGACGCCCGCCGTTCCAGCTTCCGCGGGCGAACCCGGAGCCGTTGCCGTACTCGAAGGTTCCCCACACGCGATCGCCCTCCTGGCTGAGCTTGAAGCTGGCCCCGCCCAGGAAGTTGCCGTCCCAGGCGCCCGTCAGGTTCAGACGGCCAGCCTGAGCCACGGCCTGTCCGGATGAGACCGCACTCATGGCCAGCGCCAGTGCCCCCGCCACGAGAAGGCGCGGTCCGAGACGGCCCGCTAGAAGCGCTGAATGGAGGTTCGAAGAGGATGTCGCATCCATCACTCCACCCCTTTCATCGGCAGAGCGAGGTAAACCCTCACCCGGGCTCCAGACGCTCCGCGCTGGCGTGGGGCCACCGGCGCTAGGTCTTCTTTCCCTCCGCCGACGGCTCGCGGCGCAGCCAGGAGAAGAGCGAGAAGCCGCCGCTGCGCTCGTGGGGCGCGGTGGCCGCGATCGCCGGCGCGGGCTCCGCCGGGACCGGCTCTGCAGGCGGCGGTTCCTCGGTGTGCGTCGGGCTCGCCTCGGCCTCCTCGGCCCCCGCAGCGGCCTCCTCGCCCTCCTCGTCCTCGTCCTCCTCGACGGCAGGGGCCCCGGAGTCGACACCCGGCGCCGTCGGCCCGGTGCGCGTCCGCCGCCCGCCGCGGCCGCGGCGGCGACGTCCGGAGCGTCCGCCGTTCGCGCCGTCGCCGTCCCCACTCGCGGCGACCGCCTCCGCCCGCCTCTCGGAGGCCGGCTCGGCGCTGGCGGCCGCCTCGGTGCGTGCCGCCGGGCCGAGGTCCTCCACGATGTAGCTGCCGGAGCGCTGGTCGCGTCGCAGGATCACGACGCCGCGCCGCTGGGCGTCCTCGAGCAGGTGCGAGAAGGTCCGGAAGCCGTAGTACGTCTCGTTGAACGAGGGGCGCTTGCGCTTCATGGTCTCCTTGACCATGGAGCCCCACAGCAGCTCCTTGTTCTCCCGCTGCAGCGCCACCACCGCGTCGACCAGCAGGTTGTAGCAGTCCTGCAGCTTCTCGGGCAGCGAGCTGGAGATGGCCGGCATCGGCCGCTGCTGCACCCGGACGAGGTCCTCGTAGAAGATGAACTCGTCGCAGTTCTCGATCAGCAGGTCGGAGGTCGAGTTCTTGACCCCCAGGCCGATCACGTACTTGTTGTTCTCCTTGAGCTTGGAGACGAGGGGCGAGAAGTCCGAGTCGCCGGAGCACACCACGAAGCAGTTGATGTGCTCCTTCTGGAACGACATGTCCATGGCGTCGACCACCAGCCGGATGTCGGCCGAGTTCTTGCCGCCCACGGACTTCTGGGGCACCTCGATCAGCTCGATCGCCGCCTCGTGGAAGGCCCTCTTGTAGTCGGAGTAACGGCTCCAGTCGGCGTAGGCCTTCTTGACCAGGAGCTTGCCCTTGTCGAGCAGCCGCTCCAGCACCAGGTTGACGTCGAACTTGCGGTAGTGGGCGTCGCGGACGCCGATGGCGATGTTCTCGAAGTCGATGAAGAGGGCGAGTCGCTGCTCGTCCTGCGTGCTGACTGCCAATCTCCCTCCTGTTGGGGGGTTCCCGGATGACCGCGCCCCGGCCCTAGACCGACAGCCGGCCGGGAGGGGGAACCCCCGGACGCCGCGGATGTTGCGGACGTTCGGGGAAGCGTAGCACGAAGGGATCAGGCCGAGAACACGGAACCAGTATACCGTACGGTACGTACAGGTGCTCGATGGGCGACGTCTCGGCGGACACCCGCGTCCGTTCCAACAGCCGCATTCTCGCCAAAGCGCTCGAATTGTTCGCGGAGAAGGGCTACGACGCCACCTCGGTCCGGGAGATCTGCGAGGCGGCGGGCGTCACCAAGCCGACGCTCTACCACTTCTACGGCAGCAAGGAAGGCGTCTACCGGGCGATCGTCGAGGGCGCCCTCGAGCGCTTCCGGGACGAGATCCTCGGCTCGCTCGACGGCCCGGGATCGCTGCGCGAGCGCCTGGTCCGCATGGCCCGCGCCTACATCGACTCGGCCGCACGGGAGCCGGAGCTGGCGCGCTTCATCATGGCCCTCATCCACATGTCGCCGCGCTCCGCCCCCGCCACCGACTTCGTGGGCGTCTGGGAGACGATCCTCGGAGAGCTGGCGCGGACGGTGGACGCCGCCGTCGCCGGCGGTGAGATCGGGACGGGTCCCACCCACGTCCGGATGCTCGTCTTGATGGGCGCGCTGGGCGAGGCGATGCACGGTTACCTGCTGGTGGGCCGCCCCGAGCTGACGCCGCAGCTGCCGGAGACGCTCGTCGACACCGTGCTGCAGGGCTGGGCCACCACCTCCGCTTCACCGAACCACTGAACCCCCCATGAAACCAACGCTGTTCTGCGTACCCCTGCTGCTCGCGGCCGCGCTGGGCGGCGCCGAGCCGCTCTCGCGGGCGCAGGCCGTCGCCCGCGCTCTCGAGAAGAACCCCGACATCCTGCGCAGCGTGGCCGAGAACGACCGGCTGAACGGGCGCGCCCGTGAGGCGAGGGCCGACGCGCTGCCGGAGCTCGCTCTCCACGGCTCGTTCCAGCGCTACGTCGATCCGGGATTCCTCAACAGCCCGAACATCGGCCAGTTCCCGCCGGAGCTGATCCAGGCGTTCCGGCCGCTGCCCTCGAACCTGTGGGGCAGCAGCCTCAGCGTCCGCCAGACGCTGTGGAGCTTCAGCCTGAACAAGGCGGTCCGCGCGGCAGGCTACGCCACCGCGCTCGGCAAGGAGAACCTGGAGCGCGTCCGTCAGGACGTGGCGCTGCGCGCGATACTCGCCTACAACGCCTACCTGGTGGCGCTCGAGCGGGTGAAGGTGTCGCAGACGCTGGTGCACCAGAAGGAGCAGCAGCTGGACATGGCCAGGAACCGCCGCCGCAACGGGGTGGCGACCGAGGTCGAGGTGCTGCGCTTCGAGGTGGACCTGGCCAACGCCGGCGCCGACCTGCTGCGGCTGCAGGGCGCGGCCGAGCTCGCCCGGGGCGACCTCAACGCGGTCATGGTCCGGCCCACCGACACCCCCGTCGAGCCGACGGACTCGCTGGTGTTCGTCGACGTCCCCGCCGAGCAGCCGGCGGTGCGCGGCGAGGCGCTCCTCCACCGCTCGGAGCTGCGCGCCATCGGCTGGAGCGAGAAGATCTACGACGAGGCCGTGGGCATCTACAAGGCCGACATGCAGCCGCGGCTCGACTTCAACGGCGCCTTCGGCTGGGCGGTGCGGCTGCCGGAGAACTTCTTCAGGGACAACTACCGGACCTGGGCCTTCAGCGTCAGCCTCAAGGTGCCGGTCTTCGACGGCTGGCGCACCGCCGGGCGGGTGGCGCAGGCACAGGCCGATCGCGCGAAGGTCGGCCAGGACCGCGTCGCCCTGGAGACCGAGATCGACGTCGAGGCCAAGCAGGCCGTCGACCGGCTGCGGGTCGCCCGCAGCGTGCTGCGGGCGGCCGAGATGAACGTGGTGCAGGCCCGCCGGGCGCTCGAGATGATCGAGGCGAACTACAAGCTGGGCGCCGCCACCAGCCTGGACGTGCTCGACGCGCAGGCGGCCTCAGCCCAGGCGGAGGTCAACCGCATCGAGGCCCTCTACGCCCACGCCAACGCCCGCGCCGGGCTGCGCTACGTCATGGGCCAGGACCCGCTCGACGAGACCGCGCCGCCGCCTTCGCCCGCGGGCCCCGGCCCCGCCACTCCCTCCCCCTCGACCGACTCGCTTCCGCAGCAGGCGCCCGTCCCGGCCGCGACCGCGCCCGCGCTGGTGATCCCCGGCCGCGACCCGAAGGACTCGTGAGGCCATGAACACGCGTGCCGTCGTCCTGCTCGCCGCCGTCCTGGCTCCCCTCGCCGGCTGCTCGCGCTCCCAGGCGGACGCGCCGCAGGGGCCGCGCGGGCTCCCCGTCCGCACCGCCACGCTTTCGACCCGGGAGCTCGCCGACGAGATCGTGCTCACCGGCACCATGAAGCCGCGGGCGCAGGTGCAGGTGGTCGCCGAGGTCGCCGCCCGGCTGCTCCGCGTCCTGCGCCAGGAAGGCGCCCACGTCGAGAAAGGCGACACCCTGGCCGTGCTCGACGAGGTGGACTATCGCCTGGCCAGCGACCGGGCCCGGGCCGCGCTGGCGGTGGCCGAGGCCAACCGCGCGCACGCTGAGGCCGAGAAGCAGCGGGCCGACAACCTGCTGAAGACCGGTGGCATCACCGACCGCGACCACCTCTCCGCGCAGGTGGCGCTGCAGGTGGCCGACGCGGCTCTGGCTCAGGCCAGGGCCGAGGCGGCGATCGCCGGCCAGCAGCTCGCGCGCACCCAGGTGAAGGCGCCCTTCTCCGGGCGGGTGGCCAGGCGCTTCCCCGACCCCGGCGCCATACTGACCGCCGGGGCGCCGCTGTTCACGCTGGTCGACGACTCGGTGCTCGAGTTCCAGGCCCAGGTCGCCTCGCGCGACCTGGCCAGGGTGAAGCCGGGGGCGCCGGTCCGGCTGGCCATCGACGCCCTGCCGGCGGAGCGGGTGGAGGGCCGTGTCGCTCGCGTCGAGCCGCTGGTCGACGAGCGCTCGCGCTCGTTCCGGGTGGTGGTCGAGGTCCCCGGCCGCAAGGACCTGGTGGGAGGGCTGTTCGCCCGCGCCAGCCTGCAGGTGGGCACGGTGCCGGGGGCCCTCGTGGTCCCGCCGGCGGCGCTGGTGCGCGACGGCTCGGACCCGGCGCGGGCCGAGGTGTTCGTGGTCCGCAAGGGCCTGGCCGAGAGGCTGGAGATCGGCGTCGGCGTCGAGGCGCCCGACGGGGTTCAGGCGACGCGCGGCCTGGCGGACGGCGACGTGGTGGTGCTCGACCCGCCGACGGCACTCGCCTCCGGCAGCCCGGTGGTCGTGCAGCAGGACCCCGGCGTGCCGGCGGCCAGGCGCGCGGCGAACTAGGACCCCTCCATGTTCCTCAGCAACCTGTCGATCAAGCACCCTGTCTTCGCCACCATGATGATGGCGGCCCTGGCCGTCCTGGGGATCGCCTCCTACAGCCAGCTCAACGTGGACATGTTCCCGAAGGTGGAGATCCCGGTCGTCACCGTCACCACCATCTACCCCGGCGCCGGCCCGGAGACGGTCGAGCGCGAGGTGACGAAGAAGATCGAGGAGGAGATCAACACCGTCGAGGGCGTGAAGCACATCGAGTCCATCTCCGAGGAGGGCCTCTCGAACATCATCGTCGAGTTCCAGCTCGAGGTCTCCGCCATCAGCGCCTCCCAGGACGTCCGCGGCAAGATCTCGGCCATCCGGGGCAACCTGCCGCGGGACATCGACGAACCGATCGTCCAGCGCATCGACTTCGGGCAGATGCCGGTGCTCTCGATCGGCGTCAACGCCCCCGGCCTGTCGCCGCAGGCGGCGACCACCTTCGCGGACAAGGTGGTGAAGCGGCGGCTGGAGAGCGTGCGTGGTGTCGGCGCCGTGGCCCTGGTCGGCGAGTCGACGCGAGAGATCCAGGTGGTGGTCGACCGACTCAAGCTGGAGGCGTACCACATCTCGCTGAGCGAGGTGGTGACCGCGCTGCAGCGGGAGAACGTGGACGTCCCCGCCGGCACCGCGGACCGGGGTGCCACCGAGGCCCTGGTGAGGGTGGCCGCGCGCGGTCGCACCGCCGCCGACGTCGGCGAGATCCCGATCAAGCGCCCGGGCGGGATGGCGGTCCACGTGCGCGACGTCGCCCAGGTGATCGACGGCATCGAGGAGCCGAAGAACGCCGCCTTCCTCGACGAGCGGCCGGCCCTGGCCCTGGAGATCCAGAAGCAGTCGGGCGCCAACACGGTCGCGGTGGCGGACAGCGTGCTGCAGGCGATGGACAAGCTGAAGAAGGACCTGCCGCCCGGGGTCACCCTCTCGGTGATCAAGGACGACTCGCGCTTCATCCGGGAGTCGATCGAGGACGTCAACACCACCATGGTGCTGGGCGGCCTGCTCACCGTCTTCATCGTCTTCCTCTTCCTCAACTCCTGGCGCTCGACCATCATCACCGGGGTCACCCTGCCCATCTCGGTGGTCGCCGGCTTCATCGCCATGCGGGCCTTCGGCTTCACCCTCAACGTGCTCACGCTGATGGGCCTGTCGCTGGCGATCGGCATGCTGATCGACGACGCCATCGTGGTGCGCGAGAACATCGTCCGCCACCTGCAGCGCGGCAAGGACCACTTCGACGCGGCTCGCGACGGCACCGCCGAGATCGGGCTGGCGGTCATGGCGACCACCTTCACCATCCTGGCGGTGTTCGTGCCGGTGTCGTTCATGAGCGGGATGGTCGGCCGCTTCTTCTTCGAGTTCGGGATCACCGTGGCCGCGGCCGTGGTCGCCTCGCTGTTCGTCAGCTTCACCCTCGACCCCATGCTCTCCTCGCGCTGGGTCGACCCCGACATCGAGCGCGGTCACCACCCACACCTGGTCGGGCGCCTGCTCGCCCGCTTCAACCGCTGGTTCGAGGACCTGCACCTGCGCTACGAGCGGCTGCTCGGATGGTGCCTGCGCCACCGCCTGGCGGTGCTGGCGGTGGCCCTCCTCGCCTTCCTGGTGAGCTTCCCCATCCTGGCCATCCTGGGCGGCGACTTCATGCCGGACTTCAACCGCGGCGAGTATCAGGTGGTGTTCAAGGCCACGCCCGGGGCCACCCTGGCCGAGACCAAGCAGCGGGCGCTGGCGGTGGTGGCCGAGCTCAAGAAGCTGCCCGACGTCGACTACACCTACACCACCATCGGCGAGTCGGGCATCACCAGGCGCGGCCCCACCGAGGGAGTGGTCTTCGTGAAGCTGAAGACGTCCAAGGGCAGCACCTTCAGCCAGGTGCTCTCCGACGCCAGGCGCGCCGTGGCCGTCGTCCCCGGGCTCACCTACGGCTTCACCGAGGCAGGGCCCTTCGGCCAGAAGCCCCTGCAGTACAGCGTGCGCGGGCCGGAGGTGGACGAGCTCGACCGCATCTCGCGCCAGCTGATGCAGGAGATGGCCAGGATCAGGGGGCTGGTGGACGTCGAGACCAGCCTGGAGAAGAGCAAGCCCGAGCTGCGCGTGCGCTTCGACCGGGACCGGGCCGGCGACTTGGGGCTGAACGTGGCGCCGGTCGCCATGACCCTGCGCGCGGCGGTCACCGGCCAGGTCGCCTCCACCATCGAGGACTCCGCCGGCGACAGCCACGACGTCCGCGTCCGCCTGCGCTCCGACCAGCGCCGCTACGCGGAGGACCTGCTCGCCCTGCGCGTGCCGACCGACAAGGACGACCCCCGCGGCGACAAGATCCTGGTCCCGATCAGCGAGGTGGCGACGGCCACGCCGGCGAGCGGCCCCTCGACCATCCGCCGGAAGGACCTGCAGCGCGAGGTCCGTCTCTCCGCCGCCAACTCGGAGCGCAGCCTGGGCGAGGTGATGGGAGACGTGAGCGCGGCCATCGGGCGGCTCTCGCTGCCGCCCGGCTACGACGTGGTGCCCGGCGGCGACGCCGAGGAGCTGACCAGCATGTTCAAGAGCATGCTGCAGACGCTGGCCCTGGCGATCATCTTCATCTACCTGATCCTGGCCTCGCAGTTCGGCTCGTTCTTCCACCCCTTCGCGATCATGTTGTCGCTGCCGCTGTCGCTGGTCGGCGTCGCGGTCGCCCTGCTGACCACGCACGACACGCTCAACATGATGAGCATGATCGGGCTCATCATGCTGATGGGCCTGGTCACCAAGAACGCGATCCTGCTGATCGACTTCACCAACCAGGCGCGCGCCCGCGGGGTCGCCCGCGACCTCGCCCTGGTGAAGGCCGGCTCCACCCGACTGCGCCCGATCGTGATGACCACCCTGGCCATGATCTTCGGCATGCTGCCGCTCGCCTTCGCCATCGGCGCCGGCGCCGAGCTGCGGGCCCCGATGGCGCGTGCCGTCATCGGCGGCCTGATCACCTCCACGCTGCTGACGCTGGTGGTGGTGCCCGTCGTCTACACCTACCTCGACGGCCTGCGCCCCGAGGCGGTCCGCGCCTGGCTCGCCGCGCGGCGCGCCCGCAAGGCGCCCGCGCCCGGCTTCACCGCGGCGCCGACGCCGCAGCCGGCCGCGGAGGCGGAGGAGCTGGCGGTCCGCTCGTAGCAGCCAGGGACGGCGGGTCGAAGCGCAGCATCGCCGACACGACGCACTTCCTCCATGATAGGGGCCGTGATCCGCCACCTGGCGCGACGCTTCCCGCGGCTGCAGCGGCTCCTGCCGACCGCGCTCATCGTCGCCTCCTGGCACGACTGCGCGCGAGGCGGGGGACCGCTGGTCGCCTTCCTCGGCGACAGCCTCACCTCGGGATGGCGGCTGCGCGAGGAGCAGGCCTACCCGGCGCTCGTGGCCAGGGCGCTGGCCGCCGGCGGGCGGCCGGTCCGGGTGCTCAACGCCGGACGCAGCGGCGACACGGTGGCCCAGGGCCTCGCCCGGCTGCCGCAGATCCTCGAGCGGCGGCCCGACGTGCTGGTGGTGGCGCTCGGTGTCAACGACGCCCTGCGCGGGCTTCCGGCAGCAGCCGCGGAGACGGGGCTGCGCCGCATCGTCGCCGACGCACGCCATGCCGGCGCCCGGGTGATCCTCGTCGGCGTCGGGGGGCCGCGGGCGGCCGACGCGCGGCTCCGCGCCTTTGCTTTCATCCATGCCCGGATCGCGGCGGGGGAACACCTGCCGCTCGTCCCCGACCTGCTCGACGGCGTCTCTGGCCACGAAGAGAGGCTGTTCGCCGACGGCTTGCACCCGAACGCCGCGGGGCAAGAGCAGCTCGCCACGAACGTGCGCCCAGCGCTCGAGCTGGTGCTGGCCGAGATGGCGGCGCCGCCGCGCTGACGCCCCCCCGCTGGCAGAGCCTCAACATCTAGCGCTCAGGCTGCAACACCCCAAGGTTTTGTGATTGACGCCGGCACCGCCGAGTCGCATCTTGCGGGTAGCGAAAAAAAGGCGAAACCATGAGCGTCCTTCCCATCCCTGTACCATCCGACGCCGTCACCGACGTCGAC